>Ga0207668_10001393_pt1 | contig 14246 bp, 14 predicted proteins | sample KBSS43metaG_FD_184323 | JGI IMG/M metagenome (GOLD analysis project Ga0207668, IMG submission 184323) | Switchgrass rhizosphere microbial communities from Kellogg Biological Station, Michigan, USA - KBS S4-3 metaG (SPAdes) (version 2) | ecosystem: Host-associated > Plants > Roots > Rhizosphere... | reverse complement strand
GGCCGCGTCGCCCTTCGGCGCCGGGGTGACGACCGGCCCGAAGAAGGCGACCGTCTCACCGTCGACCGGGCCCGGCGCGTGGATCACCGGGGTGCCGACGTCGGTGCCGACCGGCTTCATACCGGCATTGTGACTGGCGCGCAGCGCGTCGTCCCAGGCGTCGCTGCCGGCCGCGTCGGCGAGCGCGGGGTCGAGACCCACCTCGGACAGGGCCTCCCGGTACAGCTTCTCGTCGAGCTCGTACTTCTGCAGGTGGATCCGGGTGCCGAGGGCGGTGTAGAGGTCTCGCAGCACGGCCGGGCCGGCCGACTCGGCGGCCGCGATGCAGACCCGGACCGGTCCCCAGCCCTTCGCCATCAGGTCCTGATACTGCTCCGGCAGGTCACGGCCCTGGTTGAGCACGGAGAGGCTCATCACGTTGAAACGGACGTCGAGGGGCCGGACCTTCTCCACCTCGAGCAGCCAACGGGAGGTCATCCATGCCCACGGGCAAATGGGGTCGAACCACATGTCGACGGTGGCGCGTTCATTCATGTCTAGATAATCCTCCTCGCAACTATCTATGTCGCTCCGGCGGACCGAACCGGCGGGTGAGGTGTGACACGCGCGCTCCGCATAGGCTGGCAGGGGAAATTGCTTGTCCGCTCAGAGGAGAGTGACTGTGGCCGGAGTTCGTAACCTGACCCAGGTGGAGGCTGCCGAGCGGGCCCGCCTGCTCGAGGTCACCGGGTACGACATCACGTTGGACCTGACCGACGGGCACGGCAACCCGGGCGACGGCACCTTCCGGTCCACCACGGTGGTCACCTTCACCTGTCGCGAGCCCGGCGCCGAGACCTTCATCGAGACCGCCGCCGCCGCGGTGCACTCGGCCACGCTGAACGGTGAGCCGCTCGACCTGACCGGCTTCTCGGCCGAGAAGGGCCTCACCCTCACCGGGCTGGCCGCCGAGAACACGCTGGCGGTGAGCGCCGACTTCGCCTACTCGGCGAGCGGCCAGGGGCTGCAGCGCAGCCTCGACCCGGTGGACAAGGAGATCTACCTCTACAGCCAGTTCGAGACGGCCGACGCGCAGCGGGTGTACGCGGCGTTCGACCAGCCCGACCTCAAGAGCGTCTTCACCTGGCACGCGACCGTGCCGGCGCACTGGGCCGTCCTGTCGAACATGCCGGCCGAGCGCGAGGAGCCGGCCGGCCCGGGCGCCAAGACCGTGCACTTCGCCACCTCGCCGCGGATGAGCACGTACATCACCGCGATCTGCGCCGGGCCGTACCACGAGGTCCGCGACGAGCACGACGGCATCTCGCTCGGCGTCTTCTGCCGCGCCTCGATGGCCCGGCACCTCGACGCGGACGACCTGTTCCTGGTCACCAAGCAGGGCTTCGACTTCTTCCACGAGCAGTTCGGCGTGCGCTACCCGCTGCCCAAGTACGACCAGCTGTGGGTGCCCGACTTCAACGCCGGCGCGATGGAGAACTTCGGCTGCGTCACCCACGCCGAGGCGCACTACCTGTTCCGCTCCCAGGTCACCGACTTCGAGTACGAGCAGCGCGCCAACACGATCCTGCATGAGCTCGCGCACATGTGGTTCGGCAACCTGGTGACCATGCGCTGGTGGAACGACCTGTGGCTGAACGAGTCGTTCGCCGAGTGGGCCTCGCACTGGTGCAACGCGCGCGCGACCCGGTTCGCCGACGCCTGGACGACCTTCCTGTCCGTCCGCAAGAGCTGGGGCTACCGGCAGGACCAGCTGTCCTCGACGCATCCCGTCTACTGCGAGATGCCCGACCTCGAGGCCGTCGAGGTCAACTTCGACGGCATCACGTACGCCAAGGGCGCCAGCGTGATCAAGCAGCTGGTGGCGTATGTGGGCCTGGACTCCTTCGTGACCGGGCTGCGGGCCTACTTCAACCGGCACGCCTGGGGCAACGCCACCTTCGACGACCTGCTCACCGAGCTGGAGGCGGCGTCCGGCCGGGAGCTGCGCAAGTTCGCCGCGCAGTGGCTGGAGACGGCACAGGTCAACACGCTGCGGCCGCTCGTCGAGATCGGGGCGGACGGCTCGTACGCGAGCGTCGTCATCCAGCAGGAGGCCCCGGCGGAGTATCCGACGCTGCGCACCCACCGGATCGGCGCCGGCCTGTACGACCTGGTCGGCGACCGGCTCGTCCGGCGCGAGCTGCTCGAACTGGACGTGACCGGCGAGCGCACCGAGATCACCGCGCTGCGCGGCGTCCGGGCGGCCGACGTGCTGCTGCTCAACGACGACGACCTCTCGTACACGAAGCTGCGGCTGGACGAGCGCTCGATGGCGACCGTGGTCAACCACATCGCCGGGCTCGACTCGTCGCTGTCCCGGGCGCTGTGCTGGAACGCCGCGTGGGACATGGTGCGCGACGCCGAGCTGGCCGTCCGCGACTACGTCACGCTGGTCTGCTCGGGCCTGCCGGCCGAGACCGACATCAACCTGACCACCTGGACGGCCCGGCAGGCGGCCACCGCGGTGGCCCAGTACGCCGACCCGGCCTGGCAGCCGACCGGCTGGGCCAAGCTGGCCGAGCTGTCCCGGTCGTCGCTGGCCGCGGCCGCGCCCGGCAGCGGCTGGCAGCTGAGCTGGGCGCGCTCGTTCATCGGCGCGGCCCGTACGCCCGCCGAGCTGGCCGTGCTGCGCGGCTGGCTGGACGGCGCGGGCGTGCCGGCGGGCCTGGTCGTCGACACCGAGCTGCGCTGGTCGCTGCTGCAGGCGCTGGCGTCGATGGCCGCGGCAACCGAGGAGGAGATCGAGGCCGAGCTGGCCGGCGACCGGACGGCCAGCGGCGAACGCGAGGCGGCGACCGCCCGCGCCCTGATCCCCACCGCGGAGAACAAGGCGCGCGCGTGGGCTCAGCTGACCGGCGACGCCGACCTGCCGAACTGGCTCAACCGGTCGCTGCTGACCGGCTTCCAGAGCAGCAAGCAGGTGGCGCTCACCGCGCCGTACGCGGAGAAGTTCTTCGAGGTGGTCGCCGACGTGTGGGCCCGCTCGGACAGTGAGCCGGCGCAGGAGTTCGTGATGCTGGGCTACCCCGTTTATCAGATCAGCGAACAGACGGTGGCGCTCACCGACGCCTGGCTGGCCCGCGACGGCCACCCGGCGTCGCTGCGCCGGCTGGTCGCCGAGGGCCGGGACGGGGTCCTCCGCGCGTTGAAGGCGCGCGCGAAGGACAAGGCCGCCGGCTAGGCCCAGGCGGCCGGGGCAACCTGGATCGGGAAGGGGGCGTCGAGCTTGACCGGCTCGGCGCCCTCGATGCTTTTCGTCAGCCGATAGCGGGCGCCGCCCAGCTCATACGTCCGCAGCACCGGACCGCCGCGGCCGGGCTCGACCCGCCAGAAGGCCCCGATGCCCGCCTCGGCGTAGAGGGTGGGCTTGAGGAACCGGTCGAAGCGGCGGGTGGCCGGCGTCTCCACCTCGACGACCAGCGCGACGTCGGCCGGGTCGCACCAGATGGCGCCGGACGAGCGCGGCCGCAGCACGGTCACGTCGGGCACCAGGTTGCTCGCGCCGCCGGTGCCCTCGTTGATGACCACGCCGGTGCGGTTGCAGACCCACCAGCCGGGCGGGGCGGCGGCGCGCAGGGCGAGCGCCACGGCGCGGGCCACCGCCTCGTGCGACTCCGGCGGCGGCGGAGCGACGTGCAGGCTGCCGTCGACGATCTCGTAACGGTGGCCGTCCTGCGGGAAGAGGTGAAGATCGGGCTCGGTCCAGGCGCCGTCCGGCGCGCTCCACCGCAACGGGGTGCTCGACATCGCACCACCCGTCCAACCACCCCGCCGCTCTTCAAAGGACTGAAGACTCGTCATAGCAAGCCGACCACCTCCATCAGCGCGGAGTGCCAGCCTACTCACGCAGCGTCGAAATTTTCGGGTTTCGGCGGAACGGGTCCGGCGGCGACGACCAAAGCCCTCGTCCGGGCGACCGGACGAGGGCTTCTGTCGTTGATCTGACTTGGGCGTTGATCTGACTCGGGCTAACTGCGCCCGGCGTGCGAGGCCAGCTGGTCGATGCCGGCGAGCACCCCGCCGGCCAGGTCACCGCCGGCGAAGGCGGCCGACATGGACAGGGCGGCGAGCTTCGCGTCCCGGTCGGAGATCCGCTTGCGGGCCTCGTTGCCGGTGACGATCTCCAGCCGGCGCTGGTTGGGCGAGATGGCGACGAGCACGGCGTGATCGGCGTCGTCGATCTGCTTCTGCAGCTTTTCCGCGGACTCGCGGGTCGGCACGTCGAGCTCGCCGATGTAGACGCTGAAGGTCAGGCCGGTCTGCTCGTCGGCGACCCGCAGCGCCTCGTCGAGGCGCAACAACTGCCGGGTCGTGAACGGACCGTCGACGACCTGGTCGCCGGTCGCGGTGCGGGTCTGCCCGGGTGCGGCGGCGGCGGTGTCGCCACCCGGCCCGGCCAGGGCGGTCAGCGGCTGCTGTCCCACGTCACCAACTGTCACTTGCGCCTCCTGTCGGGCCGGGCTTGACCCGGGCGCCGGTGCTGTCCTCGAGCACCGGCCCCTCGATCGCGAGATGCGCGTGGTGCCCGGAACCGCCCGCGCCGCCGACCCGCTCCGGCGAGGCCAGGAACCAGATCGGCTGGAAGTCGTAGGGCCGGCCCGGCCGGTATCGCCGGGTGCGCCGGGTGCGGTCACTGCCCGCGAGGACGAGCGACGCCACCAGGATGATCACGCCGGCCGGAATGATCAAGAAGACCAGAACGGTGCTAAGTATCGACAACCTCAACGCCCCCAGGCGCCTGTATTCCCAGTTGACACGAACACTGTCACGGTAGCGGAGAGCAGGTCGTGCCGGACCGTCGGGTCCGCGAAGGTTCCCCACCGATCGGCGTTTCCCGGCGTATCCCGCCGTCGGGATCTTCGCGGACCTGGCCTCGGGGTGCGAAAATCACCCTCACGCGCCGTTCGTGTCCTGGTGCCCCTGAACGGCAGGAGGGGGATTCCATGCGTTTGTCCGTCCCCGCCGCCCTGGCGGCACTTGTTCTGGGCCTACCCGTCCTGTTCGTCGACGCGCCGGCCGCGCAGGCCGCCGCGGTCTTCCTGGAGACCAACCCGAGCACCGTCCCGGCCGGCGACGAGGTCGGGCTGCGCGCCTCCTGTGACGACAATCTCAAGTCGGCGACGGCCAATTCCGCCCTGTTCGGCTCGGTCACCGTCGCGCCCCGCTACGGCTTCCTCACCGCCACCGTGCGGGTGCCGAGTTCCGCCCGGCCGGGCGACTACCGGGTGGAACTGCGCTGCCCCGACGGCAAGACCGCGTCGGCCGCGCTGCACGTGGTGGCCAAGGTCGAACCGGCCCGCGGGCCGGCCACCGGCGGGGGCGGCACCGCCCCGGGCCGCAACGCGCCGCTGCTGATCGGCGGCGGTCTCGCCGTCATCGCAGCCGGTCTCGCCCTCGGTGTGGTGTCGCTGCGCCGCCGGCGCGTCGGCTGAGGCGCCTGTGCCCCGCCGATCGCCCCCGCCGGTGGCCGGGCCGCGCATGCCCGAGTCGGTGCTGCGCAAGCGGCCGGCTCAGATCGTCGCGCCGCCGCCGGGCACCATCACCGGGCCGCTGCCGCCCACGCCGCCCGCCCCCGGCCGGCACCCCTTCCGGGTTCCGCGCCAGCGTGCCGTCGCACCGCCGCGGCCGGTGCGCAGCAGGCGGCCCGTGCCGATCGGATTGATCGCGCTCGCCCTGCTCTTCATCGGCCTCTTCGTGGTCGCGATGGGGCTGGGCGCGGCCACCAACCTGTCACTGCCCGAGCTGTTCGGCGGCGCGTCGGACAAGCCGCCGCCGCGCGCCTTCCCGGTGATGGATCCGAGCCGGCCGCAAAAGCTGAGCATCCCGGCGATCAACGTGCAGGCGCCGATCCTCGAGGTGGGGCTGGCCACGGACGGGTCGGTGGACGTGCCGCCGCTGCGCCGGCACAACGAGGCGGGCTGGTTCGACGGGGGGCCCACTCCCGGACAGTTCGGGCCGGCGTTGATCGTCGGGCACGCGGACACGCGTACCGGCCCGTCGGTCTTCCACGACCTGGCCAAGCTCAAGCCCGGGCAGCGGATCGAGGTGCTGCGGGCGGACAGCTCGGTGGCGGTCTTCGAGATCAACTCGGTGGAGCATTTCAACAAGGGCCGGCTGCCCGTGCAGCGCGTGTACGGCGACTACAGCCGACCCCTGCTACGGCTCTTGACCTGCGGCGGGACGTGGCAGGGCGAACGCAACGGCTACTCCGACAACATCATCGTCTTCGCCTCGCTGGTCACCGCGCGAGAGGCGTGACCCCAGAAAGAATCAGGCCGCCGCGGCGTCAGCCGGGGCGGCCGGTAGGTCCAGCCAGTCTGCCCAACGGGGGTCGGGCGTGCGGTGTCCCAGGACCCGCCAGGCCACCCCCCGGGGCGCCGCCGGTATCGCATGCAGCCGCCAGCCGAGCTCGGCCGGGGTCTTGTCGCCCTTGCTGTGGTTGCACTTGGCGCACGCGGCCACCACGTTTTCCCAGGCGTGCAGGCCGCCGCGGCTGCGGGGGAAGACGTGGTCGATGGTCTCGGCCGAACCGCGGCAGTAGGCGCAGCGGCCGCCGTCCCGGGCGAAGATCGCGCGGCGGGAGAGGCCGACATGCGTGCGGTAGGGAACCTTCACATACCGCGTCAGGCGGACCACGGACGGGACCGGGAGGTTTTGGTGGACGCTGTGCAGGATGCCGTCGCCGTCGGAGACGCACTCTGCCTTGGCGGTCAGGACGAGGATGGTCGCTCGACGCACCGATACGACGCACAGCGGCTCGTAGGTGGCGTTCAGTACCAACGCGGATGAGCCCACTGTGGGTCGTATGTCAGGCATCGTGTTCACCTCTCGGTGTGGGTGCTGTCACCGCTCCTGTTGCCGTGGTCCAGTACCGAGGCGTCGCCGACGAAGCCTCGTGCGCCAATAGTCCCTGATGAATGACCAAATTGCGAGCGTTATCTGTGGCCGCCGGGCAAACGTCTGACGTCAGTGCCCTGTGTGCTGCCTGACAGCCGTACCGGCCACGCCGGGTACGGTGGCTACCCGTGTTGGTTCCTCTAGCGCCGCCGCCCTCGCCCGGGCCCTCCGTGCCCATCTACACCACGCCCGACTCCAAGGAGCTCTGCGCGAACGACCTCGTCTGTAGCCGGATCAACGATTGGACCCACAACGAGTGGCTGGCCACCAGCAGCTACTGGGTGATCGTCAAGCCGCTACGGATCATCGGGATCATCGTCGTCGCGTTGCTGATCCGCTGGCTCCTGCACCGGATGATCAAGCGGCTCGCCACCACGACCACACGCGCCTCGATGCCGGCCCTGCTCAAGCCGCTCAAGGAGAAGGCGGCGAACAGCGTCACCGCCGAGGAGGGCACATTCATCCCGGAACGCCGTCGGCAGCGGGCCGAGGCGATCGGCTCGGTGCTACGCAGCTTCGTCACCGCGGTGGTCTTCACGATGGCCGCGCTGCTGATCTTCGGCGAGTTCGGCTTCAACCTCGGCCCCCTGCTGGCCAGTGCCGGCATCGTCGGCGTGGCGCTCGGCTTCGGCGCGCAGAGCCTGGTGAAGGATCTGATCGCCGGTTTGTTCATGCTTCTGGAGGACCAGTACGGCGTGGGCGACACCGTGGACCTCGGCGAGGCCACCGGCGTGGTGGAGACCGTCGGCCTGCGGATCACCACGGTCCGCGACGGGCGCGGGGTGCTCTGGTACATCCGCAACGGCGAGATCGTCCGGGTCGGCAACAAGAGCCAGGGCTGGGCCATGGTGGTCATCGACATCCCGATCGGCTTCGTGAACTCCGAGCAGGCGATCGCGGTGCTCAAGATGGCCGCCGACGAGGTGGCCGAGCAGCCGGAGCACCAGACCGAGTTCCTGGAGCCGCCGGACGTGATCGGCGTCGAGCAACTGACCGTGGACGGCGCCGTGATCCGCACGATCGCGAAGACCACCGCGGACGGTCAGATGGCCTTGCAGCGGGAGTTGCGCCGGGCGCTGACCGAGGCGCTGGAGTCGAGCGGGCTCTCCGAGCGCATCGCCGCCTCTCGATTGCTGCCGCGCAGCGCGGTGCCCCCGGCCTACCTCTCGCCCGTCGAATCCGACCAGCGGCCGGGCGGAGCGACCTGACCAGGGATTAGTTCATCCGGGTGATGTCGGACCTCAGCCGAATGGCCGACAATCTGCCCGTACGCCCTAGCGGCGACTCGGACGATCGGGCAGAATCCGCTTGAGCATCTGCACATGCGGCATCACGTTCCTGTCGGGGTCGACACCCCGCCGTGGGGCGTGCCCGGCGCTCATCGCGACCCGATGAGCGCCGAGATCGATGGAGGACCTGGTGCCCGATGAGCCCACGGCACGGTCGGCCGACAACGCCGACGTGGTGACGGAGCGCGAGCGTCAGGCTACGTTCCGAGATATTTTCTCCCTCCGGGAGTATCGGGCCGTCTACTTTTCGCTTCTCGTCAACTGGGTGGGCGACTTCCTGTCCCGGGCCGCCGTGACCGTGCTCGTCTATCAGCAGAGCAGGTCCGTGCTGTTGTCGGCGGCGGCCTTCGCGGTCAGCTTCCTGCCCTGGATCATCGGCGGCACGCTGCTCGCCGCGCTGGCCGAGCGTTACCCGTACCGTCGGGTCCTGATCATCTCGGACCTGTGCCGGATGGTCCTCATCGCGCTGCTCCTGCTGCCCGGCCTGCCGGTCGCCACGATGCTGGTGCTGCTGTTCCTGGCCAGCCTCGGCGCGCCACCCACCCAGGCCGCCCGCTCGGCCCTGCTGCCGATGCTGGTCGGCCGGGACAAACTGCCGATCGCGATCGCCACGAACGCCACCACCAGCCAGGCCGCACAGGTCGTCGGCTACGTGGCCGGCGCGACCCTGGCCACCGCGATCAGCCCGCAGGTGGCGCTGGCTACCGACGTGCTCACCTTCGCGCTGTCCGCCCTGCTCATCGCGGTCGGGGTGCGGCCCCGCCCGCCCGCCCGCAGCCGAGCCGAGCGCACCCACCTGCTGCACGAGTCCAGCGAGGGCTTCCGGCTGGTCTTCGGCCAGGAAACGCTGCGCTCGATCGCGATCGTGGTGTTCGTGCTGACCGCCTTCGCGGTCGTGCCGGAGGGCCTGGCCGCGGCCTGGGCGGCACAGGGCGACCCGGACGCGGCGACCCGCGGCGTCAACCAGGGCCTGATCATGGCGGCCGGGCCGATCGGCTTCGTCATCGGCGGGACCCTGATCGGCCGCCTGGCCACCCAGTCCCAGCGCGAGCAGCTGATCCGGCCGCTCGCCGTGCTGTCGGCGCTGATGCTGGTGCCGGCGATCGTGGCGCCGCCCCCGCCGATCGTGGCGATCCTCGTGGGGCTCGCCGGCATCGCCCAGGGCGGCCTCACGCCGACGTTGAACGGCAAGTTCGTGCTGATCCTGCCGCACGGCTTCCGGGCCCGGGCATTCGGCGTGATGCAGACCGGCATGCAACTCAGCCAGTTCGCCGCCGTGCTCGCCACCGGTGTGCTGGCCGAGCGTTTCCAGCTGCCGCTGGTGGTGGGCGTGTGGAGCATCGGCGGCGCGCTCGCGATGCTGCTGCTGGCCGTCCGCTGGCCCAGCCCGGCGACGTTCGCGGCGGCCACCGCCGCGGCCGACGCGTCCCACGCCGCGGCCGAAGGGGCCGCCGGCGCGGAAGCCGGTCCAGCGGCGCACGGGACACCCGCCCCGCCTCAGGAGCCGCGTACCGCGCCGGACCCGCACGCCCTCGCCAACGGGACGCACGCCATCGCCGAGGGCGCGCACGCCGCGTCCGAGGGCGCGCACGTCGCACCTGAGGGCCCACGCAACCCCGGCCCGGCCTTCCCGCCGAGAACGCCCCGGCCCGCACCCGGACGGCACCGCGCCGAGGACCGCCCGCAGGTCGCCACGACTAGCATCACACCCGAACGCCCCTGACCGCGCGGCCGCCTTGAGCAGGCGGCTGGCAGGATGGACGGGTGACCGCACCCGTTCCGGCAGAGGCCAGTTTCTACGACGCCGTCGGCGGCGAGCCCACGTTCCGTCGCCTCGTCGACCGGTTCTACCAGGGCGTGGCGACCGACCCGTTGCTCCGGCCGATGTATCCGGAAGAGGACCTCGGCCCCGCGGCCGACCGGCTGACGCTGTTCCTCATGCAGTACTGGGGCGGCCCGAACACCTACTCCGCCAACCGTGGCCATCCCCGCCTGCGGATGCGGCACGCGCCGTTCCGGGTCGGCGTGGCGGAGCGGGACGCCTGGCTGCGGCACATGCGCGATGCGGTCGACTCGCTCGGCCTGCCCGAGCCGCACCACTCGGCGCTCTGGGACTACCTGGAGCGGGCCGCCTACTTCATGGTCAACAGCTGAGCTGGCCGGCTCCGCATCGCTCCGCGGGCGATCGCGGGTGGGGTCGTTTCTATTGAGATGGTTTGGTCGTTTAGCGGGTGGTAACCCGCTGATTGCCCGGTAAACGGGCGTTGCGCCCAGGAGCCGCCCGCATGCGTCGCCGACTGCTCGCCGCCGCCACCGTCGTTGCCGCCGTCGCGGCCGGGGCGCATCCCGCCACGGCCGATCTCGCGCACCCCGCCGTGGTGTCCGTCAACCCGGTCGACTTCACCCCGCACGTGCTCGACGGCACGGTGTGGACCATGGCCGTCGTCGGCGACACCGTGGTGGTCGGCGGCGCGTTCACCAAGGTCGCCGACAGCTCGCGCAGGCAAACCTTCGCCCGGAAGAACATCTTCGCGTACGGGCTGAGCGACGGCGCGATCCGATCCTTCGCCCCCGCCGTGGACGGTGCGATCTACGCGCTGACGCCGGGTGCCGACAACACCGTGTACGCCGGCGGCGCGTTCAAGACCGTGAACGGCACCCCGCAGCGCGGCCTGACCCGGCTCACGCTCGGCGGGCAGCGGGTCAGCACGTTCCGCGCCAACATCAACTGGGGTGATGTGCGGGCGCTCAACGCGCGCGGCTCCCGGCTGTACGCCGGCGGCACGTTCTCGGCGGTCAACGGCGTCAACCGGGCCGCGCTGGCCCGGCTCAGCGCCACCACCGGCGCGGTCGACACCGGCTTCGACGCCCGGCTCTCCGCGCCCGGACTGACCCGGACCCGGGTCGAGCACTTCGACCTGTCGCCGGACGGTAGCCGGCTGGTCGCGGTCGGCGCGATCCTCAAGTCGGGCGGGCAGGACCGCGTCCAGATCGCCATGTTCGACGTGGCCGGCGGTTCCGCGGCGCTGACCGGCTGGTACACCGACGCCTACCGGCCGCAGTGCATGAAGGGCTTCGACACCTATCTGCGGCAGATCAAGTTTTCGCCGGACGGGTCATACTTCGTGGTGGCGGCGACCGGCCGGGCCTCCGCGCCGGACAAGCTGTGCGACTCGGCGGCGCGCTTCGAGGTGGGCGGCTCGGGCCGGCACAACCCGACCTGGGTGCAGCGCACCGGCGGCGACTCCCTGTACGCCGTGGCGGTCACCGGCTCCGCCGTCTATCTGGGCGGCCACCAGCGCTACTTCGACAACCCTTACGGCACCGACGCGAAGGGCCCCGGCCCCGGCGCGGTCGCCCGCCCCGGCATCGGCGCGGTGAGCCCGAGCACGGGCCGCGCCCTCTCCTGGAACCCCACCCGCTCCCGCGGCGTCGGCGTCCGCGTCTTTGTCGCGGTGCCCCACGGCCTCCTGGTCGGCTCCGACACCGACCAGCTGGGCCGCGAATACCACGGCCGGATCGGCATGTTCCCCCTGTAACCCACCAGCACCCAGCCGCCACCAAGCCCCGCAGCCCGACAACGGAGCCAACCAGCTCTCTGATCGCCCGCGAAGGGGAGCCAGACAGCCCTACTGAGCCCACCAGCACGGCGATCGCCCGCTGATGAGATGGCACGCGGAGCGTAGCGGAGCCAGCCAGTTCAGCGATCGCCCGCGGAGCGAAGCGGAGCCAGAATTACAGCAGGGCGCCCTCGTCGTGCAGCCAGTCGACGAAGGACGTGGCCACCGCGGCGCCGCAGTCGAGAAGCTCCACCACCAGCGCGTCGTGGGCGCCGGAGGCCAGGGGCACCTGAAGCTCGGCGTAGATCGGCAGCTGGCCCCGCTCGGTCGGGTCGCCCACATAGGCCTTGCAGAACCGTCGCGTGTGGTTCCACTCGTTGACCACCCGGTAGGCCCGATCGGCCCAGTCGGGCGGGACGGTGGCGTGTGGACGGGCCCGCATCACGAGGATCTCGTCATCCGGCCCCTCCAGGGTGAACAGCACCGCGTGCCGTTCCCACATCGCCAGCAGGCTGCCGCCGCCGTCGGCGAGGAATCGGATGTCGAGCAGATCGAGCGCCTTGCCGATCCGCGCGAGCGTGACCTGTGTGATCGGCTCGGGTTCCGCGGCCGTCGCCGCCGGGTCGACCGGGACCGGTAGCCGTCCCGGCTCGCGTTGGGCCGGCACTCCGACGCGAACACTGCTCCGCACCGAAGAATTTTCGTCGGCATCCGGCGCGTTCCCCGCGGTCGAACCCGGACGCCATGACCACCACGGCATCGTTGTGCACCTCACTCCCCAGCAGACCCACTGCCGGACGTAGCGAGTGGATCCGAGGGCCGACGGTACCCGTACAGGTCGCGGAGGTCATCCCCCCAACCGAAGGGCGGGACCGGTCATCCGATAAGCCATCACCCGTTCGGGTGACCACCTATAGGCATAACGGTCAAATTCTTGACTGTCTGTAGCCATGCCACTCCATATGGTGCAGAAAGTCCCACCCACCGGCTGGCCACCCGGACGCGTATCTCGGGGACCGCCGCGGCCTCCGGACCGAGGAAACCCATCCGCGAAACCGCCTGAACGAGTCGCTGGGACACCTCGACCGGCTTACCGCCCGCCGGCGTCACGACCAGCGCCACATGATCGAGCAGCGCGTCGCGCACCGCCCGCTGGCCGACCTGCCGGCCGCCGAGGCCGCCCGCCGTCACCTCGCGCAGGGTGCCCGCCGCGGCGGCGGCCAGCCGGGTCACCTCGGCCGCGGAGACCGTCTCCACCGTCTCGGCCGCGGGCGGCGGCAGCGGCCAGCGCCACTGCGCGTCCCGCCGGGCCGGCAGCCTTTTACCGCCCTCGGCGAGCACCCCGAGCAACTCGGCCGCGGAGACCGTGGCATCCTCGGGGCCCTCGCCGGCAAATCCGGCGACCTCGCGGGTGACCAGCACGTCCCAGGGCAGGTGACCCCACAGCGCGGTCCGTCCGCCGATCGCCCGCAGGCGTACCGGAGCGGCCGGATCGAGCCGGGTCAGCCGGGCCAGGAAGGCTCCGGCGTCCGGCACGCCGCGCACCCCGTGCCCAGCCATCACAGCCCTACGTACGGCCGGAGGAACTCGCGCTCGGCGTCGCTCAGCCGGCGCGGATGGCCCTGGGCCAGGTGGTACGGCACGCAGACCGATTTCGCCCGGCTGGCCAGCACACCGTCGTCGAACAGCTCGTACGAGACGGTGAACGACGCCGCCCGCAGCTCCGAGATCCACATCTCCACGCGTACCGGATCGCCGTAGTCGACCGGGCGCAGGTAGTCGATCTCGTGGCGGGCGATGACGATGCCCTCCTCGAACGACCCCAGCCCGTGCTTGCGCGCGCCGACGAAGAACATGGCGACGCGCGCCTCCTCGTACAGGGTGAGGAAGCGCGCGTTGTTGACGTGCCCGTACGCGTCCATGTCGGACCAGCGCACGGGCACCTCGTGGACGAATCTCTCATACGACGGTTTTTTCTGGGGTTTTCCGCCGCGGGCCAGCTCAGTCACGGGTGAGCTTGCGGTAGGTGACCCGGTGCGGGCGGGCCGCGTCCGCGCCGAGGCGGTCGATCTTGTTTTTCTCGTACGCCTCGAAGTTGCCCTCGAACCAGAACCACTTGTCCGGGTCCTCGTCGGTGCCCTCCCAGGCGAGCATGTGGGTGGCCACCCGGTCGAGGAACATCCGGTCGTGGGAGATGACCACGGCACAGCCGGGGAACTCGAGCAGCGCGTTCTCAAGGCTGGACAGCGTCTCGACGTCGAGGTCGTTGGTCGGTTCGTCGAGCAGGATCACGTTGCCGCCGATCTTCAGCGTCATCGCGAGGTTCAGCCGGTTGCGCTCGCCGCCGGACAGCACCTTGACCGGCTTCTGCTGGTCGGGTCCCTTGAAGCCGAAGGCCGCCACGTAGGCCCGAGAGGGCATCTCGACCTTGCCGACCATCAGGTGGTCGAGACCGTCGGAG
>Ga0207668_10001392_pt1 | contig 14259 bp, 22 predicted proteins | sample KBSS43metaG_FD_184323 | JGI IMG/M metagenome (GOLD analysis project Ga0207668, IMG submission 184323) | Switchgrass rhizosphere microbial communities from Kellogg Biological Station, Michigan, USA - KBS S4-3 metaG (SPAdes) (version 2) | ecosystem: Host-associated > Plants > Roots > Rhizosphere... | reverse complement strand
ATTCATATAGCGCAACGCATGACGTGGACCCTGACGGTGGGGGCAGCACCTCGAGCAGCCGCAGCCATTCGGAGTCTTTCGCCCTGGTCGCGGTGCAATCCATCAAGGCGACTCTGGTGGCGGGCTACAGCGCAGAGCGGCAATGTACTGAGAAGGTATCGCTGACATTGTTCGCTGACGTGCAGCCGATCTTGACCGACCCCGAGGATGGCGAGGCATTGCGGATCGATGATATCCGTTCAGTCAATCTGAGCGATCCAGAGGAAGGGACGCCGATCGGTGATCCGCGGCGACGATCCTACATCGCGACCGAGCGCGGCAACCGAAGCCTCGAGCATCTGATTGCGCTGGCGCGTACAAATCTGATGAAGCGGGCGCGGGCGGTGGAAATCACGTTCGCACCCAAGCTGTCGCGCATGCCGGAAGTGACGCTGCGCAAAAGTGCATTCCTGGCCGAGCCTCGGGTCGGCGAGGCGCTGGGCAAGATCATCGCCTATTCGATCGCGCTTGATGGTGAGGATGGCAAGCCAAATTGCCAGATACGCATGGCATGCACCATCGGCTACGGCGGCCTGGCGGTGGCAGACGACGGATTGCCGACCTATTGCAGCACTGATTATGTCGGCTTCGATTACCAGCAATTCGTCGGACGAACGGTCCTGGTGGATGCATTCCTCGATTCGTCGGTCGGCTATCAGCCGCCGGACGCCTCGCCCAATGATGACGGTATCGACTTCCTGTCTGCGCTCACGGCGGATGATGTGATCGACGTGGGACTTGTCGTCGAGCACGGGCCGGACCCGACCAAGGAGGAGGAAGAGCAGGTTCCGAACAATGCGAAAAACACGTCGGACGATGAGGTCCAGCAACAGACCGAGGCGCGAAGCGAATACATCAAGGAATTTATACTTCCGCAATATGAGACCCGCGCCAAATTCAAGCTCAAGAGCATGACGCGCGAATTCTCGACCGATTACGAACTGCAGGTTACCGATCTGAAAATCCCGACCGGCTATGATCTGGAGGCGGTATGCGATGAGCCTTGAAATTGTTGTCCGACCGGTTGTTTTCCCAAACATTCGGCCGGCACCGGCGCGGTCGCTGCCGCCCGTGGACGATCCCGACAAGGGCTTTGCAGTGATCCACGGCAATGGTGGCAAGCAGATTGATTTAACAAGTAGTTGGAGCTCCAGCGCGTCGCAGAACAAGAGACAAGAAACCCAGCGCCGCGTGGACGAGGTGCGCGTTTATCAGAAGGAAGATAACGGTACCGTCAACAAGGAAAATTTTGTCGATCTCGATGTTGTCAATAAGCTTTGGATGGAAGGTGCACCCAAAGATTTCGTTGGTTTCAATGGTGATGATCGGGTGGCTACATATCCGGGAAGAGGTTTCACCGGGGATGACATCGTGCCGAAATCGAAGGGCGGGACAACTAAGGAAACGACGATCAGCTGGTACAGGCCAGCCAAGGAAGCGGACAACATTGAAATCAAGAAAAAGGACAAAATCTTAAAGTCGCATTATGACATTTGAGGAATGGTGCCAGCACAACAGTTTTCGCGCCGGCGCCTATGAATACCTGCTCGGCTTCCTGCCGCAATCAGGAATAAACGGATGACGATTGTTTATGTCACGACCGGGGCTTGGGGTACCGGGACCGGTGCGCCGAACAGTGCGGCGCAGGTCGATGGTAATTTCCATGATGTCGATCGGCGCATTGTAACCCTCAACGCCGACTTGGCCGAGGGCAAGCGCATCGACACCGTAACCTATACGTCGAGCAGCATGACGTTTCATTTCACCGATGGAACGTCGCAAGTCATTCCGCTGCCGGTCGTGCAGATGCAATATGTTGGCGCCTGGGTGAATGATGCGCCCTATGCGCCCGGCCATCTGTTCACAGCGGCCAATGGCTTCTGGCAGGTGCTCGTCAGCCATACGACGCCACCCTATCCGGCGCCGTTCGATCCCAATGCAACAGATGAAAGCACCGATCAGAATCCGCTTTATCAGCTATGGATGCCGCTCACCTATTTGAACTATGACGCCGCGATCTTCGTGCCCGGCAGCATCCAGCGTGTGCCCGACGAGCTGCTGTTTATGGGGATCAACAACAGGAGCATGCGGCTGGGTGCCGGCGATGAGCACGCCTATGCCTATCTCGATGTCGGCAACGATTCGACCGGGGCCACCGATGTTATCCTCTCGATTGAAAAGAACGGGACCGAGATCGGCACCATCACGTTTTCTGCCGGCGGTGATATTGACACCAGTGGCGGACAGGCGGGCACGTTCAATCTTCCTACCGACACCGACTTTGCCGAGGGCGACCACTACACACTGCGCGTCACGCAATCCGATAACGCGGAGCCGGCCGGCTTGTCGGTAACGTTGCCGTTCATCCGTACGGATATCTGATGGCGGACTTCGGGCCGGGGCTGGCGCTCGATTTTCTGCAACGGTTAACCAATGTCCACTGGGGCGGCGGCCTCGCTGTTGAGTTTGGCAAGAAGGCCGAGGACGCTCCGGGGTCGGGCAAGCCATCGGATAACGAGGACGAATGAGCTACCTGCAACTAACCGCAAATCCCATGGCCGACAGTGCCAAGGGCGTCATCTCATTCTGGTTCAGGTTTTCACAGGACGCGCTGGATGCGGCAACGGCTTATGGGGAAGCCTATACGTTCAAGGTGCATCCCGAGGAGCCGAAGATTTTGCAATGGACGATCCCGTTCATAACGTTCGGGCGCGTGGTCAGTGATGATGTCTGGGATTCCCAAAGCGTCAACGTCGGCGATCCATTCCCATGGTTTGTGCCATGGCCGGTTTTGGTCACCACGATGCCAGCCGAACCGTCGCACATCGGAGTCTCCGTCCAGGGCCTTCTGGTGAACAATGAATGGCAAGGAAGGGGCGAGGCCAGGATCAGAATCGTGTTCAAGATGGAAACCGAGGAGCAGGCCGAGGGCTACGTGACCAAGACCGATAAAGTCGTCTGGACTCCCGATCCCGCCGGTGGGCCGCCCCAACCTCAGACCTATGTCAGCGACATTTCGTATGTTCGCACCGGCCCTCCTGCAAAGTTCACGATCGATGCCAAGTTCACCCTCGCTCCCGACACGTGGCATCACATGCTGCTGTCATACGATTTCAGCGACGGTTGCACGGTGGCGGCGCTTCCCAATTATGCGGGAGCCCAGCCGGTCGGCGATACGACCTCGGCTTATGCCAAAATCTGGTATGCGGTCGACGACCAGCATCGCGGCGGCAAAGACGACATGGGGGACTACTGGGTCGAGAAGGACGACAATGGCATCATCAGCGAAGCGGGATATGGCGCGATCGGCAGCTACAATCCAGCGCCGCCGCCGCCTAACCTGCACGGCAATATTCCGCCGCCATCCTATCAATGGGAGGGTTCGGTTCCGCTCAACAATGGTCCCGTGGGCATACCGGCCGCCGTTGAATACGTCGACACTGTTTACCATTGCGAGATGGCCGAGTTTCAGATGTGGACCGGCGTGACGCTGGACACCAGCATCGAGAGCAACCGGCGCGTCTTTGTCGATGCAACCGGCAAGCCGGTTCAGCCGAAAGGAACCGAGGCTGATCCCAGAGGTCCGGCGGAAAAGTTGCTGGGGAAGAAGCCCGAATTCATGCTGCATGGCAATAGCAACTGGCAGGAGGGTTACAACACGGGTTCGCTCGGCATCACGATCGACCCGGATGGCGACGTGACCGAGCATCCAGCGGGGCAATTCGTGCCGATCGCCAAGATCGAGAAGTACAAACCCGAGCCGCGGCTCACCGAAACGCCCACGGCCTGAACAATGCTTGTTTGCAATGTCAGCCTGCGCGCGCCACGCCGGACGATATCGGCGGACCTCGTCGAGGCCGTAGCGGCGGCGGATGCGACGGCGAGCGGCAATGTCGTGTTCGCCACGCTGGTCGACGACCCGGCATCGGTCGGCGAGATGGTCGACGCCTATGTAGGGCTCATCATGCTCGAGGCGGCCAGCGCCGCCGATGTCGTTGATGGCGACTTCGTCGGACTTTACACCGGGACCATCGCTGAAGCTGCAGCCGCTGCCGATACGCTGGACGGTGCGGTGCTGGACACCAGCGTCAAGCTGCTGCTTGGTTTCGAGGGCAGCAACGGCGCGACCGGCGCGCCTGGAATGACCGACGAGAGTTCGGCCGCTCACGGCACGGCAACCGCAAATGCCGGCGCGCAGATCAGCACCGCGCAATTCAAGTTCGGCGCGTCGTCGCTGTCGGTCAGTGGCGCTAATAATTCCTGCATCACGTTCCCGGATAGCGCGGACTGGGATTTTGGCCTCGGGCCATTCACGCTGGAAGGGTTCTTCCGTTTCACGGCCGCGCCCACCAACGCGCTGCTGGTCGCACAGTGGAGTGGCGGCTGGGCTTGGTGGTTTGAGAGTGGAAGAATTTATATCCGGCCAGGGCTCGGAACCGATGCGGTTCTGTACTCTTGGACCCCAACGCTCAATCAGTGGTACCACATCGCCATTGATCGCGAGGCCTCGCTGACCACGCGCCAGTATGTTGACGGCGCCATGGTGGCCAAGACCACAGGCTGGAATGCCAATCTAACCGGCTCGTCGGCCGTGTTGATGATCGGCAGCCTGACCCCCGGCGGCTTCGGCGGATTCAACATGACTGGGTTCATCGACGAGCTGCGCATCAGCAATGTCGCGCGCTATGCCAGCGATGCCGGCTTTACCGTACCGACTTCGGCGTTTCCGCGCTAATTCTGGGAGAACTTAAATGACTGAAGAACGCGCCGACGCGCGCGAATGCAATGACGCATCCGTGATCCGGGGTTCCGGTCTGGGAGAACAGGCACAAGCGCATGGCCGCTACGAAGTCGAATGCATCGGTGCCGATGGCAAACTAAAATGGCGCGACACCATCGAGAATGTGGTGGCGACTGTCGGCAAGAACCTGGCGCTGGATACGTTCCTCGCCGGCGCGGCCTACACCGTGACCGGGCCGTATATGGGGCTAATCTCGTCCACCTCCTATTCGGCGGTTGCGGCGGGCGACACCATGGCCTCGCATGCGGGCTGGCTCGAGGCCGGTGGCACCAATGCGCCGACCTACACCGGCAACCGCAAGACCGCGGTCTGGTCGGCGGCTGCCTCGGGTGCCAAGGCGCTGTCGGCGGCACTCTCGTTCGCCATCACCGGCACCGGCACCGTCAAGGGCGCGTTCCTCTGCTACGGCAGCGGCGCGCTCAACACCAAGGACAACACCGCCGGCACGCTGTGGTCGGCCGGCACGTTCTCGACCGGCGACAAGGCGGTCGTCAACGGCGACACGCTGAATGTTGCGTACTCGACAAGCCTTTGATATTCCACGGCAAAATTTTCCATGACGCCTAAACACTACGAGGCGCTGCCGTGGATCATCATCTTCATCACGGCGATGCTGGTGCTGGCGTTCCTGTCCTGGCTCGGCTGGGATAGTTGGTCCGATCTGCAAGCCAAAGCCGAAGCCTCCCCGCCGCTACAACACTCGGTCTATGACCGCAAGCTCAACCGGCTCGATCGGGCGGGGGTGGAGGCTGCCTATCGCAGCCGGGTGGCGCTGCTGTTCCAGAACTGGATGACCGACACCAACGAGGCGAGCGGCCAGCGCGCGATCCGCGGCCATCGCAACGCCCGCGACATCTACATCAAGGTGATGTCCGGAATTGATGCCCGCGATCCTCCGACCGAGGACGACTTGAAATGAGTGCCGAAGCACCCGAGTGGCTGCTGGTGATGCGGGCAATGAATGGCCTCACGGAGACGCCGGGCTCGGGTGACAATGCCAAAATCCTCGCCATGCGCGACCAGATCGCGAAGACCTATCCCGACATGGCGAGCTATTGCGCGCTGTATCAACATGATTCGACGCCGTGGTGTGGCCTGGCTGTGGCCTATGCGATGACCATGGGCGGCGTGCGGCCGGTGTTCGGGCCGACCGATACCGACCGCTGGATGTGGGCGCGGGCCTGGGACGATCTTGCTTGGGGCTATGAACTGACGACGCCGCGGCCCGGCTGCGTGGTGGTGATGGAGCGCGAGGGCGGCGGCCACGTCACCCTGTACGAGCGCACCGAGGGCAGCAACTACGTCTGCCGCGGCGGCAATCAATCCGACGCCGTCAATCAGGCCAGCTACCCGATCAGCAAGGTCGTCGCCCTGATGTGGCCGAAGGCGGATGGTCCACCGCCACCGGCGCCGCGGCGCAATCTGAAGAAGGGCGACAGCGGTCCCGACGTTGAGATGCTGCAGGCGGCGCTCGGCATCCCACCGGACGGCGAGTTCGGGGCGGTGACCGACGCCGGCGTCAAGGGCTTCCAATGTGCCTGTGGCCTCGAGGTCGATGGCGAGGTCGGGCCGATGACCTGGGAGAAGATCGACGCGCTGGTGCTGCGGATGGAGACCGGGAGCGACGGCCTCTCCGAGGAAACAAAGCGCGCCATCACCGAGCTGGCGCTCGAGCACCCGATCCAGAAGTTCGTCTGGGAAGACCGCGGCCGCTCGCCCTCAGGCTATATCGCCGGCATGGGTCAAGCGTATGCCCTGGCGCTGACGTGGTGGGTCGCGCGAGATCCGGCAGCGATCGAGATGGCACAGGCGGCAGGCGACGCCGACGAGGACGCGCTCGCCTGGTACGGCGCGGAGTTCGCCGAGCTCGGCATCAATGTTTCCGTGCCTGGCGTTGACACCTTGCGCGGGCTGTTCGCCCTGATGATCGGGCTCGGCATGCGGGAAAGCTCGGGCAAGTATTACGAAGGCCGCGACGTATCGGCGACCAACACCACATCGGACACCTGTGAGGCCGGGCTGTTCCAGATGAGCTGGAACATGAAGACGGCGAGCCCGAGCATGGGCAAGCTGCTCGAGGATTTCGTCACCGACCCGAACGGCTTCCTGCCGATCTTCTCCGAAGGGCTAACGCCGACCTCGGCCGGACTGCAGAACTTCGGGTCCGGCCAGGGTGCAGTGTTCCAGTGGCTGGCGAAATACTCGCCGGCCTTTGCGGTAATGACCGCGGCGATCGGCTTGCGCACGCGCCGCAAGCACTGGGGACCGATCAACCGGCGCGAGGTCGAGCTGGTGGCCGAGGCCGCCGACTATCTGGCACAGGTGGAGGAGCTGATCGCCGAAGGGCCGTCGCCGGAACCCGAACCCGAGCCACCGCCCGAGCAGGAGGAAGCCCTCGTCGACATCGTGTTCGCCGGCCCGGTGCGGGTGACCGTCAACGGCGTGGAAGTGACATGAAGATGGCTCCGCCGGTGGAAGTGGGTCCACCACCAACGGAGCCTATCGGCCAGGTTCGACGGGTGTTCGGGCCTAGCCAATAACAACGCTAATCTTTCAGCGGAAGCCCTGATCCGCAAGCCTCGGTGACCTCCTCGCCGGGGCTTTTTTTGTGGCGCGGTCGGTCAGGGTGGTTTTCATGGTTTTTAGTTGATCCGCATGGCAAATCCGGCCTTCACGTCCACCAAGTATATGTAGCCCATGCATTGGCCGTAGATCGTGCCATCGGAACGTCGAGCGATTTCTGGCGAACCCCCGCACAACCCTGGAAACTGCTTGCTAAGAATCATTTGCGCGATTTGTTTCTGAAATGCTGGAGAGTTGCGGATACTTTCCAATTCTATTTCGTTTGTTTGTTTCTCAAGCTGAGCCCGCTGAGCCCGCTCTGTCCGCAACTTGGCCTGCTCTGCCTGAAATTCTGGATTCTGGTTTCTGATCATAAGCGCGAGTATGAACATCGCCGGCAGCAAAACACACAGCGCAATTCCAAAAGCAAACTTGGACATTCGAAAATCTCCTGGGTGGCAAAGACCGCCATTTCAGCATAGTCAAATCAGTGGGGCTTGTTGCTTTACGCCAAACATTTGTTTTTGGACGCCATCACGCGTCCCTGACGACGCAGCGCGGCATCAGCACGTCGGTGCCATTGAATGGGTTGATGTAAATCACCGGCGCGGTCGCGGCGGCGCGTGGGTACACCAGGAACATCGCCACGCCCGGAAGGGTTAGGAGGGCAATGGTCGCAGCGCAGAGTAGGAGTTGCTTCATTTCTGGTTCACGGCTTGTCGCCCAGCTCGCGATATTCGCGGCCGTCGATTTGCTTGTTCGGGTACTCTGGATCAATCGCGATCTGCGTATGCTGCGGCCCTTTGATCGCCACGATGATGGCAGCGCCGACGGTCCACCAGAACAGCAGGATCGGCGCGAGCATGGCCAGCGCAACAACACCGTACAATAAACTCTCAGTATGACTTTTCATTTTCGTTCTCGGTCATTTTGCTTCTTCCTATGTGGGTTACGGCAGGAATAATTTTGCAAGGATGGCCAATGAGAATGCGAGATTGAGACCGACCATACCCTTGAGCACCGCAAGGTCAGTCCGCATTCCCGAAATAGCATCCTTGAATTCGGCAACCTCTTCCGCTGCTGCAATGGCCTTGTCGTCAGGCACGTCGACTGCGCGCAATGCCGCGTAAAGTCTTCCCATCATCAGAGCCATTCGGTTATCTCCTTGACGGGTTACATGATAACATCTATTCTGGGTCCGTCAATAGGTGATAACAACTATTTTCATGGGCCGGAAACAGATCAATCAAGAGCAGACGGTGGCCCGGTTTCCGGCTGGAACCCTGGCTAGGATCGACGCCGTCCTGAAAGATACCGAGAGATTGGCCGACTTCCTGCGCAGGGCGGTCGAGCGCGAGCTGGCCCGGAGGGAGCGCGAGCACAGGTGATTTGATCCAGATTTGGGATTATCCCATAGTTGGTTCAACACTCTGTGGAGTGCGCACGATCCACACCAAATTGCACCGCGACCTGGTAGAGTTCCTGACGGAAGAGCGGGCTGAAGCAAAACTCAGCCAGCGCGAACTTGCTCGCCGCCTTGGCGTTTTTCAGTCGTGGGTTGCAAAGACCGAAGCCGGCCAGCGGCGCCTCGACATTGTCGAGCTGTTCGCCCTAGCCGACGCCATCGGATTCGACGTGGTCAAGCTGATGAAGCACTTGCGCGACCTGCACCCACCGCGGAATACCAAGCGTTCCACCACATCTTGAGCGAATGGAAATAGCGCTTGTATACTGCCGGTCTTGCCTCGGCCTTGTTGGCCGCATGCCAATCCTGATGGCGTTTCAGGTCTCCAGCCAAGTCAATGTCGGCGGGCGGCAGGTCAAGGATGACAGCCAGTTTCTTCCGTAAGCCGTCGCGCTCGAGCACCAACCAGCGGGCCTTGTCGAAATCTGGGGTCAGGCGCAGTTGCTCATTGATGCCCTGAATGATCCAGCAAACCTCCCTCACCTCTTGCAGATCAACGGCGGCGTCGAGGTCGCTCTCGATCCCCAAGAGCTGGCTCGGCGTCAGGTGCAGGGCGCGGCAAGTCGGGAGCAACTTATCCACCGGTGGGCAGCATTCGTCGCGCTCCCAGTTCGAGATCGTCTTTTCACAGACGCCCAGATCCTGGGCGAGTTTCTTCATCGATAGACCGAGGCGCTTGCGCTGCGCGTGCATGAGCTGACCAATGGTCAGTCCCGTTCCTGTTTCCATGGAAAGTCCACTCCACATGATGCGCCGGATTAACCCCGATCGCCGGGCCGTCTTAAGACGTGCACCCACTATAGTATGGCAACCTGATCCTAGGAAGGGATCAAAAATCCTCTGTAAAATTGTCCTGTGGATTGGAACAAGTCGAAACTACCGTTCGCCCGATTTTACAAAACCTTGGTTCCCATCGCTGTAAAATGGCCTGTAAAATCCTCGCAAGTCTTTGATATTTCAAGTATGTTCAGTTCCTGAATGCAACAGGAGAGCTTTGCAATATCAATGGTTTACAGGAGAAAATTTGTGAACGAAACGCGAAACTAGATTCAGGCTGTAAAAAAGGCAAAGGGATTGCGCGTGCGGATGCGGCTTTGGCGCTGACGGCGTCGCCCCTGATATATTTCGTTACTTGTTACGCTACTGGTTTCGTTATAGGGTGTTTTAGATGGGTCGTCCACCAATCGGAAAGCGTGCCATGACGAACGCCGAGCGCCAGCGTCGTCACCGGAACACTCGTGCGCAAACAGGGAGCAGTCTCGTGAGTATGTCAGAAGCCACCGCATTGCGGCCAGCAGCGCCACCGTTGCCCGCGACCAGAACTGAATTGCTTGCGGGATACAAGCTCAAGCGTCGGCGTAACATCAATGATCTCGTCGAGGAAATCATTGTCCGGCTTTGGGACAGTGACGAGAACTTCATGAAATACGTCGCGGCGATCTACGATAGCGATGCGGTCGAAGGCTCGCTAGTTGAAGACGACACCATGGCCGCGCTGATTATCCGCGATATCGCCAAAAAGGAAAAGCAGATGGAGGTAGCGGACAAAAATCTGCACACCATCAAGCTTGCGATGAAGGTTGGACTGCGTCGTTTCGGCGTTAGCCGGCCCGAGCGCGACGAGGAGGCTCAACGGTTGGCGTCGCCAACATTACCAGGCCTCTCAAACTAAAGAGAACAAAGGGCTGGGGAATTTCCCCGGCCTTTTTTGAGAAGGCCAAGGCATGAACGATCTGCGCGATCCTTTCAATCCTAAGACTGGTGAATTTCGCGAAAACATTCGGGTTGCAAGTCAAGATGATTCTGAGTTGCGCGAGTCATTGAAAAGGTTCGGCTGGTACAAACAATTCCCCGCCATTGCTGATGAGAACGGCGTGATCCTTGTCGGACATCGCCGTATGAAGATCGCCAAAGAGCTGGGCATCGAGCCGGTCATCCAGGCCTTTACGTTCGGCAAGGGCGATGCGGCTGACGCCGAGCGCCTGAAGATTGCGCTTGCGTCCAACATCGGTGGCGCACCGATGACCAAGGAAGACCGCAAGCACATGGCCGAATATCTTTATGGCTCGCGCGAATGGACGATGGAACGGATCGCTGAGGCGTTGAATACAACGCACAAGACAATCAGCAAGGATCTTTCTGAATTTGTACCCTCGGTACAAAATAAACCTAAGGGCAAAGGCCGCCCCAAGGGCAGCACGGCACGTCGCAAGAACACTACCGTGGACGCGGAACGGGCGGCGTTAGCTATTCTTGACGGCAGCAAGACCTATCCAGAAGCCGAGCAGGAAAGCGGATTATCAAACACCGTTCTGCGTGCCGCGGTCGCGCGCGAGGAAGGGCGTCGCGAGCCGACTGTTACGCCCGACATGCTGTCGATGACAGCACAACAGAAGTTCGATACCGCGATCCGGCAGGCGAAGCGCAAGCTTGAGATTGAAATTGAGACTAAGTGCCGCGAGGACTTGCAGCGATGGCTCAACGAAGTGACCTTGCCACAATACGCCAAGGAGTTGGGTGTACTTGAGCGTTCGATCCGCGAGCGCAAAGGCATCATGGATCGCATCACTTACAGGAAAATTCTTGCTTGCCTGCATCCTGATCGGGTTATCGATCCGGCGCTGAAGAAACGATACGAAGAAGCGTTTCGACTTTTTACCGAACTTGAAAAGCGCGTGCTCGACGAAAAGGAAAGTCCGACGCAGTTCCGAAAGATGCCGCGCACCTACGAGGAGCTGATGGCCATGAAGGCCAAGGTTCAGGCCGAGCGTCGGGCCAAGCGAGCTGGCAAATCGAACGTAGGCGTACGGGGATAATCACGTCACCTCGTTCATCAGCTTATCGAAGTGCCTGATCGTGGCCTCGTGGTCGCGCCGCTCGGCCGTCCAGCGATCCTTCCAGTCCTCGACCTCGGCGCGCAGTCGCTCGATCTCGGCATCCTTGGCTTTCACGACGATGCTGACTTTGTCCGTCCGCAATCGCTCGATTTCGTCGGCGGCTTCTTGGATTGTTTCAACATTAGTGATCGTCATTGCATATCCCGCCGACCGTATGCATCCGCGCAGCCGCTCAACGATGTCACTCATGGCTTTGGCTCTAGTGCGCGGCGCAGCATTTGAAGGCGTGGCGTATTACCGTCTTCGGCCGATGCCTCGCAAAACTCTAATCGTTCGATATCCGGGCGCAGATCACGCAAGATCGCCCGCAGCCGCGCGTTGTCGGCAATCAGATCATCGATTGCATTGTTATAGGTTTTCCGCTCCGCGTCGCGTTCCGCAATCAGAGTGTCAATGCGTTCCCGCCGTTCTTCGCTCTCCGTGGCAAAGGCTAGGCGCTCAGAGCGCAGCCGCTCGATCTCGGCGGCGGCCTCTAGCTGTTCATGAAACTCAACGCCTTCACGGCGCAGCCGCTCAACGATGTCGCTCATGGCTTGGGCTCCAGGGCGCGGCGGGCGTTAAGCCGCCTCCCACTTATCCATGGCGGCATCGATCAGCGTCCGCTTGTTGGCCTCGCGCGTGTACCATAGCGCCTGCGCCGGCGAGGAGTGGCCAAGTACTCGCATGATCATATCGACGGTGGCGCCGGCCTCGGCGAGCTTGACGCCGGCGGTCTTGCGCAGGCCGTGCAGGGTGTACTGATTGGGATCAACGCCGACCTCGCGCAGCCGCCCCACGATCAGGTGGGTCAGCCCGCCCTTGGAATACGGCTTGCGGAAGTAGTTGGTGCAGATTCGGTCGTGTACCCGCGGCGTCTGTGCCAGCAACTTGGCCAGTTCCTTATGGGCACGTAGTGGCACGGTCACGCCGGTCTTTTCCTGCACGACGAGAATGCGCTTGGTCTCGCTGTCATAGGCTGACCAGGTCATGGCCAGTACGTCGCCGCGGCGCTGGCCGGTGTAGAGCAGCAAAAAAAACGCCAGCTTCGCAAAGTCCGGCGCGCCCTTGAGAAACAGTTGCTGGATCTTGTCCGGCCAGGGCGCATGCGGCTTGCGCACCTTATACTGCAACTTGACGTGCTTGGTGGGGTTGCTGGCCTCGTCGTCGATGGCGGCCTGCTTGAGCCCGAGCGCGAATTGCCAGAGGATCGAAATCTTGCGGATCATGGCGTCGCCGGTGGCGTTGCCGTGCTTCTTGGCGATCGCGGCGGAGTACTGGTTGACGTGACTGCGCCTCAAGTCGGCGATCAGGCCGGCGCCCATGTCGCGCTTGAGGATGTCGAGCTGGCGGCGGTAGACGATCTGGGTCTCGTTGGCGAGGTCGCGGAATGCGCGCGATCCCAGATACTGCTCGATCACCCAGGCGAGGGAGCCGGGCAGAAACGCCACCCGTGCCGGAAGGGTAGGGACGGCGAGTGCCGGGGTCGGTGCACCGCGCTTGCTCTCGGCCACCGCCCGCAGCTCCTCGTAGTGCTGGATATATTCCGGCGAGCCTTCCGTCCCGCGCAGGCGCTGGCGGTCGTGGCCGGGAAACCGGACGTAGTGATATTTGCCCGCGCGCTGGACGTGCTTAAGAGCGCTCGCCATCTGTATCGATTCCCATGATTGTATCGAAGGTGTTGCGGCGCTTGGGTTCGTCCTGCGGTTCCGGGGCGAGCGACTCGAAGGCGGCGTCGAGCTCGAGCCGATCCCAGATGGTCATGCCGTTGACCCGTTTGGGCTTTGGCATCACACCCTCGTCGACCAGAACGCGGAAAGTGGTTTCAGACACGCCGATATAAGCCGCTGCTCGTGGCGCCCTCAGCCCTCGCGGCGGGTACGCCAAATGATCTTGGATTTTACTGGACGAAACCAAACAACCTCCAGATACCGTGATCCTATTTTGGGGTCAAGTCCCACGGCGGCGGGTTGGCGGGCCACGGTCGCCGGGGATTGTTTGACGCCGCGACCCGCCCCACGGTTTCGCCGTTGCTAGAGGACAGCGACCCGTATTCATTTTAATTTCAAGGTCTGTCGAAAGGATTCGATCATATCGACCACGGCGAGCCCCTGTAAGATGATATGTTCGGTTTCTTGCGACATTGACGTGCCATTTGATTCCGCTCGCTGTTGAATCCGATCTTTTAGATTGGCGCTGACAATGACTCCCAACTGAATGCGGGACCCGCGTGGAATGGTAGACGGTCTGCCTGTGCGCTTGCGTGGTAGACCGTCTTTAACGGTCATCCGGCCGCCTGCTCTTTGGGCCGCAGATGCGCGGGCAGCGGTTGCTTTACGATGCGCGGCATGGGTTCATCTGGAATGGCCTGGCGCTCGACCGGCATCAGCCGCTTGCGGTCCTCCAACAGCGAGCCGCGCAGCTTGTCGACCATTGCCAGCAGATGGTCGAGGTAATGGGCCAATTCGCGCCGCTCCTCGCGCTGGGTGTATTCCAAATCGTCGCAACGGATGTGGGCG
>Ga0207668_10001389_pt1 | contig 14278 bp, 15 predicted proteins | sample KBSS43metaG_FD_184323 | JGI IMG/M metagenome (GOLD analysis project Ga0207668, IMG submission 184323) | Switchgrass rhizosphere microbial communities from Kellogg Biological Station, Michigan, USA - KBS S4-3 metaG (SPAdes) (version 2) | ecosystem: Host-associated > Plants > Roots > Rhizosphere... | reverse complement strand
CGCTACGACGTGCCGGCGCTGTTCTGCATGATCGGCAACCAGGTCCTGGGGCATGAGTCGGTGGCCCGGATGGTCGCCCGGGCCGGCCACCAGCTGGCCAACCACACCTGGAGCCATCCGACCGCGCTGGCCCGCAAGAAGCCCGACCAGGTCCGCAAGGAGATCGCCAGGGCACAACGCAAGATCCAGGACACCACCGGGTACGCGCCGAAGCTGTTCCGCTCCCCCGGCGGCGACTGGTCGGCGACCGTGCTGGCGGAATCGGCCCGGGCCGGCCTGCTCCCGCTGGACTGGAGCGACGACCCCCGCGACTGGACCCGGCCCGGCACCGCCGCGATCCAGCGCCGCCTGCTGGCCGCCCGGCCGGGGCAGATCCTGTTGTGCCACGACGGCGGCGGCGACCGGTCACAGACGTACAGCGCGCTGAGCACGGTCATCCCGGCCCTGTCGGCCCGCGGTTACCGCTTCGTCGCGCTTTGACGCCGACCGGGCGCGGCACACCCGCCGAGCCCGAGGCCCGGCGGGAGAGCCCGATCAGACGGTGGGGTGCGGCAGGGTGACCGGAACGGGCGGACGGCGGCGGCCACCGGCACGCAACGCGGCCGGCGCGCCGCCGTGGCGGTACAGCCGGCCGCCGAACCGGAACCAGGCGACGGTGCCGTCCGGGCCGCGGACGAAGTTGGCCCGGCTGTGCGACTCCCCGCCGTCGGGCAACCGGACCAGCACGTAGTCCTTGCGGTAGAACACCAGCCGTACGACGTCCGCGCCGCCGAGGCGCACCACGAGCTGACCCGCGTCGGCGACCAGGTCGAGCTCCTCGGACTCCACAGAGCCGTCGAGCCCGATCGCCTGGGCCGTGTAGCGGCGAGCAGGCCCGGGCCGCCGTCCGAGTTGGTCAGCACGGTCAGCGCGAAATCCGGGGTGACAACCGCGCCGTACCGGCATGTCACCCGAAGACGACGACGTCCGTCGATGGCATTGATAGACCGGGCTCTCCACCGATTCGTGGAGGGAGCAAGCATGCGCCTACCCGTGACGACGCTCGCGGTGCTGGCCCGGGCGGTGCCGGCCGTGATCGTCCATCCGGACCGCGGCCTTGCCGCGGTGGTCGCCGGCGTGGACGAGGTGACCGGCGGCGACGTGGCCATCACGGCGGACGTCGCGCTGCTCGGCGCCGTTACCTGCACCCCGATCGAACCGCGGCCGGCCGGCGAGACCCTGTCGGTGCGGTAGCCTTCGCCGGGGCTGGTCGCCGGGGCGGCGCGGGATGCTTGTCAGACCGCCCGAACTTCGGCGAGCCGCTTGACGGCGTACTCGTCGTCCCAGCAGACCGCGGCCTCCCACGCGGCCGAGGCTTGCGCGGCGATGTCGTGCGCACCGTCGTCAAGGCCGGCGGCGTTGCCCGGCAGCACGAGGTCGAGGTCGGGCACGTCGACGTGCGCCTCGTCCCAGTCGATCAGCGCGACGTGATTCGCGGTCATCCGGACGTTGCCGGGGTTGGGATCGCCGTGCACGACGCACGTCCGGCGTCCGGCGAGCCGCGCCCAGGCCGCCCGGCATCGAGCGACGCCCTCGACGGGCATCGCACCGAGATCGACCTTTGTCCCGGTCTCGGCGTGCAGCAGGTCGGTCGACGATCGCCACCCCGGGCGCTGCGGCCAGCCCCGCGTCAGCCGATGCAGCTCCCGGAGCGCGCCGGCCACCCGACGCCAGTCGGCCGGCGTCTCGGGCGGTCCGCCCGCCAGATAGGTCATCACCACCAGGCCATCGGCGAACAGCCGGCCGTCCACGGTCGGGATCGGCACCGGCACGGTCAGCCCCGCACGGTCGAGATAGCGGAGAAGCTCGGTCTCCCAGGCCAGATCGGCATCGCTCCGGCCGCCGAGACGACCGACCGCGCGGTGCCCGTTGACGCGCACGCTCCACACGTCGTTGGCGACGCCGCCGGCGAGCGGCTCGATGCGAGCGACGTCTTCACCCCACTGCCCGAGTGCCTCCCACCCCATTCGCCACACCTTACGGGTTTTCCGAACCCTGGCTGGACAGGGCTTTGCGCAGATCATCCAACTGACTACGCTCAGCAGTCGTGGATGGACACGTGATCGGGACCGCGACCCGACTGTCCTCGGCCATTCGTGCCATCGAGGAGTCATTCGTCCTGGACCAACCGGCGGCCACGCAGCTCGCCGCCGAGGCGGAGGAGACCGGCCGGGCCCTGGGAGACATCGAACTGGAGTTACGGGGGCAGGCGCTGCTCGCCGACATCTGGCTCCGGCAGGCCGAGACCACCGGGGAGGCCACCCGGATCCTGCGGACCGTGAACTTCCGCGCCGCCGAGCACCAACTGCTCATGCTGCAGGCCCGCGTCCACCGTCTGTACTCCCGGGTCGCCGCGAACATGGGCGACTACGCGGACCAGCTCGACCACGCGTTGCGCGGACTCCAACTGCTGCCCGCGCACGCGAGCCCGCGTATCCGGATCATGCATCTCATGGCCCTCGCCGAGGCGCTGTTCCGCACCCGGTCCACCGAGTCCGCGGTCCGGCGCTACCTGGAAGCCGAGCAGATCGCCCTGGCCGCCGGTGACACGCTGTTCTGCTCCTACATTCTCAACGACATGGCGTACTGTCTCTTCGCGGCCGGCCAGGCGCAACGCGCGGAACCCGTGATGACGCGGCTGCTCGCACTCCTCGAAAGCGACGGCCGCGAGCCGTTCCCGGCGATGCTCGACACCCTGGCCCGCATCCAGCTCGCCCAGCACCGCACCGAGGACGCCACCCGGACCGCGAAACGGCTGATGGCCTGCGACCTGGACAACACGGAATACCCGGAAGGTCCGGCCGAGGCCGCGCTCACCATGGCGGCCGCCTACCACCAGGCGGGCGCGCTGCAGGAGGCGCAGGACACTCTGGACCGGGCGCGGGAACTCTCCGCCGGCCCGGAACTCGCCCGGGTCCGCGCCAACGTGCTGCGCGAACAGGCGGAACTGCACGCGACGAGCGGCGACTTCCCGGCCGCGTTCGCCGCCTACAAGGCGTACCACGAGGCCAGCGAGGAACTCAGCTCCCGCGAACGGGAAGCACAGGCCCGGATCCGGCAGGCCGCCTTCGAGACCGCGGAGGCCCGCCGGGACGCCGAAAACTTCCGTGAGCAGTCGCTGCGCGATCCGCTCACCGGCCTGCGCAACCGGCGGTACGTCGACGCCCAGCTGCCGGCGCTGCTCACCACGACCACGGCCGCCCAGCCGCTGGCGGTCGCGATCGTGGACGTCGACCACTTCAAACGGATCAACGACACCTGCTCGCACGAAATCGGTGACCAGGTGCTGATCGCGATCGCGGGCCTGCTCGAACAGGCCGTGCCGGCCGAGGGGGTCGGCGTCGGCGGCTTCACCGCCCGCCTCGGCGGCGAGGAGTTCCTCGTCGTGATCGCCGGCCTGGCCGAGGCTGACGCGTTGTCCCGGCTCGAAAAGCTGCGCCTCGCGGTGGCGGGCCATCCCTGGCAGTTGCTCATCGGGGACCTGCCCCTGACGGTCAGCATCGGGGTGGCCGGTGGGCGACACCCGGACCGCGCGGCCGACATCCTCGGTGAGGCCGACCGCAACCTGTACGCCGCGAAGCGGAGCGGCCGCAACCGCATCTGTGGACAGTTGACCGGTACGACGTTGCGCTCGGCCCCGGACTGACCACCGCCCGCACCATCCCGTGAGTCACAGGCTTCCTTCCGGCGAGAAGTTCCCCGCTGCCAATGCCTTGCGTAGCGTCCTGCTCCGGATCCGGTCGACGACGGCGACGCCGTTACCGTCCCGGTCGGTCAGCGTCGCACCGGCGGCGAGGAGCATCCGCACGATCTCAAGCTGAAGTTCGCCGGTCCCGCCGGTTCCGCCCGCTCCACTCGGCGCGACCGCAAGGTGCAGTGCGGTTGAGCCCGCCTTCCTGGTCGCGGCGCGCGGATCGGCACCGGCCGACAACAGCGCGGCAACCGCTGCTGAGCTTCGCGCGCGAACCGCGCGATGCAGGGCAGTAACCCCGCCACGATCCGGCCGGTCAACGGTCGCTCCGTGAGAAACCAGCAGCCGGATGATCTGCTGCTGGGCGGCCGGATCCCAGGTTGCGGAAGCCGGCCGCGGATCACACGCGTAGTGCAAGGCGGCCGCGCCACGCCGGTTGACGGCATCGACAGGGGCACCGGCGGCCAGCAGCGCCCGGGAGGCGTCATGCCGCAGCCCGGCGGTCGCGAGGTGCAGCGGTGTGTCTCCCCGATAGAGCGTGTGCGGCAACTCCGTGACGAGCACGTCGTGTGCCATGCGCAGGGTGACCGCGCCGGGAGCAATCAGCACAATCGCCGCAATCTCGGACGGGTCGTTCGCGAGTGCTGCCGCGAATATCGGCTCCACGCGGCCAGTATGCACACCGCGGTCCCGGCCCTGCACGGAACCGACCAGCGGGCGCTGGAGCTCGCGGGTTTCTTCCGGCCGCGGACCGCCGAGTGTGATCACCCGATAGATTCCCCGAGTGATCGCCAGTCATGACGGCCGCCCACTGCTCTTCCTGGACGTCGACGGCCCGCTGATCCCGTTCCGGGCTCGGCCGATTGGGAGCACGCTCGCCACGAGCGACGGCATCGCGCCAGAGGCGTCGGGCAATCCGCTGACGGACCGCCTCGACCCGGCGGACGGGCGCAGGTTGCTGGGTTTGGGATGCGAACTGGTCTGGGCGACCACCTGGATGGCCGACGCGAACGAAGTCGTCGCGCCTCGGCTCGGGCTGCCACAGCTGCCGGTCGTCGACTTTCCGGACGACGACGAGATGCCGGAGCCCGGGCTGCACTGGAAGACGAAATTCCTCACCGAGTGGACCGGCGGGCGCCCATTCGTGTGGCTCGACGACGAGCTCACCGACGCCGACCGCCGATGGGTCCACGGCCACCATCCGGGTAGTGCCCTACTGCACCGCGTTGACCCGTTCACCGGGCTCACCGACGCTGACTTCGCCCTGATGCGTCAATGGCTCGGAACTCGGTAGGGCTTCGCGCTGGATTTCACTCCCGCATGCCACAAGGTCACGGGGACGCCGCCGAGACCCAGTACTGCCGCGGTCAGCCGCCGGACGAGGTGGTGCCGCCGGCCTTCGAGCCGCTGCTGCCACTTCCCACGACGTTCGTCTTGATCGTGCCGTTGGCGACCTTGCCCGTGCTGGGCAGCTTGAACGCGCGCCGGCTCGCCCGGTCGCCGGCCGGGAAGGAATCGCCGCCGTCCAGCGTCGTGCCCGGCCTCAGGCCGCGGGCATAGCCGGTGGAGTGCCAGATGAAGTAGGTCGAGGACGACCCGCCGTCGTCGGCGCAGTTCTCCTCGTCGACGATCTCGCCGTCCTCGTCGGCGCAGTAGAAGACCTCGTCGCCGTTCTCCTCCTCGCTCTCCACGTTTTCTTCGACGACCGGCGCGGCGACGCCGGCACCATCCGGCTCGTACGTATAGGTCGACGTGTCGGGCGATTCGAAGTCGTCCCCGGCGGAGGCGTCGCAGGCCGCAGCGCCACCGGCAGCCAGCGCGAGGAAGGTCGCGGTGAGCGCAACCTTGCGCGACGTGCGGCGGCGCGTCATCCGCGGCGCGACAAATCCATGATCATCATGCGGGCAGGGTAGTTTGCCAGGTCAAGCCGGTCCAGCGCTACGTGGGCAGGCTCGCACCGATTCGTTCGCGCAGGTGCTCGGGCAGCGGGTAGGCGTGTTCGGCCGGGAGTTGAGCTGCCGCCGCCAGGTGATCGCCGGCGGCCAGCAGGCCACGGATGCGCCGGACCGTGGAGGTGATGTCGACGATCGTGACGGTCCACTCGTCGACGTACCGGTCGACCGCCTCGCCGGCGAGACCGAGTTGTAGCGAGCGGTGCGGCAAGGCTTGCATCTGCAACGAGCGTTCCGGATCCCATTGAACTCGCACGGGGCTGGTCTTCAACCGTCGTGACCAGGCTGCCTCGTCCTCGTACAGGTCCCGGTCGTAGTGGCTCAGGCAGGCCCGCGCGAGGGCCCACTCGAAGCCGGCACGCGTGATCTCCACGGCGAGTACGTGTTCCTGCCCCGGCTTCGTGGCCCAGCCGCAGCGGTACATCATCCACCGGAACGACGGCTTGATCCAGGTCATCCGATCCCGCTTGAACGGAGCCACGAACCGCCCCGCGGCGACCGCCGGGATCGCGATCTGCGGCGAGTACGCCTGGTACACGGTGACGGTGTCGGCCGCATAGCGGGCTCGGATCTGACGGGCGAGAACGGACACACCGCAGATCCTCACCCAAGAGCGGCGAACGACGCCATCGAAATTCGAGCGGCAGTGCCGGAGGTCGCGGCATTCGTGCTACCAGCTCGCCACCAAGTCGAGCAGCGAGCCGATCACAAAGGCCACGAGCGCCACCCAGCGCATCGGGCGAAATGGGGGATCGGTTTGATTGTTCCCGACGAGCCTCAAGGCCAGCCGCGAAATCCGGTACCGCACCGACGCCGCCGCCCATTTGCTGGCAAGCAACGTCCGGGCAGAGAGGAGGATCGCCCCGGCGTACAAGGGAATCGAGCCGGCCATGGCAAAAGCGAGCAATGCTGCCATCCAGTGATTGACATGCGGCCCGTGGGGAAACCAGAAATACACGACGACCGCTCCTGGGATCACCGCTAGAAATAGCCAGATAATCAACCGCCACGATCGTTCTGCGTGCTGCGAGTACTCGCCCCGAAACCAATCCAGCGCCTGCCGTTCGGCGCTGGACAGTTTCTTGCTGCTCATCAGCAGCTGTTCCACCGAACTGCGCACCTCCGAGGAAGCGGCGACGAAGGCCCGGTCAGGCGGAATCTTCCGATAAATCGGGTTCGCCGCATAAAAGTCTCGTCGAGCACCCGTGGCGCTGAGGTTGAACTCTTCGGAGGTGAAGTACGCTGTTTCGACGTCCCGTCTTTCCCACGCCACACATACGGCCCATTCGGCCAGCACCTTCTCCAACCGCCGCGCAGTTTTCAAACGCTCCAGGAAGTCGGGGAACACATCACGCTTCTCCTTGACCGCCCGGCTCCATCTTTCTATTCGTTTCGGCCCGATGAGATCGAGCAAAATCGCCAACCCGGCCACCAAGGTAAGAATCTTGCCCGATCGACCCACCCAGGGCATCACTGGGCCGCTGAGAGCAAGCGCAAGCATACATAAAATGTATCAACACCCGTCAACCTGCCAGCCGACCTTTTGGCCATTAGCGAATCGCGCAGCCAGGTGCGCGTGGCCACCGGACATCAGGGCGCGTACGCGGTCACCGTCGACCCGGTATTGCCGTACAGCCGCCCGTTTGCCACCATCGGCGCGCCCCGCAACGCCGACGTGGCCGGGTCGAGTTTGATCGGGCTTCCGGTACGCGTCTCGAACGCCGCCAATGGTTGACCGTTGCCCCGCCAGCCGTACACCACTCCGCCGCCGACCGCGAACGTGATGGGTGCGTCCTCGGTGAAGGTGGCCGTCCACACCCTGCGCCCGTCGACCGCATTGATAGCGATCAGTTCATCGGCGAAGGTGTGCAGGTAGAGTCGCTCACCGTCGGTGGCGAATCCGGATGTCGCGCCGTGGCTGGGGAATGTCGTGCGGACCGCTCCGGTGGCCGCGTCGACGCTCCGGATGCGCTCATCCGGCCCGCAGCGCAGGTATAACGTCGCGCCGTCGGGGGACGCGCCGATCGGGGTGAAACAACCCGCGCCGGCCGGCCACACCGCTTTGCCCGTCGTGACGTCGACCGCGGTTGTCGTGTCCTCGCCGACCACCAGGATCTTTCCGCCGGCGGCCACCGTCTCGCCGGCGATTGATCCTTGCCGCGCCCACACCCGCGAGCCGTCCGCGATGCGGTACGCCCGGATGCCGTACTTGCTGATCGTCGCGTCCCACACACCCCCGACCACGATGCCCTTGTCGACGAGCACGTTGTACATGGTTTCGGGGATCCGCCTGGTGTAGAGAACCTTGCCGGTGGTCACGTCGTGGGCGGTCAGAAAGGTCTTGCCGGATCGGCAGTCCCGGTATTGGGCGATGAGTCTGGTCCCCTCGATCGCGGCGAGGCTGATGCTCGTCTTCTTGCTGGTGGCAGGCGTCTGCCAGGCCAACGCGCCGGTGGTCGCGTCATAACCGCTGATTCGGTACGACGCGGCGGTGACCAGCCGATTCGCGCCGACCAACGGCACGGCCGGGGCAGCGCACTTCGCCGTACCCAGCGGGACGTTCCAGCGCGGCTTCAGATCGGCGGCGGCGGCGGGGGTCAGCCGGGTTTCGCCGGCGTTGTAATAGTCGCCGGTCGCGTGGGCGGCGGCCTGTCCCCAGGCGTCCGGAGTCGCCGCGGCGGCCGGGACCTGGCCGGCGGTTGCGCTGATCGCGGCGAGCACGACGACCGCCAGGTAACGACGTTTCACGGCAACTCCTCGGTACGGGACGGGAAGATCACCGTATGGAGGAATGTCCCGGACGGACGCCGGTCGGGCGCCGCGCTCACCCGGTCGAGCGACCTCCGGGTTGCTGACCCAGCACTCCCGCAGGGCCGAAAAGTGTCGGTGGGCCTTGCTACCGTCTCGGCACTGTTCGCCAAAGGTGTGTGACTAGGGCCGAGGGAGTCCCGTGACCATTCACGACTATCTGACGACGTTCGCGGGCCTGCCGGTTGTGGCGTCGGCCGAGAAAGAGGCGCCGGCCGACCCGGCCGCGGTGGCGTGGCGCATCGAGGTGGAGGATTTCGAGGCCGACCCCGCGGAGTTCGAGGCCGCGTTCGGGCAGTTGCTGGAGCGCACCGGGCCGGCCGGGCCGACCGCGCTGATCATCGGCCAGTGGGGGTCGGCCTACGACACCGCCTTCCCGACCGACCTGCTGGTCCGCAACGCCGCGCGGCTCGGCCGGCTGCGGGCGCTGTTCATCGGCGAGATGAGCTCCGAGGAGTGCGAGATCTCGTGGATCCAGCAGGGCGACATCACCGGCGTGCTGGAGGCGTTCCCGGCCCTGGAACGGCTGTGGGTGCGCGGCGCGGAGGGCCTCGCCCTGACGCCGCTGCGCCACCAGGGCCTGCGCGAGCTCGTGCTGCAGTCCGGCGGCCTGCCGGCCACGGTGATCCGGGCCATCGGCGCCTGTGACCTGCCCAACCTGACCCGCCTGGAGCTTTGGCTCGGCGTCGATCAGTATGGCGGTGACGCCCGCGCCGACGACCTCGCGCCGATCCTGGCCGGTCGCTCGCTGCCCGCCCTCACCCACCTCGGCCTGCGCAACGCCGAGATCGCCGACGAGGTCGCCGCGGCCGTCGCCGCCGCCCCGGTGGTGGCCCGGCTCGCCGAGCTCGACCTGTCGCTCGGTGTGCTCGGCGACGCCGGCGCCGAGTCGCTGCTGGCCGGCCAGCCGCTCACCCACCTCAAGTCGCTCGACCTGAGCCACCATTTCATGTCCCCCGAGCTGGCGCAGCGGCTGGTCGACGAGCTGCCGGGCGTGGCGGTCGACGTCTCCGACCGGCAGCGGGAAGAGGAGTGGGGCCGATACACCGCGGTGTCGGAGTAATGCGACTCGCCGTCGTCGGCAACCCGGAGAATCGCCGGGTCGCCCTGTTCGCCGCCGCGGCGGCCCGGGCCGGGCTGCCCGCGCCGCAGGTCCACCCGTGGCGCGACGTGCTGCTCTCCGGGCGCGTTCCGGGGCCGGGGACGGTCGTGCGGATCGATTCGCCGGGCGAGAACGCCGAGGTGGACACGCTGCTGCGGGCGCTCGGCACCGGCCGGCCGGCCGCGGTCGCCGAGCCCGGCGAGATCCTCGGCGGTGCGGCGGCGTTCGCCGGGCTGCGGGCGGCTCTCGGCCGGGTCGCGGCCGGCGGCGGGGAGCTGCTCAACCAACCCGCCGACGTCCTGACCATGACGGCGAAACCACACTGCCACGCCGTCCTGGCCGCGGCCGGCATCCCGGTGCCGGCGGCCCTCGGGCCGGTGCACGGCTACGAGTCGCTGCGCGCGGCGATGGATCGGGCCGGGTGGGGGCGGGTCTTCGTGAAACCGGCCTACGGCTCGTCGGCGTCCGGGGTGCTGGCGCTGGCGGTGAGCGGCAGGCGGGCCGCGGCGGTCACCTCGGTCGAGCTGAGCGGCGGCCGCATCTTCAACAATCTCCGGGTCCGGCGGTACGACGACGAAGCCTCGATCACGGCCATCGTGGATCGGCTGGCCCCCGACGGGTTGCACGTGGAGCGGTGGTATCCGAAGGCCGCCCTCGGCAACCGGGTGCTCGACCTCCGGGTGGTCGTGATCGCCGGGGAGCCCCGGCACGTGGTGGTGCGGACCAGCCGGTCGCCGATGACAAACCTGCACCTCGGCAACGCCCGCGGGGACGTGGCGGCGGTGCGGGCCGCGGCCGGCGACCGGGCGTGGGCGGCGGCGATGGGCACGTGCGTACGGGTGGCCGAGTGCTTCCCCCGTGCCCTGCACGTCGGTGTTGACCTGATGTTCCGGGCGGGGTGGCGTGACCATGCGGTGGCCGAGGTGAACGCGTTCGGGGACCTGCTGCCGGGGGTGCTGGCCGACGGGCTCGACACCTACGGGGCGCAGGTGGCCGCGCTCGTGACCGGCCGGACGGTTGTGCCATGCGGGATCTGATCGGCAGCCACGACCTGCTCTTCGTCACCCTCGACACGCTGCGCTACGACGTGGCCGTGCAGTGCCTGGCGAGCGGGCGCACGCCGCAGCTGGCAAAGGTGCTGCCCGGGGGCGTCTGGGAGCGGCGGCACACCCCCGCCAGTTTCACGTACGCGGCACATCACGCGTTTTTCGCCGGCTTCCTGCCGACCCCGGTGGCGCCGGGCCCACATGAGCGGATGTTCGCCGCCCGGTTCGGCGGCAGCGAGACCAGCGGCCCGGGCACGTACGTGTTCGACGCCGCCGACCTGCCGACCGGGCTGGCCGCCGCCGGGTATCACACGGTCTGCCTGGGCGGTGTCGGCTTCTTCAACCCGGGTACTCCGCTCGGCCGGGTGCTGCCCGGCCTGTTCGCCGAGGCGCACTGGGAGCAGGCGTTCGGGGTGACCGCCCCGGACTGCTTCGGCGCCCAGCTCGACCGCCTCGAGGCCGTCCTCGGCGGCGTTCCGGCCGGGCGACCGCTGTTCACGTTCATCAACGTCGCCGCCCTGCACCAGCCGAACAGGCATTACGTGCCGGGTGCCGCCGACGACGGGCCGGACACGCACGCCGCCGCCCTGGAGTATGTGGACGGCCACCTCGGGCGCTTGTTCGCGCTGGTCACCGGGCGGGGGCGGCCCTGCCAGGTGATCATCTGCTCGGATCACGGCACGCTGTACGGCGAGGACGGCCACGTCGGCCATCGCGTCGCGCATGAGGTCGTGTGGACCGTCCCGTACGCCGACTTCCGCCTGGACGCGTCGTGAACCTCGACTCCCCCTACCAGGGTTACCTGTACGCGTACCCGCACAAGACCGCGTACCGCCGCCTTTCGCCCCGGCCGGAGCTGGCCGACGTGTGGGCGGGCGAGCGGCAGGACGCCCTGTTCGGATACCTGCATCTGCCCTTCTGCGAGATGCGGTGCGGCTTCTGCAACCTGTTCACCCGCGCCAACCCACCGGCCGAGCAGGTCACGGCATACCTGGCCCAGTTGCGCCGGCAGGCCGCCGCGGTCCGGGAGAGCCTCTCCCCCGACGCCGCCTTCTCGGGGCTGGCGATCGGCGGCGGCACCCCGACCTATCTGACGGCTCCCGAGCTGGAAGAACTGTTCGCCATCGTCGATGACACGTTCGGCACCGCCGCGGTCCCGCTGTCGGTGGAGACGTCGCCGGCGACCGCCACCCCCGACCGTCTCGCCGTGCTCGCCGCCCACGGCACCACCCGGGTCAGCATCGGCGTGCAGAGCTTCCTGGATGCCGAGGCGCGCGCCGCCGGCCGGCCGCAACGCCTGTCCGAGGTGACCGCCGCGCTGGAGTCGATCCGGGCGGCCAAGATCCCGGTGCTCAACGTCGACCTCATCTACGGCATCGACGGGCAGACCGAGCGGACGTGGCAGCATTCGCTCGACGCGGTGCTGAGCTGGCGGCCCGAGGAGCTGTATCTTTACCCGCTCTACGTGCGGCCGCTGACCGGGCTGGGCCGGCGCGCCCACGCCCGCGCCGACTGGGACCGGCAGCGGCTGGAGTTGTACGGGCAGGCGGTCGACGTGCTCACCGGCGCCGGGTATGTGCAGCACTCGATGCGGCAGTTCCGCCGGGCCGACGCTCCGGTGCCGGACGGGCCGGATTACTGCTGCCAGGACGACGGGATGGTCGGCCTGGGCTGCGGCGCCCGGTCGTACACGACCGGCCTGCACTACTCGTTCGACTACGCGGTCGCCGTCTCGGAGGTCCGCGCGGTGCTCGACGACTATCTGGCCCGGGCGGCCGACGACTTCCGGTACGCCGAGATCGGCTTCCGCCTCGACGCGGTGGAGCAGCGGCGCCGCTGGCTGCTCAAGTCGCTGCTGCGGGCCGAGGGGGTGGACGCGGACGCGTACCGAGCGCGGTTCGGCACCGGCCACGACGCGGACTTCCCACAGCTCGGTGAGCTGGTTTCGCGCGGCTGGCTGGACCAGACGCGGACCACGCTCACTCCGGACGGGCTGGCCCGATCGGACGCCATCGGCCCGTGGCTGGTCTCCGGCCCGGTCCGCGCGGCGATGACCGGCTACGTGCCGCGATGACCGACCTGTACGTGCTGTACCGCGGCCCCCTGGCGAGCTGCAATTACGACTGTCCGTACTGCCCGTTCGCCAAGCGGGTCGACCCGCCGGAGCTGTTGCGCGCCGACCGGGCCGACCTGCGACGGTTCACCGCGTGGGTGGAGGCGACCACCGACCGGCGGCTGTCGGTGCTGTTCACCCCGTGGGGCGAGGGCCTCACCCGCTCCTGGTACCGGGACGCGATCGTGCGCCTCTCCCACCTGCCGCACGTGGCCCGGGTCGCGATCCAGACCAACCTGGCCGCGCGCACCGCCTGGCTCGCCGCCGCAAACCCACAGGTCGCGGCGTTGTGGGCCACCTACCATCCCGGGCAGGTGACGCGGGACCGCTTCCTGAGCCGCTGCCGGGAGCTCGACGAGCTCGGGGTCCGCTACTCGGTCGGCGTGGTCGGCCTGCCCGAGCACTACCACGAGGCGGTGGCTCTGCGGGCCGCCCTGCCACCCACGGTGTACGTGTGGGTCAACGCCGCCGACGGGCACACCTACACGGGCGAGGCCGAGCGCCGGTGGGCCGCAATCGATCCGCGGTTCGGCGACAGCGTCCGCCCGCACGCGTCTCTCGGCCTGCCGTGCCACGCCGGGGAAACCGCCATTTCGGTGCTCGGCGACGGCACGGTGCGCCGCTGCCATTTCATCCCGCGGCCGATCGGCAACCTCTACGACGGGTCGTGGCGCGCGGCCTTGCGGCCGCGCCCCTGCACCAACTCGCTCTGCGACTGCCACATCGGCTACGTACACCTCAAGCCGCTGCGACTACGCGACGTGTATGCGGACGGCCTCCTCGAACGCATCCCGGCGGCCTGGCCCAGCTGACCGAACCAGCCCGGCCCGGCCGACCAGAGCAGCCCGACCGAACCAGCCTGCCGTCGGCCTGAAGCCGAGCGCCTGGCCCCCGCGGAGGAGACCCGGCCTGGCGAACGGTCAGGTCTGGATCAGCGGCTGGTACTCCTCGCCGGTCAGGCCGAAGGTCCACGCCACGCCCTCGCGCGCGGACCGGGTCTGCGGCGGCACGCGCAGCCAGTAGACCCGGCTCGTACCGTCCGGCTCCGGCGTGGAGTTGACCACCTCGACCATCACCAACGGCTCGTCACCGGGCAGATCGAGATACCACAACGTGCCGGTTTCGTCGGAGGCCTGTTTCCGGGCACCGGCCTCCCGCAGGTAGCGCTCGTAGCCGAAGTGCTCCAGCATCACCCGGCGGATCTCGGCGTTCGCCTCGCGCCGGATGCGGTCCACGGTCAGGGCCGGCAACTCGCTCGCCAGGTCTGCCGGGATCGGCATGCCGCGCCAGGCCCACAGCCCATACCCGTCGGGGAACTCCAGGGCGGCGCCGTCGCCGCGGTGGAGGCGACCGACGTTGTCCCGGGCCAGCCGGCGCGGCCGCTCGGTCAGCACCGCGACCCGCTCGTTCGCCCACCACCAGCCGCAGTGCCGGGCCAGGTCGGCGAGGCCGGTCAGCCCGGTCATCAGCCCGGCCGCCGGGCACAGCCGGTCGGCCGCCTCGAACGTGCCCAACCAGGCGCCATCG
>Ga0207668_10001388_pt1 | contig 14293 bp, 21 predicted proteins | sample KBSS43metaG_FD_184323 | JGI IMG/M metagenome (GOLD analysis project Ga0207668, IMG submission 184323) | Switchgrass rhizosphere microbial communities from Kellogg Biological Station, Michigan, USA - KBS S4-3 metaG (SPAdes) (version 2) | ecosystem: Host-associated > Plants > Roots > Rhizosphere... | reverse complement strand
GAAGTCCTACGGTACGCGCTGGCACCACCTCGACAGTCTGTGGATCATCAAGACCAACGAATCAGCGAAGGACATGCGGGACACACTGAAACCGCTGATCGACTCCGACGACGAACTGCTCGTCGTTAATATCACCGATGATGCCGCGGCCTGGAGCGGTTTCAACGACAGCGGCAGCAAGTGGCTGAAGGACAATCTGTGAGCGACTGGATCGAAGTTTATGGTCCCGGTAGTGATACCGAGTTTATTATCGGTAGTGCTGATCTCACTCAATTAACCATTAAGAAGAGCCCCAACAGCGAGGTCTTGTACTACTTTTATGACGCCACGGAGCGTCGGCTGATCACCGACTTCGTTCTCCATGATGGTGCCCAAGTATCTACCCTTTGCACCGTTACACTTATCTACGCAGATGGGAAGTACAGTCCCCGGTTCAAGTTTTGGAAAAAGGATAAGCGGCGGGCCACTGTTCTGGATCACCAAGTCGAAGATCCGCGGGCATACAACATTAAGTCGTCAGTGGATATTCGAAAGGGCAACGACAACCTTTGGAAACTGATCAACTTCCTCCAAGGCTGCCAAGATATCTCCGTTCCACGGGATATTTTTAAGGTTGTCAGCGGTGACGCTGCCGAACTTGCCGAGATCTTCAGCACCACCGACAAGCACTCGCTCCTAGAGGCGATCAGGACCGCACTCGGCGAGAACCTAACCCAGGCCGATCTAGACCTGATCGTGAACCGAAAGAGCGTTCTCGACCGTTTCAAACAGAAGCTCACGGATCAGGAGTTCTTCTTGGCTGAACAAACTCGCCTCGGAAAAGTACGGCCCGAGGATGTCTGGCAGCACTTCTTTGAGGAGAACAAGTGGATCTTTGGCTACGGGCTCAACTTGATTCCGTGCGAGAGCTACGACGAAGCCAAACTGGAGCAGATCACCACTGGAGCCAATCTATTCGGCGGCGCAGGTAAGCGCAGTGATGCGGTCCTGCGGATGCGTGGTGCCGTCAGCAGCCTGCTCTTCTGCGAGTTCAAGCGACACGACACACCGCTACTCGCGACGACGCCATACCGCGCACCTGACGTTTACCGCGTTTCAAACGAAGTTGTCGGTGCTGTCTCACAGGTCCAGAAGACTGCGGACAAGGCCGTGCGCGATATCGGCGCATACGTTCGGAGACACTACGAAAAAGATGGCACGCCTGCTGACTTCGAGATCACGACGGTTCGGCCCCGTCAAGTCGTGGTCGTAGGCCAGAGCACCGAGTTCGAGGTTGACGGCTCGCTCAACCCAGAAAAGGTCTCGTCCTTCGAGCACTACCGCCGATCGATCCTCGACACCGAGATTGTCACCTTCGATGAACTGTACGAACGAGCCCGGTTCATCGTCGGTGACTAGTACAGCTGCGGCACAAGGCGCACAGGCACGCAAGTGAGACAACGGGATTCGAACTCACAGAACTACTGTCCTTCGCTGTCTATAAAACAACGGGTTCGAAAGTTCGAACCCGTTGCTGATCTGTTATTGAAAATGATTTTCAATATGGCGGTGGGAACGGGATGGCTTTCGAACCCCTCCCCCGAGACCAAGCGGCTGTTAGACAGCGCCGCTGGCAACGACTACTGATTGGCCTGCCACGTCCTGAACGACCGCACGGCCTGGCAGTGCTGTTAGCAGTCCAGTCCTTCGGGCCCGCGGCGGTACAGGACGCTGTCCGTGAGCGTGCGGTGTACAGAGTCTGCGCGTGTCGAGATCGAGCGTCACCCCCACGCCCTATTGTCAAATCGTCAGTTCAGTTAGCACACAGACAACCTGGAGGGTATCGATGGCTAAGAAACCTGAGAACAGCGGGAAGCGTTGGACAACCGCCGACGATCAGCAACTACGGAAAGAGGCCGCAGGCAATACGCCGACCCGTGTCATTGGGCTTCATATGGGTAGGTCCGAAGACTCGGTCCGCAGCCGCGCCAACGACATTGGAGTTTCCTTGAAACCTACCAACCAAAGCCCGTACGGCACGAAGAAGCGCTGAGACCACCTCTCTTTAGAGTGCACTGCTTGGGCTACTGCACCCGGCGAGTGAGGGTCATGTCGATGAGTGTTAGCCGGGCGACTACCTGACCGGTCCGTCGAGGTGGAACTCTCTCAATGAACGGGTCCACCTCTTTCGCTCGGACGGGTGTTTCGACTGGCGAGTCCCCGATACTGCACCGCCGACGTGTCGCACTGTCAGAAATATTGCGGATCTGAACGACGCCAAAGGACGCACGGTGTCGTCGGTATCCAGTCCTTCGCTTCGGTCGTGGTACGTCCAGCAACTCCCGACACATTGAGGCTCTACGTCACCTGTGCGTACCTGCGCCGATGACAAGGTGGGTTGTGTTCCGTCGTGCAACGATCGCCTCATGATTCTCGATCTGATCCAGACCGTGGCCGCGGTGTCGGTGCCGATCGTGGTGGCGGTCATTGGCTACCTGCTGAACCGCCGGCTCAAGCTGTATGAAGCCAGCCAGTGGCGCAATCAGGAGCTGATCAAAGCGCGGTTGCAGTACTTCGGGCAACTCGCGCCCATGATGAATGACCTAATGTGCTACCTGACCTTCGTCGGCCGGTGGAAGGATCTGACACCGCCCGACGTGGTCGCGATCAAGCGTAACGCCGACCGCCTGCTCTACTCGATCGCTCCGCTGTTCAGCGAGTCCGCCGTCAAGGCCTACCAGAGCTTCCTTGACCAGTGCTTCAGCACCTACGGCCGTTGGGGTGCCGATGCGCGCATCCGCAGCGGATTCAGTCGGCGACGCGACGCCGCCGGGGACACGTGGCGTGCGGAGTGGGACGACCTGTTTACCCACCAGGTAGGTGACGAGATCAATGAGAGCAGCCTGGCCGAGATCCAGACCAGCTACAACAAACTGTTGGCCGCTTTGGTGGAAGACGTGCAGCTACTGGCTCCGCGAGACCGATACGCCGACGGTGACGTCGTTATCAACGCTCACTAACGGCGACGACGCCAATCATCCCAGCGCCTGCCTCGGACTAGTGGACTTCAGTCGATTGCGAACCGCGCGATAAGCTCGCTGACACAATCGGTCACATGTCGGCTCCGTACGGCGATGCGCCGTGGCATCGGGACATTTCCAATGCGGCGCTATTGCATCGGCTCCGGGAGGCGATGGGCGGTTCGGGCAGGCTGCTGATCTTCCTCGGCGCTGGCCTTTCATACGGCGCCTCGAGGTTCACTAGTCGAACTCAGTTCGACTACCACCAATACGACCGCTGGTGGTCGCACGACTTTCCCCTCGCACCGCTGGTTGACGATGATGACGGGTTGCCCTTGCCATCGTGGCCACTGCTGGTCAATCGCATGTGCCGTGAAACCGTGGAGAATTCACCGCCTACGGAACACCGCGCCCTCCGCACATTCTTCATTGAGGAGGGACCGCTCGACTGCGCACAGCTGTTCCGCCAGACAGTTGGGGAGGCGAACTACCGAGAGTTTCTGCTGAGACAATTCGACGCCGCACGCCATCACTTCATCCAGACGACGCCGAGTCACGCCGCGCTGGTCCGACTCGACCTGGCGCTACTGTTCACGACGAACTTTGACGAACTGATCGAAACCGCCTATTTCGAAGCAGGCCAACAACTACGGGTGAGTATCTCGGAAGACCAGTTCAGAGCGCAGCGCGCGCAGCACCCAGCGCACCACTTGGTCAAGTTGCACGGATCGATCAATCAGCCGGAGACGATTGTGCTGACTCGCCGTGACTACGCCGCCGCGCGGGCGGATCGCAACGAGATGTTCAACTTTCTCCGCAGCGAGATGACCGAATCTGCCTTCCTGTTCGTGGGTTTCAGCTTGAGCGACCCGAACTTCAATCTGCTCCACGACGACATCCGCCTGGTGTACGGCATGAATATTCCCGCCTCGTACACCGTCCAGGCCCGCCGAAATCCCGTGAAAGACCGCTACTTGCGATCGATGGACGTCAACACGATCTGGTTGGACAGCTGGAATCAGTTGCCGGACTTCCTTCATCGCATCAATCCGGCAACAGCGGCCGATGATGCAGGCGATGAACCGTCGGACGACAGCAGTAAAGTTCAGAAGGGATAGGTGCAAGGCCACCAGAGTCGCGACCAAATCTCAGTGCGCGGGACCTGCCGACAACAGTCGCGATCTGTGTGTGGTAGGCAGCGTCTCGGGGAACCGACGATGCAATCCGTCGATCAGCCGGTGCGCCTCGTATAGATCGCGCCGCAACTCAGACTGTTGACGGTGATCGTGAGCGGCACCGCGAGCCGACGTGCGGCGACGGCGACGCTCCACCCTTTCGAGCTTGTCCGACACATCGGAAACCTGTTCGTACAGCGCCCGCAGCAGTATCCGCGCCTGAGCTGCTCCCACGTCCTCGCCCATCGTCGGATCGTCTCATCAATCGTTAATGTGTGCGCGCCCGGGCCACCGTGCCGCATCTCGACATCGAGTTGACGGTTGACGTCTGCCAGGCGCAAGCTGACGAGATGGCCGAGATCAGCGAAACGCTCCTGCTTGCCGAGGTTGAGCGGCGGCTGGGTAGTAAGTATTCGGACCTGCCGCCAGACCGGGTGTCGTCTGCGGTCCAGAACGCACACGCACAGTTCAGAGAGAGCCCCATCCGGGACTTCGTGCCGCTGCTGGTCGAGCGGCGCGCCCGCGCTGAGTTGACCAAATCTCCGTAGGCCATCCTTCGGTCGCCCCGCTGATATTCGGCGCCAAGACGATCAAAGTGTTGACCACCAGCCAAAAGGGCAAGAGGAAGAACTTCATCGAGGACTTCGCTCCACCGACGACATCGACTGGCTGGAATCAAGCCTACGGACGGCAACGGAACACAACGGGTGGTAGCCCCCGCGATGTGATTTCTGACTGGATGCGAATCGGCGAAGGCACGCGATTCTCATCGAACCCGACGGGCGGGCAATTGCGCGAGAAACGGGATCTAATGATGCCGCACTTCGGAGCTACTCATGCGATGGCGCGTTAAGTTCAGTGGTGATCGTCTCGCCGTTGACAATTCGGACTTGCCAGCGGTGCATACGCTTTAGTCGGCGCTGCCGCTCTTCAGCTATTCTGCGCGACTGATCGATCAATTCCTGTGACGCTTGCTGCAGATAGGCCTCCGCGTCGGGCACGTAGAGTTTCACTACGTCGCGCGGAAAGACGTCCAAGGCCGATTGAAGGGATTCGCGATTGGCATACGCGAGATCGTGACGAGCCTGCACAGAGAAGCCAGCGATCAAGAGTTTCAAGGCTTTCGCCATCGGATCGACTGTGCCAATGATGAGACCGTTGGACCAAACCAACGCCCGGAGCCCGCCGCCTTCGACCGACACGCCCGCCACTGGCGTCGCAGATCGGAGTTCATCGGGCACCTCGTCGGCAATGCTCCAATGCTCGGTCATCTCCGAACCGACTGACGACACCCGAGTCGATGTGGTAGCCCCAACTCCCAGGATCTCGTCGAAGGGTGTGAGCTCCTCGAAGACGGCGACATCAATTTTGACCGGTGACGCCAAAGCGACAATCCACGGTTGCGGAACCCGGACTCTCCGCCCGGGATCTGCGCCCACTGGCGGAAACTCGCCCATCTGATATCCCAGCACCGGCGTTTCGGCCACAGCCGGAGCGTTCAGTTCGATCACCTGGAGAGCGGACTTGTCGCGCTGATCTTTGATGTTATCCGCGTCGTTCATGGACGTATCCTGCCGCGAGACTTCCAAGCGAAAGGACTCCGCCGCCCAACGCCACCATCCAGCCCACCGGCGTGGTCGCCAAGGCGATACCGCCCACGGTCGACACAAGTAAACCAAGCCCGCCCATTCCTTTGGAAACGTTCGCCCACGTTGGGTCACGGCAGACAGGTTCGCTGATTTTATCGATGTAGAACTGCATACTATTGACGGCTAACGCTGGAGAGATGAGGGCTCCCGTCTCCTGCAACATTCCTCGGAAGTTGAAGATGTTGTTGGCGAACGTTTGGGCGAGCATGTCCGACTGTCTCTCGCCAACCTTGAGCCTCTTCAAAAGATCCGTTTGCTTAGCCTGAAATGGAGTCAGATCGTCGAGAAGGGCTGCGATCTCCGCTTTGTCTTGCACATCGGCTGGCTGAAGCTGTCTCAGCCAACTCCAAAACTCGGTGTCGCCGCTCAACTTCCGAAAGAAGGCACACAACTCTTCGCCCAGATCGCCGAGGCGATCTTTTTCTCGCAGCTTGTCCAGTCGTGCATACGTGCTTGTTAGCCCTGCCAATGCAGTATGGACGTCGAAGCCGGGCGTGACGTCGACCGGTCGGTCGGCAGCATGACTGTCGTCGTCTGCGGCTTCAGACCCTGCCTGTGGAGGCTCGGCTGGAGGTTCAGTCATTGCAGTGCCTCACTGTGCGAGATTGGTTAGGTAGTCGTCAGCGAAGTCGGTGGTGATCTTGACCCACAGCGGCCGGTGGTCGGAAATCTGCCAGGTGCGCCACTTCTGATAGAACTCCAGATCCTCGGCGTCCGCGTCGCCAGGCTCGGGGTTCTTGTCCTTGATCGGCCGCCAGTCGTCCTCATAAAGCGCGATGTCCTCATCGCGGAAGACGGTTTTGAACGGGCGGACGATGCCGCCGCCGGTAACGGCGAAGCGCTTGTCCTTGACCCGTACGGCGATCTGGTCGTAAAAGTGCTCGCCCTCTAGACGGACCGCGTCGCCATCAATGGCGTCCGGCACCTCAAAGCCCTTGCTCTTGAGCGCCTCCATAGTCTTGTGATCCGGGCTCACCACGTTGAAATCCCCGAGCAAGATGTAGTTCTCGATCTGGGTCGGCGTCACCCGGCCGTCGCGTGCGTCGGTCGCGTCCGTCACCTCTTTGACTTCTTTGTCTTGCCGCTTGGCGAAGAAGGCCACCAACCGCTCGATCTCTTGTATCCGCCGCTTCAGCTGCGCGCCGGATTCCGAGCCGTAGTAGATGTGCACCGTGCAGAGGCTGAATTTGAACCAGCCGGATTGGAAGGCAACGAGAAACGGTGAGCGCGCGAACTGCCCGTTGCCGATCGGTGCTTCCGTTGGCTTCAGTTCGGCATCGGCGCGCGAGACGATCGTCTGACCGTCCGGCAGGACGACTTCGCCGGCTATCTTGCGGAAGTAGACCTTGTCCTTGTCGTAAACGAATGCCATCCGTTCGTTGTTGCCACCGGCACCTTCGGTCGTGTCGGTGATGATGTAGTCCCAACCGCCACCGAGGACGTCCATCAACTCCCGGAATCTGCCCAGGCCGCGGTTGACCTCCTGCACGGCAACCAGATCGAAGCTGCTAATCACTTCAGCGAGGTAGTAGATCGACTCTGGTTTGCGCGGTCCGAAACCGAACTTGTTGTCGTCGAAGTCGCGGATGTTCCAGGTGGCGAGAAGCAGCGAGTCGTCTGACCGCTCCTTGCGTACGTCTCCCAGTGCCTTCCGCAGAGCGATAAGCCGCTCAGCGCAACGTTGAAGCCCCGCTTCGTCCTTACCGAACTTGCGTCGCATGCCTGCATAGATGTTCGACACTCTTGCTGCCCCCCTCGGCCCCGCGGCACGCCATGCGGGGCCCACCCCCGCAAACATCCGTACGTGAATACCGCCCCTTGCGGGGAGGCTACGCCTGAGAGCGAGGGTCGGGCGCGACATTCGATGAATAGCGCGCCAACATGCGCTAGATCGGCAGCGACGCTAGTGAGACCAGCGGATGTCGAACCGTGGTCCGTCACTCGACATCGCGCGGGAAGTCCACGCGAGTGGGCTCAGTGAGCCGCCTCGAACGCCTCGACAATGTCTCCCTTGATCCGCCCACGATCAGATACCTCATGGCCGTTCTTGCGCGCCCACTCGCGGATCGCCGCCAGCTGCTCCTTTGATGCCTTGCCATTGGTGCCAACCTTCGCACGGCGGGCCCGGGTGCCACTTACCTTCATCGCCGCATCAACGTACGGCTTCAGCGCCTTATCGAATTTGGCCACATTCGCAGCGGATAGGTCGATCTGATATGCAACGCCTCGAACCGAAAACTCAACGCGCCCGCCAGCGCCTTCAGAAATGTCGGACCCGTCGATATCGTCGATCAGTTGGCGGACAATGCGCTCAGCCATGAGTTACTCCTTCAGGTGATACCCCTCATGTCGCTACGGTACCAGCGGTATCGCAGCACCTCCGCGAGGGGCGCGCCCGCACGCGGCACTTACCAGTGACCGCCGACTGTCGAGCGGCTTGATATGATTACATCGCTGGATTGAGCCTGGTAATACCAGGTCTGGCACTGCCCATCGTTGCGGTGGCCGTGTTGCTCAACGTCATTCCGAGTCTGTTGTCTCGCTATCGAGGCGTCATTCGAAAGGGGGCGATGCGTATGATCGGTAACTCAATGGTAGGTACGGTGCTCAAAGCATCTGCATTTGTCGGGTCGGCTTTCGCAACGAACGTCGCCGCAACTGCAGTGCCAGGCTGAGTCCAGCGCAACGACCGCGCGGCATTAACGGCGAACTTGAGCGCACCGCTAGTGGCGCAAAGTCGTCTCAACATCCTCAACTCGCTGTGTGCGACTCGCTTTTGCGTCGATCAGTGCCGTGAGTCGCCGTCCACCGAACGCGTCGGATTTGCGACACCCACGAGGCAGTCAGTCCAGTCGAGCGACGATGTCGGCAAGCGTGGACTCGATCGCTTCGGCCACGTGACGTAGCTCGATCACATCAAGCCTGCGCTCCCCCGACTCGTACTTGCTGACGAAAGACTGCGGCACACCCAGTCTTTCAGCCACTTGCACCTGGGTCAGTCCGGCATCTCGACGGATCCGACGCAGCAGCGTACAAAGCCGCTGGTACTCGGTCGAGTAGATGGACTTGTCCACCAGACCAGCGCACCTTGCACTTCCGAATATCCCAATTTAGGATATTTCTACGACGGCGACCGGCCGACGGTTCCTCCCATGCTTTCCGCCCTGGCCACAGGGAGATAGGAGATTGGCCATGCCGGCCGCTCACCGCCTCTACAGGATCATCATTGCCACGACGCTGGGAGGGATCGGCATCGTGACGGCGCTCGCCTCCGCCGGACAGGCCGTTGCCGAGCCGCAATGGACCGACACTCAGGTGCACGGCGGGGCCAACGCCGAAGTCCGAGAGTCCGGCTACAACCAAAGGGACTCGACACACGACATGCCGCTGTATCACTCGCAAGGCACCTGGTGCTGTCAGGTGGAGGTTCGCCCGCCCGATGTGGTGGCAGTGCCGCGAGCAACGACGGGAGGCTAGGGCCTTTCCAGAAACAGCAAGGCCGCCAGCCCCGACTTAAATCAGCGAATCGCTGAGTAGGCAATTCCTTCTTGGTGTGGTCGCCCGAGCGTCAACTGGGTAGTCCCACGCGGGACAGCCGCTCTCGATCAGTCCGCTGATTCGTGGTTCCCGATCGGGAGTCGCAGTGCAAGATTTTCTTTGCACCACCCGGGACTTGTGCGGTCAACGCACCAGTCGACTACGAACCTATACGAAGAGAAATGAGGCCCAGAACGACCGCGATGAGGGCAAGGTTGTAAACGGTGAACACAATCTTCTTCTTCCGAGTCCACTTGTAGACAATCTTTGTATCAGGATTCTGCGTGTAGATATCACCAGACCATATGACCACTTCGCCGACGACATTCCATAGCACCGATCCCTGTCGGCGGTATTTCGGCACTCGACTGTAGTCGATGTTGTCGGTGCGAGTGTAGTAGTCGGGACTGTACCTCGGTTCATTCTCAGGAGGATTAGTCCCGATAGCAGGGCTATCGATCCTGTTCTCTGGAGGCACCGGTGCTGACACTGCCGGGTCTGACGATGATGATTGATCGGGGTTACGTAATGGGTCCATTTAAATTCAATACTGCTTTAGCTATTTACTTTCGCATTGTATCATGAATTGATTCATTGGTGCCGACAAATCTATGCTTTCACTTACACGCTTTTAGTCCGCGCATTCATGCCACACTTACGAATGTCGCAAACCGGCACCAGAACACCCGCGGCTAAACGAATCGACGGATGTCTGCAGCAATAACCCTGGTAGCCGTATCGACACTCGTCACTGCGGCTCGTCAGACGACTCACATCGCCCGGCACAAGTTGCGTGCCAGCGCCGCCGGATTGACGGTTGGTCGGGTCCTACGGGCAGCCCGTCCCGCCAAACAACTGCGCGACACCCCGAGTCTTGTACCGGGAGTAGTCACTGAGCAGGTTGGCGAGTCCCCAGCCGCCGCCGTAGTGGTCGACCAGAGACTGCGCTTGCGACGAACTAAGTTCATCGAGGTCTTTGTGGGCCGTGCACTGCGAGACGAAGTTCAAGAAGGCGTCCTGCTCCGCGTTGCTGATTGGCACCCAGAAGGACGCATACGTTTTGGCCAGCTGCGCCGCGATCGAGATCGGGGCGCTCACAATGCTCGCGACGGCTGACCCGGCATCAATCAACCCGCTCAACTCTGTCCCGGGATCGCTTGAGGCATGGCCGACAACCATGTCACGAATACCAAATAGGAATCCGCCGACGGTAAGAAACGTCCCGACCATGCTGTGTTTAATACCGCTGATGAAGTAGCCGCCGACCTCATCAAAAAAGCCTGCAAGGGATACGCCATCGTTCAGATGATTCAAGAAATCAATACCAACAGAGCCGGTTTCATCCTCGATCAATGCTGGGTCATCATCGGTCGTCGCACCGGTGTAGTAGCTCACCGTTACGGACGCGCCCGGAGCGAGATCCCCCACTCGAAAGACGATGCCGATCGCGTCATCCGACGTCGTCGCATACCCAGTGGACTGCCCAAGGTCGTCAAAATCGTAGGGGTTGGTATTGGTGAAGCCCCTCGTATAGACCGTTGCCCTCGGGTCTTTTGAATAGAAGAAGATCACCGCGCGGCTACCGGTCAAGACGTCGTAGGCATCGCCTTCCAAACTCGCCGCCGTCACCATCGCGAAGCCCTCGGTCGGAACCTGTCCGCCGATGGTGTTGACCGTGGTGTTGCTACCGCCGACCGATCGAGTACCGTCCGGATCGAACGATCGCATGAACTCGACATTTTCAAGTGACTCGGTCGACACATTCGTCAGCGTCACTGTCGTCTTGTAAAAGCTGTCGTTGACCTTGAAGGTGTGAACCTGCACTACCTTGAGCACACCATCGACCGTTGCAGTGGACGTTCCGGTAAGCGTGTTGCCAACGGAGCCATCGGCAACAGAAACATTGCTCAGAGCCGTTGCATTGCCCGCCGGGCCGTTGAGTGCGCTAAACCCGGCGTTCTTCGCATCATCGAAGCCGACTGACCACCGTTCTTCCGGGTTGTCGGGAACGTAAAAGTCGAGAGCCGCGTCGGAGCCGGTGCCAAACCCATCGACGTCGTAGCTGAGACCGATGCTGTTCGGGTGACTGCCGGGTGGAGTGCCCCCAACGAAGCCGTCGGGCTTATTACCCGACGTGCCGAACGAGCCGACGGAGCTGAGGCCGAGTTCGATGTAGTTTCCGCCGAGAAATAGCTCATTCCCGCTTACCTCATGGCGCGGTCCAACAGCTGTCGCGCTGACCACCGCCGCAAGCGCCAGGGGCGAATCGGGTGGAGTCTCGTCGTCCGTCGCAACGAGTGCAGATGATCGTGCGCTCAGAGCGGTCGTGGTTGGCGTATCCGAAACGACAGACCGCTTGAGCGAAGCAGTGGACATCGCCGGCTCGGAGTGCGTCGGCTTTTTGGAAGGGTTGTCATGAGAACTCTTGGTTTTGATTTCGAGAGCGGACGACTCCTCAGCGAGGCCGTCGCGCCGGTCCTCAGGCCCATCCTTACTGCTGTCTTTCTCCTTGTCCTGCAGACTCTCTCGCGTCTCAGTACCCGAGGTGCTGGTGGAATTCTCGTTGTCTGCAGGAGAATCCGATGCACCGGAAGAAGGTCCGCTGGTGTCACTCTTCGAGGAAGACGAGCTGTCACTTGCAGAGCCGTCTTCCGCGTAGGCAACACCTGAGCCAACGGATAGTGCGGCCCCGACGCCGAGCGTGACGACGCCGGCTCCCAGCCACGCGTACGGCTGAATCCTGCGCGCGGGTCGGATGCGATGCCGGCCCCGACCCGACCTGCCGATGGATCGACCGTTCGACGAATGAGCCCCCATGAATAATCTCCCCCGTACGCTCCCGATAGATCACTCCCCCTCAGGAGCCACGTATTTTTACCACAGTGTCAGCAAGTGTGCGGCGCAGTGAACTATTCCGTTTTCGAATGCGCCCCACCAAGTGAACGAGAGTTTGCCGCAGTGCAGCCAGCAGTGGTGTCGCTTGGCGGTGCGTTCGGAGATCCGGCCAGCGTCGACTGGCCTCACGGCTCGCATACGCTGCTGCTAGTCGGCCTAGTCGACGGGTTTCTTGCACCGATCAGACCCGCCTTGCACCAGGCAATATCCTGATTTAGGATATTGCCTGCGGCGACCATCTGGCGGCGGTGTATCGGACGAAGGGTGGGTGATCGACATGGGTGGAGGCAGTGGCTTCCTCGGCGGCGGTAGCGGCGTCATCTGACGCGCAGTGAACCGACCACGGACGCCCGTGACACCAAATCCACGGTGTCACGGGCGTTTTGGTGTCACCCGAACCACCGCGCCCTACGAACCGAAGATGATCCCGAGGACGGCGCAGGTGCAGACGACAAGGGCGCCAATCGCAACCATCTGACAGACGGCGGCGGCGATAAGGAATCCGACCTTGATCGACGTGCCAGCCCGCAGGGACAGGAGCACCCGAGCATTGAGGTCGGCCGTCACGTTCCGCGCGTCGACCTCATTATCGCCCCAGTGATCATCGACCATCGCCTTAAGCGTCTCGGCGTCCGTGACTTTGAAGCGCCAGGGCAATCCCGCCATCACGGCGCAAAAGGCACAAACGAGTAGCGCCAGCAGTGCCGCCGCGAGAAACGCCTTTGCTGAGCCGTTTAGCGTAAGCGTCTCGGTGCCCGTGAGTACGGCGAACACCGCCAACACCAACGTGACCAGCCCGCCGGTTCCCGTGAGCGCCGAGCCGGCCCGATCGTTAACCGACTTGCGTCGCTCGTTCTCCGCCAGGAGTTCTGCTTTCAAGAACTCGGCATAGACGATGCCTTGCTCGGCCATCAGCCCGATAGCTCAGCGACCGCGCGAGGTACCAGGACGCCGCCGAGGACGGTCGGTTTCCGGCTCCTGGCTGTAGGTGCCCTTCTGGGTCTTGACCCACGACTTGTCAGGTGGCGGACGCGGCGGCTCCTTCGATTGCTGGTCATCCGCGGTCCCCTCGGTCGTTTCGTCGCTCATGGCCGCCTCCTATCGCGAGGATTCACCGGGTCGCGCTGCGCGAATGCGTGTTCAGTCCCCGTCCAGTCTCGGTTCGGGGGAGGCCTCAGTTGCTCACCCCCGCTAGGTGGTGGAGGCGGAGGTTGTGGTGGTGGCGGCGGGGTTTGTGGAGGTTCCGACTCGGCCATAGCACTCCTTCGATGGGCGCGGCGCTAACCGCGAACGGTTACGTTCATTAGAGCAAGCTGGTCAGACAATTTGCGCCACTGACCATCGTCATCGCAATTCAGAACGTTGGCAGCGCCAGCAGGTTGTCGTTCCAGATGCCGTTGGCGTGAGTTCGCAAGTACCGCGGGGTGGCATCAACAACCCCCACCTGCGACCGCGAACTTGTTCCCTGCACCCAGGCGGACCCGCCTTTGTCGATCCACTCGACCATCACTTCACGCGAGCTTTCGCCGACCGAACCATCTTGATCTGACATCCACTTCACATCGGTGATGTGCTGATTCGTGTATCCGCCTGGCGACATCCGGCGGTGAGTTACTCGTACTGACATATGTATTCCGTTCCGTCGTTAAGGCATACGTGCTAGTCGCTTTATAGCACGGCCAACCGACATCTCTGACCTGCATAAATCTATGCACATGTCGCGCAGCATCCGCCCCCAGGAATATCCACAAGCATTCCGCTATTCATCCACAGATCTATCCCCAGGAAAAATTGTTGCGTAGGCAAGAATAAGCGGAATTGATATACTGCTCTTAGTGCATGCGTGATCCGCTTCAAAGAATCCACAACATCAAATTGGCCCTGATCGCCGTCAGTGTCAGCTTCGTTGGATTCGCGCTTATGGTCTTCGCCCGCTGGCTGGACGGGCAGCCAGCCCTCTCCGACCTAATGTTCTTCCCCTGGGGCGAAGTCGGCGGCACGCTCTTTACTGCCGGCCTCCTCGGGATTGGTATCGACT
>Ga0207668_10001387_pt1 | contig 14293 bp, 14 predicted proteins | sample KBSS43metaG_FD_184323 | JGI IMG/M metagenome (GOLD analysis project Ga0207668, IMG submission 184323) | Switchgrass rhizosphere microbial communities from Kellogg Biological Station, Michigan, USA - KBS S4-3 metaG (SPAdes) (version 2) | ecosystem: Host-associated > Plants > Roots > Rhizosphere... | reverse complement strand
CGATCGTCAGTCGCGTGGACGAAGCGACCTCCGCTGTCGATTCCATCTCGGGCGCCGCCTTCCGGTAAGTTGAGTAGGGCCTCAATATGGCACCCTAGCACCGATGTTGAGAGCGCCCTCAAGATGTGACGGGATGGACATGGCGGGATCGACCAGACTGCGCCGCGACGCACGCGACAACCGGGCGAAGCTGCACGCCGCCGCCCTGGAGATCTTCCTGGCCAAGGGCCTGGACGCCCCACTCGACGAGATCGCCCGCGCCGCCGGGGTCAGCATCGGCACCCTCTACAACCGGTTCGGCTCCCGCGAGGGCCTCATCGACGCGGTGATCCCCGACGTCGCGGGCAGCCGCCTGCGCGCCCTCGGCGCCACCGTGCTGGCCAAGGACACCGCGCGGCAGCGCCTCGACGCCTTCGTCCACGGCATGATGGACCTGCAACGCGACGACCCGGCGCTCAACGACGCGATCCTGCGCCGCTACCCCGGCGCCGCGGCCCTGGTCCACGTCTGCGACCACACCACCGCGCTCGGCCGCGACCTGGTCGGCGAGGCACACGCCGACGGCTCCCTCTCCCCCGCCTTCACCGAGAGCGACCTGTTCAACCTGCTGTGGCTGGCCGGCATCGCGAGCCGTGACCCGGCCGCCCCGCCCGGCTGGGAACGCTCCATCACCCGTTCCCTCGAGGCCGCCTGGATCAGGGCTGGTTGAGTTCCTTCCGGAAGACGATGGCCCGCCGGGAGTAGCCCATGCGGTCCTCGTAGAAGGGCACCGACGTGGGGCTACCGCGGTAGGTGTGCAGCGAGATCGTGGCGGCGCCGTGCTCATCCGCCCAGGCCTCCGCCGCGGTCATGAGGGCGGTGCCCACGCCGGCCCGCCGGTGGGGCGCGGCGACCGCCCGCGCAGACCACGCCACCGGCGCCGCCCGCCCGGGTTACCGTCCCGAGGCGCTGGCGGCCCTGTTCGGCGCCGCGACCACCGGCGGAGGAATACGGTGACCGCCGCGGCGGCGGTCACCGTGGCCGTAGACATCAGGCTTGCCGGGGCCGAACCGACGACGCTCCCGGACGAGTGGGTTCCGCGGCCCGACGAGCAGAGCTGGTGGCAGACCCGCCAGAGCCGCGAGGCGCTGGTCGAGCGGCTGCTGCACGCGTTCACCGACCCGAGCGCGGGCCGCACCCGGGACAAGACGCGACGACGGCGGGGCCCGGCGCCTGGGAACACCACCCAGTGTCAGTCAGACAAAAGCGAGTCACCTGTTCCGCGCAGACCAGGCAGCCGGCTACGACTTGCCGCGATTTTGCAGCCACGGCGGGTCGACGGTGATCGTCTCCGGCGTCCGGCCGTAGTGGTCGGCGACTTCTCGCAGCCGCTGTTCGCCACGGCCGAGGGTGAAGCGGTGCCCGTCCGGATCACGCACCACGAAGTCCCGCATGCCATGAGGGCGGGACACCACGGGGTCTACGATGTCGGCGCCTGCCTGCTGGTACTCCGCGCACAGCGCGTCGGGATCCTCGACATAGACGTAGGCGGACTGCGGGGACGGCGGGGAGTCGCCGGCCCCGGGGACGAGCAGCAGCATCTCGATCTCCCCGCTGCCCAGGGCGGCCTGGCTGCCATCGGCGGTGCGCCAGGCGAGGCGAAAGCCGAGCGCCTCCTGGTAGTAGGCGACCGAGCGGTCGATGTCGGTGACGGGAAGTCCGGGCATCAGGTGCAGCCAGGTCGCCAGTTCGGTGGGGGCATCGACGGTCATGGGGTCCTCCTTGGTGAGTGCGTCCACCGCCTCCAGCAGGCGGCGGACTTCGTCGAGACGTGCCTCCAGCCGCGCGCGATGGTCGCGGAACAGCTGGCGTCGTTCCGCGTCGCTGGTACCGGCGAGGATGCGGCGGACGTCGGCGATGGGCATGTCCAACGATCGGAGCAGGGCGATCGCCCGCGCGGCACCGGTCTGGCCACGCGTGTAATACCGGTAGCCCGACGGCGTCTCGCGGCCGTCAGGCTCGAGCAGCCGCAGCCGGTCATAGCGGCGCAGTTGCGGGATGCTCAGGCCGACAAGTCCGGCGAACTGCCCGATCTGCCACCGCTCGGTTTGATCGTCCATGTGATCGTCGTCCACGATCCGATTCTGCGAGCCTGACCCGCGTGAGGGTCAAGACCGCGAGCTTTCTCCAGCCACGGAGGTCTGCGGTGCAGGACGTACCTGGCGCCGGGCTCGCGCCGGAGGCGGCGCGGCCGGCGGACGTCGAGGGACGGTTGTGGTGGGCGGGCTCGCCGGCTGCTCGTGGGGGCGGGGGCACTGGCGAGCCCGCGGTCACGGGGTCATCGCGTCGCGGACCTTGGCGGTGTCGGTGAACTGTTCGAAGCGGACGATCAGGCCGCCGCGGACCACGAAATGATGCGCGACCCGGACGTCCACGGCCTTGCCGGTGGCCTTGTTGGCGGCCGTGTAGCGGGCCAGGACGACCACGTTCTCGCCGTCGACGACGTAGGTGTCGTCGTGGGCGGTCCAGTCGTCCCAGTCCGCGCCGAGCCTCTCCATCACGTTCGTGGTGACGCCGGCCGGTGTCCGGTAGGTGCCGGCCAGCGGGAAGCCGGCCATCTCGGTCCATTCGACGTCGGGGGCGAGGGTGCCGCGCAGGGCTTCCAGGTCGCTGGCCGCGGAGGCCAGGTACTGGCGGCGGACGACGTCGGCGGGGGCGGTGGAGGTCATGGCTCAGCCCCAGCTCATCTCGCCCTTGGCGACCTTCGCACCGATCTGCGCGGCGATCAGCATGCCGTGCTCCGGGTAGCGGCTGGTCAGTGCCGCGGTGAGGACGGCGCCGTCGGCGGCCCGGGCCAGTTCCTCCTCGAAGGCCAGCAGGTATACGCGGGTGCCGGTGACGGCGGTCAGGTCGGCCGGGGTGCCGGGCAGCCGGTGGCCGGGCACGACCAGCCGGGGGTCGAGCGCGGCGATCTCGTCGAGCTGGTTCACCCAGGCGGCGCGCTGCTCGGGGCTGCTGGTGTCGGCGGTCCAGACGTGCTCGTGCTGGAACAGCAGGACGCCGCCGAGGATCGCGCGGTGCTCGGCCTGCCACAGGTAGTGCCGGTCGGGCAGCTGCTCGGCGCCGCCCTTGAGCTCGAAGCGGTGGCCCTCCAGGGTGAGGTCGCCGGTCAGCGGGCTGATCTCGACCAGCCGGGTGGGCAGGTTCGGGCCGGCCGCCGCCCAGGCCTTGAGCTTCCCCTCGTACGAGTGGGCGATGTGCTCGATGACCAGCGGCGTGGCGACGATGGCGGCGTCCGGGAACGCGTCGGCGACCACCTCGGCGCCGAAGTAGAAGTCCGGGTCGCCGTGGCTGAGGAAAACGGTGGTGAGCCGCTTGCCGGAGTCGAGGATCGCGGCGACCAGCCGGTGCCCGTCGGCGCGGGTGAAGCCGGCGTCGACCAGCAGCGCGTCGGTCTCGCCGGTGACCAGGGTGGCGGTCTTGTTCCTGCTGCCGACCGGGAAGTCGAGGTCGAAGACGTGGAAGTCGAGGGTGCTCATGTGGGGTGCCTCCGCGGTGGTCAGGAACGCAGGGCGGTCAGCCGGGCGTCGAGACGCATGACCCAGCCACCTCCAGCAATTTAACTGCTGGAACAGTAACTGCTAAGTCAGGTATTTCTCCAGTCGTGTGAGCGACGGCACCCTCAGCGGGACAGCGGCAGCCGGACGGTGAACGTCGTCCCCACGTGGGCGCGGCTGGCCACCTCGATGCGGCCGCCGTGGTCGGTCACGATCCGGTGCGTGATGGTCAGGCCCAGCCCCGTACCGCCGGTGGCCCGCTGCCGCGCCGGATCGGCCCGCCAGAACCGGTCGAACACCCTCGACACGTCGCCGGGCGCGATGCCGACGCCGGTGTCCTGCACGGTCACCACCGCCTCGCCGCCCTCGGCGCGGACCCGGATGAGGACATGGCCGTCCCGATCGGTGTAGCGGACGGCGTTGGTCAGCAGATTGCCCAGCACCTGGCGCAGCCGGTCCTGGTCGCAGTCGACCCACACCGGCGCCGGCGTGTCCACGGTCAGCGCCACCCCGGCCTCGGCCGCCGCCACCCGGTGCGTGGTCGCGGTCGTGGCGGCCAGGTCGGCCAGATCGGTCGCGGACATCACGTACGCCAGGTCGCCCGCCTCGGCCAGCGCCAGCACCTGGAGATCGTCCAGGATCCGGCGCTGCAGCAGGGTCTCCTCGTGCAGCGACGCGAACAGGTCCCGGCTCGGCTCCACCACCCCGTCGGACAGGCCTTCGAGATAGCCGCGCAGGTTCGACAACGGCGTACGCATCTCGTGCGCGACGTCGGCGATCAGCCGCCGCTGGCGTTCCTCGCTGCGCTGCACCGCCTCGGCCATCGCGTTGAACGACTCGGACAGCCGGGCCAGTTCGCCGCTGCCCCGGGCCGGCACCCGCACGTCCAGCCGGCCGTCGGCGAGTTCCCGGGACGCCTCGGTGAGCCGGCGTACCGGGCGGCTGACCCGGCGGGCGATCAACGCGGTGCCGATCACCGCGACCACCAGCAGTCCGGCGATGCCGAACGCGCCCGGCCGGCCGAGGTCGGCGAGGTCGGGCTCGGTGCGGCCGCTCAGCAGCAGCTGCAGCGGCACGGCCGCGACCCCGGTCAGCGCGAACTTGAAGGCGGCCGGCAGGCAGCCGCTTGCCTTCGGGCTGGCCGGCGACAGGCCGGCGGCGACGGTCGGCGTGACGCAGTTCAGGTACTGCCGCTGGATGTCGGCCTGCCAGGTCTCGTCCGCGAAGACCTCGGCCGACGCCCGCTGCACGCAGCCGGGGTTCTGCTGGCGCTGCGCGGGGGTGAGGTACGGGGCCTCCGCGGTGAGCAGTGCCGGTTCGGTGCTCGACTGGTTGCCGATGCAGCGGACCGCGAGCAGGGCGGCGCGATACTGCGCGGCCTGGCGGACCGCGTGCGACGCCGCGGTGTCCACCGGGCCGGTGATGGTGAAGTTCCGGAACAGATCGTCCTTGATAAACACGATGCGTTTGTAGTCGCTCAGGCGCTCCTGGCCGGCGCGCACGGCGAGTTCCCCCAGTTCCGGGCGCGCGTCGATGATCAGGGGCTGGCTCGGCAGCGGGCGGGACGTACGTTTCTGCTGGGTGTCCGAGTCGACCAGCACCTGGCCGTCCCCGGTGCGCAGCTGAATGTGCAGGCCGGTGCCGTGGGCCAGGCCGTCCACCACCCGGTCGACGCCCTGCCAGCGCCCGTGCAGCAGTCCGTACCGCTGCACCGCCTCGACGACCGTGGCCTGGTCGCGCTTCTCCACCCGCTGCGACTGCTCCATCGCGCGCGCGGCGAGGCTGAGGGTCAGCCAGGCGGTGGCGCCGATCGCGGTGAGCGCCACGACCGTCACGAGCATGAAGATGCGCAGCCGGAAGCTCACTGCTCGGCCATCCGGTAGCCGCGGCCGTACACGGTCTGCACGTAGCGCGGCTCGGCGGCGTTCTCCTCGATCTTGCGGCGCAGGTTGACCACGTGGGCGTCCACCGTGCGCTCGGAGACGTCGTGCTCGAAGCCGAACGTCTTGTCGATGATCTGCCCGCGGGTGAAGACCCGGCCGGGCTCGCGGGCGAGCAGTTCGAGGATGGCGAACTCCTTGGCGGTCAGGCTCACCGGTACGCCCCGGGCCCGCACCTCGAAGCGGCCCGGGTCCACCTCGAGATCGCCGACCCGCAGCACCGAGCCGGCGCCGCCGGTGGCGCCGGCCCGGCGCAGCAACGCCCGGACCCGCGCGGTCAGCTCGCGCGGGCTCACCGGCTTGGACAGGTAGTCGTCGGCGCCGATGTCCAGGCCGAGCAGCATGTCGTTCTCCGACGAACGCGCGGTGACCAGCAGGATCGCGACGTTCGACTCGGCGCGCAGGATCCGGCACACGTCGAGCCCGTCGACCAGCGGCATCATGATGTCGAGAACGATCAGGTCCGGGCGGCGTGCCCGAGCCACGTCGAGGGCCGCGCGCCCATCACCCACGGTGAGTACCTGGTGGCCCTCTCGCTCCAGGTAGAGGCGAACGAGCTGCGCGTGCTTGGGATCGTCGTCGGCCACGAGGATACGTGCTGTCACGACGGCGATTCTGACTCAGCGGCGCCAGCGGACCAACGAATGTGCGATTCCTGTGAAGATCCCGACCGATTTCCATGCCCGCACAAGTTCTTCACAAGATCAGCCCTAGCTTTCCGCCACGCAGATCGCCGTCCCGACAGGAGCGAACATCATGTGTGGTCTCAGTGTCTTCGTGAGCAGCCGCCCGAACGCCGGTCCGCCGGACCCGGAGACCGTCGCGGCGTTCACCGACGCGCTCGCCACGATGCGGCACCGGGGGCCGGACGACACCCGCGTCGAATTCACGGATGGGGCCGCCTTCGGGTTCAACCGGCTCGCCATCATCGACCGGGAGGAGGCCGCCCAGCCGGTGCACTATCCCGTCGAGGGGCCGCAGGCCGGCCGCTGGACGGTGGTCTTCAACGGCGAGATCTACAACTACCGGGCGCTGCGCGCCGACCTGGTCCGCGAGCACGGTGCCGCCTTCGCCACGCACGGCGACAGCGAGGTGCTGGCCGCCGCGTTCCACTACTGGGGTGCCGCCGCGCTGCCGCGCCTACGGGGGATGTTCGCCTTCGTCGCGTACGACCGGTGGACCGGCACCCTGCACGCGGCCCGCGACCCGTTCGGGATCAAGCCGCTGTACGTGCTGGAGACCACCGACGGCCTGTTCCTGGCCAGCGAGCGCAAGGCGCTGCTGCCGTTCAGCGGCGACCCGGCGGCCGGGCTGGACACCGACGCGCTCGCCCACTACCTCACGTTCCAGTACGTGCCGGAGCCGATGTCGCTGCACCGGCAGGTGCGGCGGCTCGCGCCCGGTCACCGGATGACCTGGACGCCGAGCGGCGGCCAGCGCCTCGAGCGCTACTTCCGGCCCTCGCTGCGCCCGCTGAACGTGCAGCCCGAGGTGGCCTACCAGGCGATCCGGGACGCGCTGCGGGACAGCGTCCGCAAGCACCTGCACGCCGAGGTGCCGGTCGGCGCGTTCCTGTCCAGCGGCGTCGACTCGTCCGCGATCGTGGCGCTGGCCCGCGAGGTGAAACCCGACCTGCACGTGTTCACCGCCGGCTTCGCCCACGAGGGCTACTCGGAGATCGAGGTGGCCGAGGACACGGCGCGGCAACTGGACGTACGGATGACGCCCACCGTCGTGACCGAGGACGACGTGCTGCGCGAGTTGCCGCGCATCGTCCAACTGCTGGACGACCCGAGCGCCGACCCGTCGCTCATCCCGCTCTACTTCCTGGCCCGGACCGCGTCCCGCTACGTCACCGTGACGCTCTCCGGGGAGGGCTCCGACGAGCTGTTCGGCGGCTACACGATCTATCGCGAACCGATGTCGCTGGCCGGCGTCGAACGGCTGCCCGACAGCCTCAAGCGCGGCCTGCGCAACCTGTCCCAGGTCATGCCGGAGGGCATGCGCGGCCGCAGCTTCCTGCAGCGCGGCACGACGCCGATCGAGGAGCGCTACTACGGCAACGCGCGGATCTTCTCACCCGCCGAGAAGGCCCAGCTCATGCGATTCACCGCCGAACCGCACACGGCGATCACCGCCAACCTGTACGCCGAGACGGCCGACGTCGACGACGTGGCCTCCATGCAGTACGTGGACCTGTACACCTGGCTGCCCGGCGACATCCTGCAGAAGGCGGACCGGATGTCGATGGCGCACTCGCTGGAACTGCGGGTGCCGTTCCTCGACCAGGCGGTGTACGCGGCCGCGGCCGGCCTGCCCACCGAGCTGAAGCTGCCGGCGGGCAGCCGCACCACGAAGCACGCGCTGCGCGAGGCGATGCGCGGGATCGTCCCCGAGTCGGTGCGGGAACGCCGCAAACTCGGCTTCCCCACCCCGACCCGGCTCTGGCTCAAGGGCCCGATCGGCGACTGGGTCGGCGGCCTGTTCGCCGACTCCGGGGCCGGGCACCTGCTCGACCTCACCTACGCGCAGGGCCTGTTGCGGGACCACCGGGCCGGGGTGGCCGACCACTCCCGCAAGGTGTGGACGGTGGCGATGTTCTGCCTCTGGTACGCGATCAACGTCGAGCGCAGCATCAATCCCACGCCGGCGCGCGCGGCGGTGCACGCCTGACGGGTCAGCCGGCCGGTGGCCGCTCCTCGGCCGCGGTTTCGCCGAGCACCCGTTCCTCGTCCAGCGCCGACGTCTGCACGATGAGAACGTCGCAGACCGCGTTCTTCACCACGTCCCGGGGCACCGAACCGAGCAGCTGGCCCCGGCTGGCGCCCAGCCCACGGTTGCCGACGACGATGAGGTTGGCCGGGTTGGCGCCGACCGTGTCGAGCAGCGCCTGCGCCGGGTCGCCGGGCACGACCCGCTGCTCGATGTAGCGCGCCCGCTCCTTGGTGAGCCCGGTGACCGACTTGTCCAGGGCGTCGCGCGCGACGTCGACGCCGAACAGGTCCTGGTGCTCGCCCGGCGCGGGCTTGCCCGGCGTACCCGGATCGGCGTCCCGGTACGCGGTGACGACCACCAGCTTCGCCTGCGCGGCCTGGGCCACCTCGGCGGCCCGGTCCACGGCGTACAGGCTGGTCGGGGTGCCGTCGGAACCGACCACCACCCGGTCGTACACGGTGATGCTGCGCTTGGCGCCGAGCGGCACGATCGGCGACTCGTCGGCCTCGTCGGGCGGGTTGACCCAGAGCATGACCACGGCGCCGATGCCGAGCAGGACGCCGGCCAGGGTGATGGCGTTGCTGCCCTTGCTGTCCAGCAGGTGCTCGAAGATCCAGCCGAACGTGACCGTCTGCACCAGCATCGGCACCACGATCATCATGTTCAGGATGCCCATGTAGACGCCGGTGCGCTTGGCCGGGACCATGCTGGCGACCATCAGGTACGGCACCCCGACCGCGCTCGCCCAGAAGATGCCGACGCCGATCATCGGAACCAGCGCGAGGTACTCGTTGTCGATGCGGGCCAGCCAGATCAGCGACACCGCGGCCAGGCCGAGGGCGACCGCGTGCACCCGCTTGGCGCCGATCCGCCGGGCGAAGCCGACCAGGAACAGCGCCGATATCATCGTGACGAAGTTGTAGGTGGCGTTCTCCAGGCCGCTCCAGGCGATCGAGTCGTCCCAGGCCTTGCCGCCCTGTTCCGGGTTGGCGCCGAAGATCGTCTCGCCGAGGCTGACCGCCAGGAACTGCCAGTAGATGAACATCGCGTACCACTGGAAGACGAACACCAGGCCGATCTTGTGCATGGCGACCGGCATCGCCCGGACCGCGGAGGCGATCTCCCGTACGGCGTGGCCGACGCCCTTGGGCGTGGAGCGGATCTCGGCGAGGTCCTCCTCCGACGGGGTCAGTTCCTTCGTCCGCGCCATGGCCGTCAGCACGGTGAGCAGGATGCAGAACGTGCCGATGATGAAGCAGACGTACATCCAGTAGGGCACGCCGTTGCCGGCGTTCTTCTGCAGCGGCGTCACCTTTTGCAGCACGAACAGCGAGATGTTCGCGAGCACCGCGCCGGCCCCGGTGAACATGCTCTGCGTCAGGAAGCCGCGGGCCAGCTGCGACTTGGGCAACCGGTCGGAGATCAGCGCCCGGTACGGCTCCATCGAGGTGTTGTTGCCGGCGTCGAGCAGCCAGAAGCAGATCACCGCGAGCCACAGCACCCCGACGAACGGGAACGCGAACAGGATGATCGCGCAGAGGATCGCGCCGGCGGTCACGAACGGGCGGCGGCGGCCCCACCGGGGACTCCAGGTACGGTCGCTGAACGCGCCGATCATCGGCTGGATGATCAGGCCGGTGACCGGTCCGGCGAGGTTCAGGATCGGCAGTTGCTCGGGGCTCGCCCCGATCAGCAGGAAGAGCGGATTCACGGCGGACTGGGTGAGGCCGAAGCTGAATTGCACCCCGAAGAAACCGAGGTTCATCATCAGGATGGCCGGGCCCGACATCAACGGCTTGCGTTCGACCTGCCCGGTGCCCGCCAAGGCGGATTCTGTCGTGGTGGTGGCCATCGCGACCCCCTTCGGCCTCAGATCTTCGTTTTGGACGCTAAACCCGCCAGTGGTGGCCCGCAACCGCAGCCGTCGATATGGGCGAATGTGCTCATGCAGCTACGGCATTCAATGCTTCCGGATGCGCGGGAATGGTGGATCAGGAAAGATTGAGATCGCTTCGACCTGGCCTCCGGCCGGCACCTGAGAGGAGACGGCGATGAGCAGATGGAAGACCATCGTGGTCGGTGTCGACGGATCGCCCGGCAGCCGCAAGGCGTTGACCTGGGCCGCCGCCGAGGCCGCCGATCATGGGGCGGACCTGCTGGTCATCAACGTGTGGGAGCACACGCTGCTGCCCCCGGCCGGCAGCGTGAGCGTGTCCGAGAGATACGTGCCCGACCCCAGCCAGCGCACCAACGACGACCTGTTGCAGGTCATCAAGGAGGAGCTGGGCGAGGAGCCGCCGGTGCTCGTGCAGGCCCACGTCAAGCAGGGCCGGCCGGCCAAAGTGTTGATCGAGGAATCGGCAGGCGCCGACATGCTGGTGGTCGGCAAGCGCGGCCACGGCGGTTTTGCCGGCCTCTTTCTCGGCTCGGTCAGTCAACATGTGGCCGCCTATGCCAAGTGCCCCGTGACGGTCGTCCGCTGATCGATCAACGCGGCGCCTTCCGGCAATTCCCGCGCGCAATTCCCGGCGGTCGAGAATGGTGCGATGCCGGAACTCGGTCCGCCCACCGGGAAAACCTCGCCTCCCGCCGGTCCGCGGAGTGGCTTGCGGGATTACGCAAGCTGCCGCGGACGGTCTTGACGACGCTTTCCGGGTCGACAACCATCAGCGCACACGCTCACCGGCGACGACAACCGCGCTCGCCGCTGAGTCTTCGTCGGCCACGGGGGATTCGATCATGTCGCGAAGCCGGAAACTGTTGTTGTCCATTGTGGTGGCACTGGCCGTGGCGGCCGTGCCCGCGGCCGCCTCCGCGTCGCCGTCCGCACCCCCGCCGGATGCGCCGGCGGGTGTCCATGTCCTCCGGAAGAACCCGGCGCCCACCGTCCCGTCAGCGCCGAGCGGCGCGCGACGCGCCAACACGGTCAACCCGTACGGCGAGTTCTACACGATCAACTACGACGACTACTGGTTCCGGACCGCCAGTCTGTCCGGCTGGCAGCGGTACTGGTGGATGGGCGACGGGGACTGCCGCAACCGGAACACGCACAACGCCGGCTCGATCTGCTACGACCTCTACAGCCCGAGTGGTGTCTACAGCAACACGGTTCGCCTGGGCGGCATCGTGTTCGACAGCTTCTGTGTCGGGCTGAACAGCAACGACACGGAGGAGGTCTTCGCCAAGGCGCTCGGCAAGGACGTCGTGCACATCTGGCAGACCGGGGACGACCGCAGGGCGAACGCCTGGAGCTCGTGGCAATCCCTCGGCGGCCTCATCGCCGACGGCCATGGCGTCGAGTGCCCGACCTACAACAGCGCGCCCAGATACAAGCCGGCGAACGGGCTCCTCGCCTTCCGGGTCTGGGGTCCCGACGGGATGTACCACTACAAGCAACAGCTCACGCCGCACGGCAACTGGCAGGACCACTGGAGCTGACCAACCTTCTGCTCCCGTCGCCCCACCCGGCAGGCCGCCGGGTGGGGCGCCGTTTCAGTCGAAGCCGCAGCCGTGTCTCCTCGCTCGGCTCAAGATCGCCGCGGCAAGTGCTCGAGGTCGTGCAGCAAGGATCGTGCGGAGGCGGAACGCCCGGCCACCGGTGCGAGCCGGGCACCCAAGTCGTGGAGAAGAGCGCGACTGCGTGCCGAGTCCACACCGCACAGCCGATGGTAGGCGAGCCGTCCGGCGGCGACCGCGCCGTCGAGGTCGTGGTCGGCGATCCGGGCGAGGCTGAGCCACGCCCCGTGCCGCAGCGCGGACCGTTGCGCCTTGCCGTCGGGCGGGGTGTGGGCGCGGGCGTGCAACAGGTGGCAGGCATCGCGGAGGAGCTTCTTGCGGCGGGTGGGCAGATGTTCGGCCAGCACGACGAGTCCACGCCCGGTGATGGCGTCCAGTTCGACGCGGTCGACGTACCACGCCCATGGGGGTCTTGGTCTGTCGCCCTGCCCATCGAGAAGGCCGAGCGCGGTGTCGCGCACGCGCAAGAAGCCGGTCAGGTCGCCGGCAGCCGCGTAGGCGAGGCCGCTGCGGGCAGCGACCAAGGATCGCACCACAGCGTGCGTGTCCGCGGCAGCTTCCTGCGCCGCGGCGGCCAGGTTCACCGCGTCGGTGGCCTTGCCGCGGTCGGCGGCCTGGTTCGACATGAGCGCCAGGACGCTGGCGACGAGAGCCGGATCCGCCGCCGCGTGAGCGGCACGGGCACCGACGAGATACCACCGTTGCGCCCGCCCGTCATCGTGGGCATCGAAGGCCATGAACCCCGCTGTCTGTGCGAGCTGGGCCAGCGCGGTCGTGAGCCGGCGGCCCGCGGCCTGGTCGTAGGAGGCGCGGCGCAGCAGGCGGGCGACCGCGGCGAACTGATCGCCGACGAAGCCGCGGGCAGCACCACCTTGCTCGTCGTCGAGCAGCTGGGCCTGGCGGACAACGCCGTCGATCATCGTGAGAAGGGCCGGGGTGACGGGTCCGTCCTCGGCGGCGGCGGAGACCAACTCGAAGCCGGGTGAGGCAAGCGCCATCCACCCGTGTCTGGTGAGCGCGGTACCAGCCAACGCCAGGACGGTTCGGCGGGTAGGCACAGGTTCCCCCAGGAGGCTGAGCAGGCCGGTGCGATCCCAGGGTAGATCCATGCGGTCGTCGGCACCCACAGCGCGTGGCGGCCGCCGCGGCGTAACGCCCCAAACGTCCTCGTGCGTGAGCTCGCGGCCGAGGGCTCGGGACAGGACTTGAACCACGAGATCCGGCACGTCACCGTGCGGCACGTTTCCCCGGGCAATCCATTTGTACGGCGTCTTGGGGTGCACCGGACGATCCCGGCCGGTCAGCGTGATCCGGCGGGCGAGGGCTTCGGGTGGCCACCCCGCCTCACGCAGCAACGCGGCCAGGCGTGGGTTCGCAAGCGGATCGGAGCTCACGGAGCGGGCCGCCTTCCTGGCGGGTTTTACGCGATTTCGCCGGTTCGTCCGGTGCCGACAGTAGCCGTCAGAAGTGCAGCCGGGAAGGAAGTGCACCAACCGCACCAACAGGTACACAAGGTCACCGTTGGCACCCCGCGCAGATACTGACCAGTCCTTCCCCATGCCGCATGGTGAGGAGGCGGTCCTCGGACGGCAGATTCCGGTCGCAGGAGAGGGGGACAGCAGGTGACAAGGACAGAGGGCGGCGATCGACAGTCGCGACCGACCGCCACCTACTACGCGACGTCGGCGGTGGAGCAGCTGCGCAGGGCCCAGGCGACCCTCGACGAGCACGCGACATCCAGCGCGACGGGTCGGTGTCAGGCGTGCGGGTCGTCGGGACCGTGCTGGCGGCGGGAGGGCGCGGTCGCGATCTTCTCCCGGAGTCTGCGATTGCCGGTGCGGAAGCCGGGGGCGAGCCTGCCGGAGTTCATTGATGCTCGGCGTGTCCCGGCGGGCTGACATCGGCGCACCACCCCGTAGCCGGTGGGCGCGGCAGGTTGTCCAAGCTGGCCGCGCCCACCCCTGAACGCATGCTGTCCTACCTTGCCGGCTTCGAGGGCGAAAGTTGGCAGCAGCGGTGGGAGGCCAGCCCGGTCGGTGCAGGATGCCTTCCTGAAGATCCTCCAAGACGATGGGTACCCGGCCCAGTGGATGGCGGCCGTCCGCTTCGACTACGACTCCCGGGAGCGGGTCGACCGCGAGTTCGAGGGCAGCTACTACAACTACTTCCGGTAGGCCTGGCGGCTGCCGAAGACGGGCGGTCTGACCAAGAGCCGACACCCATCGGGACCACCTCCTCCTAGCCTGTCTTGGACGGAGGTGGCTCTGTTGACGGCTGACAACCGGTGCGAGCCGGTGGTTCTGGCGCTGCTGCCGTCCGCGTTCGAGCGGGCGGAGATCGCCGACGCGCTGGGACCCGCCGGGTCGGCGGCCCGCACGCAACGCGAAGCCGAACTGCGCGAGCAGGCCGGGGAGCGGGCGGCCGCGATCTGCCGGACCGCGCGCGTGCACGAGGAGCACTACCGGGCCGGGTTCGAGGAGGCCACGCGTACCCGATGGCCGCGACTGAGGGTCCCGCGGGCGGCCACGTGGGCTGCGCAGGTCTGGTGGCTGGTGGGGGTGTTCAGCCCCGGTGTCTATGTCGCGG
>Ga0207668_10001386_pt1 | contig 14297 bp, 13 predicted proteins | sample KBSS43metaG_FD_184323 | JGI IMG/M metagenome (GOLD analysis project Ga0207668, IMG submission 184323) | Switchgrass rhizosphere microbial communities from Kellogg Biological Station, Michigan, USA - KBS S4-3 metaG (SPAdes) (version 2) | ecosystem: Host-associated > Plants > Roots > Rhizosphere... | reverse complement strand
CAGATCGTCAGGCGGAGGAAGTTGACCCGAGGAAGTGACCCACTCGATCAAGCGCCGCGCAATTTCGTCCTGCTGTGCCTTACGCAGTAGTTCATCCCGTTCGTCGCCAGCGGGGAGGCCTCTGGCCTTCTCGCGAAGTTCTTTGATTTGATCGCTAAGGCGATTCACGTGAGACGCATTCTTCAAGATCGAATACTTCCGGGTGGCAGCTATCCGTAGGTACGGGCCACTTGCCGGAACGTTTCGGACCGTTCGACCGAGGTATGGTGGATCGTTACAGAGGTAATCTCCAGGCGGTTTTCATGCCCCACTGGCACGACACGATGGTCGATACACCTGAAACGGATGGTGCGGTCTATGTCACGGGCCGGACAATCTCCGGCCTAGCCGAGCTCGGGACGATTGTTGCATATGGGCTTTCGGGATTTAGACCCGCCGAAGCAATTGCCTTCAGAACAGCGCTCAGGTGATCCGCCCGACCTTCCGCAAGCGCGATAGCGCACGATTCCTCGAACAATCCCGCGTTCGCGCAATTCTATCGGCGATTCAGAAACGGGCTACGGTGAGCGCTCGAATAAGACGACGACTGCGCGAGAAAAGCTAAAGCTGCCTCTCAGCTCGGCCCTGCGGCAGAAGTAAGCCCATTCGGGACCTCGACGTCTAACGGAGGCGACGTGACGCCCAAGCTCTGTCGCCATCGCTGGCACTCTTTCCTTCCGCTGCGCGAGTTCGATCAGCAGCTTGGTCTCCTCTTCGGTCCATTTGCGGGGTTTTGCTGAGTCCATTGCTGTCCTCGCTCCGAGGATCGAAACATGCATCAGGCGCTACCGCGATTCGGGCGCGATGAAGGCGGTCGCCTCGCTTCTCGCAGGACCGTCTAACGAACTATTCGAATGAAGTTACCCACAGGCACTTAGCTGACACAGCCTTTCAGCGAACGACCGCTTTGCCGGTAGCGGCCATTCCCTGCGGGTTAGCTTCTGACCCCGACGGTCAGGTCTCGTCCAATCCCGCTTTCCGCATGCCCTCCAGGAATCGTTCCATCAATTCCGGGGTCTGATAGGGCACGCTTGCCCTGATCCAATCGATCGAGAGTTGCGGTTGCTCGCGACGTATCATGGCAAGAAACGATCGCGCTTCATCGATGCGCCCGGTTTGGGCCAGGCTCGCACAGCGCAGCCGTTGCGCACCCTGAAACCCCGGACGCGACCGCAACAATTCTTCCGCATGCCGGAGTGCGTCGGCGTATCGCCCTGCGCCATAATGCGCGACCGCGATCGCGCCGAGAAACATCGCCATGTCCGGGTCCAGTGGGCTGAGCCTGATGGCGTCTTCCACCTGCGCGATCGCCTCACGGTCCTGCCCCGCAAATGCCAGCCCCCGGCCGAGATCGCCGTGGGCTTTCGCGGAATTCGGATTGAGTTCGACCGCGCGGCGGAACGCCGCGATCGACGCCTCGGTGCGCCACTCCATCATCCCCAAATAGCCGAGCGCGGTCTGCCCCCAGGAATCGCAATCATCCAGCTCAATGGCGCGATTGGCGTGCAGGCGGCCGGTGCGCAATCCGTACTCGCGATCGATCCAGCCCATATGCGCTGAAAACAGTAGACGGAACGCGAGTCGGCTGCGCGCCGGCGCGTAGTCCGGATAGATCTCGACCGTCTGTTCGAGGCCTTTGATCGCCGTCGCGTAGTCGGCCCGTGTCAACCGCCACACATCGTTTTCAGCGCGCGCCACCCGTTCCCAGGCACCAAGATCATCCGATGATCGCGAGAGGGTGCGAATCCCCTCCGCCGCCAGCAGGCGGGGTTCGATCGCCGCAACCACACTGCGGGTGATCTCGTCCTGCACAGCGAAGATATCACCGAGCTCGCGGTCGTAACGCTCCGCCCAATGGTGACCGCCAGTGACGGCGTCGATCAGCTGCGCGCTGATGCGAATCCGCTTGCCGGCGCGACGCACGCTGCCTTCCAGCACGTAGCGTACGCCGAGCTCACGCGCCACCTGCTTCACGTCGACCGCGCGGTTCTTGTAAACAAACGTCGAGTTGCGCGCGATGACGAACAGCCAGTGGATGCGGGACAGGTCGGTGATCAGGTCTTCCGAGATGCCGTCGGCGAAATGCTGCTGGTCCGGATCTTCGCTCATATTGGCGAACGGCAACACCGCGATCGAAGGACGGTCGGGCAGCGCCAGCGCGCGGGCGTTGCTGTCGACGGCAGCATTGGGCGGGGCCACCGCCATTTTCCCGACAAACCGGTAGCCCCGGCGATGCAAAGTCTCGATATAGCGAGGACGCCTGGCATCATCCTTCAGCGCACGCCGAAGTTCCTGGATACAGGTCACTAGCGCGGCGTCCCCCACATTGACCTCAGGCCAGACCGCGCCGAATAGCTGATCCTTGGTGACCACCTCGCCGGGGCGGTCGGCAATAAAGCTCAGCAACGCAAGGGCCTTGGGCGTCAGGTGCACATTTCGGTCCCCCGACATCAACCCGCTTTGGGGCTCAAGCCGGTAGCGTCCGAACGTAAGTGTCCGCTCTGACATGGTTTTCTCCGCCCTCGAAGGTAGCACAAACCTCCCATAGAAATCCCGTTTCTCGCTTATGACTTCCAGCCCGCCGGCTCCTAGATTCGGCGGTTAAATCCGGGGTTTTGCTCTATTTCGATCGGGCAATTCGAAATGCGCTGCTTGATTTGAGGCGGGCCAACAGGAGAAGCGCGATGAGAACAACCCTTGCAATTGCGGTGACGCTTTCGGCCGGCATTTCGCTGGCGCAGCCAACCCATGCCAGCGACGAAAAGCTCGGCGCCGTCAATTTCGAAACGTCCTGCAAGCCCGAGGCGCAGAAGCTTTTCAACCAGGGAATGCTGTATCAGCACTCATTCTGGTACCGCGCGTCGCAAAACGTATTCGAGGACGTGTTGAAGGCCGATCCGCAATGCGGCATCGCCTATTGGGGTATCGCGCTCAGCATGCTCTGGAATCCCCACGTTCCCACGCCTGCGAAAAATCTCGCCGATGGTGCCGCCATGATCGCCAAGGGCAAGAGCCTTGGCGCCGGGACCCAGCGTGAGCGTGACTATCTGCTTGCGCTGGGTGTCATGTACGCCGACTTTGACAAGGTCGATCACCGCACCCGCATCGTGGCCTACGCGAACGCCATGGAGCAACTGGCGCAGCGCTACCCGAACGACGACGAAGCGCAGATTCATTTCGCGCTGGCGCTGAACACTTCGGCATCGGCCGCCGACAAGACCTACGCCAATCAGATCAAAGGCGCGGCAATTCTGGAACCGATCGCAAAACGCCAGCCGCAACATCCCGGCGTCGCGCATTACCTGATCCATTTGTATGATTACCCCTCGATTGCGGAGAAGGGCCTCGATGCGGCCAGGCGTTACGCCAGGATCGCGCCCGCGGCCGCCCATGCCCAGCACATGCCGTCGCATATCTTCACGCGCGTCGGCTATTGGGATGAATCGATCTCATCGAATATCGCGGCGGCGCGCGCCGCGAAAGCGGCCAAGGACTACCACGACCAGTTGCACTCCATGGACTACCAAGTCTATGCCAATCTGCAGCTGGGGCAGGACACCAAGGCCAAGGCGCTGATTGACGAGATGACAGGGATTGCCGGCTTCACCGAGACATACCTTGTCGGACCATACGCGCTGGCTGCTTCGCCGGCACGCTATGCGCTGGAACGCGGCGACTGGAAGGCCGCGGCCGAACTTCAGGTCCGTCCCAGCCCGTTGGCTCATGTGCAGGCGATCACGCATTTCGCGCGCGCACTCGGCGCCGCACGCTCGGGCAATCCTGAAGCCGCCAAGGCCGATATCGCCAGGCTCGGAGAACTGCGCGACAGGTTGCGTGACGCCAAGGACGCCTATTGGTCCGAGCAGGTTGATATCCAGTCGCAGGTCGCCTCCGCCGTGGTGCTCTTTGCCGAAGGCAAGCGCGACGATGCGCTCAAGGCCATGAGCGCCGCCGCCGACGCCGAGGACGCGACCGAAAAGCATCCGGTAACGCCGGGCGTGCCCAAACCGGCGCGCGAATTGTACGGCGTCCTGCTACTGGAGCGCGGCATGGCCCGGGAAGCGCTCGCCGCTTTTGAGGCGACGCTGAAGAAGGAGCCTAACCGGCTCGGCGCGTATGTGGGCGCAGCAAGGGCCGCCGAAAAGGCCGGCGATACTACCAAAGCGCAGGAATATTACAAAAAGGTCGTCGCCATAGCCGGCGATGCCGACAAGAGCCGGATCGAGGTCGGCGAGGCGCGCGCGTTCCTGACGAAGAAGTCGTGAGACCCCAACGCCCGTCGGAGAAGGCCTTGAGAGCGCTCCTGCCGCTGTTCGTCCTGGGTGCTCTCTCGGCACCGGCGCAAGCTTTCCCCCGACACATCCTCGGCTATGCCGGGGTAATCGGCGAATGGGAGCTGACGGCCGTCGTCACGGAAAAAACGCTTGGATGGGCCAAAGAATACTCCGGACCGGTGTCGATGAAACATGTCGGTATCTGTACGCAGGACGGTCCGGAGGAGAAGACCGGAGAAATCCGTGTTCAAATATCGAGTTTAACATCACAACTGGATGCTACGTTGCTGGTAGAGGGCATTGAATGCGTCTACAGCGCACGGCTGTCAAACCCTTACATTGGGATGATGGCCTGTCGTGACCGAGAAGCTATTCCGCTCAAACTCTGGCTGAAATAGTTTTGCTTTCCTTACCTAGGCATTCTCTGACTGGCCGAAGAACTCTACGCCACCTGGAGCCCTCTGCTCTTGCTACTTAGGCTGCGAACGGACGCTTTACGCCATGGGCGGTCGTTCCATAACCACGCATGCCGCGATTCGCGACGGCGACGGCCAACCGGCCCTCTGATCGCCGCGACGAACGAGTATCAGCAACATCGGCCTGCAACTGCGCAAAAACTCGCTCATTGTCGATCAACTCGCGGCTTCAATCGTTACCTTGTTGGCGCAACTTTCGGGATCTCGCGAAAACGCAAGGGTTTCGATTGGAAAACATTTGCCGGCCTGGGACGAAAAAGCTATGGAAATCAATAGGACGGGCGTGCCGGAACTGGTAGACGGAAGGGACTTAAAATGCCTTGCCACTCCTGAATGGTTCTCATCTTTTTTGGAAAACGCGATCTCGCTTTCGGCATCAACCTGCCGGAACGAAGCGAGATTTGGAAAACCTTTTTGGGGCTCTCTGCTGGCCCTTACAGTCGACACGCTGCTTGCGGCTATGCGCACTGTGGCGCGTTGCACTTGCACTTCCGGGGCGACATTGGTGAACCCTGCCCGCTATTGGACAGGCACCAAAGCGAAGCCACCTGTTTACGCTACGTGCCACCAGGATTTCGGCCAATAGCCCGCCGGCGCGGCGCTTCTGTAGATCTCCGTGGAGACATCATGCGGGTGGTAATTTGCGGAGGCGGCGTGATCGGAGCCTGCATCGCGTACTTCCTCGCTCGCCGCGGAATCGACGTCATTGTCATCGAGCGGACCGAGGTGGCGGCGGCGGCATCCGGCAAGGCTGGCGGATTTCTGGCGCTCGACTGGTGCACCGGCACCCCGCTCGATGAGTTGGCGCGCCGAAGTTTCCAGCTTCACGCCGCACTGCCTAACAAGATTGCGGGCGATTGGGGCTACCAGCGCATGACCGCCTATAGCGGGTTCGTCGTCGGCGATCGTGACCCTCGTCGTCATACGCCGGCCAAACTCGCTTGGCTCGCCAGCGGCATTATCATCGCCGATCGACTCGGCACACCAAAAACAACTGCTATTGTTCACCCGCGCAAATTCACTTCCGCAATCATGAGCGCTGCACAAAAGCACGGCGCCGAACTGCGTGCAGGACAGGTCACCGGGATAGTCTGGAGCGCGGATAGATCGACGGTAAGAGGCGTTGAGGTCGGCGGCGCCCTTTTGGAGGCGGATACTGTCGTGATCGCGATGGGGCCTTGGTCACTGATGGCCGCCGCGTGGTTGGATCTGCCCGCTGTCTTTGGGCAGAGAAGCCCGAGCCTTGTCTACGACACCGGCACGGATGTTAAGGCCGATGCCCTTTTCCTCGAATATCAGGAAGAGAGCGGTGCCATCGTCTCGGTCGAGGTCTTCCCTCGCGGCGACGGGAGTACCCACATCACCGCCTTCTCCAATGAGGCGCCCCTGCCCCTCGAACCGGCCGCCGTGACGTCGGACCCGAGCGAAATCGATCGCCTCCAAGCGATCTGCGGGCGGCTATCACCCGTGTTCCGATCGGAAAGGATAACCGCACGGCAAGCCTGCTTCCGTCCGATCACGCAGGACGGTCTGCCGCTGATCGGTAAGGTGCCACAGAGCGAGGGCGCCTACGTGGCCACCGGACATAGTGTCTGGGGCATCCTCAACGCACCGGCAACGGGTGAAGCCTTGGCGGAGCTGATCGCCGAGGGCGTATCGCCCACTTTGGATCTGACGCCTTTCGACCCGGGCCGGCTCCGGCCATTGCGCCCACCGCTGCTGCGCTCTGACTAACCAATGCTCAGCCTTTTTCCCGTAAGCGCTTCTGCCATGTACGTCCGCTTTGCGCGGCCAGAAGCGGTCATTCCGTCCATCCGCGCGTCGGCGACGCTGCCGGGATAGTCCGGTCTTCGTCGGCCAGCAATTCGACCGGCTGCTTGTCACCTCCGGCTAGGAAGGAATGGATGGAGCAGGCCAGGACGGCAGATCCGAGCCATGGGCGTACGTTCATTCTCTGCGTCGGTGCGATCGGTCGTACCGAGCCGCGGGTGAGGCTGTCTTGACGTGGGATATGCGGCCGTCTGGAATCAAATGAACAAATGAGGCGCCACGCGCCTCCCTCTCCTTCATGCGAACCCGTGACCGTGCTCGATCCCTGCACGGGGTTGGCGGCTATTTGTGAATGCAGATGTCCGCGGTCTCCCTGGTGCATTCGTCGAGGCGGAAAATACCGTGTCATCCACCTTCAAGGACATGATCCGGTCGCAAGACGGCGTGACCATCGTTTACCCTTTTCGAAGCGCGCGGTATCAATTCTAGTATTGTGGTGTACTCTGAATGCATGCATGTCGATGGTCGGCCTGCATTGAGACAACTTTTGAGATGATGGAGGGCAACATGGCCAAGAAAGCGAAGAAGGCAAAGAAGACAGCCAAGAAGACGGCTAAGAAGAAAAAGAAGTAGTCGTTCGACGAGACCTCTAGCATTCGGATAGCGTCTGAGGTCCGTTGCGCCCTTCGCAGCACGGATCGGCGGCAACCTTCGTTGCAGAATATCCGCATAACCAACAGTCTGACCGGACCTTTATGCAGATGGCTGCTGCATAACGGTCCGGTTTTTCATTGAGGCTTGATCAAGGAGTCGTCGCCGGTTCGACGAAGTCGGCGAACGCGCGGGACGCGTAGCACCGTTCTCCCAATTATTTAGTGAAGGTTTCGAGACGCGAACCCTGTTGACCGCAGGACCGATGACGGTGAGGTCGAGCCGAGTGCGCGATCCGATACTGCCCTGCATGTCTCCGCCGATGCCGTAATTCACCGGCGCACGACCCGTTTCGCTGTTCTTTTCGTTCAGGGCAACCATCGCCGGACGGGCTTCGGCCGCGGCATGCAGCAGATTTGCACAGGCCGACGACTGGCTGAGCGGAAAAATGGCGAGCCGACCGTCGCCGACGAACATCAGTATTTCCCCACCCATGCGGACCGCGATGCGTTCTATGCCTCGGTAGAGCAGTTGATTGACCCTTCTTTGCGCGGCAACCCGATCGCTGTCGGTGGTGGAGTTGTGATGCCGCCGAAGAAGGCGATACGCCTACCCGGCATCTCGGTTTCCGCTTTCATCGGGAGCGGACCTGAAGAAAGACGAGGGTCCAGTTGCCGCTCAACTTGGATGACGCCCACGGATGACCGCCGGTTCAGGTAAGCGGATATTCCTCGCGGGCCTGCATCCGAACCGGAACACACTCCATGATGCAGGCGGTAGGGTCAGGCGCCAAACACCTCCGCGGACCGTCGCGGCTGGGCCGTCTCCAGCCCGAACGCGTTCCGGATCGTCCGCGGTGTTCGTCGCATTCAAGTCATCCGACTTCATAACGCGGCTTTCGAGGAAGTCGCTAAATTCGAAGCCGCGTAGGTTGATCTCGACATCGATCGCTTGGTCAAAGTTTCGGTTGACGCAGAAAAGGGCAAGACTCTTGCCGTCCTCGGCCAGTACGGCAGAGCTCACGATATCGGGGAACAGTTCGCCATCGCCTGCCGCGAAGGTCCCGCAGGTCAGGCGCATGTCGAGGACCGTTCCCCGCGCCCAACGCGCCGCATGCTGGAATGGATCGAAGATCGGCTGCCGCCACGCCCGCCCTCCCGTCTCGGTCATGATAAGCCCGATGACATTGACCAGTTGAGCCACGCACGCGGCCTTTACCCGATTGCATCGGTTGATCAGCGTCAGGAGGGCGCTGCCGAAGACCAGGGCGTCCTCCATCGTGTAAATCTCCTCCAGAATGGCGGGCGCTTCTGGCCAACCCGGCTTGGTTCGTGTGGCGCGGTCGCGGGTGCGATACCAGACATTCCATTCATCGAACGAAAGCATGATCCGCTTCGGCGACCGTCGGCGGGCGGCCACTCCATCCGCGACAGCGACGATCTCGTCGATGTAACGTCCGACCAGGTCGGCTTCGGCCATGAAGTCGCGGGACCGGTCGCCATGCTTGGAAAAATAGAAGTGGAGGGAAATGTACTCGACCACGTCGAATGTCTCTTCCAGAACGACTCTTTCCCATTCGGCGAATGTCGGCATGCTGCGGCTGGAGGAGCCGCATGCGACCAGTTCGATATTGGGGTCGAGCCAGCGCATCAGCTTGGCGGATTCACGGGCAAGCGCACCGTATTCCTTCGCGGTCTTGGCGCCGATCTGCCACGGCGCATCCATTTCATTGCCCAAGCACCAAACCTTGACGTTATGCGGAGCCGGATGCCCGTGTTGATATCGCAAGTCGCTGAGCGCCGTACCGCTCTCGACGTTGCAATATTCCAGCAGCGCCCGCGCTTCGTCCGCACCTCTTGTGCCGAGGTTCACAGCCATCATTGGTTCTATACTGGCTTTTGCGCACCAGACCATGAATTCGTTGGTGCCGAACGCATTCGTCTCAGTGCTGAACCAGGCCAGTTCCCGGCGTCGGGGCCGCTGATCGAGGGGACCGACACCATCTTCCCAGTTGTAGCCTGAAACGAAATTTCCGCCGGGATAGCGGATCACAGTGACCCCAAGTTCGCGGACCAGTTCCAGCACATCCTGCCGGAAACCGTCAGCGTCAGCGGTCGGGTGCCCGGGCTCGAATATCCCTCCGTAGACACATCGTCCGAGATGCTCGACGAAACTGCCGAACAGGCGGGGGTCCGTCTTTCCCACCACGAATGCGGGATCGAGAACAATGACAGCTTCGGCCATGGATTATCCAGTCGGGCTTGAAAGCATGGATGGTTCAGCCTTTGACGGCGCCGATGGTGAGCCCGCGCACGAGATGGCGCTGAACGAATAACATGATCACCACGATGGGCAGCATGATGCCGATGGCGCCTGCTGCCGAAATCGACCAATCGCTCACGTCCTCGCCTCCGAAGGAGGCAATCGCGACCGGCAGGGTTTTCGTCTTGATGCCGGTCAGCACGAGGGCAAAAAGAAACTCATTGTATGAAAGCAGCAGGCTGAACAGTGCCGCGACCGTGAGGCCCGGGCGAACCAGGGGCAAGATCACGATCCGGAATGTCTGCCAGAGATTGCAGCCGTCGATGGCGGCCGCCTCGTCGAGGTCGCGAGGAATGTCGAGGAAGAAACTGTACATCAGCCAGATCGTGAAAGGCTGGTTGATTGCCACAAGCGCCAGGATGAGCAGCGGATAGGTGTCGATCATGTTGAGGAAGCTGCCCATGACGAAGAATGGAATGGCCAGCAGCATGTGGGGAAACATCCGGATCGTGAACAGCCCGAACAGGATAGGTGCAGCGCGGCGCTGCGGCATGCGCGACAGCCCGTAGGCGGCAAGGCTGCCGATCGGGACCGAGATCAGCACCGTGCCCGCCGAGACGATCAGGCTGTTGATCAGGTAGCGGACAAAGCCGCGATCGAGCCAGACTTCGCGATGGTACTCAATCGTCGGCTGGAAAAAGATGGTTGGCGGTATGGTGAAAGCGTCCGCGGGATTCTTGACGGACGTCAAGGCGGCCCAGATCAGCGGGACGAGGTTCACGAAGGTGAAGATCGTCAGCGCGACAAAGAGCAGCGTCTGATTGCGCATACGCGCCAATCGGCGGGTCTTCATCCGCTTCTCCCGTAGCTGCGCTGCAAGATGTGGCTGAACGTCGCTATGATCGCGGCGACGATAATGAGCGTGATGATGCCTAGGGCGGACGATTTTCCGACCTGCAACAGCTGAAAGCCGAGCTGATAGGTGTACATCGTTATCGTCTCGGTGGCGGTGCCCGGGCCGCCACCGGTCAGGACGTAGACGGAGTCGAAGAACCGGAAAACGTCCATCAGCCGGACCGATACGGTGAAAACGATCACCGGTACAAGGGACGGGAGGATGATGTGGCGAATGAGGCGCCAGCTGTCGGCCCCGTCGATGCTCGCCGCTTCGATCTGTGCCTGGTCCAGCGCCTGCAGGGCGGCATAGAGCACAAGCATGACAAAAGGCGTAAAGATCCAGGCATCGGCGAGAATGACGCAAATCTTCGCCCAAACGGGATCGCCGAGCCAATCCGGCGGACCAATGTTGAAGGTCATCAATGTCGCGTCGACCAGGCCCCAGTTCGACGTCAAGATCCATTTCAGGAAGAGGGTCGCCACGACAGGGGTGATGATGTGCGGCAGGAACAGGAGGATCATGAATACGCGGACACTGAAGGTCAGCCTGTAAAGCGCGAACGCGAGAACAAAACCCAATGCAAATTCGACTCCGACGGATCCCAAGGCGATAACGATCGTGGTCCAAAGTGACTGCCAGAGTCGTGTTTCACTCAGCAGTTGCGCGTAGTTCGCCAGCCCTACAAAACGCATCTCCCGAGAGCCGAGATAATAATCGAAAGTGCTGAGGTAGGCGGCATATCCCAGGGGCCACAGCAGGACCACCGTCATTAGCCCAAAGCTCGGAACTAGGAACAGCCATAGGCCGCGCTGCCAACGCATGACGAGAGATCTCTTGAGGGGGCTCAGTTTGAGCGGAAGGCGTTCGCGCCCGCCGAACTGCACCGGGAGAATTATTTGTAGCCGCGGGACTGCAGCAGCACGGTTGTTTCCTGTGCAGCCATATCAAGCGCGGCCTTGACTTCCTTTTCGTTGGTCACGGCCTGCAGGATATATCGGGTCACGATGGCTCCTACATCGAGAAAATCAGGCATCGGGGGAAATGGTTTTCCAACCTCGAGGGATGTACGGGCGGCCGAATACCAGCGATATTTCTTGTTAAGTTCCGCATCGCCAAGCACCGAAAGACGCGGCGGCATGGCCAACTCCGCGCCCTTTTGCATGCTCTTCTGACTGGCCGCCGTCGCGAGCATTCTAAAGATCAGGTCCTTGTCCTTCGACGAGTACTTTGAGATGGCATATCCATCATTGGCGATGCGCTGACCGCCGCCGGGAGGCGCGATCCAGTTTATCTTTCCGACAAAGCGCGACTTTTTCTCGTCATCCATGGAGGCTGCACGCGTGAACCATTGCAGCCCCATGGCGGCAAGTCCCTGTTGCAGGTTTATGGTTGATTCGTCGTTGGCAGCGGAAGTGAAGCCGCGCGGCGCGAATGCCGTCATCTGCTTCATCATGGTGATGGCGTTCACACCGGCCGGCTGATTGAAGATCGGCTTCCAGTTCTTGTCAAACCAGCCCTCTCCCACCGCATTGAGGTACCAATGCGATTCATTCAGGCAGCCGTCGACGGGCTTCAATGTCATGATGGTTCCGGAGACACGCCCCTGATGCAACTTCTTCGCGGCTTCCAGATACTCCTGCATCGTCTTTGGAAGGGACAGGCCGTTCTCCTTGAAGAGGTCCTCACGGTAGAAAAACATCTCCGTGTTGGTCAGGATGGGCATCGAGTAGATGCGACCGTTGTAGCTGACCGCGTCGATGACGGACTTGGGAAAGTCATCCAGTTTGAATTCATCCTTGTACTTCGCCCAGAGATCGTCCAGCGGCTCCAGCCAGCCGCTGGCCGCGAATTTCTGCATCGTGGTATCGTTCAGATAGGCGACATCGATTGCGTCGGAGCCGGACGACATCGTGATCGATGCCAACTCGACTTCCTTGTCGATCGGCATCAGTTCGATCGAGACCTGGCCCTCAGAAAGCGCCTTCTTCATTTCGTTTGTATAGTATTCCAAAGCCGGTTGACGATGACTGATGACACGGATCGGCCCGGCCGCATTCGCGCGCTTTACGTAAGGAACGAAGGCCGTCGCTGCGGCCGCTCCGATCAAGGATCTGCGAGTGAGTGAAGTCCGGTTCATATTGCTTCCTCCCTTTCTAGTTGGAACGAACTAATATGAAATCTGGTCATTCTCAAAACGAAAAACGCCAAATCGCGCGCTTTCAAAGCCAAAATCGAGTCGTTCTCGAAATGCCGAACTTAATCATGGGTCAAGGGGAGTCGAAAGGCGCGCCGCACCGCAACAAATGATGCTGGGCATTATCCCTGCAGTCGGCCAGTATTCCACGATGATCATTCCATTTTAAGACCCGAAGCTTTGAGCACCTGGGTCCGGCGTTGAGGACCCCTTTTCGCGCATGAATATTTGCGAACGCGAAGCTACAGAAAGCTGCTAGTAGGACGTGATTATTGACCGGGAGACGGACTGAGACCTGTGTGTACCGAAAACCTTATCCGAGTTGATGACGTGATGGAATCGCCTGAGCTGGCGGAATGATCGGGCTGTTCTGTTTCGTTCTGGCCGTCCAGGCCTCGCCATTCAAGTCGAACTTGCGGCTTGAAGCCGAGAACACGGTGCTTCGACATCGGTTGATTGTCTTGAGGCGCAGGCTGCATCGTCCCGTCCGGCTCACGAACAATGATCGCTGGTTCTTTATCCAGCTCTACCGCTGGGTTGCCTGAAGGTTCTCACAATCATCCGGCCCGAGACGCTCGTTCGTTGGCATAGGGCCGGCTTTCGTCGCTACTGGCGTTGGCAGTCGCTCCCACTGGGAGGGCGACCGCAGATCGAAACGGAGCAGCGCGCGTGGATCCGGCGGATGAGCGTCGAAAATCCGCTTTGGGGCGCGCCACGCATCCACGGCGAACAGCTCAAGCTCGGGTTTGAGGTCGCACAGTCGAGCGTCGCCAAGTACATGGTCAAACGACGGGGGCCACCCAGCCAGGAATGGCGAACCTTCTTGCGTAACCACGCGCCCGACATTGCCGCCATCGACCTGTTCTTGCTCCAACTATCGGTTTCGACCTGGCATGCAAATGGCCGGGGTGCCTGAGGGCTAAGGGGTCGGGGAATGCCAACGCCAGCGCGAGGCGATGTCTGTTCCGGGTCAAACGCGTCGGTTTGCCCTCCGTCGAGTGACTTCCGGTCTTCCCATGTAAACGGATGTGGTCAAGAGCCAGTGAGCATGTCTCAAAATGGGTGCCATCAACGGAAGTGAGGCGAATGGTTCGGCCTGGGCTCCACACGTCCGACGCACTCCGCGGTCCCTTACCTTTGGGGCAGACGCATACGATCCTCGAGCGACACCGATACACCGCTCAGCTTCTTGACGAGAGCGATTAGGTTATTACCGACGCCGGCTGCCGAATGGAAGGCACCGCCGCCTACACGCCCGGCGGTCCTAGCCCGACCGACCCCAACCAGCTGGGCGACGGCGCGGAAGACCTGATAGTAACGCACGGCCCGATCATCGAGCGGCCGGAGCGCCCGGTACGTGCGCTCGTAGCGTCGTAAAGCCGCACCGATAATCGCGTGTGCCGTAACACGCAATGCCCATGGCAGAGGAAGCGGAACGGCGGACATGTTGGCGATCGCCGAACCCACATCCATGGCGGGCTCTGCAATGACTGCGTTCGCCCAGTCGATAACACCGGTGGGCTGGTTCTTGTCGGCAAGGATGTTGAGCGGGTGGAAATCGCCATGGCAGATCGCCGCCTCTCGTGCCTGCGGAGGTCGATGATCGTCCAGCCAGGTAAGGCCGGGTTTCAGTCCGATGAGATCGTTCCGCTCGACAATCGTGCTGAGCCGTGCCAACTGGCCCTTGAAGGTGATGGCTCCCGCCTCGATGCCCGCCGCCGTTACGGCCCGCA
>Ga0207668_10001377_pt1 | contig 14328 bp, 10 predicted proteins | sample KBSS43metaG_FD_184323 | JGI IMG/M metagenome (GOLD analysis project Ga0207668, IMG submission 184323) | Switchgrass rhizosphere microbial communities from Kellogg Biological Station, Michigan, USA - KBS S4-3 metaG (SPAdes) (version 2) | ecosystem: Host-associated > Plants > Roots > Rhizosphere... | reverse complement strand
TGATCTCGCGCCGCCATGGTGTTGCGAGGAGATCACCCAAGCCATTGTTTATGCGCCATTAGCCGGATTAGCTCAGCTGGTAGAGCAGCGGTTTTGTAATCGGCCCGTTTGCCAACCATTTCAATGAGATGATTGTAAAACGTGACGTAGTTATCCCGCTTGAATTCAATGACTTAGCGCGCTTGCGTAAAACAACCTGTGCCGCGTTCAGCCTCGCGCGATGGCATCGATCTCGAGCAGAATCTCGCTGCCAAGCTGCAACGTAGCCATGAGAGGTGCAGTGCCCGCGCTCCGCCAGAACCTACCTGCGAGGTCATCGCGCAGCACCTCGTAGGTAGGAACGAGCAAGCCTGGCAATCCATCGAGAACAAACGCGTTAAAGATGCTGGTCTTCTCGAGATCCAAAACCAAGACAGGCGACAACTCGCGCCATCCTTCGAAAAGGACCTGTCTGTTTAGCGTACCGGACGCGAGCGCCTGGACGAGGAGTGCAGAAATCACCAACCCAAGCGCGCGTTGAATTTTCGGCGGCCGTCCGCGAACGTCGAAGACGAAGGCACCAATCAGATAGGCGAGCAACAGGGCATTGACGTACTCCAACAGCAGGTCGTTCTCTGCGCGTGCTTCGAGCCTCTCGCATTCGACATTTGCGCACGTCCAGGCAGCTACGACATCGGCTGCAGCATCGAGCATGGGGACGCCGTAATCTGGCATCCCATCCTTCACATGTTGAACGCTCGCGAAGTGCGGGAAATTTTGTTTGATGTGAACCAACTCGTGTACAACGAACTGGTTGACGGCCCTTTGGACCAACCTCAGCCGCTCTTCAGCATCTGAGTAGCCTACTTCGTCAGCGAAGCGATCGGTTTCACGAACGACGCGTTCTATTACGCCGACACGAAAGGCGACGCGGGCGTTGTCCTCGTCGAGAACGAAAGCATCTTCGCCAAGTTCGGAGCTGACGTCTACGTCGACCCGGTCGATCAGCGCACATATCCCCATAAGGGGATAGGCAAGGTCGTGACGCATCGCCATGGCGCTCAACGCAGATCGGGTCTCGCTTACAGCCCGCCGCACCTCGCTCCGGGCAAGCTCTTCGCTGGTCATCCCCGCCCCACTTCCCTTTATCGGAAGCCTTGCCGTTCGAATCTAAATAAGCGAGATTTTGGACCCCGCAAGGGGTACCAGTTCAAAAAATTGCGGCCATTTGTACCCGTGAAAATGAGTTGGAAAGGTTCTCAAGCCCATATATGGCTTAGTTTGTTGGGAACTGGCGGGATACCCACGGGTTTATTCGCAGGGGCCCTGCCGCGAAGCATGGAGGGTTCGCAAATGTCCATCGCCACGGCTGACGAGACAGCCGTCGCCCGTCCCCAAAGCCACGCGCAAACTCCACAAGCCAGTGACTCCGAAAGAGAAAGTCGGCAGTGGACCCTAAAGGGCTTGGCTCCCGAGACCGTTGAGGTCACTCGTGATGCTGCAAGGCGTAGCGGGATGAAACTCAACTCATTCGTGAGTCTTGCATTGGAGAGGGCCGCGTCTGAAGTCACGTCAGGAAAAGCTAGCAAGCCAGCCGAGCCGGAACCAGACGATCTCCACGCAATTAAGGAAGAACTTGCAAAGATCCGCGCGCAGGGAGAACACTTAGAAAGTACAATTAATAGTATTAGTGCAATTTTACTAAAACTTTGCGCCGAAAAATTGTGAATATATAAATATAATTCCGGTTCACCCGCGACACAGCCGCGGGTGAGGCGGTAAAACGATATTCCTCGGCAAAAACTTAGATCCCCCACGCACATTCAGCTGGGTTGCCTTCCTCAACGCCTTGAGCGTGTATGTGCAGCTTGGGGTGGCGGGGCGTATGCGGGCGGAGAGCGCCAATTTCGGGTTTCTGAAAGCGCACGGCGACCAGCTGTTCCGGCTGGCGGCTTTGGCGGAGCATTACTTCCGGACCGACCCAAACACCTGCCTCGTCAAGCTGCGGCAGTTTGCGGAGCTGCTGGCTCGCGACATCGGCGCGCGAGCGGGCCTTCGCGGCGCCGCCGAGGACACCTTCGCCGAGGTCGTGGGCGGCATCGGACGGTCCGGTCACGCGCCTGACCGGGTGGTCGAGCTGTTTCACTACCTGCGCCGCTATGGAAACGAGGCGGCGCACCACGGGCGCGATGACTTCGCCACGGCGCTGACCAGCCTCAAAGTTGCGCGGGAGCTGGGGCTTTGGTTCGCGCGAAGCTACGGACGCGACCGCGACCTGAAGCTTGGGCCATTCGTTCCGCCGCCGGCGCCTGTCGACCCGACCGCTGAGCTGCGCGCTGAGCTAGAGCGGCTGCGGTCCGAGGCCGACGCCCACCGCACGGCGGCCGAGTCGGCGAAGGCCGAGGCTGCGGCGCTCGCGGATCTGCATAAGACCGCACAGGAGAAGGCGGCGCAGGAGGCCGAGGAGCGTGCCGTGTGGCAGCGCCTCGCCGAAGAGGCGGACGCCGCGACGCAGAGTGTACGCAAGGAGTTGCTGGAGGCGCAGGAGGCCGCAAGGCGGACGGCTCCAGCCGAGGCCGTACAGCTCACGTTCGACGCCCGGGACGCAGCCGAAAAGATCAGCCTCGACGAAGCCACCACTCGCGTCCTAATCGACGCTCAGCTCCGCTCCGCGGGCTGGACCGTCGATAGCGTCCGCCTCCGCCACGCGTCCGGCGCGCGCCCGCAGCTTGGCCAGAACGTGGCCATCGCCGAGTGGCCGACAGACAGCGGCCCCGTGGACTACGCGCTCTTCATCGATGGTCGCTGCCTCGGCGTGATCGAGGCGAAGCGAGAGGTGCGCGACGTTCCCGGCCGGCTCGGCCAAGCCAAGCGCTATGCCCTCGGCATCAAGCTCACGCCCGACGAGACGCTTGCCGATAGCCCCCGGCTGCAGGGCCTGGACGCGTTCCGCGTCCCGTTCGTGTTCGTCACCAATGGCCGTCCCTACGTGAAACAGTTGGCGACCAAATCGGGCATCTGGTTCTGGGACGCGCGTACCGACGCCCAGCCCCATGCGCTACCCGAATGGTTTTCGCCCCGCGATTTGAGCGAGCGCCTCGAGCAGGAGACGACGCAGATCGCCGCGGCCGCCGAGCGCGAGTTGGGCGTCACAGGACTGCGCCCGTATCAGCAGGAGGCGATCGCCGCCGTCGAGGCGGCCGTCGCGCGGGGCCAGCGGGACATTCTGCTCGCCATGGCGACCGGGACCGGCAAGACCCGCCTCGCCATCGCGCTGATGTACGAGCTGCTGCGACGCAAGCGGTTCCGGCGCATCCTCTTCCTTGTCGATCGCACCGCGCTGGGCCGCCAGACCCTGGATGCGATGAGCACGACCGATACCAGCGGCTTCCTGAAGTTCGACCAGGTGTTTCCCGTCGCCGACCTGACCCGCAAGTTCCCCGAGGCGACCGATCGTGTGCAGGTGGCCACGGTGCAGGCGATGATCCGGCGAATTTTCGAGGACCCGGACGCTCAGCGTCCTACTCCCGGAACCTATGACCTGATCCTGGTCGACGAGGCGCACCGCGGCTACACGCTCGACGCCGAGCTGCGCGAGGAGGATCTCGGGTTCCGTACGCTCGACGACTATCTGTCGGCCTACCGGCGGGTGCTCGACTATTTCGACGCCACCAAGGTCGCGCTCACTGCCACCCCGGCGCTGCACACGCGCGAGATTTTCGGGGCGCCCATCTACCGTTACGGCTATCGGCAGGCGGTCATCGACGGCTGGCTGATCGATCACCGGCCGCCGCGGCGTATAACCACCGCGCTCAGCCAGACGGGGATCGTCTTCGAGGGCGGCGAGGAGGTGAACATCCTCGATCCGCGCACCGGCCAGATCGACCTCTTCAACCTCGAGGACCAGGTCGACTTCGAGGTCGCCGACTTCAATAAGAAGGTCTACACGCGCCCGTTCAACCGCGCCGTCGCCGAAGCCGTCGCGCGCGAGTGCCCGCCGTCGGATCGCGGCAAAACGTTGCTCTTCGCCGCGCGCGATGATCACGCCGACATCCTTGTCGAAGAGCTGCGGGCGGCGCTGGTCGAGGAGTACGGGCCGCAGCCTCACGACCTGGTGGAGAAGATCACCGGCTCGGTCGACCGGCCGCTCGACCGGATCAAAACCTTCAAGAACGATCCGCGGCCGAAGTACGTGGTCACGGTCGACCTCCTCACCACCGGAATCGACGTGCCTTCAATCGCCAACCTTGTGTTCGTCCGGCGGGTGAACAGCCGCATCCTCTACGACCAGATGATAGGCCGGGCGACGCGGCGCTGCGACGAGATCGGCAAGGAATACTTCCGCATCTTCGATGCGGTCGACATCTACGCCAACCTGCAGGAGGTCACCGACATGCGCCCGGTCGTGGTCGACCCGGCGCTGACCTTCGCGACCCTGGTGGCGGACCTGGAGCGGGCAGTCACCGACGACGACCGCGCCTTCGTCCGCGACCAGATAGTGGTGAAGCTGCGCCAGCGCATCGGCCGGCTGGACGAGGCCAGGCGCGAGGCGCTCGAAACTGCGCTGGGCGCGCTCGAGGATCTGCCGGACCGGCTGAAGTCCGCGCCGCCTGCCGAGACGCTAGACGTGTTCCGCGCGCACCCTTTGCTGGCCGCCGCGCTCGATGCCGCCGATCCGGCGAAGAAGCGCGACGGCGTCTACATCTCCGAGCACGACGACGAGCTGATCTCGATTGAGGACGATTTCGGCGGCAAGGCCAGTCCGGCCGACTACATCGAGAGCTTCGAGGCGTTCGTCCGGAGCAACATGAACGCCGCGCCGGCGATGATCGCGGCGGTCCAGCGGCCGCGCGAGCTGACGCGCAAGGCGCTGAAGGACCTGGCGGTGCTGCTGGACGAGAACGGCTTTTCGGAAGCCAGGCTTCGCCAGGCCTACGGCCGCGCCCGCAACGCCGACATTGCCGCCCACATCATCGGCTTCGTGAGGCAGGCCGCGCTCGATGACGCGCTGGTCCCCTACGAGACCCGCGTCCGCAACGGCGTGCAGCGCATCCTCGATAACCGCCCATGGACGGCCACTCAGAGGCAGTGGCTGAACCGGATTGGCCGCGCCCTCCAGGCCCAGCCCGTCGGCGACCCCGCCATCCTGTCCGACCCGCTGTTCGCCCAGTTCGGCGGCTTTGACGCGGTCGACCGCGAGTTCGACTCAGGGCTAGGGGAGGTGCTGAAGGACCTCAACACCGCCATCTGGGACACCCCCGCCGCATGAGCCTGCCGCCGCGATGAACCCGTCCAGCGATCTCGTGAACCGCCTCTGGCGGCTGTGCGCCATGCTGCGCAAGGACGGCGTCACCTACCAGCAGTACGTCACCGAGCTGACCTACCTGCTGTTCCTCAAGATGGCCTCGGAGCAGAAGGACGAGAGCCGCATCCCCGAGGCCTATCGCTGGGGCGCGTTGAAGGCCGCCAGCGAGACTGAGGTTCTGCAGAAGTACCGCCAGGCGCTGGTCGACCTGGGCGATCCTGAGAAGGTGACGGATCGTTCGATTAGGGCGATCTTCCAGAACGCCACCACCATAGTCCGCGAGCCGGTGAACCTTAGGAAGCTGATCGACGCCATCGACGCCCTGCACTGGTTCAGCGAAGAGCGCGACGCCTTCGGCGACACCTACGAAGGCCTGCTCCAGAAGATGGCGGAGGAGACCAAGCGCGGCGCCGGCCAGTATTTCACGCCCCGCGTGCTGATCCGCGTGATGGTCGAGCTGATGCAGCCGCAGCTCGGCGAGGTGATCCAGGACCCCGCGGCCGGCACCGGCGGTTTCCTGATCGCGGCCGATCACTACATGCGGGAGGCCAGCGACAACTACCTCGACCTCGCCGACCAGCCCCGCAAAGGCGCCTTCCAGCTGCGCGAGGCTTTGCGCGGGCTGGAGAACGTGCAGGACACCTTCCGCCTGCTGCTGATGAACCTGCACCTGCACCGCGTCGATCCGGAGCATCTGCAGCTTGCCGACACGCTCTCGCCGGCCGGCGCGCAGTCGAAGTTCAAGAACGCCGACCTGATCCTGACCAATCCGCCGTTCGGTCCGGCGGGCGGCCCGCCGACGCGCGACGACCTGTCCATCACCGATCGGGTCTCGTCCTATCAACTGCCCTTCGTCGAGCACGTTTTGCGCGCGCTGCGGCCGGGCGGCCGCGCGGCGGTGGTGGTGCCCGACAATGTCCTGTTCGACGACGGGAAGGGCAAGGCGCTGCGCCAGCGGCTGATGAACTGGTGTGACCTGCACACCATCCTGCGGCTGCCAACGGGGATTTTCTACGCGCAGGGGGTGAAGACGAACGTGCTGTTCTTCACCCGCGCCGACGAGGAGGCGCCCGCCGAGGACGCGACCCGCGCCGTCTGGATCTACGACATGCGCTCGGCCGCGCCCGCCTACGGCAAGACCAATCCACTGAAGCTCACGGACTTCGACGGCTTCGTGCAGGCCTTCGGCGACGACGCGCACGGTCGGGCCGAGCGCCAGGATCAGGGCGAGACCGGCCGGTTCCGGAAGTTTACTCGCGAGGAGATCGCCGCCCGCAACGATAACCTCGACATTACATGGCTCCGCGACGACAGCGCCGCCGCCGAAGACGGACTGCAGGAACCGGAAGACATAGCGGCGGCGATTCTCGGGCACTTGAAGGCGGCGTTGACGGAGATCGAGGCGGTAAGTGAGGAACTCGAGACAGAATCGGAAGTGGACAGCGCGCTTTAATCATGACTGCACGCCCATGCTTCGTTCCCCTAGCCGATGTGCTTGCTCAGGTTCGCACCGGCCCATTCGGCAGCGTCCTTCACAAGCACGAGTACATCCGTGGCGGGGTGCCACTCGTCAACCCGATGCACATAAACGGCGGACAGGTGACCCCGACGGCCGAGATGGCGGTCTCCGAGGGCAAGGCTTGCGAACTTGCTGACTTCGCTCTTTCGGCGGGCGATGTTGTAATTGCCCGCCGAGGCGAAATGGGCCGGTGCGCAGTCGTTCAATCCAGTCAATCCGGCTGGTTGATTGGCACTGGATCTATGGCGCTTACGCCGAGTGAGCACGTACTTCCCGAGTACTTGCAGCGGTTCTTGTCGAGTCCCGAGAGCATCGCTGCACTGGAGGCGAACGCAGTCGGTTCGACCATGGCCAACCTAAATCAGGGGGTCCTGCTGAATCTACAGATCCCCTTCGTATCTCTGTCGACACAGAGAAACGCCGTGGCGAAGCTCGACGCCCTGACCGCCCGCACGGCTCGCGCCCGTATCGACCTCGACCGAGTGCCGGTACTGGCGGAGCACTACAGTCGGGCCGTGCTCGCCGCCGCATTCTCCTCGATCCCTGAGGCGACCGAGGATGTAGCGGTTGAGCAAGTCGCCTTACACATCTTTGACGGACCGTTCGGATCGCATTTGAAGTCGGCCGACTATACCGACGCTGGACCACGGGTGATCCGCCTTGAGAATATCGGCCACCTCAAGTTCAACGAGGACAAGCGCACCTTCATCTCGGAAGACAAATATACCTCGCTCGCCCGCCACACGCTTAAAGCGGACGATGTGCTCTTCTCATCCTTTGTGGACGAGGAAGTGAGGGTTTGCCTACTCCCTCTTCTGGAGGGAGTAGCGATCAACAAGGCTGACTGCTTCTGCGTCAGGGTCGACACCTCGAAATGCGACCCTCGTTTCCTCGCCTATCGGCTGGCCTGCCATAGCACCTACGAGACTTTCTCGGCGCAGGTCCACGGAGCGACGCGGCCACGGGTGAACCTTGGTCAACTGAGGGCCTTCAGATTCACTCTGCCGTCGATTTCGATGCAGGCAGAAATTGTCCGCCGCATCGACGTTGCCTTCGCCGAAATCGACCGCCTCGTCGCCGAAGCCGCCGCCGCCCGCCGCCTGCTCGACCGTCTCGACCAGGCCATCCTCGCCAAGGCGTTCCGTGGCGAGCTGGTCCCGCAGGACCCCAACGACGAGCCCGCCGGCGTGCTGCTGGACCGCATCCGCGCCGAACGCGCTGCGACGCCGGCCAAGCCCGCTCGCGGCCGGCGCGCCAAGGCGGCGGCGTGAGCGACATCAAGCTGTTCCGCATCGGCTCCGGCCAGGCCGAGGAGCTGACCGGGACGACCGACACCGTCGAGAAGTCGGTTCAGGTGCTGTTCGAGAAGAACCTGGAGCGGCTGCTGGGCGTGCGCTTCCTGGCGACGGAGTTCGTCACCACCCACGGCGGGCGGCTCGACACCCTGGGCGTCGACGAGAACGGCTGTCCGGTGATCATCGAGTATAAGCGGGCGACCAACGAGAACGTCATCAACCAGGGTCTGTTCTACCTCGACTGGCTGATGGACCACCGCAAGGACTTCGAGTGGCTCGTCATGGAGCGGCTGGGCAAGGACGAGGCGGCCAGGGTGGATTGGTCCGCGCCGCGGCTGATCTGCATCGCCGGTGATTTCAACCGCTACGACAATCACGCGGTGAAGCAGATCCAGCGCAATATCGAGCTGATCCGCTACCGCCGCTATGGGCCGGATCTGCTGATGCTCGACCTGGCCGCTGCGACGCGGGCCAAGCCCCTACCACTGGTGACGGCTGCGCCGGCTACGCCAGCGGCGCCGAACGGCGGGAACGGCGCGACGAGCCCCAAGGTCTACAAGCACGTCTCTGCGGTGATCGAGGAGCTGGACGCGGGCATGGTCGACCGCTTCGAGGCTCTGCGGGCCTTCGCCATGGCCCTCGGCGACGACGTGCAGGAGACGACGCTGCGCTTCTACATCGCGTTCAAGCGGATCAAGAACTTCCTCTGCGTCGAGTTCCGCCCCAACACCAATCGCATCCTGCTGTTCGCCAAGGTCGATCCCACGACCGTTCAGCTTGAGCCCGGCTTCACGCGCGATGTTTCCAAGATTGGCCACTTCGGGAGCGGTGACCTCGAGATCACCCTGTCCACGTCCGAGGACCTCGAACGCGCCGCCCCGCTGATCCGGCGCAGCTACGAGGCGTCGTGAGGCGGACCAATAGCAGTTTCTCCGCCAATTTTTTCCCAGAGCATATTCCTGACTGTCGGCACCAAGCCCTGATTTTCCAAATACAAAAAGGGTGCACCCCTTCCTGCGGCTGGTAATGAGCGTCCAGAGCGAGTGCTACTCTGAGCCATTGACATCGTGAACACTGGAGGCGGCCCGTTTCAGGGCCGCCACTCCTCCGGGCGTTCGCTTAATGCACCGTAACAATCCGTCAAACGAGCGATTGGATTTGTAAATGACTCTGAACTCGCACTCCGATTCGTCTCGCCAGGTTTACGTGGCGTACTTCCGGGTTTCCACGGAACGCCAGGGCCGGAGCGGTCTTGGGCTCGAAGCTCAAAGGAGCGCAGTGGAAACCTACGTCCGCACACACGGTGGACAATTGGTCGGCGAGTTCCTGGAGATCGAGAGCGGCAAACGCAGTGACCGACCGGAACTTGCGAAGGCTTTATCGACGGCCCGCGCGCAACGCGCAGTCCTAATTATCGCGAAACTTGATCGTCTCGCGCGGAATGCCCGATTTCTTCTCAGCGTCGTTGAAGGTGCAGGCCAGGCCGGCCTCGCCTTCTGCGAGTTACCACAGCTCCCAACGGGTCCTGTCGGCAAGTTCATGGTCACAATGCTAGCTGCAGTGGCTGAATTGGAAGCCGGAATGATCTCTCAAAGGACCAAAGCTGCATTGGACGCGGCTAGAGCGCGTGGGGTGAAGCTTGGCAATCCGAACCTACGGAGGGGCTCGCCTGAGGCTGCTCGCCGCGCGGCTGGGGCCGCGAGCGCGCGAGCCAGCTCGAACGCCAAGGATGTCCTGCCCTTCGTCCGCGAAGCTCAGTTGGCAGGCGCTAAATCGCTGAGGGAGGTTGCGAAGGCACTGGAAGCTCGTGGCATACGCACTCCCAGAGGAAGCGTTACATGGGCCCCCGCCCAAGTCTCTCGCGTCATAAAGCGCGCAGAACAACTTAAGCGTGAATTCCCTACGTGAGCAGCAGACATTCCCACTCATTATATACATAGGCGCGGAAATCCAGGCTCATAACCGCAATGCGCCAGCGGCGGAGTTTCCCCACTGCAATCTATCGCGAGCCAAATCGCCGCTAGATCGAACGAGCGGCTGCATTGAAACCGAAATCAGCTTCGCCCGTCCTCAGGATGCTCTCTGAGTCAAATCTACCGCATCGAAATTGCGGGCCAACCAAGCCCTTTTTGCGCAACCCGCTACACCCCTACCAGGAACCACCGAAGAGCCGCTGTAGCCTCAGCGGAGGGGGGCAGGAAACGGCATTCTAATTTCGACCCTCGACTGTTTCGGCTCAGCCGAGCTTGGGCTACCCAAATTGTTTAATCCTTTTTCTCTTCATATTCTTTGGGCGAAGATCGAAATATCCAATAGAAAAATAGAAAAGAGAGAGGAGGATAAAAGGGTGCTAATCGGATAAATGTTCCACCTGCGGTAGAATTTTCAATGTCCCGGGGACATTCCGACTCAGAGAGTAGACCGCCCACCCACCTCAGATTTAGGTCCCCGGACAGTTTCAAGGGACCCCATCTGATGAAGAAGCTCGTGAAGCGTATCTCGGCCAAAACGCAGGTTCCGCCCGAGGTAGTTGCAAAAATCCTCCGAGGCGACGGTCACCTGTCTGATCAATGTTGGCTCTGGTTGGGGGCAGTCACAAACAACGACACCCCGGTGATGTCCTACGAGGGCAGGACGTGGACAGTTCGGCGCGCGCTTCACACCGCCATGCATGGCCCCTTACAGGCGTATGAGAGTGTGGTGGGGATTTGCTGGAATCATATCTGCGTCAACCCGGCCCATAGCACCGTCAGGCAGGTTCAGAACGCAGCATACTTCAAAGCTTTGCTTGCTGGAGAAGTTAGCCTTCCTGGGGTCGCGCCGATCGACCCCAATGATTTGTCTGACGATCCAGAATATCTTCGACTTTCCAGCCATACCCAAGAGGAGTCCTTGGAAGATATCGCTTGGTATGTGTACCGCTCCCCGGAGCCCTGGGACGCGGATAAAATCGCTGAGAGCTGCGATCTGTGCCCAATTCGGGTTAAACAAGCGATCGAGGAAATTCTAGCTGGAAAGCTTTAGATTGGCTCCCCAATCCATGCCTAGTCCGCGCCTTTTAAACATCCAGCAAGCCTCAGAATACCTCAACGTCCCACTTGCCTCGATCCGCCGATCCGCACCTGGGCGCATGATAATCGACGGCCGGATACGATGGGACCGCCACGCCTTAGATGCCTGGATCAATGCTGAAGTTGGCCTAGGTCCGCCCAGCGCCGCGAATGAGAACTCGAATGACGCAGAAGACGCTCTCAATGAATGGCTTGCGCACTCGGCACGTAATCCCCGGCGTTCATAAGGTCCGCATGGCCCTCGCAGCCGGGCGCGTGGCTGAATATTGGTATGCGTGGCGGGGCGGCCCTCGAATCCTTTGCGTCAAGGCGCGGTCTGATGCGGAACTCGTACGACTGGTGGAAGCGAACGCTGCTGCAGCCGTAACCGCCTTTCAGCAGCTCGTCACCCCTGCAGCGGCTGAAGCCCATCTCAGCGGCCTCATCCAAAAATACCTTGAAAGCGCAGAGTACGCGCGCTTGGCGCCGCGCACCAAGCGCGACCTCCGGAGACACCTCGATGTCGCACGTGGCGATCTTGGAGAAATGCCGCTCAAGGCCCTGGAAGCACAGCGCGCGCGCCAAGTGCTGATCGGCTGGCGGGACAAGTTCCAGAGCGTTCCGAAGACCGCTGATGATCGCCTAGGCGCTTTGGCTTTAGTGATTGGGTGGGCGAAGAAACGCGGAGACATTGCCGCACACCCTTTAGAGAAGTGGCCGCGGCTTTACCGGGTGGACCGGGCGGACGTTGTCTGGACCAAACCGGATCTCATCAAGCTTCTGAACCGGGCCGAACCCGACTTCCGCCGCGCCGTACTGATGGCTGCGTTCACAGGGCTGAGGCTGGGCGACCTCGTCCGTCTGAGCTGGGCCGACGTCGGGCAGGACGCCATCACACTGGCGACCGCGAAGAGCCGCGGGCGCAGAGTCGTTGTAATTCCGATCACGCCCAAGCTGCGCGCTGTGCTCAACCAGATCGGCCGAAAGGACCTCGGCGCGGTGCTGACGCATTCGAAAGGCAAACCCTGGACGGCGGAAGGACTACAAACCGCGATGCACCGCCTGAAGCACCGCGCTGGAATCACTGGGTTGCGTTTCCATGACCTCCGTGGAACGGCGGCTACGCACTTTATCCGCGCGGGCCTCCCGATGGTCGACGTGGCCACGATCATGGGCTGGACGCCGAACAAGGTGGAAGGGATTGCACGCCGCTACGTCACGGCCGAGTCCGTCGCGGCGGGCATGCTAGAGCGACTTCGGGCCGGGGCTCGGAGGGGGGCATGACAGCTGCACCTCGCGAGCTTGTTGCCGCGCTCTCCGAACTTTGGAAACTGCGCGCCCGGCCGAGGGATCTGCTAACGGCAACCGAGTTTGCTCGCGTACGCGAGGTTTGTCTCACAGCATACCCGAATGCGGTCTCAGGATTTGGCTTCAGCTTTACCTTGACGAATGCTTTAGAACGATTGGGCGCACCTTACGCAGAACCTCACAGGCCGGTCATGACGGGTGCCGAGGCGGCGCTGCGCTTGCATAACGCCTTTACCTCCACCCGCGCCCAGCGGGTCCATCTTTGCCCCCTTGACCTCGGCGGCGAGATTCCAGAACTGATTATGGGCCCTCTTGAGGTCCGCAGATTTACCCCCGCCGAGCTGCTGGACCTGGTTGACCCCCTCGGGTTTGAGCGCATTCGCCCACATTGGAATTTCGACGCGCGCAGCTTCTCGCAATTCACATGGCTCAAGGTGGCGGAAGAAACTGAATTGGCCGGTGAGCCGGGCGCGAGAACCGTTCCGTCGCTGTTCCTAGATCTCGGAGAGGACTATGGGCGCATTGAACCGCACCGCCGCCGCTTCCCGGAGGCCGTCGAGAATGGTCTCTTCGGCCTGCTGATTGCACCGTGGGAGGATTGGACCGAATACCGTGACATCAACTGGCGGTGCTTTACAGTCCCCTGGGCACACACAGTAGATCACGATCTCTTCGCACGATCCGAGCGGCCTCCGCCTCACGAGACTCTGACATGGGTCCCTGACATCATCCATCTCGAAGACGGAGACGAGATCGAGACCGAGCGGCCCGAATACTACCGAGTAAACCACCGAATCAGCGAAGCACGCTCATGGCTAACCGACGCAACCTGGAACGATGTTGCTGCGGCACTGCAGTCGCCGCTGCTCGAAACGCCTGTGGCGCACTTCCTTGTGAGGGCCTTCTTGAGCGAAGGCATCGATGAGTTTCTTGCACACTTGACAATGATCGAGGCGGCCATCGGCCTCCCCAACGACAAGACTCCGGCGCGCAAAGCGCGCTTGGCCGCATTGCTCGATGATCCTGCGGCTGGCGGAACGTACGGGCGGCTTTTTCAGCGCCGTAGCGAGTTTGTACATGGCCGTAAGATGACGGACATTCCCGGCGCTGAGCGCGACGAGGCCCGTATTCTCGCCCGGCGAGTTGCCGCGCAGCTCGTGAAAAAGGCGGCGGCGGGGTCGCATGAGACCCGCCAGACCTTCCTCGAACAGCTTGCTGCCTAGCCACCGAACTCTTCCGGCAGATGAGACGCGGCAACGTGGGCGCATGAGAATGCCATGCGAAAAGCGACAGCCATGCTCACCCGAGAAAACCGAAGGAATAGGCAGGACCGCCCAGCGTCGCAGGCGAAGTAGGGTTCGACATTGGCGCTTTGAGCCTGCAGCCAGTCGACAATGAGACGGCCAAGCTCTGGTGTGAGCGTCTCGGCAACCACAAGGTCTGCCTCCCTAAGACCGAGCGAAACGTGGCCGGCCGACTGATAGGCGACGCCCGTCGGTGCGGACGCACACCACGTCGCCGCCCAAACGGCCACCTCGCGCTGGGTGTCGCCCGGTAGGTCTAGGAGGGATTCCACACCAGGCCATCTACGGGCTGTGGCGCAGCTAGACAACATGTGGCCGAAGGTGTTGCGGCTCACCCACGCCACCGGGTAATGAGAACCAATCAGGACCCCGATTGTAAAAGATCGGCCCGACTGTAAAACGTGTAACGCCGGTCTCCGAAAAGACCAGTAAAAACAATTCGCCGGATTAGCTCAGCTGGTAGAGCAGCGGTTTTGTAAACCGAAGGTCGCGGGTTCGAGCCCTGCATCCGGCACCATCCCCTGCGGTGCAGCGCGACCGGGGCCTTGAACGCGCCCGCGATCCGCGC
>Ga0207668_10001369_pt1 | contig 14371 bp, 9 predicted proteins | sample KBSS43metaG_FD_184323 | JGI IMG/M metagenome (GOLD analysis project Ga0207668, IMG submission 184323) | Switchgrass rhizosphere microbial communities from Kellogg Biological Station, Michigan, USA - KBS S4-3 metaG (SPAdes) (version 2) | ecosystem: Host-associated > Plants > Roots > Rhizosphere >... | reverse complement strand
AATCCTAACTCCGTTCACCATCGCAAAATTACAAAGGATCGGGACAGCGGCAAGCTCTTCGCGAGACGCCATGGGTCGTCACGCACCCACGATGTGATTGTTGCTGTTACGCTGCTCGCATTACTGGTCGTGGCTATCGTGACCCGCGCCACCGTCTCTGATGAAATCGCCGATACCAGCGTGGATCGCCAGAATTTTGTCGCGTACATGATCGACGTCGTCGCGACCCTGGGCTTGAGCATTGGACTGGCGTGGCTGCTGTTCTCCGGTCGTCCCCGTGCTGACGACGAAAGAGCGAGGTCATGAGCAAGTCCTTCTCCCGGCGCCGATTTCTGCACACTGCGCTTGCTGCGAGCGTAGTGCCCAACTTACCCGATGCCGCGCGCGGGGCTGCGCCTGCTCCCAAGCGTCTTGTCGCGGGAACGCGCGTGTTGGAAGTGAACGGCCGACCAGCCAAAGTCTTCGGGCTGACAGGCCCCGACGGGCGTCCTGGTATTCGCCTTGCTGCAGGCGAACGATTCCGCGTGGATCTTGCCAACGAATCCGGCGCACGAACCCTTGTCCACTGGCATGGGCAGCTTCCACCTTGGACGCAGGACGGCTTCCCCTGGCCGCAGACCCCGCCGATCGCGAACGGCGCTGTTCAAGCTTATGACTATGCTCCGATCCCCGGCACGTACTGGATGCACTCGCATCACGACATGCAGGAACAGAGCCTGATGACCGCGCCCCTTGTCGTCCGTAGCGCCGCCGAGCTTCATGAAGACCGTCAGGAAGTCGTCCTCATGCTGCACGACTTCACCTTCCGAACGCCGGAAGAGGTGCTCGCAGGTCTCACTGGCACGAGTGTAGCCGCTGCACAGGCCATGGCGCAAAAGACCGAGGCCCCGGCTAACAAGGACGACGCCGGAATACCTAGACCGCCCAACGTGGGAATGGCTGCCCATCTGCCAGGCACGGCCATGCCGGGAATGACCATGTCAGGACCGGGCGGCATGCACATGGATTTGAATGATGTTCACTACGACGCCTTCCTTGCGAATGATCGAACCCTCGCCGATCCGCAGATCGTGCGCGTTGAACGCGGTGGTCACATCCGCCTCCGGGTCATCAATGGCGCGTCATCGAGTCAGTTTTGGATCGACCTCGGTGAACTCGTCGGCCGCGTGGTTGCGACCGACGGCCATCTCGTTCATCCGGTGGCGGGTAACCGTTTCCCGCTCGCGATGGCCCAGCGCCTCGACATCCAGATCGATTTACCGGGCGCCGGGGCGTTTCCGATCCTTGCCCGCCTAGAGGGCGGAAGTCGGCAGACCGGAATCGTTCTCGCAACGGCAGACGCGCCGGTTTCGCGGATCGCCAAGAGCGCGGAAGCCGCACCGCCGGTCGACCTGTCGCTGGAGGCCCGGCTTATGGCAGTTGAGCCGCTGCCGCCACGCTCTGCGGACACCGTCCAGACCATCGTTCTCGGCGGCGGAATGAAGCCTTATGCCTGGTCCATGAACGGCGAGTATTGGCCTCAGGTGTCACCGCTCATGCTGACAAAGGGACAACGCGTCGAGATCGATCTGCTCAACCGCACCATGATGGCGCATCCGATCCATTTGCACGGCCACGTGTTCCAGGTGATCGCAATTGATGGGCGACCAATCCAGGGCGCCGTGCGCGACACTGTTTTGGTGATGCCGATGGGCCGCGTCCGGCTTGCTTTCGACGCCGACAATCGGGGACGATGGGCGTTGCACTGTCACAATCTCTACCACATGGTCACCGGCATGATGACGGAATTCAGATATCAGGGGATCGTCTTTTGACGATCTGATCCGTCTCCATCCCGTCAATGGTCTTTGCGAACTGTTCGATGTGAAGGATACCGACATGATGCTCGATTGGAACGATTATCGCAAACAACTGGCGGCCGGCGTGAAAGAAATCGGCCAGCTCAGCCCCGACACGATCAAGGGATACATGGCGCTCAGCGCGGCTGGCCAGAAGACGGATCTGCTTGGCGCAAAAGTCCGCGAGCTCATCGCTCTCGCGGTGGCCGTCACGCTGCGATGCGACGGTTGCATTGCGGTGCATACTGAGGCCGCAATCAAACGCGGCGCGACCAGGGAAGAGATTGCGGAAGCTTTGGGGGTCGCCACGACCGTCAACGCCGGGGCTGCGCTTGTCTACTCTGCACGCGTGATGGATGCGTTCAACGAATATCCGAGCGCGACCTCGCCGCGCGAGCCGGATTCCCTCGCCAATCTGCGCAGGTGAACCCGGAATGCTCGACCGCATGCTCAAGTCTTGGTGATATGCTCGGCTGCTTCTGCGGCAGCCGGAGCTCGAGTACACAACTCAATGATGGATGCAAGTTGGTCGCACATCGCGTCATTTCGCTGTGCTGCAGGATTTGGTTGCTATCGGGGCCTGGCGGACATCGATCAAGCCTCACCAATCAAGCTCGGTTTACGAGTCGCGCCCTGGTCCGATCACCGAGAACGGTGCGGGACGATTACTAAACCAATATTTAATGGCGCAATCCGTTCTCGGGGCCTAGCTCATGCTCGGAACAGTCGCCACGCTTATCCCCCGCGGCGTTATCATGCGGCTGTTCGGCGGACGGCGCGCGCCACGCCCTATGTCCCTCCCCCTGCCCGAGGCGGGGCGCGCGTCGTCCGATTTTTCCTTGGAGCAGCGGCCTGCAGCCGCGATCGATCTCCGCGCGAGCTGATGTGCAAATCGGCTGGCGGCGTTCTAGCGCGACATGCCGTGAACGTATTTTGCCCTCGAGTCGTATGAATTCGAATTTAGTGGAGACGAGGCAAAGCATCCCCATCTTCACTCCATGACGACGTTAGCGTTTGCCTTCCGCAGATATGCCGGCGTCTGAGAAAACCTGCGGCGGATAGTCCGCCCATCCCAAAGGAGAATGTCATGAGAGGACGAGTGATGATGATTTTGGCGAGCGCAGTGCTCGCAGGGAGCCTGCTGGCTACTGGTGCCCAAGCCCGCGGCGGCGGTGGTGGTGGTGGCGGCGGTCATGGCGGTGGCGGCGGCTTTGGCGGAGGCCATATGGGCGGTGGCTTTGGCGGAGGTCACATCGGCGGCTTTGGCGGGGGCCACATGGGCGGCTTCGGCGGAGGCATGGGTGGCTTTGGCGCCGGCCGCGTCGGTAGCTTGGGCGCAGGTCACATCGCGCACGTCGGCCACGGTCGCTTCGGCGGCGGACGGCACCGCTTCGCTGGCGGCGGCTATTACGACTACGGCCTTGGTTGTCCGTACTATCCAACCTACACATACGGCCATCCCTACTACTGTGACTACTGAACGGTAGACGGATCCGAAGCCGCGAACGCGCGGGCTTTCGACCCCCTAACGGCTCACCTGGGAGAGTTGGCGAAACGCAGAACATCAGCTCTGCCGGGTGAGCGCCACTAAGAGTAACGGCCTCCCGCCATTTGTTGAAGCGAATCGAGACGGCGCTCCGACAGGAAGCCGCCGAACGGCCGGTTTCACCATGCAAACGAACCCTGCTCGAGCCTTGCAGTTGAATTCGAATTTAATGTCCTAAACCTCAATTTAATAGGTCGTCCGCGCGCAGCGCCTATCATCTGATGATCCGCTCGACTTTCGGCGGCGGAAAATATCCAGCTTACCACGACGGAGCGACTGATATGGGGAATGAGGGACAATTCGCAGGCCTCTCGGTTCGAACACGGCGCGGACCAGCGCTCGCCAGAAGCGGGCGCGGCCGGGGCTATCTCGACGACATCAGGCGTTTCGCGATGCTGGAAAGAGACCAGGAATATAACCTCGCCAAACGTTGGCGCGAGCACGGCGACCGCAATGCTGCGAATCAGCTCGTTACAAGTCATCTGCGTCTCGCCGTCAAGATCGCCATGGGTTACCGCGGCTACGGTCTGCCCGTTTCGGACATCATCGCCGAAGGGAACGTCGGCCTGATGCAGGCCTTGAACCGCTTTGAGCCTGAAAAGGGCTTTCGCTTTGCCACCTACGCGATGTGGTGGATCAGGGCTTCCATACACGATTACATCCTGCGCTCTTGGTCGCTTGTGAAGATCGGCACCACCGCGAACCAAAAGAAGCTGTTCTTCAAACTACGCTCCGCGAAAAGCAAGATCGCCGCATTGGAAACCGGCGACCTTCACCCCGATCAGGTCACGTTGATCGCAAAGGACCTTGATGTCACGGGCGAAGATGTTGTCGACATGAACCGACGGCTGAATGGTGACAAATCTATCAACGTGCCGATGTATAATCGCGCTGACTCCGGCGAATGGCAGGACAATCTCGTTGATCAGTCCCCCTCTCCGGAAGCCATCGTGGTCGAACAGGACGAAAAGGAGCGTCGGCTCAAGGCATTAGTCGCCGCGATCGATGTCCTGGATGACCGCGAACGCCGCATCTTCGAGGCGCGACACCTGGTCGACGAACCACTGACGCTTGAAGACCTGGCCGCGAACTTCAACGTCTCGCGTGAACGCATACGCCAAATCGAGGCGCGCGCGTTCGAGAAAGTGCGAAAGGCGACAAAGAACCTTGTCGTGCAAGCGCCCGCGGCGGTTGAGCAGGCTTGGGCGGACTGAACCCAGGTTCCGACCTGCCCTTTCAGATTCCAACCGTTAATCCGCAGTCGGCCCGCTCGCCTGGAGCGTTGCACCGGTCAGATCCTTAGAGATTGGTTCCGCACGTTCGCGCGCGCATTCCACATCTGGTTTTCACGAAGCGCGGATCTGAACTGGAGTCGACTTGTAGGAAGGCGTTCCGGATTTTGCGTCGTAATGATCGAGCGCAACCAGGACATTCGCCTCCGGATAATAGGCCGCGATCGAACCCTGCGCGATATGATAGGCGACCGCCGTCAGGTTGCGCATGACCCGCTCGCCCGCTTTCGATCCGGCATCGGGCACGACGGTGATATCGACGAGATCGCCATGCTTCAGGCCGCGGCTGGCGAGGTCGTGCTCATTGACGAACACAACGTCGCGCCGTCCCGTAATTCCGCGATAGCGATCGTTCATGCCATAGATCGTCGTATTGTACTGGTCGTGACTTCTGATCGTTGTGAGCGTGAGAGCTTCACGATCGGTCACGCGCGGATCCTCATCTGTTCCGGCATTGACGAGGAAATTGGCTTTCTTCGTCGGCGTCCGCCAATCACGCTCTGATGCTGCAACATAGAGCCGAAATCCACCCGCCTTCCTGATCCGGTTGTTGAAATCGGCGAATTCCGGAAAGATCGCCTCGATGCAATCGCGGATCTTTCCGTAATCGGAAACCAGCTCGGCCCATTTGACGCGTGTGTTCGGCAATGTTGCCAGCGCGATTTCCGCGATAATCGCCGGCTCCGACTTGAGATGCTCGGACGCCGGCTTCAGGCCGCCGCGTGAAGCATGGACCATCGACATTGAATCTTCCACGGTGACCGACTGGCGACCGGTGGCCTGAATATCGGCCTCGGTGCGTCCCAGACAGGGTAGAATGAAGGATTGCTTTGCGGCCAGCAGATGCGTGCGATTGAGCTTGGTGGCGATGTGCACCGCGAGATCGAGCTTCCGCATTGCCTTGAATGTGACTTCCGGATCCGACATGGCAACGGCCAGGTTGCCGCCGAGGCAAACCAACGCCTTCGATCGCCCATCCCGGATCGCTTCGATGGCTTCGACCGCGTTGTGGCCCTTGTGGCGCGGCGGCTCGAATCCGAACACGCGGGCGAGCCCGTCCAGAAGCGCATCGTTCGGAATCTCGGTGATCCCGACCGTGCGATCCCCCTGCACGTTCGAATGGCCGCGCAACGGAGAGATGCCCGCGCCCTTGCGCCCGATATTGCCGCGGAGCATCAACAGATTGGCGATCTGCTGAACATTGCCGGTGCCGTGGCGATGCTGGGTGATCCCCATGCCGTAATTGATGATGACGCGCTCGGCCTTGGCGTAGATTTCGCCGACGGCCTCGATATCGGATCGTGACAGACCGGAGGCTTCCTCAATCGAGTCCCAGGAGGTCGCATCGAGGTCAGCCAGCAGTTCATCGATTCCGGTCGTATGATCTTTGATGAAATTCCGGTCGAGAACGCCGGAACCGCTTTCGGCAAGGCTTTTGGCATCGAGCGCCACGAGGGTCTTCATGATCCCCTTCAGTACCGCAATATCTCCACCAACCTTCACCAGATAGTAGGTCGAGGCGATCGGCGTCGAGCTCAGCGTCAACATTTCGACAGGGTGTTGCGGCGACGTGAACCGTTCCAGTCCGCGCTCGTGCAGCGGATTGAAGACGATAATCGGCACTCCTCGTTTCGAGACCTCGCGCAGCGTCGTCAGCATACGGGGATGATTTGTCCCGGGATTATGGCCGATACAGAAAAGCGCGTCGCAATGATCGAAATCCTCCAGGGTCACGGTTCCCTTGCCGACGCCAATTGATTCCGGCAGACCGACGCTCGTCGCCTCGTGGCACATATTCGAGCAGTCGGGAAAATTGTTGGTTCCGTATTCCCGTACGAAAAGCTGATAGAGAAAGGCCGCCTCATTGGAGGCGCGGCCGGACGTATAAAACTCCCCCATGTCGGGATGCGGTAACTCGCGGAGCGCGGCGCCTATCCTCGCCAGCGCCTCGTCCCACGAAATCGGCAGGTATTTGTCCGTTGCCTGATCGTAGACCATCGGGTGAGTCAAGCGCCCCTCGTTCTCGAGGTCGAAATCGTGCCAACTCCAGAGTTCGCTGACCGTATGCGCTGCAAAGAATTCGGGCGTCGTCCGTTTGGCGGTTGCCTCCCAGGCGACAGCTTTGGCGCCGTTCTCGCAAAACTCAAACGAGGAGGTATGCTTGGGGTCGGGCCAGGCGCATCCCGGACAATCAAACCCATGGGGCTGGTTCATGCTGAGGAGACCGCGGGTCTCCTTTACAATGGCCATCTGACCGCGCACCGCGTCCGCCACGGCTTTCAGAGCGCCCCACCCCGCCGCAGCTCCCTCGTATTCGTGGACGCCTACGACATCGTCGTCGCTCATTGTGCTCTCCATAATCGCGGTGGTGTGTGGCCAAAAGGTAATTTCGGCGTCGAAACAACGTCTCCGTCTGAGATCATGAACGTCGCCATCGATCCCGACATGCTCAATTAAAAAAAGGTTTAGCGTTGAGAGGTCCGGCTTGAGCGGACCATTCATCAGCGACAACCCGAAGCGGGTCTGCGTCAGAGAATAAACGCATATTTAATTGAACCGCTCGCGCGAGCCAGCCACCTTTTGGGCACGGGACCTATCTGGAGCAGGATCCAGGATCTTACCAAAGCAACGGAGCTTCCGACGTTCGACGCGACACAACGGAAGTTCGACGCGGTGCTCGACAGAAAGTTGAAAAACTACCGCTGCTGATTTTTGTCCAAGCTGCGTGCACGACCCCGGAGGGATTGACCAATGTTCGAAAGGTTCGCACCAAGCGAGATCGCCGCAAAACTGATCGGCATCGGTGCTCGCCGTGGCAACGCGCTCCTTGAACGGAGCGCGTCACCGGGCTTCTCGCCGATTGCCGCGGTGCTTCCGCTTTCATCGGCGCAAATCTTCATGAAACCATTTTTAATCCTCGTGACGGCTGGGTGCTTGTTGTTCGCGGGCCCCGCCTTTGCCCAGGTTGAAGATCCGCTTGACCCGCTCACGGCTGTACCTTCGTTGAACGCCACCTCTCCGCTTGGAATGGGCGCCAGCGGATCAGTCGGCACGACCGGAATCCCGCTGGGCTCCACCGAAGTGACGTCACTCGGAGTCAGCCCGGCCCCAACTGGCGGCGTAACGGGCTCAATTGCAATCCCAACCACCGGTGCGATTACAAGCAGCGGCTGTTTGACCGGGGGGATGTCGCCGTCGGGAACGTTCGGATCAACCGCCAGCTACGACGGCGGCGGAATGGCACCCGGAACCGCAGCGCCTGCCACGGGGAGCACGGGGACGCTTGCCACCGCTGCAACGACGGACCCCATGGCGATCCCGGGAACATCAACATCCTCGCAAATGTCAATTCCGCTGGGAGTGTCGACAACCTCAGGAGTGGACACATCGGGCATGTCGGGAATGTGCGGCTCCGGCTCAAGCAGTATTGCTTCGTCGTCGACCCCCACGTCAACATCGCCCACCGTGCCGGGCGGCTTCGCTCGAACCGGAATTCCGCTGGGTTCGACGGAGATCGCCAATCTCGGAGTCAGTTCTGCACCGGCGGTACCGATAGTTGGCGTATTGCCCATTGTAGGCACCATCGGGCCCAGCGAGGTGCTGCCAACGACGCCCACTGTTTCATCTTCGACAACCGCTGCGACGTGTGGGCTCACCGGTGCTACCGGGGCCGCTGGCACTGGGAGCGGCGGGGCCGTCGGGGAGGGAACCGCCGGCGTCTCCGGATCATCGATCCCGGCGCGTCTGCTGAGAGATTTCATCCTTTGTCAGCGGCAACCGCTGCCTTGATGACCGCGGTGTTTTTGCGGCCGCCCGCCGCGTAATCCTTTCTCTTACCGGAGATCTTCCATGAGACCATTGTTGATCGTCACGACGGCCTGGCCGTTGTTGTGCTTGAGCCCTGCATTCGCTCAGGTCGGTACCACCATGCCTTCGCTTGGCGTCACCTCCTCGCTTGGAACGGTTCCCGGCGCACCAGTTGGCCCGAACGGCTTGCAGGTCGGCGCAGCACCCACAGTCAGTCCCGTGCCCAGTGGTATTACGGGCACAATTACCATCCCAAGCACAAGCAGCGGCGCGGGAGCATGTTCGACGGTGGCGACTTCGCCATTGGGAACGTTCGGATCGCCCGCGACCTACGACGGCGGTGGAATGGGAATGGCAACTGGAATGTCGGCACCCGCCACCGCGGCGACGTCGGGCGGCGTAGCGCCGTTGGGAATATCAACATCGTCGGGAATATCGATGTCGACGGCAATCACGGCCACGTCGGGACTGTCGACATCCTCAGGCACGCTGGAAACGTCGGGATTAACCGGAATGTGCGGCTCCGGCTCGAGCAGTATTGCCGCATCGTCGACACCAACGTCAACGTCACCCACCACGACGAGCAACCCCGTTCGAACCGGCATTCCGTTGGGGTCTACGGAGGTCGGCAATCTCGGGGTTAGTGCCGCGCCCGCGGTCCCGACGCCGGGAGTATCACCTACTGTCAGTCCCGGCACGCCGGCGCCAACGATGCCGATCACTGCATTTCCTCCCACCGCTTCATCTATGACGACAAGCACTATCCCGTGAGCCAGTTTTTTTGATCTGAGAGCGAGAGCGGCCATGAAAAAGAAAGTCGTTGTCCCTGCCTTGTTGACTGCGGTGCTTGCGGCCGGCGGTCTGCTGTACTTCATGCATGTTCACCCGCTGGAGAAAGTCGACGCCGCGCCCGTTCCGCCCACGGTGCCCATCGTCGCCGGGACGGTCGCGCAGCACGACGTGCCGATCTATCTTACCGGTGTCGGCACTGTGATCGCGTACAACACCGACGTCGTGCGCGCCCAGATCCAGGGGCAAATCATCAGCATCGACTTCACCGAAGGGCAGACCGTACACGCCGGCGACCTGCTTGCGCAGATCGACCCTCGTCCCTACCAAGCCCTGATCGATCAGTACACCGGCAACCTGGAACGCGACCAGGCTCAGCTCGTAAATGCCGAGGCCAACCTCACGCGCTATACCACATTAGGGCAAAAGGGCTGGGCCACTCCGCAGTTACTCGAGACCCAACAGGCACAAGTCGGCGAGCTGAAGGCCGCGATCAAGGCCGATCAGGCGCTGATTGATGCCGCGAAGGTGCAACTAAGCTACACGCGCCTGACGTCGCCCATCGATGGTGTGGTCGGCATTCGTCAGATCGACGTCGGCAACATCATCAGCCCTTCAAATACCAACGGCCTCGTCGTCGTCACGCAGCTTCATCCGATTTCGCTGATCTTCACGCTGCCCGAGACGAGCTTGCCACAAATCCAGCAGCAACAGCAAAACACCAAGACGCCGCTCGCGGTTCTCGCCTACAATCAGGATAATACGATCCTGTTGGATCAAGGCGTGCTCGGCCTCGTCAACAACGAGATCCTGCAGACCACCGGCTCGATCCAGCTCAAGGCGAACTTTGACAACAAGGCGAACCGGCTCTGGCCGGGCGAGCTTGTCAACGCGAGGCTGCTCGTCGAGACGCGGCATAACGGCCTGACCGTTCCGGCATCGGTCGTGCAGCAAGGTCCGAAAGGACCCTACGCTTACGTGGTCAATCCTGACAACACCGTGGCAATCCGCCCGATCAAGGTTGCGCAGATCACTGACGGCCAGGCGCTCATCGATTCTGGCCTCGAGGCGAACGAGCAGGTTGTGGTGGATGGACAGTACAAGCTGAAGGCGGGCGTGCATGTTACGCTATTGCACGGCAAGGCCGCACAGGAACAGGCCGCCCAGGACGCCTTGCAGGCGCCGATCCCATGAATATTTCCGCACCGTTTATCGAACGGCCGATCGCTACCGCTCTGATAATGGTAGGTTTGTTGGTGGCCGGCCTAGTCGCCTATCCACTCCTGCCGGTGGCATCGCTTCCAAACGTCAACTATCCGACGGTTACGGTGACGGCCCAACTGCCGGGCGCCGATCCGCAGACCATCGCTTCGACGGTGGCATCGCCGCTGGAGCTGCAGTTTGGCGAGATCCCGGGTCTCACTCAGATGACATCGGCGAGCGCGGTTGGCTACACGCAGATCACTCTCCAGTTCGACTTGAACCGCAACATCGATGGGGCGGTCAGCGACACGTTGTCGGCCATCCAGACCGCGTCCGCGTATCTGCCCAAGAACATTCCTTATCCACCCATGATCCGCAAGGTCAATCCGGCCGACACGCCGATCCTGGTGCTCGGCATTAGTTCGGACAGTCTGCCGATAACGGTCGTCGATGCCTACGCGCAGAATATTCTGCTGCAAAAGATCTCGCAGATCTCCGGGGTCGGCCTCGTCGGTATCGGCGGCCAACAGCAGCCGGCCGTCCGCGTCCAGGTCGATCCAGAAGCGCTGGCAGCCCGCGGCATCAACCTCGAGGACGTGCGCACGGTGCTGGGTCAGGCTAATGTCGACCTTCCGAAAGGTCAGCTCAACAGTCCGCGCCAGACCTTTACGCTCAACACCAACGATCAGTTGTTTCAGCCCGAAAAATACGCCGACCTGATCATCGCCTATCGCAACGGATCGCCGGTCCGCATCCGCGATATCGGCCGTGCCATCAGTGCGGGACAAAACGAGCTGATCGCCGGCTGGGAAAATAACAAGCGAGCCGTCACTTTGGCGATCCAGCGCCAGCCCGGCGCCAACGTCATCGAAACCGTGGGTCGTATCAAGGCCATGATGCCGGTGCTGCAGGCCTCGATCCCCGCCGCTGTTAAGATCGACGTCATTTCCGATCGCACCGAGACTATTCGTGCATCCGTTGCCGACGTGCAATTCACGCTGATGCTGACGGTAGCGCTCGTCGTCATGGTCATCTTCATATTCCTGCGCAGTTTCTGGGCGACCGTTATTCCGGCCATCACCGTGCCACTGTCGCTTATCGGCACCTTCGCGATCCTCTACGAAATGGGCTACAGTCTCGACAACCTCTCGCTGATGGCATTGTCGATCGCGGTCGGCTTCGTGGTCGACGACGCCGTAGTCGAGATCGAGAACATCCAGCGACACATAGAAGAGGGCCTCTCGCCGTACGACGCGGCAATGAAGGGATCCGGAGAGATCGGCTTCACTGTCGTTGCGATCACGTTTTCGCTCATCGCCGTGTTCATCCCCCTGTTCCTGATGATCGGCTATATCGGACTGCTGTTCCGCGAGTTCGCGATCACCGTGAGCGTGGCTCTTCTTCTGTCGCTGGTGATCTCGCGGACGCTGACGCCGATGATGTGCGCCTACCTGCTCAAGCCCGAGAGCAAGGAGCACGGCTGGCTCTACCGGATATCTGAGCGTGGCTTCGATGGCCTGCTTAACGCCTATGAGGCGGGCCTCAAGATCGTGCTGCGGCATCGCTTCATCACACTCATGGTGATGTTCGGTACCATCGCGCTGACCGGTTACCTCTACGTCGCCATTCCCAAGGGTTTCTTTCCCCAGCAGGATACCGGCCTGATCCTCGGCCAGTCGGCGGCAGCGCAGGATATTTCCTTCCAGGCCATGACTGAGCGCCAGCAAGCCATGCTCGACGCCATCATGCGGGATCCGGCCGTGCAATCAGTCGGTGCGGCGACAGGGGCCGGCGGTGGCCTCTACACAATCAACGATGGTCGTGTGTTCATTCAACTCAAGCCCAAAGAGCAGCGTGGCCCAATCGACCAGGTCATCGCGCGACTGCAGACCAACCTCGCCAAGCTCCAGGGCATTACCCTTTACATGCAGGCTGCTCAGGACATTACGATCGGCGCGCGGCTGAACAAGACCCAGTTTCAGTACACCTTGAACGACCCCGATCCGGGCGAACTCAACCATTGGACCGACCTGTTCCTCGAAAAGTTCAAGGCGCTTCATAGCATCACGGATGTCGCCACCGATCAGCTCAATGCCGGGCCGCTGCTCGACATCACGATCAAGCGCGATGTCGCCTCGAGCTACGGCATTCTGCCCTACACGATCGACAATACGCTCGACGACGCCTTCGGCCAGCGTATCGTCTCCACGATCTACACCACCCTGCAGCAATACCACGTCGTTCTGGAGGTCGACCCCAAATTCCAGTATGGGCCGCAAGCGCTCAACGGCATCTATGTCAAATCGTCGAGCGGACAGCAGGTGCCGATATCCACGCTGGTCGATTCGGTTGTAAAGGTTGCGCCGCTTGTGGTTAACCACACAGGTCAGTTTCCGTCGGTGACAATCTCGTTCAACCTCGCGCCGGGCGTCGCGATTGGCCAGGCGGTAAGCGATATTCAAGCAGTCGAAAAAGCGCTTCACGTGCCGCTCTCACTCCAGACCAGCTTCCAGGGTAACGCGCAGGCCTTCGGCGCGTCGCTTAAGAGCACGCCGATCCTCATACTCGCGGCGCTGTTCGTCATCTACCTGATCCTCGGCGTGCTCTACGAGAGCCTGATCCATCCGATCACGATCATCTCGACCCTCCCCTCGGCGGGCGTCGGCGCGCTGCTGTTGCTGATGGCGGTGCACATCGACCTAAGCATAATCGCGATCGTCGGACTCATACTGCTGATCGGCATCGTCAAGAAGAACGGCATCATGCTGGTGGATTTCGCCATGCAAGCCGAACAGGGCGAAGGCCTATCGACCGAGGAAGCGATCTATCAGGCCTGCATCAAGCGCTTCCGCCCGATCCTCATGACGACGATGGCGGCGCTGCTCGGCGCCGTGCCGATGATGGTGGGTACAGGGGTCGGTTCTGAAATTCGCCAGCCGCTCGGCTACGCCATCGTCGGCGGTCTGGCCCTGTCGCAGATCCTCACTCTCTATACGACGCCGGTCGTCTATATCTACCTGGACCGGCTGCAGACGAAGCTGTTCGGCGAAAAGAAAAAGCAGACAGCCTCCGGTGATGCGAAGCTGGCGCCAGCCGAATGAGGATGTAACAGTCCCCGGTGTCGCCAGAATTTGTTGGGCGGGGTTAGCGGACGCGGCAACTGCGGAAGACATCCTCGCGACGATCGTGAAGCTCTGCCTAACGTATCGACTCCGCATGCAAGTGCGAGGCCTGAACAAAACCATGGCGGTCAAATCGGTCGAACGATCGAGTATGGCCGCCGCTCCTGGCGCCGGCACTTGTCGCTGCGATCGAATGCGGGCCGGCCTTTCTAAACGCCAATTTAATGGCTTTGGAAAAGCTCACCACGATATCCGAGCCGTTCAGACTTCATCTCTCAGCAGGAGTGACAAGCAATGTTCTCAAGGCGTGACATGTTGGCGGCGACAGCCGCAGGTGGATTGGTGACGGCAGCGACAATGACCACGGCGGATGCTTCTACTCCGGTGAAGAGCGATATCACCTTCGGCAATCCGAACGATCCGCCGCAGGGCGCCATGAACGCCAAGAATCCGAGGAGCACCAGCGATCCCGGTCCGCAGAATCCGGCGATCAGGGACCAGTTTCCGGGAGCATTCTCCCCGCCGCCGACCGACGTCGGCAGCATGCCGCTGAGCTGGGCGTCATTCAACAACGCACCGCGGCGCATTCAAAATGGCGGCTGGGCGCGTCAGGTGACGCAGGACTCATTTGCGGTTGCGGATACCATTTCCGGCGTCAACATGCGGCTGACCGCCGGCGGCATCCGCGAAATGCATTGGCACCAGTTTGCGGAATGGGCCTACATGACGTACGGCACTTGCCGCATCACCACGCTTGACGAATTGGGCCGGCCT
>Ga0207668_10001367_pt1 | contig 14391 bp, 12 predicted proteins | sample KBSS43metaG_FD_184323 | JGI IMG/M metagenome (GOLD analysis project Ga0207668, IMG submission 184323) | Switchgrass rhizosphere microbial communities from Kellogg Biological Station, Michigan, USA - KBS S4-3 metaG (SPAdes) (version 2) | ecosystem: Host-associated > Plants > Roots > Rhizosphere... | reverse complement strand
GCGGAACTCGGTCGCATGCTCGCATTCGACAAGATTCTGAGCGGGAATCGCGACATCTCGTGCATGACGTGTCACCTGCCGCAGTTCGCCACCGGCGACGATCGGCATCTCTCGATCGGACAAGGCGCGACAGGAATCGGCCCGTCCCGTGTGCATCCGCAGGGAATCTTCATCCCGCGCAATGCGCCGCCTGCGTTCAACCTCGCGGCGATGCAACACCTCTTCTGGGATGGACGGGTCGAGAGGGGACCGCACGGACAGATCATCACTCCCGCGGGCGATCAGGTCACCGCGCGCATGCAGCGGGTGTTCGAGTACGGTCCCGTCTCGGCGATCGGGATGTTTCCGGTTGGCAATCGCGACGAAATGCGCGCATACAGTGGCAACGAGCTCGCTGCCATTGACGACGCGAACAATCCCGCCATCTGGGATGCGCTGATGCGCCGCCTCGGCCAGATCCCGGAGTACCGCCGCCTGTTCGAGCGTGCGTATCCCGGCCAGCGCTTCAGCGACATGACGTTCGCGCATGCGTCGAACGCGATCGGCGCCTTCCTCGTCGACAAGTTCACGTTCGATGACACGCCGTGGGATCGCTTCCTGGCCGGCAACAACAACGCGCTCACGCAGAAGCAGCTCCTGGGCGCACAGACGTTCATGAGCATCAAGTGCTCGCTCTGTCACAATGGATCCACGTTCAGCGACGAGAAGTTCCACGATGTCGCGGTTGCGCAGTTCGGCCCCGGCAAGGGAAATGGTCCGTCGCTGCGAGACGACTTCGGTCGGATGGACATCACCAATGACCCGACGGAGATCTACCGCTTCCGGACGTCGCCGCTTCGCAACGTGGAGCTCACCGCACCGTACGGTCACGATGGCGCGATCACGGATCTGCGCGAGTTCATCGCACACTACAGCGAATCTGACAAGAAACTGCTCGCCTACGACCCCACGCAGCTCGATCCGTCGCTTCGGCCCACGCTCCTTCCGAACGCGGCTGACATCATCGCGCAGCGAGACACAATCATCCTCGGCGTCGTGCTGACGGATTCGATCATCAACTCGCTCACCGACTACATGAGCGCGCTGACGGATGACCGGGCGCGGAATCTCACGCCCCTGACTCCTCATCATGTGCCGAGCGGGCTGCCGGTCGATCGCTGATCGCCGTTCGGGATCGGAGCGGCCGCGCGCCGCTCGTGCTGGCATGAAGAGCCACTCGCTTGTACCGTGTACACTCTTTCACGGGATGAGCGAGTGGCTCGTTTAGACCCAGACCGGTGGCAGCGGCTCTCGCCGCTGCTCGATCGCATGCTCGATCTCTCCGATCCCGAGCGCGACGCGTACCTCGAAGAGCTGCGCACGTCCTCGCCGGAGCTCGCGGCAGAGCTGTCGTCGCTGATGGCGAGCGACTCGGCGGCAGAGGCGCGATTCTTTCTCGTGACGGCGCCGCACGTCACGCTCATCGGCGTGGAGCTCGGCGCGTACACGATCGAGCGCCCGCTCGGCAGCGGGGGCATGGGCTCGGTATGGCTCGCGCGTCGAACGGACGGACGATTCGAGGGGCTCGCGGCGGTGAAGCTGCTCAACCTCGCGCTCGTGAGCTCGAGCGGGCAGGCGCGCTTTCGCCGAGAAGGCTCCGTCCTCGCGCGGCTCGCACATCCGGGAATCGCGCGCCTCCTCGATGCCGGGGTGACCGCGGGCGGGCAGCCGTATCTCGTGCTGGAGTACATCGATGGCGTGCCCATCGACGAGTATGTCGAGGAACATCATCTGTCGCGCGAGGCGCGCATTCGTCTCTTCATGCAGGTGCTCGACGCCGTCGGAAGTGCGCACGCGAATCTGATCGTGCATCGCGACATCAAGCCATCGAACATTCTCGTGACGAACGATGGCGTCGTGAAGCTGCTGGACTTCGGAATCGCGAAGCTGCTCGACACCGACAGCAACGACAGGGCGCAGCTCACCGCCGAAGGGACGCGCGCGCTCACTCCCGCGTTCGCCGCGCCGGAGCAGGTGCACGGCCAGGACATCACGACGGCGACCGACGTCTATGCGCTCGGCTCGCTGCTCTACCTGCTGCTGTCCGGACATCATCCGCGCCCGCTCACCGCGGAGAACGTCCGCACGCCGTTCGACAGCGAGCCGGCGTCGCTGCGAAGCCGCGATCTCGACACCATTCTGCGCAAGGCGCTGCGCAAGGATCCGAGTGAGCGCTACCAGACCGTAACCGTCTTCGCCGACGACCTCACGCGATACCTGCGCCACGAGCCGGTGAGCGCGCGTCCCGCATCACTGCCGTATCGCATCGGCAAGCTCGTGCGGCGCCATCGTGCCGGTGTCGCGTCGGCCGCGCTCATAGGCGCTGTGCTGATCGGCGCGACGGTGTTTTCCGTGCGGCAGATGCGCGACGCCCAGCAAGAACGTGACGTTGCCATCGAGGCCAAGAAGCGCGCCGATGCGCAGAGCGATTTTCAAACGCTCCTGATGTCGCAGGTGGGCGAGCATCCGCTGACGATGCGCGAGATTCTCGATCGCGCGCGCGTGGTGCTCGAGCGGAGGTATTCGGCGGACCCGCAATTTCTCTCGGCGATGCTCATCCAGCTCTCGACGAACTATGAAAAGCTCGGCGACAGCGAGATACGCGGTACGCTGCTCGCGCGTGCGGAGTCACTCGCCGTGGCCAGCGGCAATCGAGATCAGATCGCCGGCATTCGGTGCCATCGTGCGGACAATCAACGCTCGATGGGCGAGTACGACGCCGCCCGGCGATTGCTGGGCGGCGCAGACTCGCTGTTGCGCGCGATGCCGAACCCCGATGCGGAGGTGACCTGTCTCCAGTCGCTTGCGGACCTCGACCTCGAAGTGGGCGACGGCGCGCAGGGTGTGCCTGCCATACGTCGCGCCCTCTTCATTCTCGACAGCCTTGGCGAAGTCGGGAATCTCGACTACGACGGCCTGCTCACGAGCTTGGCGGGGTCGCTCGACCGTCAGGGGCATCACCGCGAAGCGGATTCCATCTATCAGCGCGCGATCGGACTCATGGACTCCGCCGGCAGTGGCGAGACCGTGGATCGCGCCATCGTCGAGCACGACTACGCGGTCTCGCTCGTCGATCTTGGTGAGACGGCGGAGGCCGAGCGGCTGCTGCGAGACGTGCTGACGCGCATTGCGCGAAGCGATCCGACCGCGCACCTGCCTTCCCAACCGCTCATCCACTACGCGCAGACCGCGTACTACAACGGCAAATCCGATTCGGCGGTAAAGTATTTCACGATTCTGGCTGCGCAGGCGACGCAGGAGAAGAACGGCTATTGGCAGGGACGCGCTCTCTTCGGTCTGGCGCAGGCGCAGCTGCAGCGGCGAGACGTGCAGGCGGCGATGGTAACGCTGGCGCGCTTCCAGCTTCTCAACAATCTCGACCACCTGAAGAACACCGATGATCACATCGTCGATGCGCGCATACTCGATGCAAGGCTCGCACTCGCATCGGGCGACTCGGCTGCCGCGTGGGCGCTCGCGACGGCGGTGCTTCGGGATCGAGGATATTTCGCGGGAAAGCGAAAGAGCACCTTCCGGGCAGCGATGATGCTCGCATCGACGGCGGCGCTCGGAGCGCATCGAGTGGACAGCGCGCTCGTGCTCGCGCGCGATGCGCGAGCGATCGCGATGCTCGACTCGCTCGCCGACAGGCGCAGCGCCTACGTCGGAGAGGCGCGGCTGGCAGAAGGGCGGGCGCTGCTCGCGCTCGGCGACAGCGCCGGTGCGCGCGCGAGCCTCGAGCGCGGCCTCATCGCGCTGCGCCGCGGTGGAGGGCCAGAGCACCCGCTCGTGCGCGAGGCGGAGACGTTACTGTCTGTGATGCAGCAGCGGCGGTGACACGAGCGCCTGCCTTGAACGGTGAGGAATCCGGCGCTCATGCGTGAGCGGGCAGACTTCAGCGCCGGATCAAGGAGACGCCAAGTCCAAACAGGAACTTGCCTCCGTCGATGAGAACTCTCTGCACGCCGAGTGTCGCACCGATGCCGGATGGCTGACTCAGAATGCCTACCCCGCCACCGACGAGAAGGCGCACGCCCGTTTCGCCGAGACTCGAGCCCACATGTCCGATGCCGACCGCGGGTGTGAGAAAGGGCACGATCCGCATCGCGTCGCCGCGACCGAATGCGAGCGACAAGGGCATTCCCGCCGACGCTGAGAGGTAGGTCGTCGCGCCACCCGACAGGCTCGTTCTCCCGAGGCCGAGGCGACCATCGAGTCCAAGCGTGAAGGTGCCGTTTGTGCCGCTCGACTGCATCACTCTTCCCTCGTACTCGGCGCCGAGAACGAAGGTGCCAAAGCATCCACTGCAGTTCAGCATTCCGTAACCAGCCGATAGTCCGAAGTCCGCCTTCCCCGAGTCAGTTGGAAAAGTGACGCCGCCAGTGAACATGTTGATGCTCGAATTGTCGACTGGAAGGTGCCCCCAGTTCGCGTCGAAGCTGATTTTGGTGCTCGGGTCACTCAGCATCCACTGGCGCGCGACTGGTGCGATACCGCCCGGTGGAGTGAATATCAACGCGAAGTAGCCGATTCCGCTGTCATCGCCCTGTGCGCGAGCGCTTCGCACCTGCGCAATCAGTGTCGTGAGGATCACGATCGCCATGATTCTTCGCATGGATTCTCCCATTCGGGAAATGCGCGCGAATTGCTTCGCCTCGCGCATCGGTGCGTCCGTCCGCTACATGACGATAGCGACGCACGGACGCATTGGCGATGCCTCGAACTCGCCTCCGAAAAATCTCCAGCGACGCCTCAGCTGAGGCGTGATCGCGAAGCGATTGATAAGCTCGGACCGAATAGTCATCCGTTCCCTCCGCCTCGACCGCCTCGCACAGACATCATTGGCGCTCACGGAGCTACGACTCTATTATTGGCGAGTCCTCGATCGAACGTCACCGCCACGCGATGATGGAGTGAGCGATGCTCGAGAGCAGCTGCGCTGTAGCAACGTCGGGGTTGATCGCGTGGAGCCTGTTCGCCGCCGTCTGTGCGCACGAGCTGGAGGAGTTCGTGTGGCCGGGCGGCTTTCGCGCCTGGTACATCGACTACAGCCCGCACGTCGAGCCAACGATCACCCCGCGCTTTCTCGTTGGCATCAACTCCCTCGTGCTCCTGGCCGCCGCGCTCTCGGCGATCTTCTTCTCGTCGCCAGCCATGCGCTTCCTCTGGCTCGGGCTCGGGAGCGTCGTCGGCATCAACTGCGTGTGGCATCTGCAGGCGACGTTGCGCACGCGCCGCTACTCGCCCGGCGTCATGACCGGTGCGCTCATCTGTGTGCCGCTCGTCTCGTACGGCTTTGTACACTTCACGCGCTGTGGCTGGGTGTCGCCACGCGATGCACTCACTGCCGCGGCCTACGGCGCAGCCTACTGGATTTTCTCCGAGGGGCGGAAGCTGTTGAAGCGCGAGTCGCGCGCGACGAGCAGGGCCAATCTCTCAGTACTAAGATAATTGCGCGGCGCCGCTGCTCACGCGAGCAGCGGCGGCGTTCCCTCCATATCCTTTCGCACGAGCGTCGGCGCCTCGCCGGCGCTCCACGCCGGCACGTGATGTGTGATGCGATACGCGAGTGGGCCACCGTCGCTCTCCGATGCACGCTCGATCGGGCGCGCGATGCACACAAACTCCACATCGAGTGCCTCGGGCGCCGCGCGCACCATCGCGTAGCCATGTCCGCCAAGATCGGCGAATGACAGATGCGGAGCGACCTCGGGGTTGCTCGCAGCGAGCGCCTTCGCCGCATCGCCCGTCTCCTGCAGCACGAGGCAGCTCTTCACGCCATGGCGCAGCGCCGCGTTGATCGTCGACACGGGCCCCGCCGCCGCGTCGTGAAAATAGATCGCGCGATGCGGATGATCCTTCGGGATGTTGTACTCAGCCGCTTCCACGAGGCCCGGCGCCGAGATCGAGCCAGTGATGAACTCGACGCCCACCGGCTCGAACTTTTCCGGCGGCAGACTCGTCGACACGCGTCCCGCGGTGAACGCGTGCCTGTCGCCCGCCAGTGAGACGAAGCCGGACACGCGATGCGCACGCACGCTGTCGAAAATCTCATTGCGCTCGGCCCGATACGCCGACCAGTCCTCCTCGGTGCTCAATCCGTATCCCGGCGATGGCCAGCGCGCGCCATTCACCGGCGGCAGGTTCTGCAAGTCAGTGCGCCAGTCGAGAGAGCCCACCGAGTTTCCCCACACTTTCCACGGCGTTGCCGCAACGCGCAGTCGCTCGAGGAACCACTTCTTCTGCTGCGCGCCGAGTATGGTGCCCGGCGCGGCGTGGGCATTCGGATTTGGAAGCTGCGCGCCATCGAACTCGATCGTCGCGGGCGGATGACCGTCCTTGTACGTGCGCCCCGCATCGAGCGCGCCGAACGCCTCATCGAGATCGAAGAATGGAAACCCCTTCGGACGGAATGCCTTCATCTCCGGCCGATCGATCACGGGCTCCGAACGATACGAGCGATTGTCGGTGAGTATCAGCTCGACGTTCCCGCCGTAGCGGAATGTGCGATACAACGTGAGCGCGCGAATCGCCGCGAGATTGTCGGGGTCCTCGCCCAACCCGTTCGCGTCGACGGCGTTCAGCGGCGCATCGGCGACCTTCGGTACGTGGAATTCGTTGATGCCGCCGGGGCTCCCCTTCATCACGCGCGCGGGCTGATACTCCCACCACGCCTGCGCGGCTGCGACCTTCCGCGTCTGCGCGGGCACCGTACCCAATCCAAAGTTCTGCTGGCTCTGCCATCCCTTCCACGAGAATTCGTGGTTGTCCCACATGCAGATGAACGGCCATCGCGCGCGCGCATCCTGCAGATCGGGATCGGCAAGATACGCGCGGTAGAGCGCGCGATAGCCGTCGACGTTCACCGGCACGTGGAAGTCCGCGTGCTTCTCGCCGTTCGGATAGCGCACGAGATCGCGAATGCGCCGATCGTAGTAGCCCTTCGGGCGATCCTCCGGATACCACATCAACTCGTAGACGAAATCGCCGAGGTGGAGGACGAAGCCACTGCGGTCTTTCGCGGGGCGGTGCTCGTCCTCGTAGATCATGCGGCGATAGGCATTGCAGGCGCCGAGCTGGTTGTTCTGGCAGGAGACGAAGGCGAAGTGCACGGGAGCGGTGTCGCCGCTCGCAGGCGCGGTGATCGTGCGTCCCACGCGACTCGTGTTTCCGCGCTCGTCCGTGAAGCGGTACCAGTACTCACGACGCGGCTCGAGCCCGGCGGCGAGCACGCGACACGTCCAATCGGTGGCGGCGGAGATCGTGGCGTGTGCCTCTCCCACCACGCGCGTGAACGCCGCATCTTCGGCGATCTGCGCGGAGAGATGCGCTGCGGCGTCGCCATTCACCGGCGGACGGCGCGTCCAGAGTAGCACGCTGTCCGCGTGCGGATCGCCGGATGCGACGCCTTCGGGAAAGAGATCGCGCCGCTCGATGCGCGCGATGGTGGAGAGCGTCTCGAGAGAGGGCTTCCACGCCAGCGACGCGCCCATCGCCGCGGCAAACTTGAGCGCCTCGCGCCGATTCATCGGCTTCACTTCGCCGCTCCACTCTTTCTCGTCCACGCGATGTCGCGCGCCTCTCGGCGATCGACGAAGCCGGTCACGTGTCCCTGCGTGTCGTACTGGAAGATGCGCCGCGTGCGGGGCTGCCCCGGCTCGAAGAACACATCGCGCGTCTCAGGGAGGAAGACGCGGTCGGGGCGGCCCTCGCGCTTCATCACGAGCGAGTCACCTGCGCATTGCAGCGTTGCCGCGATACTGTCGGTCATCGCATAGCGACCACTGAACGCGCACACCGCCTTGGGGTCGAGCGCGATGGCCGGCGGATCCTTCAGCACGGCGAGCACCATCGACGAGATCTCGCGCCAATCGCCGCCATGGCGCTTCCAGACGTCGGTGTTGCGAAAGCGGCTTCGGATGATCTGCCCGTGGTAGTCGAGATACTCGTTGTCCTCGTGCGTGACGACGGCGACGTCGCCGTGAAGCTTCACGCGGAAGTCGTCGATGGCGAGATTGCCGACGAGGCCGGGCGCGAGAGGCTTGAGACCCGCGATCATCTCCGACTTCGTGAAGACCTTGTCGTTCTCGTCGACGACGATGGCCGCTAAATCGAGCAGCCGGTTCCACACTGCGGTGTCGCCCGGTGCGATGGCATTCAGCAGTGCCTGCGTGTTTGCGCGGAGCTTCTGTTCGGCGTTCTTCTGCGCGGATGCGTCTTCGTGCGAGTCGCGTGCGCCTGCTCGAGTACAGGCGACGACGAGCATCGTGATCAGGCACAATCGCGCGACTGCCCACCTGCGCGCGACGCGTGTCGGGGTGAGGCCCAAAACTCCTCCGTTGAGCGCGCCAGTTGGCGCGAAGTTCGATAAGACTTTGCGTCGGCGCAGTTGTGCGCTAGTACCAATGTTGCAGCGCGTTCGCATACCAACGCCGAGCTCGATATGACAGATCTCATCCTGGCGATCGCCCATCACTTTTTCGTCTTCTCGCTCGTGGGCATTCTCGCAGCGGAGCTCGCGCTCTGTCGCCCCGGCGTGAGCGGCGCGGCCCTCATCAGGCTCGCCAAGGTGGACGGCTCGTACGGCATCGTCGCGTCACTCATCATCGTCGTCGGAATTTGTCGAGTGATCTTCGGGAACAAAGGCGCGCAATTCTACCTTCACAATCCGTGGTTCTGGGGAAAGATGTCGGCGATCGTGATCGTGGCGCTGCTGTCGATCGTCCCCACGATCGCGGTGCTGCGCTGGCGGAAGATGGCGGGGAACGAGCCGGGATTCGTTCCGCCGGAACGATCGATCGCGAACACTCGGCGCTTTCTCAAAGCCGAGCTCGCATTTCTGGCAGTCGTGATCGTATTCGCAGCGACGATGGCGCGCCGGAGCAACTTCTGAGACTGGTGCAATGAACGAGAGTAGTGTGCGCTCGTGACCACGACCGTTTTCCTCGCGGGCGCGAGCGGCGTCGTCGGCATTCGCGCTGCACGACTCCTGCACGACGCCGGCTACGCGGTGTACGGAACGACGCGCTCCGCGAGCAGGAGCGACCTGCTGCGACGCGCCGGCGCAATTCCGGTCGTCGTCGATGTGTTCGACTCGGAAGCGCTTACTTCGGAAATGATGTCGATTCGCCCATCGCTCGTGATGCATCAGCTCACGGATCTGTCGCGCGGATTCGACCTCGATGCGATCACGGCGAATGCGCGGATCAGGAGCGAGGGCACGCGCAACCTGATCGCCGCTGCGCGTGCGTCCGGCGCCGAACGCGTCATCGCGCAGAGCATTGCGTGGGTGTACGCCGACGGGCCGCTTCCACACACGGAGCTCGATCCGCTCGATGTCGATGCGGAAGGCGCGCGCGCCATCTCGATAGGTGGAGTGGTCGCACTCGAGGAACAGGTGCTGAAATCGCCGCCCCTCGAGGGAGTCGTGCTTCGCTACGGCCGGTTCTACGGCCCTGGCACTGGCGTGGATGGCGCGCCAAACGCTCCCACCGTGCACGTGGACGCCGCAGCACATGCAGCGCTGCTCGCGGTCCAGCACGCAGTCTCGGGCATTTTCAACATTGCCGACGACAATTCCATCGTCTCGACGGAGAAAGCCCGAAGTCTGCTGGGCTGGAGTCCTTCATTTCGCGTGCTGGCGTAGAGGCAACGCGGCTCTCAATCCGAGAGCCGCACCACCGACGCAGTGCGCAGCTTCGTGATCAGGATGATCTGCCCGGTGCGCATCGCGAAATGCTCGAGCGCGTGCAGCACCGCCCAGAGCACCGTTACCTCTTCATCCTTCGATGATTGGCGACGCTCGAGCAGCGTCTCCGCACCGAGAGTGGCGAGCACGGCATCGACCTCCGCTAGCGTCGACCGCAGCCGCGCAAGCAGCACCGATTTCGGGATCGGCCCACGCTCGGCGAACTCCGCGTCGCGATCGCGCTTGATGTGCCTGCCGGCCACGACGATGAGTATCCACTTGCGCGTACTGCCATCGAGATGGAGCAGCAGGTTGCCGATGCTGTTCGATTCGTCGTTCGCGCGCCACCAGACATCGTCCTCGCTCAGCACGTCGACGCAGCGTTCGATCTTCGGGAGATAGTCGGCGCGGAAAAATTCGCGCACGTCAGCGATCAGCGAGGGAGTGAGGGCGGTCATCGTCTGCGCCGGTAGAGTGGGCTCACGCGAGACGACCGCGCCGTCGTCGGCACCGCTAAATGCCGAAGTTGCCTCGATCGTCTGCTGTCGGACCATAAGTACATGGCACCGGAACATCCATGAGACGCAGGTACACAGTCAACTGGGCGCGGTGATGCACCAGGTGCCGAAGCGTCTGCCGCAGGGCCGAGCCGCGCTTGTTGGTGAAGAGCACCTGATCACCAGCAGTGAGCGACCAGTCGTCGTCGAGGCGTGACTCCTCGAGCGCGAGCAGGGCCGAGCTCGCCTCACGCACATTCTTGTCGAAGCCTGCGAGCAGCGTCTCCGTCTTCTCGAAGCCGTACTTGGGCGCGGCTCTGATATCGAGCTTCGATTCGGTCGCCATGTTCGTGATCCACCCCGGCATCCACGAGACGAGCTGCGCGAGCTTTCCCGCCGCGAACGACTTCGGATGCGGCTGCCACTCCGCGCGATCGTTCGGCACGCGCGCGATGACGGCGCGCGTGGGCGGCATCTCTTCTTCGAAATCGGCGCGAAAGACTTCGACGTGGTTCAAGCGAGGACAGTGGGACGAGAAACTGCCGATGGAGAATCAGCGAGACTCTCCGATGCGCTCGGAATATTGGAGAGCGCAGACGCGATGAGCAATGCGCCGCCGCACATGCCCGTCGCGATCAGCATGCTCGTCCATTCGCCAGGCCTGTCTGGATGCGCGAGCATGCGCGGCACGTGCAGGATGATCACCCAGCTTCCGAACATCGCGGCCGTGAGACGCGCGGCCAGGCGTGACAGCACACCGGTGAGAAGACTCAATCCCGACGCAATGTGCGCGACGCCCATGGCGTAGGCGAAAAAGACGTGCGCGGGGATCCAGTTTGGAATGACCGACGCGGTATAAACGACATAGATGAAGTGAAGCACACCGAACCCCGGCATCGCGACGCCATACAAAATCCGCCCGATCGTCGACGCGCGGTTCGCGCCTCGCGTCAATCCGAAGAGCACGATGGCAGCGCCGCTCAACGCAAAGGTCTCGAGCGCACCCGTCCACTCGCCACCATTCGTCGGTGCAGACGCGAGCGCAGGCACGTGCAGCAGCAGAACCCAAAGCAGCAACATCGCCGCGATCATCGCCGCGCCGTAGTGCGCAGTCGGACGCAGCATCGTGAGAAGCGCGGCGGCGACGAGCACCAGGCCGGTAATCCATCCGATCAGCGGCAGCGAACTGCTCGACACCGGCTCGAGCACCGGCACGACGTTGCCTCGCAGAAGACACTGGACGCCGAGTCCGGCGATCGCGGTCGCAAAGATCGCTCGCCCGAAGAGATAGGCCTTGTTCACCGGCGCACCGCGATTGGAACGCTCCACACGAATGCGTCCCAGCTCATGCGCAGCTCGCCGTTGTTGCCGGAGCCCGCGATGCCGATCGAGAAATTCTCCTGCGGCGACGGCGCCGTGCTCGCCTTCATCGGCACCCGCACGAGATCCTGCGCGGAATCGTAGTCGGTTCCCCACTGGCCATGCTGCTTGTTGATGATGAGCTGCACAGTGCCATCAGCCTTGGGGATCGTCCACAGGCTGTACGCACCGGCAGGCACCGGCGCTCCGCCGATCGTCATGTCCTTGTCGAACTGCAGTACCGTCGCCTCGTTGGCTCCCGTGCGCCACACTCGGTCGTATGGTACGACGGCGCCGAGGATGGTGCGGCCGCGCCGGCGCGGGCTTCCGAATGATGCGACGATGAGCTGTCCACCAACCGTCCCCTTCTCGATCATGTTCGGCGACGCAGGACCGACGCCCTTGCCCGAGTGATCGGCTGATGCGAACGACTTCGCCATCGCACCGGCATCGATGAACGAGGTGCGCTGCGTTTCCGTCTTCTCGGTGGTCCCGCGCGCATCGGCGGCGGTGATCCGTCCGCTCGCGTCCACCGTGAGATGCGTCCACAGGATGCCGAAGTAATCGACGTCGACTTGCGTGGCCGAGTGCCCGCGGAACTTGCGCTTCGAGATCGCGCCGGTGCCAAGATCGACAGCGGGAACCGTGAGCGTGTCCGCCGGCGCAGGCCTGGTGCGCTCGAGCTGGAGCTCGTACAGCCCCATCGAGCTGTACAACCCATACGATGCCCCGAAGCCCGTCATGAACATCGGGACCGTCCCCCTCGGCATCGCGCGCGCGATTTTGCGCTTCTGGCCGGCGGAGTCGATGCTGACGCGCAGGGAGTCGGCGTCGAAGTCGTAGGAGAGGCGCCGAGCCGCGATGTTCTTCGCTCCCATCGGATCCGTGTCGAGAGTCGAACGGGCGACGGAGCCATCGGGACGCAGCTCCACATCATAGTGGAGACGCACGGTGCTGGGGACGCGGACCACGATGTCGCCGGTGACGCGATTGCCCGCGCGCACGACGCTCTCGACCACGACCGTGTCTCGGCCGAGCGTCGTAACCCACGATTCCTTGCCGTCGGCAACCGGAGATGTGGGGATCTGGGTGGCCACGATGGTCATAATCGAAACAAACAAGGTCTGCATTCGTACCTCACCATGAGGGGGCTCACGCGAACACCGGCGCAGAGCCCCGGCTTATCCGCTAGACTACGCATCGAATGGCTGTATCTGTAGAGCCATTGAGTTATAGTCTGATCAGACCATTTTCCCCGTTTTCGTCATGGCTCGTGCCCGCGTCGCCGATGCTCTAACGCCCCACGTTGCGCTGCAGCGCGACGGTGGCGAGGCCATGCACCGGCAGCTCTACTCGACCTTCCGCACCGCGATTCTGGACGGCGTCTTCGCGCCGGGAACGCGACTGCCGTCCACGCGCGCGCTCGCGGACGATCTCGGAGTTTCGCGCACGACCGTGCTGCAGGCGTTCGAGCGGCTGGTGAGCGAGGGTTACGCGACCGCGCGCTCGGGCGCGGGCACTCGCGTCGCGACGACGTTGAGCGCCACCGCGCATCGAAGATCGTCGATCCGCGTCGAGCGCAGCGGCCCGCGCGCGCCCGATCGCGCGCCGCGGTTGTCGCGCTCAGCGATGGCGGTGGTGGACGAGTTCAAGAATCCGCATCCCCCGTTCCAGATGGTCCCATTCGCGCTCGGCGTGCCGGCGCTCGATGAGTTTCCGGTGGCGCTCTGGTCGCGCCTCATCGGGCGACTCTGGCGCACGCGTGCGCGCGAGATGCTCGGCATCACCGACGCGCGCGGCTATCCGCCGCTGCGCGAGGCGATTGCGCAGTACGTGATGACCGCGCGCGGCGTGCGGTGTACCGCGGACCAGGTGCTCGTCGTGAATGGCGCGCTGCACGGCATCGACTTCCTGGCGCGCATGCTCCTCGATCCGGGGGATACGGCGTGGGTGGAAGATCCGGGGTGGCGGCCGATGCGCGCCGCGTTGCGCGCGTCGGGCGCGCAGCTCGTGCGCGTTCCGGTGGACGAGCATGGGATCGACGTGTTCGAGGGAGAGCGTCGCGCGCCGACTGCGCGACTCGCACTGGTGACGCCATCGTATCAGGCGCCGCTTGGCGTCGCGCTCACGCTCGAGCGCCGGCTGGCGCTGCTCGACTGGGCCGCGCGTGCGGACGCGTGGGTGCTCGAGGACGACTACAATGGCGAGTATCGCTACGACACCGATCCGATTCCGGCGGTGCACGCGCTCGACCGCGCGGGGCGCGTCATCTACGTCGGCAGCTTCAGCAAGACCATCGCGCCGGGTTTGCGCGTGGGCTATCTCGTGCTGCCGCCCTCGCTCGTGCCGATCGCGCGGCTCGCGCGCCTTGCGAGCGACATGAACACGAGTGTGGCGGAGCAGGCCGTGCTCGCGGAGTTTCTCACGGGCGGACATTTCGCGCGGCACATCAGGCGCACGCGCGAGCTGTATCGGCAGCGGCAGGCGGACATGCTCGCGCTCGGCGCAGAGATCGCGCCCGATTTGCTCGAGATGCGTGCGACGCCGGCGGGGATGCGCCTGCTCGCGCTGCTGCCGCGTGGCGTGGATGCGCGTGCGGTGGGCTGGGCGGCGGCGGAGCGCGGCGTGCAGGTGACGCCGCTGTCGAGGTCGGCGCCGACGTCGATCACCGACGGGCGCGACGGGCTACTGCTCGGCTATTCGGGGTACGGTCGCGATGAGACGGAGGCGGCGCTCAAGGTGCTCGCGGGGGTGGTGCGGGAGCAGGTGGAGAAGGGGCGAGTGGAGGAGATGCGGCAGGGGGCGTGA
>Ga0207668_10001360_pt1 | contig 14447 bp, 11 predicted proteins | sample KBSS43metaG_FD_184323 | JGI IMG/M metagenome (GOLD analysis project Ga0207668, IMG submission 184323) | Switchgrass rhizosphere microbial communities from Kellogg Biological Station, Michigan, USA - KBS S4-3 metaG (SPAdes) (version 2) | ecosystem: Host-associated > Plants > Roots > Rhizosphere... | reverse complement strand
TGACGAGCGATGCCGACTGGCGGTCCCTCGCCGCGCTGCTCGCCGCCGACCACGCCGAGGGCGCGCGCACCGGCGGCCCGCTACCCGACCACGTCACCGAAGGGATGCTCGCGAGCTACCGCGCCAAGGTCCCCGCGTATCAGTTCTACCTGGCGCGCCTCGCCGGCGAGGACTGCGCCTACGGCGCCGCGGTCCGCTGCCCGGGCGACATCGGCATGGTCGAAGACCTCTTCACCTTGCCCAGCCGCCGCCGGAGCGGCATCGCCAGCGCCATCATCGAACGCGCCGTCGCCGACCTCCGCCAACGCGGCGCGGGTCCGAACTCCAATGTCCTGATCGGCGCCTCGAGCGCCAGCGCAATACGGGCCTCGGTGCGGCCCGAGGTCAAGATGTACGGCCGGACGAGGCTGGCTTTGTCCCTCGAGGTGCCCGATTCCCGCCCGTCGCGCTGACCGTCCATGGGCGACTCAAGAGGACTGGGCGGCGCGTCGGCGGGCGGACTGAATCACGGTGCCCACCTGTTCGACCAGAACCGCCATCTCGTAACCGATCTGACCGATGTCGCACGACCGGGTGGCCAGGGTGGCCAGATTCGAACCGTCACCGACCCGCATCAGCAGTAGGTATCCATGCTCCATCTCGACGATCGACTGCATCACGTACCCACCATCGAAGAGCTGCGCCGCCCCCGTCGACAGGCTGGCCATGCCCGACGCGACGGCCGCCAACTGATCGGCCCGTTCGATCGGCATGTGTTCGCTCGCGGCCATCAGCAGGCCGTCGGCCGACACCAGGATGGCGTGCGACACCCCCGGCACCTCTCGCGCGAATTTGGAGACCAGCCAATCGAGGGATTCGCGTTGCCCCGAATCGGTCATCGTTCGTCTGCCTCCCTGCTGTCTCGAGCATGCGTGCGGCCCGCGTGCACGCCGCTGAAGTGACTGCTGATGGTGTCGCGCACCGCGTCAGGGTCGCGGTGCGGCGGTTCGTTCGATCCTGCGCCGCCCTCGGCGTCGGCGTCACCGTGGCGGTGCCGCCCGTTGCCGTTGCCGTTGCCATTTCCGTTGCCGTTGGTGCCGTGGCCATGCTCGGGTGGTGTATCCGCGGCGCCGGGAACCAGTCGGGCCCCCGGGTCGCGCATGGGTAGCCCATGTTCGGTGTGCTGCTCGACGGGCACGTCCGCTGCGGCGGCGGCTGCCGACCAGCCCTTGTCCCACACTGTCTGCCAGTCGAGATCCGTGCTGGCGGCCAGCTCGACGGGATCGTCGATCAGCCACTCCGACAACATCTTCGAGAAGATCGACCCATCGGACTCTGCGGCCGCGGCGGGCTCGTCCTGGGGAACGGGCTGGCTCGTCGCCGGCTCGACGGCTTCGACCGGCTCGATGGGTGTGGGCGGCTGACTCGGCACGCCGTTGGCCGCCGGCTGGCTCGGCTCGCGGTACTGACTGGCCACCTGGTCACGGGAGGCGAAGAACGCCGACGTGTTCGTAGGCGTCGCAGTGGGACGGTCGGCCTGCGTCCACTGGATCGGCGCCACGGGCGGCTGCTCCGGTGCATGCGGGGGTGTCTGCGCAGGCATCGAATCCTCGGGCCACTCGTCCTCGAGCCAATCCGACTCGGGTTCGGCGACCGGCTGGTCCGGCACCGACGGGATGCCCGAGATGCCGCTGGCTCCCGGATTACGTTGTGGCAGAAGCGAAACAGGGATGTCGGCGTGACCGTTGCGGTATTCGGCCGGGTACTCGGGTTCAGCGCCGTAGCCCGAGCCGTATTCCTGGCACTCCTCGTACTCCTCGTATTCGGCGTACTGGCCGTTGTTGACGGGCTCCGCGTCGAGCGACAACACCGTCGCGATTCCGGCGTGGGCGTCGGCGGGGACGGGGTAGTCCTGGCCGCTGTCCTGGTAGTTGTCCGCGTACTCGAGGAGGAGCTCGGCGGGGATGAACACCCCCGCCGTGGTGCCCGAATTCTGGTCCCCCGCAACGGTGCTGCGCAATCGGACCACCAGTCCGTGCTGCGTCGCCAACCGACCGACGACGAACAGGCCCATGTGCCGCGCGGTGTATGGGGTGACCTCGCCACCGGATTGCAGACGCACGTTGGCCACCCGCAGGTCGGAGTCGGCCATGCCCAAGCCGATGTCGCTGATCTCGATGACGAGCCCACCATTGCCGGTGTGCACCGCCGAGACGCGCACCTGCGAGATCGGTGGCGAGTATCGCAGCGCGTTGTCCAGCAGCTCGGCGAGCAGATGCACGAGGTCGCCAGCCGCCACACCGAGCACTTCGCTCTCCGGCACCGACGCCGTGATGACGCGCGCGTAGTCCTCCACCTCGGAGGCCGCCGCGTTGATCAGTGCGGCGACGGGTACGGGGTCGGCCTGTTCGCGCGGAATCTTCGAGCCCGCCAGCACCAGCAGGTTGGCGCCGTTGCGCCGCATCCGTGCGGCCAGGTGGTCGAGGCGGAACAGGCTCTCGAGCCGCTCGGGATCCTCTTCGTTTCGCTCCAGGCTGTCGATGAGCGTGAGCTGCTGGTCCACTAGCGACCGGCTGCGCCGAGACAACGTCTCGAACATGTCGTCGACCTGCATCTGCAGGTTGGCCTGCTCGCCAGCCAGAAGCACGGCCTGCTCGTGCAGTTCGTCGACGGCGTGCGCCACCTGACCGATCTCCTCGGTGGTCTGCACCGGCAGTAGCTGCACCGGACCCACCGCACCGCCGGCGCGCACCCGCTCCAGTTCGCGTGCGAGATCCTCGTGGGCGACCTTGAGGGCGCCGTCGCGCAGCCGGCGCAGCGGGCGAACCAGCGTGCGTGCCACGAACGTGACGATCAGGAGCGCGACCAGCATGGCGGCGGCGACGATCGCGGAGTCGCGAATGGCCTCGGTGCGCTTGGCACTGGCCTGGTTCTCGACGGCCGTGGAGACCGCATTCAACGTCGACTTGATGACGGAAAGGGCGATCTCGTTGGTGGTCGCCAGCGACTGGCTGTAGTCGGGGTTGTTCACCAGCGGAACCGCGGGATCGGAAATCATCCCCATCCGCTTGACGAACTCTTCCTGCAGCTTCTGCGCATCGGCCGAGCCGACGCCGAGCACCTGGCTGATGCCGAACAGGGTCGACGGTTCGGTGCCCGCCAGCGTGATCATGGAGGTGCGGAGTTCGGGCTCGGGAAGCTCACCGCCCCGGTTCACCAGCAGCTGCTGCATCATCATCTGCCCGCGGGCGCCCATGGCCCGGCTCAGCCCCAGTGCCTCCGTGCGGATGGCCTCGTCGTCGACGCGCACCGACCCGTTGACCACGTCCTCGGCCGTCAGCAGGATCGGTGCGTAGGCGGTGATGCGGTCGCGCAGGCCGATGCTGTTGGCCGTGACCTTGTCCAGCAGCGCTTGCCCGCCCTCCAGCAGTGTGGTGACGCCCTTGGCGACGTCCGGGGAGACGTCGGTGTCGGCCAGCCGCTGCTGGAGGTTCTGCTTGCTGTCGTCGAACGCGGTGAGCGCGGGCTGCGGATCAGCGCCCGTCGAGTTCGCCAGCATGGCGCCTTCCAGCGCTGCCGTGTATTCCTCGGTGGCGGGGACGAGTGCCGCACGGTCGGCCGCGAGCCGGAGTTCGGATGCCGCGGTCCAGCCCGAGTAGATTCGCAAACCGCCGAATACGCCAGCCAAAAGCAGCGGCACCAAAACGATTGCAAACACTTTCCAGCGAACGGGCCAATTGCCCATCGACCACCGCGGGGGTCGCTTCGTCGGCTGCGCCAGATTGCTCTCGAATTCAGCAGCAGCGGCGACGTGGGGTTGCTGCGCGAACGCCGTCATCGCGGCCCAGCCGTGCTATCGGCCGCTGGTCCGCATTTCACTAATCGCGCGTAGTTCATAAGGCTTCCTGCTGCTCTTTGCCCACGTTTCGCAGGCCCGGGACGATCCAGTCCGCCTGGCAATTGGTCGAGTATGACAGCGATGCTCGACCGTTTCCACAATTCTTACTGAACAGACAGAGTTCGTGACCGGGCCGTTGTGGATCCGTGTGCTATACGAGCAAATACCGACGCGCGACTGAGATCATGTCGGAATGTTCCGGGTGATGTTCTTCTCGCCACGCATCGCACCCAACACGGGCAATGCGATCAGGATGGTCGCGGCGACGGGCTGCGAACTGCATCTGGTGCAGCCGCTGGGCTTCGACCTGTCCGAACCGAAGTTGCGGCGGGCCGGGCTGGACTACCACGACCTGGCGTCGGTGACGGTGCACGCCGACCTGCCGGCGGCCTGGGCCGCCGTGGGCGACGCCAGGGTGTTCGCGTTCACCGCACACGCCGATACGTCCTTCGCCGACGTCTCTTACGTGCCGGGCGACGTGCTGCTGTTCGGCCCGGAGCCGACGGGGCTGGATGAGGCGACGCTGGCGGATCCGCACGTGACCGCTCAGGTGCGGATTCCGATGCTCGCTGGCCGCCGGTCGCTGAACCTGTCCAACGCCGCCGCCGTCGCCGCCTACGAGGCCTGGCGCCAGCAGGGCTTCGCCGGCGCGGTGTAGCCCGAGCGCTACCAGGTGTTCCAGTGGCTCAGCTGCTCGGCGGGTAGCCGCTTGGCAGGCTTGAAGTCGGTGCCCTTGGTGTAGGCGATCGGGAAGAGCCCGCCCTGGGCGTAGTTGTCGAACGGGATGCCAAGGATCTCGGCGGCCCTCTTCTCGCCGTCGCCGATGAGGTGCAGCGTCGTCCACGCCGAGCCGAGCCCACGCGAGCGCAAGGCCAGCATGAAGCTCCATGCCGCGGGCAGCAGCGAACCCCAGTACGACGCGCTCATCCCGGCAGGCGCGCCGTCCGGGCGGCCCTCCAGGCACGGGATCATCAGAACGGGCGCCTTCTCGAGGTTCTCGTTGAGGTACTTCGCGGAACTCAGCACCGCGTCGATCTGCTGGTCGCGAACGTCACCCCGTTCGGGCGCAGGCAGGTCGAGGTACGGGTTGGCGGCGGCGCGATAGATGTCGGCGAGTGCCTTCTTCTTCTCGGGGTCGTCGACGAAGACGAACTGCCAGCCCTGCGCGTTGGATCCGGTCGGCGCCTGCAACGCCAGTTCGAGGCATTCCATGACGATCTCGCGGGGCACCGGCTTGTCGAAGTCGAGCCGCTTCCGCACCGAACGGGTGGTGGTCAGGAGTTCATCGAGGGACAGGTCCAGAGTCGGCGAAGTCGTCATAGCCGGAGACTACATTCGCGAACATGAGCATCGAACTGACCGCAGAAGTGACCGAACGCCTCACCTCCGACCACTACGGCTGGCTGACCACCGTCGCGAAGTCCGGTCAGCCCGTTCCGAGGCTGGTGTGGTTCTACTTCGACGGCACAGCGTTGTTCGTCTACACCATGCCGTCGTCCGCAAAGGTTCGGCACGCCACGAATCACCCCCTGGTGAGCCTCAACCTCGACTCCGACGGACAGGGCGGCGGCATCATCGCCATCGGCGGCACCGCGACCGTCGACGCCCAGGGTGTCGACTGCCGCAACGACGCCCCGTATTGGGCGAAGTACGGCGATGCCGCGGAGAAGTTCGGGCTGGCCGACTCGATGGGCTCTTACAGCACCCGACTGCGGATCAGCATCGACAAGGTGTGGACCACGCCGACGGAGGGATGAACCCGAGCTTGCGCTCACTGGAAGTCACGCGAGCGGGACGCCACCTTCAAGTCGACGGGCCTCATCCGGTCGGCGATCACCGTCACCGCACCCGACGCGTTCTGCACGATGCCGCGGATCACCAACGCCGACGCCGTCTGCGCCAGCTTGCGATGGCGAGCCCACACCCCTTGCGAACACAGGACGTTCACCATTCCCGTCTCGTCCTCGAGGTTCATGAACGTCACCCCCTGCGCGGTGGCGGGCCGTTGGCGATGCGTCACCGCCCCGGCGACCAGCACCCGGGTGCCGTCCGGCACCGACAGCAGCTGGTCGGCGGGCACGACGCCGAGGGCATCCAGGTGCTCGCGCAGGAACTGGGTGGGATAGCTGTCCGGTGAAATGCCGGTGGCCCAGACGTCGGCGGCGGCCAACTCCAAGTCGGTCATGCCGGGCAGCGCGGGCACGTGCGAGGACGCCCCGACGCCAGGCAGCCGGTCCGGGCGCTGGCCTGCTGCGGCCCCGGCGGCCCACAGCGCCTCCCGCCGCGGGGCGCCGAAGCAGCCGAGTGCACCTGCGGTGGCCAGTGCCTCAGTCTGCGGCACCGACAGCTGCACGCGGCGGGCCAGATCGAGTAGGTCGACGAAAGGCCCATGCGCGCTTCGGTCTTCGACGATCCGCTCGGCTAGTTCGTCGCCGATGTGGCGGACGCTGCCCAACCCCAGTCGCACTTCGGTACCCGCGCGTTCCAGCGTGGCGTGCGCCAGGCTGGCGTTCACGTCCGGCCCGTGCACCACGACTCCGTGCCGACGGGCGTCGGCCACCAGTGACTGCGGCGAGTAGAAACCCATGGGCTGCGCCCGCAGCAGCGCCGCGCAGAACACCGCCGGATGGTGAAGCTTGAACCACGACGAGTAGAACACCAGCGACGCGAAGCTCAGCGAATGACTCTCCGGGAAGCCAAAGTTCGCGAAAGCCTCCAGCTTCTCGTAGATCCGGTCGGCCACCTCGCCGGTGATGCCGTGCCGGGCGCGCATGCCGTCGTAGAACCGCCCGCGCAACCGACGCATCTTCTCGGTGGACCGCTTGGAGCCCATCGCCCGGCGCAGCTGATCGGCCTCGGCGGCAGAGAACCCCGCGCAGTCGACGGCCAACTGCATGAGTTGCTCCTGAAACAGTGGGACGCCCAACGTCTTCCGCAGCGCCTGCTCCATCGACGGGTGGTCGTAGACGACCGGCTCCTCCCCGTTGCGGCGCTTGATGTACGGATGCACCGAGCCACCCTGAATGGGACCGGGCCGGATCAAGGCGACCTCGACCACCAGGTCGTAGAACACTCGCGGCTTGAGCCTGGGCAGCGTGGCCATCTGCGCCCGCGACTCCACCTGGAACACCCCGACCGAGTCGGCGCGCTGCAGCATCTCGTAGACCGCCGGCTCGGAGAGGTCCAACTTCGACAGATCCACCTCGATGCCCTTGTGCTCGGCGATCAGGTCGATGGCGTAGTGCAGCGCAGAGAGCATGCCGAGGCCCAACAGGTCGAACTTCACCAAACCGATTGCCGCGCAGTCGTCCTTGTCCCACTGCAACACGCTGCGGTTCTCCATGCGCGCCCACTCCACCGGGCACACGTCGGCGATGGGCCGGTCGCAGATCACCATGCCGCCGGAGTGAATGCCCATGTGCCGCGGCAGGTTCTTGATCTGCAGCGCCAACTCGATCACCGACTCCGGGACGTCCTCGACGTCGGGCGAGTCGGCCAGCCCGTTCCACCGGCTGAGCTGCTTGCTCCACGCGTCCTGCTGCCCCTGGGAGAACCCCAGCGCGCGGGCCATGTCGCGCACGGCGCTGCGGCCGCGGTAGGTGATGACGTTGGCGACCTGGGCGGCGTAGTCACGGCCGTAGCGTTCGTAGACGTACTGGATGGCCTGCTCCCGCAGATCCGACTCGATGTCGATGTCGATGTCGGGCGGCCCATCTCGAGCCGGCGACAGGAACCGCTCGAACAGCAGCTCGTTGGCGATCGGGTCGACGTTGGTGACGCCCAACGCGTAGCAGACCGCCGAGTTGGCCGCCGACCCCCGACCCTGGGCCAGGATGTCGTTGTCCCGGCAGAACCGGGTGATGTCGTGGACCACCAGGAAGTAACCCGGAAAGTTCAGCTGGTCGATGACCTTCAGTTCGTGCTCGAGCTGGGCGTAGGCCCGCGGGGCTCGCTCCGGCGGTCCGTACCGATTGCGGGCACCGGTCATCACCAGATGTCGCAACCAGCTGGCCTCGGTGTGCCCCTCGGGTACGTCGAACGGCGGCAGTTGCGGGGCGATGAGCGCCAGTCCGAATGCGCACTGCTCGCCGAGCGCGGCCGCCGCCGTCACCACCTCCGGGCAGTGGGAGAACAGCCGCGCCAGCTCCTCACCCGAGCGCAGGTGCGAACCACCAAGCGGCGCAAGCCAACCCGCGGCCTCGTCCATCGAGTTGCGGGCCCGGATGGCGCCCATCGCCATCGCCAACCGGCCGCGAGACGGCTCGGCGAAGTGTGCGGCAGTGGTGGCGACGACATTGCACCCGAATCGTGGCGCCAGCGCGGCCAGCGCGGCATTGGCCTCGTCGTCGCGCGGATGACCATGCTGGGTCAGTTCGACGCTGACCCGGTCGGAGCCGAAGCGGTCGACCAGGTCCGCCAACGCCACGGCCGCCGCGTCGGGCCCTCCAGTCGAAAGTGCTTGGCGGACATGTCCCTTGCGGCATCCCGTGAGGACGTGCCAGTGCCCACCCGCGGCCTCGGTCAACGCGTCGTAGTCGTAGCGCGGCTTGCCCTTCTCTCCTCCGGCCAGGTGTGCCGCCGAGATCTGGCGGGACAATCGGCGGTACCCCTCCGGTCCACGGGCCAGCACCAGTAGGTGCGGGCCTGGCGGATCGGGGACCTCGGTGCGGGGCGTGTTGCCCAGCGAGAGCTCCGCGCCGAACACCGTCGCCACGTCCAATTCCTTGGCGGCCTCGGCAAACCGCACCACGCCGTAGAGCCCGTCGTGATCGGTCAGCGCGATGGCGCGCAGGTCGAGCCGGGCCGCCTCCTCGACCAATTCCTCTGGCGTACTTGCCCCGTCGAGGAAGCTGTACGCCGAGTGGGCGTGCAGTTCGGCGTACGGCACCGACGAAGAGCCCCGGCGCTCCCCAACCGGTTCGTATGCACCGCGCTTCCGCGACCAGGCGGGACTGTCTCCGCCGTCGGCATTCGGCTCGGGTAGGCGCGAGCCGGCACGTCGCGGCTTGCCGGTGAGCACGCGCTCCATCTCGCCCCAACTCGGCGGTCCGTTGTGCCAGCCCATCATCCCAATGTATCGAACAAACGTTCGAACATGAAAGTCCGATGATTTTCGCGCCCCACTCCGGTCAACACTTCAGAACAGATCCACCCGAGCCCCTGGAGGAACCGTGACCGAGCAGACCGTGACCGCACTACCCCCGGTGGTCGACCAGGACACCTGGCGCGCCGCGCTCGACGACCTGCGCCGTCGCGAGAAGGCGGCTACCCGTGAACTGGACGCCATCGCCGCCCAGCGCCGCAGGCTGCCCATGGTCGAGCTACCCAAGTACGTCCTCATCGGGGAGCACGGCCCGGTGTGCCTGGCCGAGGTGTTCGACGGCCGCCACCAGCTGATCGTCTACAACCACATGTGGACGGACGGCGCCGAGTGGCAGTGCGGTGGTTGCACCGGATTCACCTCGCAGTTCACCCGGCTGGAGTTCCTGGAGAACTACGACGCCCGCTTCGTCATCGTCACCAACGGCCCCATCGAGGAGGCCCTGGCCTACAAGGCCAAGGTGGGCAACAAGATGGACTGGTACTCGTCGTCGGAGAGCTCCTTCGGCGCCGACGTCGGAGCGCCGCCCGGAGACGGCTTCGGGGTCAACGTATTCCTGCGCGACGGCGACACGGTGTACCGCACCTGGCACACCAACGGCCGCGGCACCGAACAACTCAGCCACTCGTTCGCTCTGATCGACCTGCTGCCGTGGGGCCGCCAGGAGGAATGGCAGGACTCCCCCGAGGGCTGGCCGAAGTCGCCGACCTACTCCAACTGGCTCGACTCCCCCGACATCGCAAAGGCATACGGCACGGAGGGCGACCGATGACCAGCGCCACGGCCGAACGCTACGTCGTCACCCGCACCATCGCCGCCACCCCAGCGGAGATCTTCGCCGTGCTGTCCGACCCGACCCGTCACAAGGACACCGAGCCCGGCGACTGGGTGCGCGACGCGATCGACACAGACCGCATCACCGGCACCGGCCAGATGTTCGCCATGAACATGTTTCTCGAGCAAGCCGGCGGCCACTACGTCATGCACAACCTGATCACCGAGTTCGAGCAGGACCGGACGATCGCATGGCTGCCGGGCCAGCTGGACGAGTCAGGCAAGCACGGTCCCGGCGGCTGGTGGTGGCGCTACGACCTGACGCCCAACGGAGCGGGCACCGACGTCACCGTCACCTATGACTGGACCGGAACATCGCAGGAGTTCCGCGACACGGTCGGGGTTCCGGTGTTCGGCGCGGACTTCATCGAGGCATCGTTGGCGACGCTGGACCGCACGGTGACGGGAAGCTAGCGGCCGAGCAGTTCGTCGACCCGCTTGGCGCCGGCGTGTCCCGGGGCGACGCCCTCGACGAGCGCCGCTATCGAGTCGGAGTTGTTCAGCCGCAACGGCAGGATGCGTTGATAGTCGGCCGACTCGTACCAGGCGAGCGCCGACTCTCGGTCCGGGAAGCGGATGATCACCAGGGCCCCGTCCCACTGGCCTTCCTTGGCCTCGAGTTCACCGCCGTGCACGATGAACTCTCCGCCGAACGGCGTGAACGTGTCGTCGATCTCGCGCATGTAGCGAATGATCTCGTCGCCGAAGTCGACGTCACGAAGGTAGGCAACCGCGTAGGCGGGTTTGGTGTCGGACATGACTCCATCGTCGGCGATGACGGGCCCGAAATCGATTACCCCGCGGGTAATCGAAACGCGTCAGTCGACGAACTCGACCGTGCCGTCGTCGAGCACCAGCCGTGAATTCGAGCCATCGGCTTCGGCGGCCTCGGTGCGGAACACCGCGTGGCCGGGTTCGGTACGCCACACCGACGTCGTCAACGTCTCGCCGGGGAACACCGGCGAGGTGAACCGCGCGCCGACGGCCCTGATCTTGGTGGCGTGCCCGCCGCCGAGTTCAGCCACCAGCACCCGGCCTGCGACGCCGTACGTGCACAGCCCGTGCAGGATCGGCTTCGGGAAGCCGGCGAGGTTCTGCGCGAACCACGGGTCGCTGTGCAGCGGGTTGCGGTCGCCGGACAGCCGATAGATCAGTGGCTGATCCTCGGTGGTGGGCAGTGCCACCTTCGCGTCGGGCTCGCGGTCGGGAAACTCGGGAGCGACGGGCCGCTCGCCCGGCTGGCCGCCGAAGCCGCCCTCGCCGCGGATCACCGCGGTGGACACCGACTCCGCGACCACCTCACCGGTCTCCGGGTCGGTGCCCGTGCCCTTCAGCACCAGGATCGCGTTCTTGCCCTCACCCTTGTCCTGGATGTCGGCGACTTCGGAGGAAACGTTGAGCTTGCCTGCCGCCGGCAGCGGCCGGTGGAGGCGGATCTGCTGGGAGCCGTGCAGCAACATCGCCCAGTTGAAGCTGCCGACCTCGGCCGCGGCACCCCAGGCCGGGCAGGCGATGACGGCGTACGTCGGCAGCACCTGCTGCTCGATGTCGTGGCTGTTCTCGGTGGTGAAGGCCAGGTCCTTGGTGCCCGCGCCGACGCCGAGCGCGTACAGCAGCGTCTCGCGGTCGGTCCATTCAAATGGTTGCGGTGCGGTCTTGGCACCGATGGCGTTGGGGTTGATCGGCATACGTCGGACGATAGCGGCTCCAACAGGCGACTTTGCGATCAGGTCACACCTTGTTGACGAAAGCCCCGGACGGGGTGACCATGGCTCGCATGCGCTATGTCGTTACCGGCGGTACCGGGTTTATTGGCCGCCGCGTCGTATCCGAACTCCTCGCCCGGGATGGCGACCCCGAGGTGTGGGTACTGGTGCGGCGCGAGTCGCTCGCCCGCTTCGAACTCCTCGCCGCACAGTGGGGCGAACGGGCCAAACCGCTGGTCGGCGACCTCACCGCCCCTGACCTGGGACTCACCGCCGAGACCATCGCCGAGCTCGGCACCGTCGATCACCTGGTGCACTGCGGCGCGATCTACGACATCACCGCCGACGACGATGCTCAACGCGCGGCCAACGTCGACGGCACCCGCGCGGTGATCGGCCTCGCCAAGCGGTTGGACGCCACCCTGCACCACGTGTCCTCCATCGCGGTGGCGGGCAACTTCGCAGGCAAGTACACCGAGGAGGACTTCGACGTCGCGCAGGAGTTGCCGACGCCGTATCACCAGACCAAGTTCGAGGCCGAACTGCTGGTGCGCTCAGCGGAGGGCCTGCGTTATCGGGTGTATCGGCCCGCAGTGGTCGTCGGGGATTCACGAACCGGCGAGATGGACAAGATCGACGGCCCGTACTACTTCTTCGGCATCCTCGCGAAGCTCGCCCGGCTGCCCAAGCTGACACCGATCGTGCTGCCGGACACCGGACGCAGCAACATCGTTCCCGTGGACTTCGTCGTGGACGCTCTGGTCGAAATAATGCACGTCGACGGCCGCGACGGACAGACGTTCCACCTCACCGCGCCGAAGACCGTCGGGCTGCGCGGCATCTACCGTGGCGTGGAGCGCGAGGCCGGCCTACCACCATTGCGCGGCACCCTGCCTGGTGCGACCGCCGCGCCGTTCCTCAAGGTGAGCGGACGGGCCAAGGTGTTGCGCAACATGGCCGCCACGCAGCTGGGCATTCCCGCGGAGATCCTCGACGTCGTCGACCTCGCCCCGACGTTCACGTCCGACAACACTTCGGAAGCGTTGCAGGGCAAGGGCATCAGCGTGCCCGAGTTCCGCGAGTACGCGCCGAAGTTGTGGCGGTACTGGGCCGAGCACCTCGACCCTGATCGGGCCCGACGCGACGACGCGGCCGGACCGCTCGTCGGCAGGCACGTCATCATCACCGGCGCGTCCAGCGGCATCGGACGCGCCTCGGCCATCGCGGTTGCCGAACGGGGTGCCGTGGTCTTCGCGCTGGCGCGCAATGCGGCCGCACTCGACGATCTGATTGCCGAGATCCGCGAATTCGGCGGCACCGCTTACGCATTCACCTGCGACGTGACCGACTCGGACTCGGTGGAGCACACCGTCAAGGACATCCTCGGCCAGTTCGGCCACGTCGACTACCTGGTGAACAACGCAGGCCGCTCGATCCGCCGGTCGGTGTCGGCGTCCACCGACCGGTTGCACGACTACGAACGCGTCATGGCGGTCAACTACTTCGGTGCGGTGCGCATGGTGCTCGCCCTGCTCCCGCATTGGCGCGAGCGCCGATTCGGACACGTCGTCAACGTGTCGAGCGCGGGTGTGCAGGCGAGCAGCCCCAAGTACAGCGCGTACATCCCCAGCAAGGCGGCGCTCGACGCGTTCGCCGAAGTGGTGGGCACCGAGACGCTGTCCGACCACATCACCTTCACCAGCATCCACATGCCGTTGGTGGAGACCCCGATGATCGCGCCATCGCGGCGGCTCAACCCGGTGCCGCCGATCAGCGCCGAGCACGCCGCGGCGATGGTGGTGCGCGGCCTGGTGGAGAAGCCGCTTCGCATCGACACCCCGATGGGCACGCTGGCCGACGTCGGCTCGTACTTCACCCCGAAGCTATCGCGTCGCGTGCTGCATCAGCTGTACCTGGGCTATCCGGATTCGGCCGCGGCCCGCGGGGTCGAGCCGCCCGCCCCCGTCGAGGGTTCACCGACCCGCCGGCCCAAGCGTCCGGCGCGCTCCGCAGCCGCGAAACTGCGCGTCCCAGGGCCGTTCAAGCGGGCCGTCCGCCTGGTTCCCGGCGTGCACTGGTAACACTTACGCATGACGAAAGCCTCGCCCGTCTTCGCGGACGTCGACACCGGCGTGGACGATGCGATGGCGCTCGCGTATTTGCTCGCCAGTGAGGACGCCGAGCTCGTCGGATTGGCCTCGACCGCGGGCAACGTCCCGGTCGACCAGGTGTGCATCAACAATCTGGGACTGCTCGAACTCTGTGGTGCACTCGACATTCCGGTGTCCAAGGGTTCCGAGCGTCCGCTGACGGCACCGTTGCGCACCGCCGAGGACACCCACGGCCCCACCGGGCTCGGCTACGCCGAGCTCACCGACGGAGGGCGCCCGCTTACCGAATACGATGCAGCCGAGGCGTGGGTACGCGCGGCGCACGACCGACCCGGTGAATTGATCGGACTGGTTACCGGGCCGCTCACCAACCTGGCGCTGGCGCTGCGCGTGGAGCCCGCACTCCCCCGGTTGCTGCGTCGGCTGGTCATCATGGGCGGCGCCTTCGGCTACGGCGGCAACACCACCCCGGTGTCCGAGTGGAACGTCAGCGTCGACCCAGAGTCGGCCGCCGAGGTGTTCGCCGTCTGGGGTGCGGCGTGGGGACTCGAACCTCCGACACACCTGCCAATCGTCCTGGGACTCAACCTGACCGAGCATGCGGCCATGACCCCGGCGATCCTGAGTCGGCTTGCCGCGGCGGCAGGTTCGGCGACGACGCCCATGAGCGTGCTCGACGACAGAGGCACCAGGTCGGTGGCCGCCAACCCGCTGATCCGGCTGCTCGAGGACGCGATGCGGTTCTACTTCGAGTTCCACTTCGACCAGGGCGAGGGGTATCTGGCCCCTCTACACGCCCCGCTGGCGCCGGCCGTCGC
>Ga0207668_10001353_pt1 | contig 14508 bp, 10 predicted proteins | sample KBSS43metaG_FD_184323 | JGI IMG/M metagenome (GOLD analysis project Ga0207668, IMG submission 184323) | Switchgrass rhizosphere microbial communities from Kellogg Biological Station, Michigan, USA - KBS S4-3 metaG (SPAdes) (version 2) | ecosystem: Host-associated > Plants > Roots > Rhizosphere... | reverse complement strand
CGGCGGCCGCTTTCGAAAGGGTTCGTTCTCGACTGTTCGGGATCGCGTACCAGATGCTGGGTCGTGTCGCCGATGCCGAGGACGTCGTCCAGGACGTGTGGATCCGCTGGCAAGGGGTGGACCGGGCGCGGGTACACGATCGGGTCGCGTTTCTGGTGACGGTCACGACGCGGGTTGCCATCAACGCGGTGACTTCGGCACGTGTCCGTCGTGAGGTCAGTGTCGGCGTAGGCCTGGCGGAGCGCGACTATGCGGCCGCCGACCCGGCGGTGGAGGCAGAACGCGCCCAGGAGCTCGGGCTCGCGGTTCATCTGCTGATCAAACGGCTGTCCCCGGTCGAACGCGCCGTTTACGTGCTTCGCGAGGCTTTCGGCTATTCGTTCCGCGATATCGCTGAGGTGCTGGAACTCAGTGAGGCCAACGCGCGGCAGTTGGGGCACCGGGCGCGCATGAACGTCGGCGGGCAACGGGATAATCCGGTCGATCCGGCACATCGAGACGGCCTTCTGAAGGCCTTCCTCGACGCCGCACGAGCCGGTGACATGGCACGCCTCATCGAGGCGTTGACCAACTGAGGGCGGCGAGCCGGGGTGGCTTTCCTGACCACGCCGTCGCGATGCATCATAGGACGACCCTGATGATCAGGGCTTGCCTTGACCTGCGGGGTGGTGCATGTCGAGCGGGGATCCTCGGCGCCGGCTGCACGGTAGGCGAGACGAGTGCGCGGCGCTGGACCGCCTGGTGACGAACGCCGAGGCGGGTCAGAGCCAGGTGCTGGTGCTGTGCGGCGAGCCGGGCGTCGGCAAGTCCGCGCTGCTGGAGTACGTGGTGGGACGCGCGTCGCGCTGCCGAGTTCTGCGTGCCGCCGGGGTCGAGTCGGAGATGGAGCTGCCGTTCGCCGGGCTGCACCAGCTGTGCCTCCCAGTGACCGGGTACCTCGATCGTCTGCCCGGACCGCAGCGGGATGCCCTGGCCGTCGCGTTCGGCCTGCGCTCGGGAAGCGCGCCGGACCGTTTCCTGATCGGCCTGGCAGTGCTCAGCCTGCTGGCCGAGGCGGCCGATGAACAGCCACTGGTCTGCGTGGTGGACGATGCCCAGTGGCTCGATCGGGTTTCGGCGCAGACGCTGGCTTTCGTCTCGCGGCGGCTGCTCGCGGAGCCGCTGGCCTTGGTGTTCGCGGTGCGCTCGTCGACGCTCGGCTCGGACGCCGACCTGGTGGGACTGGACGAGCTGGTGGTACGGGGGCTGCGCGACCGTGACGCCCAGGCGCTCTTGGACTCGGTGGTTCCCGGGCCGCTGGACGAGCGGGTCCGGGACCGGATCGTCGCCGAGACCCGCGGCAACCCCCTGGCCCTGCTGGAACTGACGCGCGGGTTGACGGTGGCGCAGTTGGCCGGAGGGTTCGGGCGACCGGACGCACGGCCCCTGTCCGGGCAGATCGAGCAGAGTTTCCTGCGGCGCGTCGGATCGCTTCCGGTCGAGACGCAGCGGCTGCTGCTGGCGGCGGCCGCCGAGCCGGTGGGCGACGTGGCGTTGCTGAGGCGGGCGGCCGAGCGACTCGGCATCGGCCTGGACGCCGCGAGGGCGGCCGAGGAGGCGGATCTGATCGAGCTCGGTGCGCGGGTGCGTTTCCGTCATCCGCTGGTGCGTTCGGCGGCCTACCGGGCGGCGGATCCGGCAGAACGCCGGCAGGTGCACCGCGCCTTGGCCGAGGCGATCGACCCCGATCTCGACCCGGATCATCGGGTGTGGCATCGCGCCCGCGCGGCGGTCGAGCCCGATGAGGCGGTGGCCGCCGAGCTGGAACTTTCGGCCGACCGGGCCCGGGCACGCGGCGGCGCCGCGGCGGCGGCCGCGTTCCTGGGACGGGCCACCGAGCTGACGCCCGACCCGGTCGGCCGTGGAGCCCGGGCGGTGGCGGCGGCCCGAGCCACGTTCGAGGCCGGGGCCCCCGACGCCGCGCTCGAGCTCCTCGCCACCGCGGAGCTAGGGCCGCTGGACGAGGTCCAGCACGGCCGGCTGACCCGGCTGCGTGCCCAGGTGCTCTTCGCGCGCCGGCGGGGCGGAGACGCCCTGCCGGCGTTGCTCGACGCGGCCCACCGGCTGGAACGGATCGACGCCGGACACGCGCGTGAGGCCTACCTGGAAGCGATCGGGGCGGCGGTCTTCGCCGGCCCGCTCCACAAACGTATCGACGTACGGCAGGTAGCCGAGGCCGCCCGCACCGCACCGCCCGGACCGCGCCCGCCGCGGCTGCCCGACGCCCTGCTCGATGGCCTGACGACGCGGTTCCTCGACGGCTACGCCGAGGGTGCGGCGGCGTTGCGGCGCGCCCTGCGGGAGGCCCGGCGCACCGACGACGACGCCATGCGCTGGCTCTGGCTGACCTGGCTGGCCGCCGGCGACATCTGGGACGACGAGATCTGGTACGACCTGACGACGAACGCGGTCCGGACGGCTCGCCAGACCGGTGCGCTGAACTTCCTCCCCCTGGCCCTCACCTACCGCGCCGCGGTGCACGTGCACGGCGGCGAGTTCGACCTGGCCTCCACGTTGATCGAGGAGTCCGACAACCTCACGGCCGTGACGGGCCATTCCCCACTGGGGTACGCCAGGCTCCTGCTCGTCGCCTGGCGGGGCGAGGACCCCCGCGCGCCGGAGCTGATCCGGGCCGGCGCCCGAGACGCGACGAGCTGGGGTGAGGGGCGAGCGATCGGCCTGGGTGACTACCTGCTCGCGGTGCTGCACAACGGCCTCGGCCAATACCAGGAAGCGCTGGCCGCCGCCGTGCGGGCGGTTGAGCACGACGATCTGGCGAGCTTCGGATTCTCCCTCGCCGAACTCGTCGAGGCGGGTGCCCGCGGCGATGCCCCCGGCCCGGCCGCGGCAGCCCTGCGACGGCTGGCGGAACGAGCCACGGCCAGCGGCACCGACTGGGCTCTCGGCCTGCTGGCGAGGTCGAGAGCGCTGCTCAGCGACGGCCGGGCCGCCGACCTGAGATACCGCGAGGCCATCGAGCGCCTGGCACGCACCCGGATCACCGTTCACCTGGCCCGTACACATCTGGTGTACGGCGAGTGGCTGCGCCGCGACAACCGGCGCCGCGACGCCCGCGAGCAGCTACGAACCGCGTACGAGATGCTGCACCGGTTCGGCGCCACCGGCTTCGCCGAACGCGCCCGTCGCGAACTGCTGGCCGCCGGCGAGTCGGTACCCGACCACGAGGCGGCCGCCCGCGGGAGGCTCACCGCGCAGGAGGCCCAGATCGCCCGGCTCGCCGCGGACGGGAAGACGAACTCCGAGATCGGCGCCGAGCTGTTCATCAGCTCCCGCACGGTGGAATGGCACCTGGGCAAGGTGTTCGCCAAGCTCGACGTCAACTCGCGGAACAAGCTCCGCGGAGCGCTGCACGACGCGTGCGGATCCGGCGGCGGGTGGGACCAGCCGCGCTCTGCTTGACGCGTGCCTCTGCGAGGCCGTCTGAAACCCGGTGTTCCCGCTCTTACCTCGCGACTCGGCCGGACCTGGCGACGTGTACCCCGGCCGCCGTCAGCAAAGACCGGACGACGGCCGCAATTGTGACCCCCGGCCCCTGTCACGCGCCGTCGCGGCGTCTGGTCCTTGGTGTCGAAAGCCCGGGCAGATTCCCGGGACGCCAGGCAAGGAGGCAGGGTCATGTCCGACGACCAGGAGCGGTCACCATGAGCACCACTGTGGTTCGCGGTGCGCCACCCCACCGGAACGACGGCCGGGCACCGGGCCGGCGGCAGGGTGAACGGCGTTTCGGCCTGCCGACCGCCACCGCATTGGTGGTCGGGTCGGTCATCGGCACCGGTGTGTTCGCGCTGCCGTCGGCGTTGGCCGGCTTCGGGCCCATCTCGCTGGTCGCGTTCGCTCTGGTGACGATCGGCGCGATCGCGCTTGCGCTCGCCTTCGGCGCGCTGAACCGGCGTGTGCCGGGGTCCGGCGGTCCTTACCGGTACGCCCGGGAAGCGTTCGGTGAATTCGCCGGTTTCCTCACCGCCTGGAGTTATTGGATCACCGCGTGGGCCGGCAACGCCGCCATCGTGGTGGCCTGGGTCGGCTACGTCGAGGTGTTCTGGAACACCTCCCATGCCAAGGGCTGGTCGGTTCTCATCGCCCTGGCCGGGTTGTGGCTGCCGGCCGCGGTCAACCTGGCGGGTCTGCGCAGCCTCGCCGTGGTGCAGGTGCTCAGCACCGTGCTGAAGTTCGTGCCGCTGCTGTTCATGGCGACGGTCGGGGTGGTGTTCATCAAGTCGGCCAACTTCGGCCAGTTCAACGCGAGCGGTGGTTCCCCGCTCGCGGCGATCAGCGCCGCCGCGGCGATCACCCTGTTCGCGTACATCGGCGTGGAGACCGCCTCGGTGGCCGCCGGCCGCGTCGAACACCCGGAGCGCAACGTCGGCCGCGCCACCGTTCTCGGCACCCTCGCCTGCGCCGCGGTGTATCTCCTCGGTACGGTCGCCGTGTTCGGCACGGTCGACCACGCCACGCTGGTCGCCTCGACGGCACCGTTCACCGACTCCGCCAACGCCATCTTCGGTGGCCGGTGGGCCGGCGACACGGTCGCGGTCACAGCGATCGTCTCCGGGTTCGGTGCGCTGGTCGGCTGGACCCTCATCGTCGGGGAGATGCCGCAGGCCGCCGCCCGCAACCGGCTGTTCCCGCGTCCGTTCGCCCGGGAGAGCCGCCGCGGCGTGCCGGCGTACGGCATCGTCGCCGGGACGGTTCTCGCCTCGGCGCTGACCGTGGTGAGCTACACCAGCTTCGCCAAGGTGTTCACCACCGTGGTCCTGCTGTCGGTGCTGACCGCCGTCATCCCGTACCTGTTCTCGGCCGCCGCCCAGATGTACTGGCTGCTGACCGAGGGCCGCCGGATCCGCTCCGGTCACCTCGTGCGCGACGTGGCTGTCGCCGCGACCGCTGCTCTGTTCGGCTTCTGGGCGCTGGCCGGCAGCGGCTACCAGGCCGCCTATTACGGGCTGTTCTGCCTGCTGCTCGGGCTGCCCGTCTACGTCTGGCTCAAGGTCGGGCGCCGCGAGTACGGCGAGATGACGATGGGAATACGGCGATGACCCTTACCAGCACCGGCACGGACCTGACCGTCGGCGTGGACTCGGAGATCGGCGCGCTGTGCCAGGTGATCGTGCACCGCCCCGGTCTCGAACTCGACCGGCTCACCCCGGCGAACATCGCCGAGTTGCTCTTCGATGACGTGCTGTGGGCCGCCCGGGCCCGGGTCGAGCACGATGCGTTCGTCGAGGCGCTACGCGAGAACGACGTGACCGTGCACCTGTTCGGCGACCTGCTCGCCGGCGCGCTGGCCACTGCGGACGGCCGGGCGTTCGCTCTCGACCGTACGCTCACCGCCGAGCGCCTCGGCGCCGGCCTCGCCCGCGAGGTCCGCGCCCTGTTCGACGACGCCGAACCGGCCACGCTGGCCGGCTATCTCATCGGCGGGGTCACCAAGGCGGACCTGTCCCCGCTGACCCGGCCCAGCCTGACCTGGCAGGCCCTCGACGTCGACGACTTCGTGCTCGCCCCGCTGCCCAACACGCTGTTCCAGCGCGACAACGCCGCCTGGATCGGAGCCGGCCTCACCGTGAACCCGATGGCCAAGCCGGCCCGCCGCCGCGAGTCCGTCAATACCCGCACCGTCTACCGCTACCACCCGCTGTTCCGCGACGCCAGTTTCCCCGTCTACTACGGCGACGACGACGCCGGACACATACCGGCGACGCTGGAGGGCGGCGACATCCATGTCATCGCCCCCGGCGTGGTGCTCGTCGGCATGGGTGAGCGCACCACTCCCATGGGCATCGAGGCGCTCGCCGACCGGCTGTTCGCCACCGGGCAGGCCCACCTCGTCCTGGTCGTCGACCTGCCCAAGGCCCGCTCCGCGATGCACCTGGACACCCTGCTCACCATGGTCGACTTCGCCACCTTCGTGGCGTACCCGTACCTGGACTGGAATCAGGTGTGGTGCTGGCGCCTCACTCCTGGTGAGGGCGGGGTGCGGGTGGCGCAGAGTCAAGGCGTTTCGGCCGCGCTCGCGCAGGCGCTCGACGTCGAGCAGGTCAGGCTGCTGACGGCCGAGGCGGATCTTGGTAGTGCACAGCGCGAGCAGTGGAACGACGCGGACAACTACCTGGCCATCGCGCCCGGCGTGGTCCTCGGCTATGACCGCAACGTCGTCACCAACACGATGCTGCGCCGCAACGGCATCGACGTCATCACCCTCGCCGGCAGCGAGCTGGGTCGCGGCCGCGGCGGCGCCCGCTGCATGAGCTGTCCGGTACGCCGCCACCCGCTCTGGGCGACGGGAGCCGCGTCATGACCGGCTCGTTGCTGCACGACCAGGACCTCGACAAGCGGGAGATCCTCGACCTGCTGACGCTGGCCGCCCAGCTCAAGCGCGACCGGCTGCACGGCGACGAGATCCCGCAACTGCGGGGCAAGAACATCGTACTGGTGTTCGAGAAGAACTCCACCCGCACCCGGTGCGCGTTCGAGGTCGCCGTCCACGACCAGGATGGCCGGGTCACCTATCTGGGCCCCGAGGGCTCCCATCTCGGCCGCGAGGAGTCCGTCGCCGACACCGCCCGGGTGCTGGGCCGCCTGTACGACGGCATCGCCTTCCGCGGCTACGCCCACCAGACCGTGGAGCAGTTCGCCGAGCACGCCGGGATACCGGTGTGGAACGCGCTCACCGACCTCTGGCACCCGACGCAGAGCCTCGCCGACGTCCTGACCATGACCGAGCATCACAACGGCGGCGTCGAGGACATCGCCCTCTGCTTCACCGGTGACGGCGCCGGCAACGTCGCCCGGTCGTTGCTGGTGACCGGCGCGCTGCTCGGCATGGACGTGCGCATCGCGGCGCCCGCGGACCGGCAGCCGCCGGCTGACGTCGTCGCCGCCGCCGAGGGTGCGGCACGGACCAGCGGCGCACGCGTGCTGGTCACCGACGATCTCGGTACGGCGGTCCGCGGCGCCGACTTCGTCTACACCGACGTGTGGGTCAGCATGGGCGAACCCGACGACGCGTGGGCAGCCCGGGTGCCGTCGCTGCTGCCGTACCGCGTCACCGACGATGTGCTGGACGCCAGCAACCGGTCGGGTGTCCGGTTCATGCACTGCCTGCCGGCGATCCACAATCGGGACACCGCCATCGGCGCCCGCCTGCATCGCCAGTTCGGCCTCGACGGCGCCGAGGTGACCGCGGAGGTGTTCGACTCCCAGCGGTCGATCGTGTTCGACCAGGCCGAGAACCGGATGCACACCATCAAGGCCCTGCTCGTGCGGGCGCTGGCGGGCTGAGCCGTGCGCATCGTCATCGCCGTCGGCGGCAACGCCCTGCTGGAACGCGGCGAGAAGCCCGACGCCACCGTGCAGCGCCGGCACGTACGTCGCGCCGCGCGGTCCCTCGCGCCCCTGACGGCCGACCACCAGTTGATCGTCTGCCACGGCAACGGGCCACAGATCGGCCTGCTGGCCGGCGAGAGCCAGAGCGACCCGAAGCTGAGCCGGCCGTACCCGCTGGACGTGCTCGGCGCCCAGACCCAGGGCATGATCGGGTACTGGCTGGTCCAGGAACTGGCCGACGCCGGCGTCAGGAAACCCGTGGTGGCCCTGATCACCCAGACCGTGGTCGACCCCGACGACCCGGCCTTCGCCGGGCCCACCAAGTTCATCGGCGCCGGCTACACCCGGGAGCAGGCCGACGAGGTCGCCGCCCGGTACGGCTGGACCATGGCGGCCGACGGCGACCGCTGGCGGCAGGTCGTGCCCTCCCCCGCGCCGCTGCGGATCGTCGAGGAGGACACCGTCCGTCTCCTGGTCGACCGCGACGTGCTCGTCGTGTGCGCCGGCGGGGGCGGGGCGCCGGTGGCCGAGGACGACATCGGCCGGCTGCGCGGGGTGCCGGCCGTGGTGGACAAGGACATGACCGCCGCGCTACTCGCCCTGGCGCTCGGGGCGGACCGGCTGCTCGTGTTGACCGACGTGCCGGCGATCATCCACGGATACGGCACCTCAGGGGCCCGGCCGATCCGGGCAGTCGACGCCGACACCCTTGCCGGGATGTCGTTTCCGGACGGGTCCATGGGTCCGAAAGTCGACGCCTGCGTGTGGTTCGCCCGGGCGTCCGGGCATCCGGCGGCCGTCGGCGCGCTCGCCGACGCCGCCGAGATACTCGCCGGCCGCACCGGCACGACGATCAGCGCGCCGTGAGTCACGGCTGCGGGCCGTCGATGATCACGGCGGCACCGAGGCGAGCGCGGATCAACGCGATCACCGTGTCGGCGGTGCGCTCCAGATGACTACGCCCGTCCGGCAGCCGGGCCTCCGGACTGATGTAGCTGAGCGGACCGACATGGGTGGCGGGATCGAGCCGATGCACGGTGATCTTTCCGGCGCGGTCGGCCCGGTTCCAGCCGCTCCACCGCAGGAGCCCCCAGCGTTGCGGGAAGATCCAGACGCCAACCCGCTCGATCCAGTCATCGGCGCTGGTCAGCCGGTCGAGGTGCGCGGCGTGGCTGATGTCGTTGGCGCCGTTGTGGAAGCCGCCGAGAGTGATCAGCCACAGCGGACAGCGCAGCCGGGACCACAGCTCGTCCACCGCGCCGGTGACGAGCTGGGCGCCACCGCTGTATCCGAGCAACACCACCGGGATGCCGCTGCCCCGCCGGTAGCCGGCCAGCCGGAGCTGAGCGGCGATCTGCGAACCGACGGCGCGGTTGTACAGGGGACGGTACCGGCGGTCGGCGGCAATGAAGATCTGCATCACGTTGTGCAGGAACAGCAGCAGCCCCATGTGGCGACGCAACCACGCCCACACCGGTCGGTCGGCGAGCGGGTCCGCCAGCGGCGAGTAGGGCAGCACCTGGCCCAGCACCCGCAGCTCCGGCGCCGAATCGATCAGCCGCTCGACCAGCCGGCCACCGTCCCGGGTGTCGCGGAAGCGGCGCTTGCCGATGCCGTCCAGATAGACCAGGTACGCATCCGGCGGGCGGTCCGGGTCCGCTCCCCTGGCGTACGGCATGCTGGCCGGGAGCGCGGTGGCCGGTGTCCGCCAGCCCGCGGCGTAGGCCAGCACCTCGGAACGGGCGAGCAGAGCCTCGGCGAGCAGGATGGGCCCCAGCCCGCCGAGCAGCAACGCGAACAGCAACCCGCTCATGTCAACGACGCCGATGCGCCGGCCGTGCCGAACCGCGCGGCCAGGTGACGCACGGCCGCGACGGCGACGGCAAGCCCGACTCCGGCAACGGCCACGCAGCCGCCGGCCACCCACCGGCCAAGCCCGACCGCCGTGGCGAGGTCCGCGGCGAGGCCGGCCCCCACGCCCGCCAGGAGCAACAGATGCAGCAGGGGGCCGAGCAGGGGAAACGCGAGGACCGCGGCAAGCAGCAGCGGAGCGGCCAGGGCAGGTGTCCAGGTCACGACCTCGCCGGACGGCGACCCCGGCAGCGCCACCGCGATGACCCATGCGGACACCGGCCAGATCGCGAACACGGCGCCGTCGACCACGGCACCGAACAGCAACAACCCGACCGTGCGGAGACGCGACACGCCGGACCGGCGCGCCACCACCGGCAGGAGCCGCCCGACGGCCTCGGACAGCCCGGCGAAAAGCAGCAGGACGACGATGGCGGTGGGCATCGGTCAGCCCCGCGATGGCAGGTCAGCGGAGACAGGCCGGCTGGCCGGTCCGCTCCGCAGGTACTGCTCGAGTTCGTCGGCGGCGCGCCGATAGCCGCCCGCCGCGCGTTGCGCGGCCCGCACGGTCGCCGCACCGGCCCGGAATCGGGGATCGTCGAGCAGGCGCTGCGCGAGCGCCCGGACGACCATCACCTCGGCGTCCTCGACGCGCATCGACAGCCCGGCGCCCAGCTCGACGACGCGGCGAGCCACCAGCGGCTGGTCGGCGCCCTGCGGGACGACCAGCATCGGAACCCCGGCGTACAGGGCCTCGTTGACACTGTTCATCCCCCCGTGCGTGAGAAACAGCGCGGCTCGGGCCAACACCTGCGGCTGCGGCACCCAGCGGCGGGCGAGCACGTTGCCTGGCAGCGGACCGAGCGCCGCGGGGTCGGTGCGCCCGGTGGCGACGACCACGGTGCCGCCCAGCGGGGCGAGCGCGGTGGCGAAGCGGCTCAGCAGCCGCGGATCGGCGTTGAACACGGTGCCCAGCGAGGCGTACAGCACCGGGTCCCGCAGCCGATCGGCCGGAAACGACCGGTCGGCCGGCCGGGCGCCGATGCTGGGTCCGACGAACCGGTAGGAACGGTCGAGGTCCTGGGCACCGACCTGGAACGCCCGCGAGGTGTAGACCAGGTTGAGCGGCTGGCGGATGTTGCCCAGATCGACGAGCGGCAACCCGTGGGTGTCGTAGCGGCGCCGCAGCTCCCGGTGTGACCACAGGTAGTCCCGAAGGGTGCCGGGCCGCACCGCCGCCGCGGCCAGGAGGCCTCTCGACGCGCGGGTGGGGCTGGGCACCTGCCGGTTGAACGCGAACGTGGTGAACGACGACGCGGCCGGCACGCCGAGTTCCCGGGCGGCGACCGCGCCCCACAGGCAGGCGGCGTCATGGACGATCAGGTCGGGACCGGCCCGGCGCAGGTCGGCGAGCACCGCCGGCAGCACCCGGACGGCGGTGCGGGCGAGCCCCGCCAGTAACGTGACCGGGATCGGCGGGTCGGGGAGCGGCTGGTCGCCGCCCGAGTAGAGGTGCACGGTCGCGCCGGCGGCCGTGATCTCGTCCCGGAAGGCGGGCGAGGTGTGGTACGTGACGGTGTGGCCGCGCCGGACAAGCTCGGCGACGACGGGCAGCGTCGGGTTGACCCGTCCATGCATGGCGATGTTGAGGAACGCGACAGTACTCACCGGCCAGCCTCCGATCTGTTTCCCACCTGGACCAGATGACCACTCGATTCGTGACAACGGAGGCCGCGGCCTCCTTCCCCGAGGCCGGGGACGGATCTAACCTTTGATCATGATGGTGGAGCCATGACCGGTGCCGCGGCCGCGCCCGAACTCCGTGACCGGCGGGTGGAGTGCGCGGCCCTCGACCGTACGCTCGGTGAGGTGCGCTCCGGTCGGGGGCAGGCCCTGCTGCTCCGCGGCGAGGCCGGAGTCGGGAAATCGGCTCTGCTCGACTACCTCGTGCGGCGTTCGGACGGCTGCCGGGTGATGCGGGCGGCGGGCGTCGAATCCGAGATGGAGCTGCCCTTCGCGGGATTGCATCAATTGTGCGCGCCGATGCTGGATCGTCGCGACCGCCTCCCCGGCCCGCAGAGCGAGGCGCTGGCCGTCGCGTTCGGCCACAGCGCCGGCAGCCCACCGGACAGGTTCCTGGTCGGCGTCGCCGTCCTGAGCCTGCTGTCGGCGGTCTCCGAGGACCAACCGCTGCTGTGCGTGATCGATGATGGGCAGTGGCTGGACCAGGTTTCCGTACAGACGTTGACGTTCGTCTCCCGGCGCCTGCTCGCCGAGCGCATCGGCATCGTCTTCTCGGTCCGGGAACCGGCGGCCGAAACCACGTGGCAGGGCTTGCCCGAGTTGGCCGTGGCCGGACTGCCCAAGGACCACGCCCGTGCACTGCTGGACTCGGCTCTGCCTGGACGGCTCGACGAACGGATCCGGGACCGGATCGTCGCGGAGACCCGGGGCAACCCCCTCGCTCTGCTGGAGCTGCCGCGCGGCCTGACGGCGGCCGAGTTGGCCGGCGGGTTCGGGCGCCCGGACGCCCAGCCGTTGACCAGCCAGATCGAACAGAGCTTCGCCCGTCGGGTGCGGTCGATGCCGGAGCCGACCCAGAAGGTGCTGCTGACCGCGGCGGCCGAGCCGCTCGGCGACACGATGCTGCTGCTGCGCGCCACCAAACTGATGGGCCTGCCGATGAACGCGAGCGCACCGGCCGAGGCGGCCGGGCTCGTCGAACTGGGCTCCCGGGTGCGGTTCCGGCATCCCCTGGTACGGACGGCGATCTACCGGGCGGCGACTCCCGACGAACGCCGCACTGTTCATCGCGTCCTCGCCGAGGCAACCGACCCGGCCGCCGACCCCGACCGGCGCGCCTGGCACCGGGCCCACGCGGCGACCGACGCGGACGAGGAGGTCGCCGCCGAACTGGTCAGCTCCGCCGCCCGGGCCGAGCAGCGCGGCGGTGTCGCGGCCGCGGCCGAGTTTCTGCGGCGGGCGACCGAGCTGACCCCCGATCCCGCGACCCGCGCGATCCGTGCCCTGGCTGCCGCCGAGGCCGAGCTACGCTGCGGCGCCTTCGAGACCGCGTTGAAGTTGCTGATCACGGCCGACGAGGATCCGGCCGAGGAACTCCACCGGGCCCGGGTGAACCTGATGCGAGCACAGATCGCCTTCGCCATCGGTCATGACATGACCGCACCGCGGCTGCTGCTCGACGCGGCCCGACGGCTCGAGCGGCTGGACGACGAACTCGCCCGCGACACCTACCGCGATGCGATGGGGGCTGCGGTGCTCGCCGGGGGGTTCGCCGACGGAACCGGGATCCGCGAGGTGGCCCAAGCGATCCGAGCGGCACCGAAACCAGCCCGGCACCGACCCGGTGATCTCCTGCTGGACGGCCTCGCCGTGGCGCGCACCGACGGATACTCCGACGCCGTCGCACTTCTGGACGAGGCCCTCCAGCAATTCCGCGCCGAGGACACCGCCGGGGCGAGCGACCAGTCCTGGCTGTGGTTGGCGTCCATCACCGCCGCCGACCTGCTGGACGACGAGCGCTGGTCGATTCTGACCTCGCGGCACGTACGCGCCGCTCGGGACGCCGGCGATCTCAGCGTGCTCCCGCTCACTCTCAACTCGCTCGTCTACGTGCACCTCTTCGCCGGGGAGCGGGCGACGGCGGCCGCGGTGGTCGGGGAGATCCAGGCCATCGGCGAGGCGACCGGGGTCGCGCTGGCACCCTACGGCGCGCTGGCGCTGGCCGCCTGGCGGGGTGACGAGGCCCTCGCCGCTCCGCTGATCGAGGCAAGCCTCGCCGACGTGGTGGCCCGCGGCGAAGACACCGGGGTCCTGGTCGCTCACTGGGCGCAATCGGTGCTGCTGAACGGACTCGGCCGGTACCAGGACGCCTTCCCCGCGGCCCGCGCCGCGACCGAGCATCCGCTCGAGTCCGCCGTGGTCTACTGGGCGCTGGCGGAGATGATCGAGGCGGCCGTTCGCAGTGGCCGGACCGAACTCGCCGCCGGCGCCTACGAGCGCCTGGCCGCGGCGACGCGAGCCCGCCCGACCGGGTGGGCCCGAGGTCTGCAGGCCCGATGCGAGGCCCTGCTGACGGACGGCAGTGCGGCGGACGCCCGGTACCGCAAGGCGATCGATCATCTCGGCCGGACCCGGATCCGGACGGACCTGGCGCGCACCCACCTGCTGTACGGCGAGTGGCTGCGGCAGGAGAACCGACCCGAGGAGGCCCGCGGCCAGCTCCGGACGGCGTACGACATGCTTTCCGCGGCGGGAGCCGACGCGTTCGCGGACCGCGCACGCCAGGAACTCGCCGCCACCGGTGAGCCCGTCGCCGAGCGCCGCACCGACGCCAGCGACACCCTGACTCCGCAAGAGGCGCACATCGCCGGGCTCGCCGGCAGTGGGCTGACCAACGCCGAGATCGGCGCGCAGCTCTTCCTCAGCCCACACACCGTCGAATGGCACCTGCGCAAGGTCTTCGCCAAGCTGGGTATCACGTCCCGCCGGCAGCTTCGCCCACCCGACTCCGGGCGGGCCGGGTCTCCTTGACGGGCAGCATCAGGAGGATCGACAGGATCAGGAGCACGCCCAGGGTCGTCGCCACCATGACCTTGTCGGCCGTCGGGAAGACGTCCAGGTGCAGCACGTGCCACAGGAAGTGGATCGCGTTGTAGATCAACCAGGCGCCTCCGGTCACCACCATGGCCTCCCGGGTCGGGCGGCGCAGCGCCCACACGGTCAGCACCAGCAGGGACAGGTTGAGCGCGCCCACGTCACGGGCGAGATGCTCGTTGTACGGGCCGAGCGCCGCCACCCAGTGCAACCCCGGCCCCGGGAAGTCGTTGTAGAACGACAGCGGTAACGCCGCCGCCCACACCCCCTGGTACGCCGCCGCGAACGCCAGCACCCCGGCCATCCAGCGCTTGGCCGCCACCGTCATCGCGATGCCGCCCACTGCTCGAACGTGATCTTCCCGCGGTGGAAGTCGCCGGCCGGCAGCACGCCACCGTTGGCCATCGCCTTACCCACGGGCACCGTCAGCACCAGCTGACCCTTGCCCTTGGCCAGGCGGCGCATCATCGACGCCATCGTCAACTCCTCCGGGCCGGCCAGCTCGGTCGCCCGGCCCTGGGCGGGCCCCTCGGCCAGGCGGACGAGTTCGGCGGCGACCTCGGCAGCGGCGACCGGCCGGCTCACCATCCGCGGCGCAACCTTCACCGGGCCCGGCATCTGGGCGAGCATCTGCGCCGCGAACTCGTGGAACTG
>Ga0207668_10001352_pt1 | contig 14527 bp, 10 predicted proteins | sample KBSS43metaG_FD_184323 | JGI IMG/M metagenome (GOLD analysis project Ga0207668, IMG submission 184323) | Switchgrass rhizosphere microbial communities from Kellogg Biological Station, Michigan, USA - KBS S4-3 metaG (SPAdes) (version 2) | ecosystem: Host-associated > Plants > Roots > Rhizosphere... | reverse complement strand
TCGTACCTCGGCGGAAGGGAGGCCGCAGCAGGTCGGCGGCGGCGACGCCGGAATTGCCTTCGACGCCTTAGTTTTTTGAGGTTGGCGGTGTTTCAGAACGGTGCGGCCCTGCTTCGGGCCGCACCGCAGCCACGGCGATAGACGACACAATCATCAATGAAGCGAGGAAATAAGCACCGAGGCAAGATGCTCTCGCCAGAACCTTAGGCTGAAATCATCTTTGAGGTTGAGAGAGAACATTTGCTCTACGGCACCCGACGATGAATAGAATCCGTTTATCATGATATTCATGGTGGCGAGGTAGCATTGACTATCCAGGTTTTTCCTGAACTGGCCGGTGGAAGAACCGGCAGCAATCGCGTGCTCCACATGGTCAAGGCAGATCCGAGCAGCTTCGCGTGCCTCTTCAGGTATCTTGATGGACGGATTGACGCTGATTTCCGACATTAAGAAGCCGAATCCTGATCCAAATCCATCAAATACAATATAGAACACGGAACGAATGATCTCTTCCGGATCGGTTTCTAGATCGATCTTCTCCAAAGCCTCACGATAAAATTTCGCCTCCATGCACATCACGGCGTGGAAAAGATCATATTTGTTCTCGTAGTATTCGTAGAGAGTTTTTCGGCTTACCCGAGCATCGGCGCATATATCGCTAACTTTAGTGTTGGAAATACCATGCTTCCGAAAGGTGCGAAACGCAGACCAGACGAGTCTGTCGTTTGTATCAGCGACCGATTGACCCGGCACTCTACTCATTCCGACCCTCTCCCGATTCCTCCCAGCAGAACCATCGCCGGTGCGCCGTTCGACGGGAAGCAGGGGTTTTTCCTAGCGGAATATTGCCTATCACATAAGGGGCGGAGCTTCCAGCCTGGGGCGCCGAGGATTGTGTCGCGGGTGGTGGTGTGGCTCTGCGGTAGCGGAGCAGAGGTAGCGTCCGCGACGGGGCTATCTCACGGCGCCCGGCGGGGCTGGCGTCGGCATTGGCCGGCAGCGGCAGCGCCATTCCTTCTGCGGGCGTCGTGAAAGAGCGTGCGGGGGGCAACCGCAAGGAACGAGGAGCTTCTTGACGCGGCGCGGCGCGGCTTCGAGTTTAGCGAGACAGCATCGGCGGCAGCTGCGATACAGAGTTTGCCAGGGCGGCAGGAACGGCAACAGGAGCAGCCCGACTACGAACAGGCCAAGCCGGCGAACCAATCTGGAGGTATGGCTCTTGTCGAATGGAGACGGCGCGACGCGGTGGAGGAAGCGGCGCGGCGCGAAGTGGCCGCGAGGACGACCGACCTACGGCGTTGTCTTGGGCGCCTCGTCCGAAACGACGTTGGCCTGGCGAGCGAGCCACTTCCAGCGGCCGCCGTCGAGCACATAGACATTCGTGTACCGCCGGGTGAGCGGCCGCACGCCATAGGTTCTCCCGAGTTCGCTGGCGGCGGTCGGGGTGAAAATCTCGTTCCCCATGACCACGCCGACGTGCCCGGAGACCGTGACGCTCTCAGCCGCGCGCTCGAACGCCTCGGCGCCGATCTGGCCGTTGCGCATCATCGCCAGAAACTGATCGCGGGTCAGCACGCGATTGGTCGGCGCGTTGATGCGCAGATCAGGATGCGCGAGATCCGCCAGACCGTTCAAGTCGGCGCGGGCCACCATGTCCTTCTGGCGAGCGTCGAGTTCGGTAAGCATCGCAACGGGATCAGCCGGCCCGGTGGCCGCGGCCGCCGCCGGAGGCACGGGCGAGACCAAGAATACGCAGACCAATCCGGCGAAAAGGCGGCGCATCGCGCACTCCACTTGCTAGCGCCTGGATTACTGCCGCGAAACCCGCTCGGCGACAACGCCGTACCGCGACCCGACGCACGCGCCGGGCGAGCGCGCCGGTGTGGTGGAACGACGGCGGGCCGGACTTGTGACCGGCGGATGGTGGGCCGCATCCTCTGCGCCATGTGACATGCGGGTCCGGGTCGGCCTCAGTCGATGCTGCACCCCCGTTCGTCTACGAATCCGGCACTTTCGTCTAAATTTCAGCGCGTTGCGGCCTTTCGCGCCATAGCCCCCGCATTCAACGAGATCCGATCGTCTCGCGGGAGCAGGAGAGAGAACGATGTCAATTCTGAGCGTCGACAAGGAAGGTGCCGGTCCGCTTTTCACGTTCACCAGCGCCGACCCCTCCGCGCTTCTGAAGGCCGGCGTCACGTACTACCAGTCCAGCGCCAGCGACGGCTTCGCTATTCTCGGGCCAGGTTCGAGCGTGATGACGCCTCACCTGACCGTGGCCGGGTCGATCATCGGCGAATATGGCGGCATCCGCGACAGCGGGGTCGGCACGCTGACAGTCACCGTCCTGCCGACCGGACTGATCGCCGCGCCAAGAGCGATACAGGTGTACGGCCATCTGACACTCGACAATGCCGGATACATCAAGGGTGGCATCGAATCGAATAACAACGCGGGGGACAATAGGCTCATCAACACCGGAACCATTAGCGGCGATCTCAAGTTCATCGGATCGAATGACAGAGTCATCAATACGGGCACGATAATCGGCAACGTTGATCTTGGATCCGGCACCAACTACCTTGACACCCATCTTGGCACAGTGACTGGGACTATCTCCGGCGCGTCGGGTTACAACACCTATGTCATTGCCGGAACCGAGACAATCTACGATAGCTTCGGCTACGAATTCATTCAGTCATACGGCAATTACAAACTGACCGGCGCCCTGGATAGCCTGGCGCTCCTCGGCGATGCGACCGTCGGAACGGGAAACTATATCGCGAACACGCTGTACGGCAACGACAACGGCAATACCCTGTTCGGCGGCGGTGGCAACGATACGCTCTACGGCGGAACCGGGAGCGACAACCTGAACGGCGGGGAAGACAACGACTATATCGACAGCGGGTCCAGCGGGAGCGACACGCTCTCGGGTGGCAATGGCAACGACCTCATCGTCGCGAAAGGCGACGCGGCTCTGATAGCTGGCGGTGCCGGCAATGACCGCGTGTTCGTGGATGGAACGGGCGCGTACACGATCATGGGCGGCAGCGGGGTGGACTGGGCCTACTTCCGCGCCAACGACGTGGGCCTGGTCGCCAACCTGGCAACGCAGACGGTCTCCGGCGGCTATGCCGATGACGACCGCATCTACGGCATCGAGAATCTGGGCGGTTCACAACGCGCCGACGCGATCACCGGCAGCGTTGGCGCCAACGCACTCGAAGGGGCAGACGGCGAAGACACCCTGGCGGGTGGCGGCGGCAACGACACCCTGACTGGAGGCACCGGTGCCGATCGGCTCGACGGTGGCGACGGTATCGACACGGCGGACTACACCAATGCCTTCGGCGCCGTATCGGCGAGCCTGACAGCCAACCGGGGTCTGGCCGGCGAGGCGCTGAATGACGCCTATGTCGGCATCGAGCAGTTTCGCGGCAGCGGCTTCAACGACACGCTCGTCGGTGGCACGGCGAACGACGGCCTGTTCGGGGGTTACGGAAACGACAGCCTGAACGGTGCCTCCGGTAACGACACGCTGGAAGGTGGCCAGGGCAACGACACGCTGGTCGGCGGGTCCGGCGCCGACGTGTTCGCCTACTCCGGAAACAGCTCCGATTTCGGGTATGACACCATCACGGTTTTCACCAATGGCCAGGATAAGATCAGCTTTACCGCATCGAACATCGCCTCGTTCAGCGATATCATCGCGAGTCAGGACGGTGCCGACACGGTTATCGACTTCCTCGTGGGAAGCATCCGCATCCAGAACTTTCAGGCCACGAACATCGACGTGACCGACTTCATCTTCGGCTGAGCAGAGGCGCGCCGACACCTCTGGCCGCAGACAGCGTCGCCGGTTTCTTGACCGGCGGCGTTTTCTATCCGGTATCGCCGGCTCCCTGCGGACAAACCGTTCCAGAGACACCATGCTGACCGCCGCCTCTCGGGGCAGCCGCTCGGAACGCCTTCCACAGCCGCAGCCAACCAACGCCCTGCTCATATGCGTTTCCGCTACCGGTAGCGGGGAGAGGGACTTTCACGTCGGTCGATCACCTGAACCTTCAGCCCATATTCCACCCGCGCCGTGCCCGCCGCCGGCACCACCGTCTTCCACACCCAGCCACCCCTGCCCCGCGTGACCCCCGCAACCCTGCGCTCCAGCTCGTAGGGGATCACGATCTCGACCGCCGCCGGTACGTCGCGCGCATTGCTGATCTCGACCCGCCAACGCTGGCGGAGGCCGTTCTGCGACAAGCGGGTCAGCGCCCACTGCACGTCGGTGCTGCTGCCCATCGCCAGTTCGACCTCGTCGCCCACCGCGCGGTCGGCAAGGTCGCTGGTGGCGACCGGGATCGTCCGACCCGCCGCCGGCTCGTAGACCACCACCGCACCCGCCGGCAGCGGCAGGCCGAGCCCGCGCGGCTTCACGTTCTTCGATCGCAGCAGCAGTGCCATCGGCGCGAAGCCGTCGGCGGCATCGCCGACATCGGCGGTGTAGATGCGGTCGAAATCGGCCTCGGGCTGGCTGAGCAGCGCCACCTGCTTCTGCGCCTGCGCCGCGACCGTCACCGGGATGGGCACGCGGTAGAGCTTGAGGTCGCCGAGATCCTCCTGCTCGGCGACCATCGCCGGCACCGCCATCAGGCTTTCGGCGCGCCGCTGCGCGGTCACGACAATATCCTGCGCCATCGGCGCCGGTGGCGGTGGCGGCGGCGGCGGCGGGGGTGGCGGCACCAATGCCTCCGACGACCCACTGCGGGTCGTCGCCATCGGCCAGCATCTCAACTCCAGCGCACCGGATTGCCGCTCCGTGCGGTCGCCCGCCGCCTCGCGATAAGGCTGGCCGGCAACGACCTGCAGCCGCGCATCGGCGAAGCTCTCGCTGCCCCCGTTCGCGATCGTCAGCCAGGCGAACAGCGACAGCTTGCGGGCATCGCCCGGATCATGCTCGGCAACGTAGTCCGCCGACCAGTCGAAGCCCTCGGCGAGATAGCTGAGCTGGACGGTGACCGTCGTCTCGCGGTCGCTCTCGGTCACCACCGACAGCGTCGGCCGCGCCGAAAGATCGTCGGGCACGCCGTCGTAGATCATCCGCTCGGGCAGACCCGCGCAGCCGAGCGCCTCGTAGCCCTCGGCGGTCTGGACGATCACGCCCGCGTCCGGCCCGGCCTGGATGATCGCATCCTGCTCGGTCACCTTGCCGGTCGCGCGATCGGTGCGGCGGAGGGTGACGCGCCGCTTGAGATTGGCGTCGACCAGCCCCGCCGGCGAGATCAGCCGGGCATCGCGGTTCTTCTCGCGCACGCCATTGGGGAGGCCGGTGACGATCGCGCTTTCGGGCAACAGTCCTTGCGCGACGCCTTCGAACCGGATCACCGAGGTGCCCGCCGGCAGATGGATGGTGCGCGTCTCGCTGACCAGCGCATAGCCGCCCGGCCAGAAGCGATTCACTGCCCCCTCGCCGCGGTTCGGATCGCGGTAGATGGTGAGCGAGACGTCGCGCGCCTCCCCGGCATGGACGGTCCCCGCCGCCGCCGGCATCGCCACGGCGAGCGCCAGGACCGCCGTCAGGATCGGGGCGAACGCCCGCACGGACGTCAGTACTTCGTGTCGAAGGTGGCGGTCACGTCGGTGGTGCCGTTGGCCGGCACCGGCACCTTCCATTCGACCCGGTCGGCCGAGACCCGCTCGCCGGTGAGGCTCTGCTCGGTGATCTGAACGTCACCCCACAGCCCGTCCTGGGCGAGATCGACGGTGACCGCGTCGGGCCGGGCGTTGCTGAGCGTATAGCGCATCCGCGTCCGCCAGCGGCGGTTGGCGAGCCGGGTCCGCTCCTCGACCACCGCCTTGCCCTTGACGTCGAAGGCATCGCCGGTGCGGATCGCCATCGACGAGCCCATCGGCGTATGGTCGATCCGGTCCTCGCCGACGAACTGCGGGTTGCCGCGCGCATCGCGCAGATAGACGCGCATCGTGCCCGCCGGCAGCTGATCGCCGAGCCCGCCCGTCCGCGAGGAGGAGAACTTGATCGCGGTCACCGCGCTGCGCGGCGTGTCGTTGCCGACCAGCCAGCCATTGTCGAACTGATAGGCCTTGCGCGCCGTGGCGCCACGCACATCGAGGAAGCTCACCTGCTTCTGCTGGGCGTTGGCGATCGTCGTCCGCGCCTTCAGCGGATAGAGGTAGTAATCGCCCAACCGCTCGCGCGACCCGCTCTCGGTGCCGGGGCGGACCAGGCTGGGCGATGCGGATCGCCCGCTGCCGTTGACCGCGCCGGCGACCAGCAGGGTGTCGGCATTGGCGAAGGTGGTGCCAGTGTTGTTGGTGAGCGTCACCCAGCCCTGCACGTCGATCGCGCCCTTCGCCTCGTCGAACAGGGCGACGTAGTCGGCGCTCCAGCCGAGTCCCGGCGTCAGATAGGACAGGCGCACCGGCACCGCCCCGGCCTTCTCGGCATCGATCGTCACCGACAGGGTCGGCCGCGCGCGGAGATTGTCGGGGACCTTGTCGAAGATCACCCGGACCGGCAGCCCGTCGTCGCGCAGCACCTCGATGCGGTTGCCGATCTGGAGGACGACGCCGTCATTGGCGGCGAGGACCTTCGCCTGCTCGCGCGTCTCCGCGCCGGTGCCGGGGTTGGTGCGGACGATCGTGACCACCTGCCCGACCGCCTTGTCCATCATCGTCGCGGGCGAGAGCAGGTCGTAGTCGAAATTCTGCTCGACGATGCCGATCCCCGCACCGGCGAGCGTCACCGTCGCCGGCCGAATCTGCGCCGAGACGTCGGGAAACTCCTGCCGCGACCGGCCGGCGGGTACGGTCAGGGTCCGCGCATCCTGCACCAGCGCGATATCGTTGTAGATCGTGACTGCCAGATCGCCCTGCGGCGCCTGCGCCAGGGCAGGCGAGGTGAAGAGAGCGAGCAGCAACAGGCCATGACGACGCACCACAGGCAACCCTCTCGGTTATTCGAGGAACGACGATGCCCGCTGCGGCGGGGAATGCCAACCCGGCTGGAGCCTCGGGAACAGGAAACCGTTCGTGTGGAGATGAGGCTTGCAACCCTCACCCTCCGTCCCCGTTTCGCCCTTGGAGACGAACCAGAAAAGGGGAGCCGATGCTGAACATTCGCCGCGCGACCGACCTCGTCTTCGACCGCACGGCGGCGCCGGCCATCCCCGATATTGCCGTCGACGAAAGCTGGTTCGACGCCGCGACCTGCCGCAATTGCGGCGCACCACGCCCGACCCCCTATTGCGGGCAATGCGGACAGAAGGCCGCGACCCGCCTCGCCTGGCGCGACATCGGCCGCGAGACCTGGGATCGGATCCGGGTGTTCGAGATCATCTCGCTCCGCACCGTCCTGCGGCTGTTGCTGTCGCCCGGCCGTATCGCCCGCGACTTCGTGATGGGCCGGCGCAGCGCGCACATGCATCCGCTGAAGCTGCTGGTCGCACTCGTCGCGATCCTCGTCCTGCTGCTTGCCGCCAACCGCTATTTCGGCACCTATGCCTTTGCCGGGCGCAACGGCGATGTCGACCGCATGGCCGAGCGGGTGATGGCCTATGCCAATTGGAGCTTCTCGCTCGGCATCTTCGCGATCTTCCTGGGATCGTGGACGGTGTTTCGCCGTCGGCTCGGCTACAACGCGATCGAGCATGCGGTGCTCTCGGTCTACTGCCAGAACGTCATTCTCGCGGTCATCATCGTCAACCTGTTGCCGACGCTCATCTGGCACAGCCCCGGCTTCATCCTCTGGCACAAGGCCGCGTCGCAATACTACATCTTCGCGATCAAGCTGCTGATCGTCGGCACTGCCTATCGCCAGTTCTTCCTGGTCGACCTGAAATCGGATTGGCCGAAGCTGCTGTCGGCCTGCCTGATCTACGCGGTCGCCGGTTGGGCGCTGCTGCGCCTCTACGCATTCGCCATCCTGTGGCTGGTCAGCCGCTAGAGCCTGAAAACGAAGAACGATCGAGAGGAGATGGGATGCGACGGGCATGGATGGCATCGACCGCGGCCGCCCTGGCGCTGGCCGGCTGCGACAGCAAGAGCGGATCCTCGGAGACCGCGCTCTCCGGCCCGCAGATGTCGGGATCGCAGAAGGTGGAGGCGATCGCCTCCACGCTCCAGGCCTGCTCCTATGACGGATCGCCGGTCACGGCGGCACCCGCCGCGCTTTCCGGCAACGTGCCCGACGAGTGCTCGACGACGGTCAAGCGGATCATGGGCTTCACCGGCCTGCCCGCCAATTTCGTCGTGGTCGCCGGCCCCGTCGACAATGCCGCCGCGGTGATCCTGCTCGACCAGAACAAGATCCCGCGGCGGATCATCGCCTTCAACCCGGATTTCATGGCGGCGGCGCGCAGCAAGGTCGGCGGCAATCCCTGGGGCCCGATCAGCATCATGGCGCACGAGATCGCCCACCATCTGTCGGGCCACACCATCGTGCCCGGCGGCAGCCGCCCCGAGATCGAACTGGAGGCGGACAAGTTCAGCGGCTTCGTTCTCCAGAAGATGGGCGCGCCGCTCGACGCCGCGACCCAGATGATCCTGACCGTCGGCACCAGCCACGGCACCCCGACCCACCCCGACAAGCAGAGCCGTGCCGCGGCGATCCGCCAGGGCTGGACCGAATCCTGCCAGCAATCGGGCGGCACCGGCTGCGCCGGCGGCGAGGCCGGCCCGGCCGCCACACCGACCACCCCGCCGCCCACCGCAGCTCCGGAGGCGATCCCTGCCCGCGCACTGCCCGCGCCAGGATCGATCCCGTTCAAATATGGCCGCTTCGTCGTCGACGAGACCGGCAAGCTGGATCCGGCGCGGGTCAAGGCGATGCAGGACCAGCTCTTCGCGCTCGCCAGGGACGTCGGCGTCGAGATGACCTTCCTCGTCGTCAATGACCTGAAGGGCATGTCGGCCGAGGACTATGCCTGGGCGATGATGCGCCAGCTGCGCGTCGGCAAACTCGATGTTGGCAACGGCGCGGTGGTGGTGGTGGCGCCGCACCAGCGCCAGGCTGCGGTTGCCTTCGGCCCCGGTCTCGCGAAGGAGGCCGAGTTCTCCAACCCCAAGGCGCAGCTGCTGCAATGGATCGACGCCGCCTGGCGTTATTGTGACGATGCCGATGGCTGCAAGACCTGGACCGACAACCTGTTCGACATCTTCCGCCTGACGCTGGCCAATGCCAGCCACACCAGATGGACGATCGAATACCAGACGTTGGGCGAACTCCTCGACCATTACGACAAGGTCAATGCCGAGCGGATGGCGAGCAAGCGGCCGTTCAACCCCGACACGGACCAGCCGCTCGGCAACCTCCTCCGCCTGAGCGGGCGGATCACCAGCCTCAAGCCGCCCGAGGGCATCGGCCAGGTCAATGGCCGCATCCTCGGCGGCGAGCTCGGCTACAGCGCAGTCAGCATGACCACCGACGACGGTCTGCCAGTGATCCTCTACGTGTCCCCGCGCCTCGCCCCGCTGATGCCCTCGGGCGCGATCAAGGCCGACGCGCGCTACACCGTGGTCGGCCGGCTGCAACGCACCGGCGACCGCAAGGATCAGGCTTCGGCACTCTGGCTGTTCAGCTACGACCAGCTGTGAGACGCCCTGGCCGCCGCCGGATTCAGGCGGAGACCGGCCCTTCCGCAGCCTTCTTCGCCGCGACGATCGCCTGCAATGCCGGAATGGCGGAGAAGCTGGCGAAGCAGGGTTGAGGCATCGGCGGTAGATCCGGCTCCAATTCCACCCGTCGCTGCGACCAACGTCCCGCCTCGGCCGATCAACGTCCCGCGCGGCATTGGCCGGCTCATCGCGCCGGCCCTATGATGCCGCGCCATGACCCGCCCGCCCCTCGCCCATCGCCTCGCCGGCGACTGGGCGATTCTCGTGCTCGCACTGTTCTGGGTCGCGCGCTACGCGATCGTCACGACGGTCGACCATCTCGCCGCGGACACCGCGATCTTCTACCTGCCGCGCGCGCTGATCAGCCTGAGCGGCTTTGGCCTGTCGACGGCCATCACGCGGGTGCGGCCGACACCGTCATCATCGGTGCGCGGCTGGGGAATCCTGGCGCTGCTGATGCTCGCGGTGAGCGGCGGTTTCTTCCAGGCCAGCGTCAATTACGTTATTTTCCACTTCTTCGCACCGGAGATGCGGCCGGTGGTCGACGGCACTGTCTACCTCCGCGACACGGTGAGCTGGTTCTGGACCTATGCCGCGCTGCTCGGCATCGTCTTCGCGCTCGACGCCAGCCATGACGCGGCGGAGCGGGCACGGCAGATCGCGGTGCTCGACCGGATGGCGCATCAGGCGCAGCTCCGCGCGTTGCGCTACCAGCTCAATCCGCATTTCATCTTCAACACGTTGAACTCGATCGCTACCCTGGTCGCGCGCCGCGACACCGAGACCGCCGAACGGATGATCGAGGACCTCGCGGACTTCCTTCGTGCGACGCTCGCGGTCGATCCGCATGAGGACGTGTCGCTCGCGCGCGAACTGGAGTTGCAGGCGCTCTATCTCGCGCTTGAGGCGCGGCGTTTCCCCGATCGCCTCCGCGTCGCGATGGACGTCACACCCGAATCCACCCATGCGCTGGTGCCCAGCCTGATCACCCAGCCGCTGACCGAAAATGTGCTGCGCCACGCCGTCGCGGTCAGCGAGGCGCGGGTCCGCCTCGACATCGTCGCACGCAAGGTCGACGGCCAGCTCCACCTGATCATCGCCAACGACGTGCCGCCCGATGCCCGGCCGCGACGCGGGATGAGCGTCGGCCTCGCCAATGTCGCCGAGCGCCTTCGCGCGCGCTTCGCCGAGCGATCGTCGTTCGATGCCGGGCTGCAGGCCGACGGCCGCTTCGCCGCGGTCATCCGCATCCCGTTCGTCGCGCGATGATCGGGATGACGACGATGATGATGACGTTCGCAGCGGTCGGAGTCGCGCCATGACGCTCCGGGCGATGGTGGTCGACGACGAGCCGCTGGCGATCGAGCGGATGTGCGGGCTGCTTGCACGGATTCCGGCAGTCGAGGTCGTGGCGACTGCGGGCAGCGGGCGTGACGCGATCCAGCCACTGACTGCGGGCGGCATCGACATCCTGTTCCTCGATGTCGAGATGCCGCAGCTGGATGGCTTCGACCTGATCGAGGCGCTCGCCCGACGCGGTGGGGCAATGCCGCATGTCGTGCTGGTGACCGCGCACGACTATCACGCGCCGATGGCGTTCGATTCGGGCGTGCTCGATTTCCTGACCAAGCCGGTCCGCCTCGTTCGCCTGGAAAGAGCGGTCGACCGCGTCGCCACCGCGATCCACCAGGCAGGTGCCGCCGACCGGGTGGCGGCGCTCGCCGACCAGCTTGCCGCGCTGCGCCGGACGATCGAGAGCGAACCATCGGACTTCCTCTGGGTCCAGCGCCGCGGCGGATCTGTCCGCATCGACCTGCGCGCGATCGAACGGATCCAGGCCGAGCGCGACTATGTCCGCCTCTTCGTCGCCGGTGAGGATTATCTCCACCGCGATTCGCTCACTGCCATCGCCGCCCGGCTCGAACCCGAACGCTATCTTCGCATCCACCGCTCCAGCGTCGTCGAACGCAGCGCCATCGTCGGCGTCCGGCGGCGGCCGACGGGCAGCTACCAGGTGCTGCTGAAGGACGGCGCGGTGCTGCCGGTCGGACGCAACTATCGCGCAGTGGTGCTGGGATTGGCTTCGAACGGCTAGCGATCCCTTCCCGTCATGCAGTGAGGGTGCAATGCGTCGTCATGCCGGACATGACGCACGCGAAGCCGGCTCGACACCGGCGTGAACTCGGTCGGCAGGGCCACCTCGCCTTGTGGCGCCACCCTCCTTGCGCCATGCTGGCGGCAGGAGAGCTGCCGGCCAGGGCCATGACGGAAACCGGAATCCATATCGGCGGCGAAGGCCCAGTCGGCGCGCAGGCGATCGCGGATTGCTATCAGGAGATCCGCCGCATCGCCCATCGTCTCGTCAACGGCGAGGCCGACCGGATGCTGATCCAGCCGACCGAGCTGGCGCATGAGGCCGCCATCCGCCTGCTCCGCCTCGACCGGATGCAGTTCGCCGATCGCGGCCATCTCCTCGCCACGGCCGCCCGGCTTGCCCGGCAGGTGTTGCTCGACGAGGTCCGCCGCGCCCGCGCCGGCAAGCGGATCCCGATGCCGCTCACGCTGTGGCCGAGTGCGGTGACGCCGGTGCCGCTGGCGATGCTCGACCGCGCCGTGGCCGAACTGGCCCTGGTCTCCCCCGATTACGCCCGTATCGTCGAGCTGCGCTTCACCCTGGGCATGACCGTCGACGAGACCGCGGCGGCGGCCGGCCTCTCGCCGCGCACGGTCAAACGGCAATGGGCGGCGGCGCGGACCTGGCTCCAGACCTGGCTGGAGGCCGAGGAGGATGCGTGAGGACCCAGCGCTCCAGCGCCGCGCGCTCGCTCTGTTCGAGCGGCTGACCGACGACCCCCCTGCCCGCGCCTCCCTCGCCCGGCTGGAAGGCAGCGCCGCCCGGGCCCGGGCCTCCTTTCCCACCGAGGAGGATCGGTCCGGGGCGCCGGTCGCGATGGCGCTGCCCGAGAGGATCGGCCCCTATCGCCTCGGGCCGGTGCTCGGCGAGGGCGGCATGGGCCTGGTGTTCCTCGCCGAGCGCTGCGACGGGATGTTCGAGCGGACGGTGGCGGTGAAGCTGCTCCACCCCGCCCGCTTCGGCCCGGCGGCGCTCGCCCGCTTCAGCGAGGAGCGGCGGCTGCTCGCCCGGCTCGACCATCCCGGCATCGTCGGGATGCTCGATGGTGGCATCGCCGCCGATGGCTGGCCGTTCATCGTCATGGAGCATGTCGCCGGCCAGCCGATCGACGCCCATGCCGATCACGCCCGGCTCGGCCTCTCGGCGCGGGTGCGGCTGGTCCGCGACGCCTGCCGCGCGGTCGCCGCCGCGCATGGCGCGCGGGTGGTCCATGGCGACCTCAAACCCGGCAATATCCTCGTCGACGCCGAGGGACGGGTGCGGCTGCTCGACTTCGGGATCGCCCGGATGATCGATGGCGAGGTCCAGCCCGGCAACCCGCACACCGCCCATTATGCCGCGCCAGAACGGATCGCGGGGGAGGCACCCAGCGTCGCCGCCGAGATCTTCGCGCTCGGCATCCTGCTGAAGCGGCTCGCCGGTCGCGGCGATCCGGCGCGGCCGGAAACGATGCGGATCGCCGATCGCGAGCTGGCAGCGGTCGCCCGTCGCGCCAGCGCCGCCGCGCCGCGCGAGCGCTATTCCGACGCCACGGCGCTGGCCGCCGATCTCGACCGCTGGCTCGACCGGCGGCCGGTGACCGCGCGGCGCGGGCTGCTCCGCCACATCCGGCTGGCGACACGGCGTCATCCACTCGCCGCCACCGCCCTGCCGCTGCTGCTGCTCGTCGCCGCGCTCGCCGCCGCGCTGATCGTCCAGAGCCACCGCGCGGCCCGTACCCGCTTCGCCGAGGAGCGCGCGCTCGCCCGCTATCAACTCACGGTCGTCGACCGCCAGCTGGCCAGCCAGCCGGGCAGCCTGAAGCTGCGCACCCGCCTCGCCGCCGACGTCCAGACCATGCTTGACCGGATGGCCGACGCGCGGGAAGCGACGCCGGCCTTCCGCGTCGAGGTCGCCGGCGATTACCGCCGCCTTGCGCTGCTTCAGGGCAGCGGCTCCAGCCCCAGCCTCGACGACGTTCCCGCCGCGCGCCGCAGCATCGCCCGCGGCAAGGCGCTGCTCGCCGGGATCGGCACCAGCGAGGCCCGCAACGAGCGTGCGCGGCTGCTGATCGTCGAGGCGCTGATGGCTGCGACTGCCACCGACCTTGCCGCCGCCCGCCGGCTGGTCGGCGAGATCGCGCCGCTGGTCGCCGATGCTCCGTCGGCTTTACGCGCCGACTATCTCTTCGTCGCCAGCGAGACCGCGCAGTGGGAAGGACAGTTCACCCGCGCTGCGGCTTTGGCGCGGCGGGGCCTCGCGCTGCTGCCGGCGCAGGACGGCGACGCCGCGGCAGTGCTGCGCCGGGCTCGCGGGCTCGACCTCGCCGCCGAGGCGCAGTGGTATGCCGGGCAGGAGGCGGCGGCTGTCGCGCCCTTCGCCACGGCGGTGCAGGCGCTGGAGCGGGCCACGGCGCGCTGGCCCGAGGATCGTGCGATCCGCACCGCGCTGACCCGCGCGCGCTGGACGCTCGGCACCACGCTGGTCGGGCTGAAGGATTATGCGCCTGCAGTCACCCTACTCGAACAGGCGTGGTCCGCCGCGCGCAGCGATGCCGCCGCCGACCCCGACGATGCGACCGCGGCGCGGCGCCTGCGCGTGCAGCAGCTCGCCTACGGACAGGCACTGGCCGGCGCCGGAGAGCTTCCCGAGGCGCTCGCCCTCCTCCACCGCTCGGTCGCGGCGCGCTTCGCCTGGTGGCGCCGCGCCCCCGGCGACGCCCGGCGCCAGCGCGACTGGGTGATCGGCATCGCCGCCCTCGCCGACGTCCTCGCCCCCGCCGGCCGC
>Ga0207668_10001351_pt1 | contig 14530 bp, 15 predicted proteins | sample KBSS43metaG_FD_184323 | JGI IMG/M metagenome (GOLD analysis project Ga0207668, IMG submission 184323) | Switchgrass rhizosphere microbial communities from Kellogg Biological Station, Michigan, USA - KBS S4-3 metaG (SPAdes) (version 2) | ecosystem: Host-associated > Plants > Roots > Rhizosphere... | reverse complement strand
ATGAGGAACCGGATGCCGACCATCACGACGATCGCGACCCCGATCCACAGCGCCGCCATCCGGGCCAGCGAGTGGGTCGCGCGGCGGGCCAGGAAGTAGGAGCAGACCAGGAACGCCGGCACCGCGTCGAACCCGCCGTCACGCCGCTCCGCGGCCAGGTCCGTGACCGTGGCGGTTACCGTGGCGACATCGCCGGTCGGCGGTTGCATCGAGATCCGCACCCGTTCGGGCCGCACCATCAGCGTGGCCTCGCCGCCGGGCTCGATGGCGGTGGTGCCGGGGCGGGCCCGCAGCGTCGTCCCCAGCACCGACAGTTCGGCCATTCCGCCGTCCACACGGTTCTGCCGCCCGGGCCACAAGTTGGCCTGGCCGATGAAGCTCGCGACGAAGACCGACGAGGGGCTGTCGTAGATCTCGGTGGGGGTACCGAGCTGCTCGACCTTGCCCGCATTCATGACCGCGATGCGGTCACTCATCGTCAGCGCCTCCTCCTGGTCGTGCGTCACGTAGATGAACGTGATGCCGACCTCCCGCTGAATGCGCTTGAGCTCGAACTGCATTGCGTGGCGCAGCTTCAGATCCAGTGCGCCGAGCGGCTCGTCGAGCAACAGCGCACTCGGGTAGTTCACCAAGGCGCGGGCAAGCGCGACGCGCTGCTGCTGACCGCCGGAGAGCTGGCCGGGCTTGCGCTTGGCGAAGTCGGTGAGCTTGACGATCTCTAGGATCTCGTCGACCCGGCGCGTGACCTCCGCCTTGTCCTTCTTCATGCTGCGTGGCCCGTAGGCGACGTTGTCCCACACCGTCATGTGCGGGAACAGGGCGTAGTGCTGGAAGACCGTGTTCACGTTGCGCTTGTGGGGTGGCACCCGCGAGACGTCGGCGCCCTCCAATCTGATGGCGCCCGTCGTCGGGGTTTCGAAGCCCGCGATCATCCGCAGCGTCGTCGTCTTGCCGCAGCCGGACGGACCGAGCATGGAGAAGAACTCGCCGGCCGCGATGGTGAAGTCCGCATCGTCGACGGCGAGGTAGTCGTCGAACCGCTTCGTGACGTGGTCGATCTCGATGACAGGGCGACCCGGAACGGAGGTTGCTCCGCCTTCGGCCTCGGCATCGACGGCCTCGGTTTCTGTTCTGGCCAGGACCAGACCTCCTTCGCGAACCCCCCGCTGTGGATAAACCTTCGCCGATCTGAGAGTCCTTCGCAAGCGATTCCGCAACGAATTTACTTCTCGACGTTCGAATACCTCAGCCACGAGGTTGCTACAGCGCCGAATCCGCGTGTGGATTCCGTTGCGTCTGCGTCGTCGTGATCGAATGGGCCCATGACACTCGGGACGCAGGCGTCGACGGCCAACGGCGCGCTCACCGCGCCACCCTTCACCGGCCACACCCCGAACGGCGCTGGCGACCTGGCGGTCGAAACCCACGGCATCGCGCCCGTTCCCCGCGACCGGCGGTACGGAACGCCTCGCAGGCTGTTCACGCTCTGGTTTGCGCCGCAGGTCAACATGACCGGCGTCTTCACCGGAGCCATCGCCTTCGTGCTTGGGCTTGGATTCTGGCTCGGACTGCTCGCGATGGTGATCGGCACGGTGCTCGGCTCGCTCGTGGTCGGATACCTGTCGACGTGGGGACCGCGCACGGGTACCGCCCAGCTGCCCGCCTCGCGCATGGCCTTCGGCGGCGGCGTCGTATTACCCGCCGCGCTGCAGTGGTTGTCGTCGATCGCGTGGGATGCCCTGGTCGGCCTGTTCGGTGGTGAGGCGCTCGCGCTACTGCTCGGCGTTCCGTTCTGGGCGGGCGTGCTGATCGTGCTCGGCGTCCAGGGAGTCGTCGGCTACTTCGGCTACGAGGTCATCCACCGCGTCCAGGCCGTGCTGACCGTGGTGCTGTTCGTGACGTTCGTCGTGTTCGCGGTGAAGCTCATCGGCGGGCACGACGTCGTGACGCCCGCGACGCTGCATGGCGCAGACCTCGCCGGCACCTTCGTGCTGATGGTGACGATCTCGTTCAGCCTTGCGGTGTCCTGGGCGAGCTACGCGTCCGACTTCAGCCGGTACCTGCCCGCGGAGTCGTCGAAGCTCAGCGTCTTCGGCTACACCTTCGCCGGCATTCTCAGCGCCTACGTCTTCGTGCAGGGCATCGGTGTCGCGGCAGGCGCAGTGGTGTCCGAGCAGACCGCCGAGGGCGTGCGCTCGGTCATGGGTGGCGGATTCCTCGGCGGCCTCGCCTTGCTCATCATCGCCCTGGCGTCCATCGGGTCGGGCGTGATGAACGACTACAGCGGGTCGTTGGCGCTACAAACACTGGGCGTGCGGGTGCGTCGCCCGCTGTCCTCGGTGGTCGTGACGGTGCTGGCGTTCGGGCTCATCCTCTGGCTGCACGCCGCGGACACCGCGACCCGGTTCCAGAACCTGCTGCTGGTGGTGAGCTACTGGGTGCCCGCCTTCGTGGCCGTCGTCGCCGTCGACTGGTGGATCCGTCGGCGTGGGCGCGACGTCGTCGACCCGGCGGTCGAGCGCACCACGGGTTCGGACGCCGTCGCGGCGCTGGTGGCGTTCGTCGTGGCATTCGCGGTCGCCGTTCCGTTCATGCACACCACCGTGTTTCAGGGGTCCATCGCCGTGCGGTGGCACGGCGCCGACGTCGCGTACTTCGTCAACTTCCTCGTCGCACTGGTGCTCTACGGCGGCTACCGGCTCGTGCGGCAGCGCCGGTAAGGGTCAGTCCCTTCCCTCGAACTTGGACAGGTAGAGCCACGTCGGCCGGTAGCCCCGCCGTTCGTACAGCCGGATGGCGTCGGTGTTGCCTGGCAGCACGCCGAGCACTAGGTCGCGAACGCCCCGGTCGCGCAAATGGCGTTCGAGTGCGTCGAGCAGCTCCGAGCCGAGGCCGCTGCCGCGGTACTTGGGGAGCACGCTGAGCGATTCGATCTCGCCGATCCGCGAACCGGTCTGCCAGGCGTCGGGAATCCAGGTGTCCTCGAGCTCCATGACGTGGGCCAGCCCGTAGCCGATCGCGGCCTCGCCGTCGAAAGCCAGTAGCAGCAACGTGTCTGGCTTTGCGAGCAGTTCGGCGTACAGCGCGCGGCGGACCGCCCACGTCTCGGCGTCGCTCACGTACGGGGCCAACTCGGGCATGGTCTCCGCATGCCGGTGATGCACGGCGACCCACAGTGGCTCGACGAGTGGCAGTTCGTCGGCCCCGGCCGGGCGGACGTGGAAGGCGGCGGTCATGCGTGGCACGCTAGCGTCGGTTCCTGAGTAGTTTCGACCGATGCCCTGGACGGGTACACGGCGCTGCACGCTCGAAAGGAGCCGTCCATGCGACCTGCCACCCTCGCCAAGACCGCGACCGGCGCTCTGGCGACCGCCCTCATTGGCGGCCTGGCCAGCCGGCCCGCCCAGTCGGCGTGGTACGAGAACCTGCGCAAGCCTGGCTTTCAGCCACCGCGCCAAGCGTTTCCCATCGTGTGGCCGCTGTTGTACGCGGACATCGCGGTGGTGTCGGCGTCGACAGTCGATCAATTGGACGAGCGCGGCTCCACCGCCGAGGCCCGTACGTACTCCGCCCTGCTTGCGCTCAACCTCGTGCTCAACGCCTCCTGGTCATGGCTCTTCTTCAACCGACGGCTGCTCGGCACGTCGGCCGTCGCCGCGGCGGCGCTGACCGCGAGCAGCGCCGACCTGACCCGACGATCCGTCTCGGTGAGGGGCGCAGCAGCGGCGCCGTTGGCGCTGTACCCGCTGTGGTGCGCGTTCGCGACGGTGCTCGCGTCGAGCATCTGGTGGCTGAACCGCTCGAGTGACTGATGGCGAAGTCGACGGACCACGACGACAGCGAGGAAGGCCGGCAGCGCCTGGCGGACCGCGTTCTGGCCTGGGCGGAGGACGCGATCTACTGGGCGATCGCAGTCGTTCTCGTGCTCGGCTCCGCGGCGCTGATCGCTGCCCAGGTCAGTACGTTGCTGCGGCTGAGGAACACACCTGTCTCGACCCTGATGTTGGACCTCCTCGACGGACTGCTGCTGATCTTCATCTTCGTGGAGTTGCTCTACGCGGTGCGGGTGTGTCTGCGCTCGCACGAGATCGTCATCGAGCCCTTCCTGGTCGTGGGAATCCTGGCCGCCATCAAGGAGATCGTCGTGCTGTCGGTCGAGGCCGCGAAGCTGTTGGAGAAGGGCCCGGAGTTCTCCCGCGCCGCCGTGGAGATCGGCATCCTCGGCGGCGTGGTGTTGGTGCTTGCCGTTGCCGCCTTCGTCCTACGGGCGCGAGGTAGTGGCACCCACCGCTCGGACGAATGACTGCGCAGCGGCGTCAGCGCACCGTCCCGAAGAACGTCCGCACGTCCTTGACGAACAACTCCGGTTGCTCGAAGGCCGCGAAGTGCCCACCGCGCGGCATGGTGGTCCAGTGGGTGATGTTGTAGTTCTGCTCGCACCACGACCGCGGCGTCGGCCCGATCTCCTTGGGGAACGACGCCACCCCGGTCGGTAGCTCGACACGACCAAGCGAACCGAAGGCGGCCATGCTCTCCCAGTACAGGCGCGCCGACGAGGCGCCGGTCGCGGTCACCCAGTAGAGCGTCACGTTGTCGAGCATTTCGTCTCGGCTGAGCGCGTTCTCGGGATGCGCGCGACGTTCCAACCGGGCTCGCTGGGCTTCTCGGAGAACCCGTAGCCGGGCAGCGAGGGGCAGACCACGTGGAACGCCTCGTCGGCCCGCCCGCCATGGGCGGTCGGGTTGGTCAGCGGCTCGATCACCTTGCTGAACTCGACGATCGACCCGGGCCGGCCGTGGGTGATCACCAAGGGGAAGGCGTCGTGGTGTGGGGAGCGTGGTGGATGAAATGGATTCCGAGAGAATCGATTTCGGTGGTGTACTGATCGAAGCGGTTCAACGCGGCTTCGCGAGTCCGCCAGTCGTAGTCGGTCGCCCAGTAGTCCGCGAGTTCGCGCGTCTAGGCCAACGGGATGTCCTGGCTCCAGTCGGCCACGGGTTCGCACTCCGGCCAACGCGTGGCGTGCAATCGGGCTCGAAGGTCGGCCAGCACGTCGTCGGGCACCGCGATGCGGAACGGTTGGGGATCAGTCATGGCCGCCATTCTCGCGGCGCGGGACCGAAATCTCCGTCGCTTCGGCGCGACCGCGCAACACCACGGAGTCGTGTGCCATCCATCGGTGCCGTTCCCGCGGGTCTGCGCGTGCGACGGCGGCGCCGGAGGCGGCGGTGCGCTCCTGCATCGTCTTCGCGGCATCGGCCAGTCGGGCGGCCTCGTTGACGGGATCGCCGATCACGGTGTACTCGTAGCGGTTCTCGGCGCCGATGTTGCCTGCGAACACCGGTCCCGCGGACACCCCGATGCCGAAGTCGACCGACGGCAGCATCGCGAGATCGGCGCTCAGCGCGCGGGCGGTCTCGAGGGCCGCCGTCGCGGCGTCGTCGGTCTGGATGGGGGCGCCGAAGACGGCGAGGGCCGCGTCGCCCTGGAACTTGTTGATCAGCCCCCCGCGGTCGTCCACGGCGGCGACGACGATGCCGAAGAAGGCGTTCAGGACGTCGGCCACCTGCTGGGGGGTGCGGTTGGTGGCGAGTTGCGTCGAGTCGGCGAGGTCGATGAAGAGGATGGCGACGTCGCGTACCTCACTCGTAGGCGTCTCGCCGGCTTCGACGGCCAACCGCGCGACGTCGAGTCCGACGTGGCGACCGAAGAGCTCGCGGAGCCGGTCGCGCTCGGCGAGCCCGGTGACCATGCGGTTGAACCCGTGTTGGAGCCGCCCGATCTCGGATTGTTCGTACACGTCGACCGTGCGGCCCAGCTCGCCCCGCTCAACCTCGGCCATCGCGTCGACGACGTCGTTGATGGGGTCGGATATCGACCGGGACACCAGGATCAGCGCGCGCAGTCCGAGTAGCACCGACACGAACGTCATCACCGCGACCGGAACGACGAGCGACGCCGTCGTGGGAATGAACCAGCCGTTCGCGTGACACACGATGAGCACGGCGACGGAGATGCTCGGTAGCGCGCTGTTGACGAGCCACATCAGCACCAGGCGCGGGACCACCCCTGGTGAGGTCGTGCGGCCGGTGAAGTCCACGTTCGCGGCGGCGACGATCGGTCGGTAGATGCGTTGGGAGAAGAGCAGGCTGGTACTCACGCTCGAGGTGGCGCCGAAGAGCACCCCAAACACGAGCAGCGCGATCGCGCTGACGCCGGAGTGCGCATTGACGACGATGAACGCGGCTCCGCTGATCGCCCAGGTCGTCACGAGCATGACGGTTTCGCGTCGGACGAGGTTGATCGCGTGGCGTCGTTGGACCGCGTTTGGCTCGAGCCCCGCGACGAACCAGCGCAGGGACGGGGTGATGCTCCAGTAGGCGACTGCGGCAGTGGCGACGAGCGAGGCCACCACGAGGCCGATCAGGATGATCAGGTTCGCCTTCGTCAGCAGTGCGCTGGCCTCGCCAACGGACTGGGTGCTCAACGAGATCACGACCGCGGCGACCTCCGCGACCGTGAGGAGTTGCGCGGACGTCAGCGCCAGCGCATACCGCGTGGCGAGGCCCGACGCAGAACCGGACCGCTCAGTCCGCTCGTCCGGCATGTCGTCGTCCCTGTCTGGTGGCGGTCCTGACCCCACTGGTGATCGCCTCCGTCCGCGCCCGCAGGCGTTCGGCGGTATCGCCCAGGAAGTCAACGATGACGGCCAACTCGTTGTCGGTGTAACGCTCCCACATCCGTGCCGCGGAGCGTTGCCACGACGCGAAGAACTCGTTGCCCGAAACCTCCGAGACGTCGGCGTGCAACAGCACCCGGCGCCGGTCGGTTGGATCGGCCTCGCGGCGCACGTAGCCTTTGCTTGCGAGTCGGTCGACGAGGTTGGTTACCGAAGCGGCCGCCAGGCCGGTATGGCGGCCCAGTTCGCCTGCGCTCATCGGGCCGAGCCTGTCCAGCACGCCAAGCGCCTTGTAGTCGGTGGGGTGCAATCCGAGTTGGCTGGCGAGTGCGGAGTGAAACAGCACGGTCGCGTCACTGTGATTGCGACCGACGCTTTGCAGTCTCGCGAGAAGTTCGGTGCGCGAAGGCTTTTCGTTCATGCCGCAAGCACCAGCGCGGTGAGGGCGGCCACGCAGGTGATCGCGTCGAGCGGCAGCCGCAGGAGGCTGCGGCGTGTCCACCGCACCGCCGCGGCCCGGTCGATGGTGGCGGGGTCCGCCTTCTCGAACGCGACGGCCTTGGGCACGAAGTCGGCGAATGACCACACCCGCATGACCGCGTGACTGGTCAGCGCGACCAACATCGCGATGCGGACGTCGTCGTCGCCCCACGTGACGACGACCGCGGCGACGAGCACCACTTCGAACAGCGTGTGAATCGGTATCCAGAACCGCCGTCGCGACACGCCTCCGTGCTTGGGCTGGATGATCGCGGGGCGGCTGGGCCAGATGGGGTCGAGCACGAGGCACTCGTACAGGCCGCCGCCGAGGCTCGCGCAGGCCAGGAACACGACGACGGCGACCAGGAGCACGGATGCGGTCATGAGCCGAGTATTACGGTCGATCGTAATATTCGTCAAACCGAAACAATGCCGCGCAGCACCCCTGGATGGCCATGCCGGGACGGTCAGTGTACATTTGTTCACCGAATGGTGTCTTGGGTAGCTGGTGCATGCCCGACCACTGTGTTCCCACCCTTGAATGGACCACCGAAAGGACCAGTCGCCATGTCGTTTTCGCTCGAGCCGTCGGACGACGTCATCCAGGTTCGAGACTGGGTGCACGACTTCGCCGAACAGGTCGTTCGTCCCGCGGCGGCCGAGTGGGACGAACGCGAGGAAACGCCGTGGCCGATCATTCAGGAGGCCGCGAAGGTCGGGCTGTACTCGATGGAACTCTTCGCGACACAGGCCGCCGAACCCAGTGGGCTCGGCATGTTGGCCGTGTTCGAGGAGCTGTTCTGGGGCGACGCCGGCATCGCGCTGTCGATCCTGGGCACCGGGCTCGCGGCGGCCTCGTTGGCCACCACCGGAACGCCGGAACAGATGGGCGAATGGCTACCCCAGATGTTCGGCACCATCGCGGATCCGCAACTGGCGTCGTTCTGCGCGTCTGAGCCCGGCGCCGGGTCCGACGTCGCGGCCATCATCACGCGGGCCCGCTACGACGGGGCGACCGACGAATGGGTCATCAACGGCACCAAGACGTGGGCGACCAACGGCGGCATCGCCAACGTGCACATCGTCGTCGCCTCGGTGGACCCCGACCTCGGTTCCCGCGGACAGGCCACGTTCATCATCCCGCCGGGCACAAAGGGATTCAGTCAGGGCCAGAAGTTCAAGAAGCACGGAATCCGCGCGTCGCACACCGCCGAGGTGGTGCTCGACGACGTCCGGATTCCCGGCCGGCTGATCATCGGCGGCAAGGACAAGTACGACGAACGCATCGCGCGGGCGCGAGAGGGCAAGAGTTCCGCGGGGCAGGCGGCCATGAAGACGTTCGAACGAACCCGGCCCACTGTCGGCGCGATGGCGCTCGGCGTGGCGCGCGCGGCCTACGAGTACGCGCTCGAGTACGCGCAGCAGCGCGAGCAGTTCGGCCGCAAGATCGGTGACTTTCAGGCCATCGCCTTCAAACTCGCCGACATGAAGACCCGGATCGACTCTGCCCGGCTGCTCGTGTGGCGGGCGGGCTGGATGGCTCGCAATGACAAGCCGTTCGTCAACGCCGAGGGATCCATGGCGAAGCTGGCGGCGAGCGAGACTGCCGTCTACGTGACCGACGAGGCCATCCAGATCCTTGGCGGCAACGGGTATACGCGGGAGTACCCGGTCGAGCGGATGCACCGCGACGCGAAGATCTTCACGATCTTCGAAGGCACAAGCGAGATTCAGCGACTCGTCATGGCCAGGGCGATCACCGGGCTTCCGCTGAAGTGATGCCCACCCGTCGGCTCACCCCGGTGGCCGACTGTTGTAGTAGATCGACATGATGGTGAAGACGATCATGAGGATGGCGACGGTCCACATCGTCGGTACGTACGGTGCCCGACCCGTGACCGCGATGGCCACGTACGCGATCAGGCCGAGCGCGACCATGGCGTAGTAGGCCTTCAAGGTGCCGTCCCCACGCAACGCGGCGAGCAGCACCGTGTGCGAGCCCCGCGGCAGCGCACGCGCGTGCCACCAGACGACGGCGCCCGATACCGCGAGCACCGCCAACGCGGCGTAGCGCGTGCCCCACGAAGGCGCACCGTCGTGGTTGCTGGCGATCGTCATCACCGGTAGATACGCCAAGACCAACATCGCCCGAATCCGCCAATTGAGTTCCGACAGCACGGCAGTCACCAGCGGCATGAGCCCTGGTGTGTTCGGATCGAGCCGACCCGCGGAGACGACACCGATCAGGGCGGCCCGCTGGCGGGCGCTGAGCAGATCCACACTCGCAAGGGCCTTGCGCGCGGCGGCGTGCTCGGGGTCCAGGCGCAGCACCTCCTGGTACGCGCGGCGCGCGCCTGCGCGGTCACCCGACATCAAGGCGACGTCCCCAAGCTGGCCGTGCGTCGCGGGGTCGTGTGGCGCGAGTTCGACTGCCTTTCGCGCAATCTCGGCCGCTTCCGGGTAGCGCTTGGCCAGTCCCAACACGTATGAGTAGGCCAGGACCGTGTGCGCGTGGAATGGCGCCAGGTCGACGGCGGTTTCCGCGGCGGCCTCGGCGCCCGCGAAGTCGCCGGTCTCGGCCAGCAGCACGCCGTACTCCCGCTGGGCGTCCGGACTCCCCGGGTCGGCGGCGACGGCCGCCTGCGCCGCGTGCAGTCCCTCGGCGTAGCGCATGTCGGCCTGCAACACGGCGCCGAGGCGCCACAGCAACTGGGCGTCCTGCGGCTCCTCGGCGAGTCCGGCCCGGATCAGCGCCTCGGCGTCCGACGACCGGCCGACCAACCTCAGGTTGTCGATTCGCTCCAGCGCGGCTTGGTCCGCCATGCGCGCAGCGTATCCGCGGGAACTTCGCAGGCGCCAGCGATATTCGCAGGCTCCGATGTCGCTCAGCGTCGGCCCGAATCGGAACGCCTTGCCGCACTCAGCATCCGCGACAACACCGCGACGACGGCCAGCAAGATGGCAAGCGGCCAGATGATCGCGGCCACGAGCGCGTAGCCGGTGATGGCAACAACGATGTAGGCGAGCAGGCAGATCGCGATGAACGCGTACGTCACCACGAGCAGCGCGTCCCGTCGGATGGCGGCGAGGACGACGGTATGTGTGCCGCGAGGCAACTCGCGGAGGTGCCACCACGCGGCGACGCCCGCGAGCACGAGGATGGTGATTCCGGTGATCCGGGTGGCCCACGACGCCCCGACCGCCGGCTCGTGGACGACCAGCACCGGAATCAGGGCGACGACGAGCCCGATCCGCATGCGCCAGCTGAGCTGCCACATCACCGCGGTGACGAGCGTCAGGACCTCTGGCACGTCGGGATCCATCCGACCCGCTTCGACCAGTCCTCGAAGCGCCTCGCGCGGGCGGTGGCCGACGTGGTCCAAGGCCGCGAGGTTGCGGCGCGCTCCCGCGTGCGCCGGGTCGAGGCGCAGCACCTCGGAGTACGCCCGACGCGCGGTGGCGCGGTCACCCGAGGCCAACGCGATGTCTCCGACCTGTGCGTGCGGATCGGCGTCGAGCGGCGCGAGCTCGACCGCGCGCCGGGCCACCGCGGCCGCATCCACATACCGCCTGGCACAGCCCAGTACGTAGGAATACGCGACGGCAGTGTGGGCGTGCTCGGGCGCCAGCGTGACCGCGGTGTACGCCGCGTGCAACGCCTGCGGAAGGTACCCGAGTTCGGCGAGCAGAAGACCGTGCACGCGATGCGCATTCGGATTCCCTGGGTCGGCGGCCACCGCGGCCGTAGCGGCGGCGACCCCTTCGGCGGGGCGCTTGGCGACGAGCAGCACTGCGGCGAGCCGCCAGAGCAACTGAGCGTCCTGCGGCTCCTCGACGAGTGCGGTGCGCAGCAGCGCTTCGGCCTCCGACGCCCGCCCGATCGCTCGCAGACCGTCGATGCGCTCGAGCGTTTCCCGTTCAGCCACGAGTCGGACGTCAGAGCCGCTTGTTGCGACGCAGATACGCGGCGAGATCGTCGTAGCTGCCGTCGGTGTTCGCGAACGTGACGACGTTGCGGGCCGTCACGAACCACGGCCCGGTGCTTGGCTTCACCTCGCGGGCAGCGGATTCGACGTCCTTGGTGGTGAGTGGCACCAGCCTGCCCGACCGCATCGACTCCGCGAGCGCGCGTTCTGCTGCCGTCGAGATCACGTGAGCGAGATCGGCGCCGGAATAGTGCTCGGTGAGCTTGGCCACGTGGGCGACGTCGACGTTGCCCGCGGGCCGATCACGGAGGTGATAGCGCAGGATCGCCTGGCGGGCCGCGGTGTCCGGCGGAAGCACCAGGAGCATTCGGTCGAAGCGGCCGGGTCGACGCAGGGCCGAGTCGACATCCCACGGATGGTTGGTGGCGCCCAACACGAAGACGCCGTCGTTGTCTCCTCCGAAGGAGTCGAGTTCGGCCAGCAGCTGGTTGACGGTGTTGCGCAGGCTCGAAGAGAACTGAAGGTTGCTCCGCTTCTGGCCGAGCGCGTCGAGCTCGTCGAAGAACAGCACGCACGGTGCGTTTCGACGGGCGGCGGCGAAGATCTCGGCGAGGTTGCGCTCACTGCGGCCCACCCACATGTCGAGCACGTCGGAGATGCCGACGGGATAGAACCGCGCGCCGAGTTCACCCGCGATGGCACGCGCGATGAACGTCTTGCCGCAACCTGGCGGTCCGTACAGCAGCAGCCCTCCGGACATGCTCGCGCCGAAGGCCTTTGCGAGTTCCGGGTTGCGCATGGGGCCGAGGAACGTCAGCTCCAGGCGCTCCTTGACCTGCTCCATGCCACCGACGTCGGCGAGCCGGACCGACGGCCGTTCGATGTCCTCGATGACCGCGCTCGGAGTGTCTTCTTGAGCGAGCACCGCCTCGGGTACTTCCACGTCGGCCACCTGGTCCTCGGCCTGCGACCAGTCGAACGCGGGTCCATCGGCCGCCGGCCGGGGATCGGGCTCGTCAGTCGGCGAGCCGCGGGACAGCGCCGCGGTGAGCCGCTGCAACAGCGCGAGTGCCGCGGCGTCACTCGGTGCTCGCTGCAACGCCTCCGAGCACTGCGCGAGCGCCTCGGGAAGGCGGTCCACGCCCGCCAGCAGCTCGGCGACGTGCAGGCGCAACGGAACGTCGTCGGGCGTGGCACTGACCGCGGCGAGCAGGCTGGCCAGCAATGGGTTCTCGGACATCGCTCGCGAGTCTATTGCGCTTCGCGCCGCGACCCGAACGGTTAAACCGACGCCCAGAACGCGGTGAGCGCCTCGGCCCCGCGATCGGGATCCTGGATCATCCACCAATGGCCGAGGCCCTCGAACACCTCGGTCCGCGCTCCGGCCCTGTCAGCGGCCCGGCGTCGCACCTCGGGTGACCCGACGAAGTGGTCCTCGGTGGCCAGGATCGACAGCCCGGGCCGCGATGTGGCGGCTTCGAGTTCGCGACCGGCGGTGGCGACGGCAGGCTGTGCCGCGGATCGGTAGAGCTTCAGTATCGCCTCACCCATGTCGGCGTTTTGGGCAGCTGCGAGCGCCGCGGCGACGTCGTGGCTGATGCCGAGCCCGGCCACTCGATCGGTCCGCTCCCGCTCGGTGCCGCTAATCATGGCCTCGATCGCCGCTTCGCCCGCGTCCGGCGTCTGCCACACCTGGGCCATGTCGTGCCACACGTAGTCGGCGTCGAAGATGCCGAGCACGTCGCTGACCCAGCTACGGACGAGCTCCGGTCGGTGCATGACGGCATTGACGACGTGGCCGCCGCCCCAGTCGTGGCCGACCAGGTCGATGGGACCGTCGATCTTCACTAGCTCTTGCTCCAGCCAGTCGCGGTAGGCGATGAACGTGGCGTCGAACCCGTCGGGAAGCGGCGCACCGAACCCCGGCGGCGACAACGTCACCACGTCGTCGCGCCCCAACGCCGCGACCAGCGGGCCCCAGATTGCCTCGGTCTCTGGATTGCCGTGCACCAGAACCACAGTCATGGCCTCATCCTGTCACGGGCTACGGTGCGTGAATGGCCTGGCTCGACGACGTGTGGACGGTCCACGCCAGCAGCGACCGCCTCGCGATGCTCGACGAGTCGGACGCGGTGACGGGTCGCAGGCTGATCGGCAAGTCCATGCACGCCGCCGAGTGGTTGACCGCTCTCGAGCCGGAGCCGGGTCGGTTGGTTCCGGCCTTGTTGAGCACCAATTCCGACGCGCTTGCACTCCTGCTGGGAGGTGCTGGGGCGAACCGGCCGATCGCACCATTGGGCCCCCGGTTGACGGCGCCCGAGCTCGCGCGCATGGTGCGCGGCGCCGACGCCCGCGTGATCGTCACCGAGGCCCGTTCGCACGACGTCGCGGTCGCGGCGGCTGCGGCGTCCGGGGCGCGGGTGCACCTGGTGCCGGACTTGCGTCCGTCGTCCGCGCCGCTTCCCCGCACGCGCGGCGACGTGGCGTTCGTGCTGCACACCTCGGGTACTACGGGTGAGCCGAAGCGAGTCCCGTATACCGAGGACGTGCTTGCGGCCCGGGTTGCGGTGTCGGCCAACGTGACCGGATTGGGTGCCGATCATCGGTACGCGACGGGGTCGCCGCTGCACCACATCGCGGGGCTGGGCAACGTGCTCACCGCGCTGTCGGTTGGTGCCCCGGTGCTGCCCACGACGCAGTTCTCGATCGACTGGTGGCGCGGGTTGCGCGACGCGGGCGCGACGCATTGCCTCCTGGTGCCGACGATGATCGAAATGCTGCTCGACCACGGCGTGCTCGACGCCGTGCCGTTGCACACGCTCATCTACGGGGCGGCGCCGATGAGCCCGGAGACGCTGCGACGGGTGCTGCACACCCTGCCCGCCGTCGGCCTGGTCAGCATCTTCGGGCAGACCGAAGGCAGCCCGATCGCCACGCTCGACGCCGCCGACCACGCCCGCGGCGACGGGGCGGCCCGACCTGCTGGGCACCGTGGGCCGGGCGGCGCCGGGACTGTCGCTACGCATCGACGCCCCCGACGCCGACGGCACCGGCGAAGTCTTGGCAGCGGCCGCCCACCTCTCGTTCCACGCCCAGGATGGCTGGCTGCATACCGGAGATCTGGGGGCGCTGGACGAGGAGGGCTACCTGCGGTTGTCGGGGCGACGCAACGACATGGTCGTGCGCGGCGGCGAGAACGTCTATCCGCTCGAGGTCGAGAACGTGCTCGTCGAGCATCCCGGGGTCGGCGTGGCCGGAGTGGTCGGAGTGCCGGACGCACGACTGGGGGAGACGCTCGCCGCATTCATCGTTGCCTCCGGGTCGACTCGGCATCCCGAGCACGCCGAGCTGGCAAGCTTCGTCCGGGCCCGGTTGGCCGGATTCAAGGTGCCCGCCTACTGGTACGACGTCGAGGAGCTTCCGCTGAACGGCGGGGAAAGCTGTT
>Ga0207668_10001349_pt1 | contig 14537 bp, 15 predicted proteins | sample KBSS43metaG_FD_184323 | JGI IMG/M metagenome (GOLD analysis project Ga0207668, IMG submission 184323) | Switchgrass rhizosphere microbial communities from Kellogg Biological Station, Michigan, USA - KBS S4-3 metaG (SPAdes) (version 2) | ecosystem: Host-associated > Plants > Roots > Rhizosphere... | reverse complement strand
CAAGCTGCACCAGTGCGGCCTGCCCAAGCTGATGGCACTCGAGCTGTTCAAGCCGTTCGTGATGAAACGTCTTGTCGACCTGAACCACGCGCAGAACATCAAGAGCGCCAAGCGGATGGTCGAGCGTCAGCGCCCGCAGGTGTGGGACGTGCTCGAAGAGGTCATCGGAGAGCACCCGGTGCTGCTGAACCGCGCCCCGACGCTGCACCGCCTCGGCATCCAGGCCTTCGAGCCGATGCTGGTGGAGGGCAAGGCCATTCAGCTGCACCCGCTGGTCTGTGAGGCCTTCAACGCCGACTTCGACGGCGACCAGATGGCCGTGCACCTGCCGCTGTCGGCTGAGGCGCAGGCCGAGGCCCGCATCCTGATGCTGTCGTCGAACAACATCCTGTCGCCTGCGTCGGGCCGCCCGCTGGCCATGCCGCGTCTGGACATGGTGACCGGGCTGTTCTTCCTGACCACCGAAATCCCCGGCGACACCGGCGAGTTCGTGCCGGCCGCCAAGGACAAGCCGGAGTCGGGCGTTTACAGCTCGCCTGCCGAGGCGATCATGGCGCTGGACCGCGGCGCGCTCAGTGTGCGCGCCAAGATCCGGGTGCGGCTGACCCAGCTTCGTCCGCCCGCCGACCGCGAAGCCGAGCTGTTCGGCGACGAGGGCTGGAAGCCGGGCGATGCGTGGACGGCCGAGACCACGCTGGGCCGGGTGATGTTCAACGAGCTGCTCCCGATTTCGTATCCGTTCGTCAACGAGCAGATGCACAAGAAGGTGCAGGCGCGCATCGTCAACGACCTGGCCGAGCGCTTCCCGATGATCGTGGTCGCGCAGACCGTGGACAAGCTCAAGGACGCCGGCTTCTACTGGGCCACCCGAAGCGGAGTGACGGTCTCCATGGCTGATGTGTTGGTACCGCCGCAGAAGCAGGAGATCCTCGACCGCTACGAGAAGGAAGCGGACCAGATCGAGAAGAAGTACCAGCGCGGTGCGCTCAACCACGACGAGCGCAACGAGGCTCTGGTCAAGATCTGGCAGGACGCCACCGAAGAGGTCGGTAGGGCGCTGCGGGAGCACTACCCGAGCGACAACCCGATCATCACGATCGTCGACTCCGGTGCGACGGGTAACTTCACCCAGACCCGGACGCTGGCAGGCATGAAGGGTCTGGTGACCAACCCGAAGGGTGAGTTCATCCCGCGCCCGATCAAGTCTTCATTCCGCGAAGGGCTGACGGTGCTGGAGTACTTCATCAACACCCACGGCGCCCGAAAGGGTCTGGCGGACACTGCTCTTCGTACCGCTGACTCGGGTTACCTCACCCGTCGTCTGGTGGACGTGTCGCAGGATGTGATCGTTCGCGAGCGCGACTGCGAGACCGAACGCGGCGTGACCGTGCATCTCGCGGAGCGTCAGCCGGACGGCACGCTGGTGCGCGATCAGCACATCGAGACATCCGCCTACGCGCGGACGCTGGCGCAGGACGCGGTCGACGAGAAGGGCAACGTGATCGTCGAGCGCGGTCACGACCTGGGCGACCCGGCCATCGAGGCGTTGCTCGCTGCGGGCATCTCCGAGGTGAAGGTGCGCTCCGTGCTGACCTGTGCGACCGGCACCGGTGTGTGCGCGATGTGCTACGGCCGCTCGATGGCGACGGGCAAGCTCGTCGATATCGGTGAGGCCGTCGGCATCGTCGCCGCGCAGTCCATCGGTGAGCCTGGCACGCAGCTGACGATGCGTACGTTCCACCAGGGCGGCGTCTCCGGCGGCAGCGATATCGTCGGTGGTCTGCCTCGCGTGCAGGAGCTGTTCGAGGCCCGGGTGCCGCGGGACAAGGCGCCTATCGCCGACGTCACCGGACGCGTGCGTCTCGAGGAGGGTGAGCGCTTCTACAAGATCACCGTCGTTCCCGACGATGGTGGCGAGGAAGTGGTCTACGACAAGCTGTCCCGTCGTCAGCGCCTGAAGGTGTTCAAGCACGACGACGGCAGTGAGCGGCTGCTCGCCGACGGCGACCACGTCGAGGTGGGCCAGCAGCTGATGGAAGGCTCCGCCGATCCGCACGAGGTGCTGCGTGTCCAGGGCCCGCGCGAGGTGCAGATCCACCTCGTCAAGGAGGTCCAGGAGGTCTACCGCGCTCAGGGCGTGTCGATCCACGACAAGCACATCGAGGTGATCGTCCGGCAGATGCTGCGTCGCGTCACGATCATCGACTCGGGCGCAACGGAGTTCCTGCCCGGTTCGCTGACCGAACGTGGCGAGTTCGAGACCGAGAACCGTCGGGTGGTTGCCGAGGGCGGCGAGCCCGCGGCGGGTCGCCCGGTGCTGATGGGTATCACGAAGGCGTCGCTGGCCACCGACTCGTGGCTGTCGGCGGCGTCGTTCCAGGAGACCACGCGAGTGCTGACCGATGCGGCGATCAACTGCCGCAGCGACAGGCTCAACGGTCTGAAGGAGAACGTGATCATCGGCAAGCTGATCCCGGCGGGTACGGGCATCAGCCGGTACCGCAACATCCAGGTGCAGCCGACCGAAGAGGCACGGGCCGCCGCGTACACGATCCCGTCCTACGAGGATCAGTACTACAGCCCGGACTTCGGCCAGGCCACCGGCGCCGCGGTGCCGCTGGACGATTACGGCTACAGCGACTACCGCTAGTCCAAACGAAAAACCCCGGGCTCCTGCCCGGGGTTTTTTCGTGCGGTTCGCGCCGAACGTGGGTTACCGGCACGTTTGCATCCATTTCGCGTGACACAAGGCCACACTCGACGTGGTGTTGGCGAACGCGGCGTGGTTCTTGGCTGGCTTGGGCGCGCTCGTGGTCGGGGCCGTCACGCTGGTGTGCATCCCCATCTTCATCTCGGGCCGCCGGGTCGGTCGCGTCGAGGGCGGTGCCATGGTCGGTGCGTACCTGGCCTACTTGACCTTCCTGCTCGTGACGCAGACGTGACTCCGTCGCCCAAACGGACAAACGGGCGCGGCTTGTGTCGGGTCGCCTCACTAGACTGACCGACGTGCTTATCGGTTCGCATGTCCACGGAGACGACCCCCTGGCCGATGCCGCTGCAGACGGCGCCGACGTGGTGCAGTTCTTCCTCGGCAACCCGCAGAGCTGGAAGAAGCCCAAACCCCGCGACGACGCGGAGGTGCTGAAAGCGTCGACCATGCCGCTGTACGTGCACGCGCCGTACCTCATCAACGTCGCATCGGCGAACAACCGGGTGCGGATCCCGTCGCGCAAGATCCTGCAGGACACCTGCGACGCGGCCTCGGAGATCAACGCAACGGCGGTGATCGTGCACGGCGGCCACGCCGACGACAACGACTGGGAGGCCGGCTTCGACCGCTGGCGCAAGGCGCTGGAGTACCTAGAGACCGACGTTGCCGTGTACCTGGAGAACACCGCAGGCGGCGACCATGCGATGGCCCGGCACTTCGACACCATCGCCCGCCTGTGGGACCACATCGGCGACAAGGGCATCGGCTTCTGCCTCGACACCTGCCATGCGTGGGCGGCGGGTGAAAAGCTCGTTGACGCCGTCGAGCGGATCACCAGCATCACCGGCCGCATCGACCTGGTGCACTGCAACGATTCCCGCGACGCCGCAGGTTCGGGTGCGGACCGGCACGCCAACTTCGGCACCGGGCAGATCGACCCAGAATTGTTGGTTGCGGTCGTCAAGGCCGCCGACGCGCCAGTCATCTGCGAGACCGCTGACGAGGGCCGAAAGGACGACATCGCGTTCCTGCGCGAACACTTGAACTAGCCGGCGTCTGTAGCACGGTTCGATAAACGAACGGTCACCTAACCTGCGGTGACGTCGGGGTGAACTACGCTGAATTGAGTGTCGGCAGTCGATGACCCGCCAATTGTGCTGGTCCGCCCCCAGGACGCGGACCAAACGCGCGAGCGGCGACTGACGATCGCCCGGCGCATCGCCGTCACCATATGGGCCGCCATCGTGGTCTATCGAACGGTCACAACGGGTTTCGCGTTCAACCGCGAACTGTTGCTGCTCTATATCTGCGCCGGCCTGCTCGCGGCCAGCATCGGCCAGGGCCGCCGCATGCTGCATGTCATCCGGGACTGGCTGCCGTTCGCACTGGTACTCGTCGCCTACGACCTCAGCAGGGGAGCGGCGAGGATGATCGGGCGGCCGACTATGTGGCACTGGCAGATCGACGCCGATCGCTGGATGTTCTTCGGCACGGTCCCGACGGTGTGGCTGCAGGAGCGACTGAAGCTGCCCTACCCGCCGTGGTGGGAGATCGTCATCAGCACCGTCTACATGTCGTTTTTCATCCTTCCGTACGTCGTCGCAGCGGTGCTGTGGCTGCGCGATCGAGAAGAATGGAAGGCGTTCGTCCGCTTGTTCGTCGGACTGTCCTTTACGGCGCTGATCATCTACGCCCTGCTCCCCGCCGCACCGCCGTGGGCCGCCGCGAGGTGTAGAGCCGCAGAAGTCGCCGGCGGTCCGTCGGATCCACTCTGCATGTTCCGACCGGCCCGCGGAGTACCGGACGGCGGACTGCTGGGCGCGATGCAGACCACCCAGGACGGGGCCAATGACTGGGTTGAGCGGATCGTCGGCCGTGGGTGGGGGAAGTTGAACCTCCAGACGGCCAGTGCGCTGATCGACCAAGGGCAGGCAAGCGTCAACCTGGTGGCTGCGGTCCCGTCGCTGCACGCGGGCCTGACGGCGGCGGTCGCGGCGTTCCTCTGGACCCGGGTTGCGCGGAAATGGCGACCGCTGCTGGTGGCCTACGTGCTTGTCATGGCGTTCACGCTCGTCTACACCGCGGAGCACTATGTCGTCGACATCCTGCTCGGATGGCTGCTCGCCGCGGTGGTGCTGCTCGTTATTCGCAGCTACGAATCCTGGCGATGTAAGCGAAGCGCTAACAGCCAACCAACGAAACAACTCGTTGCCTGAGATCATGGCCCGTAGGCTCGCTGCGCTGCTCGCCGCAGTCCTGCTGACAGCGGGCTGCTCGACGCCGAGTTCAGCTGCTCCGCAGGGCTTCACGACGGGCTCGACGGCCCATGTGCTGAGCGTCCGCGGTCTGGATCGGTCGTATCGTCTCTACATACCGGAGGCAGTGCAGAATCCCGCACCACTCGTCGTCATGCTGCACGGCGGATTCGGCAGCGCCCAGCAGGCCGAAAGAGCTTATGGCTGGGACGAATTGGCGCACAGCGCCAAGTTCGTCGTCGCCTATCCCGACGGTGTGGACAGGGCCTGGAACGTCAACGGCGATTGTTGCGGCAGACCCGCTCGGGAGAACATCGACGACGTCGGCTTCATCAATGCGGTCGGCAACGACATCAGCGGTCACGCCGGCATCGACCCCACGCGTGTGTACGCCACCGGTATCAGCAACGGCGGCATGATGGCCTACACCTTGGCATGCGACGCCGGCACCTTCGCCGCGATCGGTCCCGACTCCGCCACCCAGCTCGACGACTGCGCCACGCCGCACCCGACATCGGTGATGCACATCCACGGCACCGCCGACCGGTTGATCCGCTACGACGGCGGACCCGGCATGGGCGTCGCGCAGATCGACGGTCCCGCCGTGCAGGACCTCAACGCGTTCTGGCGCAACGTCGACCAGTGCGGCGCACCAGCGATCACCACCAACGGACCCGTGACGACGTCCACCGCCGACTGCCCCGACGGCCGCAACGTGGTGTTGATGACGGTGGACGGCGGTGGACACGAGTGGCCGTCGTTTGCCACGCAGGCGCTCTGGCAGTTCTTCGCGGCGCACTAGTATTACGTCTGTTGTGCGACTGTCATGAAAATGTAATATAGGGTCATGCCAGACACGCATGTCGTCACCAACCAGGTCCCGCCACTGGAGAACCACAACCCTGCGACATCGCCGGTGCTGACCGAGGCGTTGATCCGCGAGGGCGGCGAGTGGGGTCTCGACGAGGTCACCGAACTCGGGACACTCTCCGGCAGCAGGCAGGCACAGCGCTGGGGGGAGCTCGCCGACCGCAACCAGCCGGTCCTGCACACCCACGACCGCTACGGGCACCGCGTCGACGAGGTCGAATACGACACGGCGTATCACGAGCTGATGAAGGTCGCGATCGGCCACGGCCTGCACGCCGCGCCGTGGGCAGACGACCGCCCCGGCGCGCACGTCGTCCGTGCCGCCAAGACCTCCGTGTGGACGCCGGAGCCCGGCCACATCTGCCCGATCTCGATGACGTACGCCGTCGTTCCTGCGCTGCGCAACAACCCCGAACTGGCGGCGATCTACGAACCGCTGCTCACAAGCCGTGAGTACGACCCCGAGCTGAAGGTGCCCGCCTCCAAGGTGGGCATCACCGCAGGCATGTCGATGACCGAGAAGCAGGGCGGCTCCGACGTCCGGGCAGGCACAACGCAGGCCACGCCGAACGGTGACGGCAGTTACCGCCTCACCGGCCACAAGTGGTTCACGTCGGCACCGATGTGCGATGTCTTCCTCGTGCTGGCTCAGGCGCCGGCCGGGCTGAGTTGCTTCTTCCTGCCGCGGGTGCTGCCCGACGGCAGCCGCAATCGGATGTACCTGCAACGGCTCAAGGACAAGTTGGGCAACCACGCCAACGCCTCCAGTGAGGTCGAGTACGACGGCGCGACCGCATGGCTGGTGGGCGGGGAGGGGCGCGGGGTGCCGACCATCATCGAGATGGTCAACCTCACCCGGCTCGACTGCACGCTGGGCAGCGCCACCAGCATGCGCAGTGGTCTGACCCGCGCCATCCACCACGCGCAGCACCGAAAGGCGTTCGGCGAGTACCTGATCGACCAGCCACTGATGCGCAACGTGTTGGCCGACCTGGCCGTCGAGGCCGAGGCCGCCACCATCATCGCGATGCGCATGGCCGGCGCCACCGACGCCGCGGTGCGCGGTGACGAGCGTGAGACACTGCTGCGCCGCATCGGCCTGGCGGCCAGCAAGTACTGGGTGTGCAAGCGCGCCACCCCACATGCGGCAGAGGCGATGGAATGCCTTGGCGGCAACGGCTACGTCGAGGAGTCGGGCATGCCGCGGCTGTATCGCGAGGCGCCGCTGATGGGCATCTGGGAAGGTTCCGGCAACGTCAGCGCGTTGGACACGTTGCGCGCCATGGCGACTCGGCCCGAGTGTGTGGACGTGCTGTTCGACGAGCTGGCCAAGACGAAGGGCCAGGATCCGCGTCTCGACGCTCACGTCGACACTCTCAAGCCGGCGCTGGAGGATCTCGAGACCATCCAGTATCGGGCGCGCAAGATCGCCGAGGACATCAGCCTCGCGCTGCAGGGCTCGCTGCTGGTGCGCTACGGCCATCCCGCGGTCGCCGAGGCGTTCCTCGCCACCCGGATGGGTGGTGCGTGGGGCGGCGCGTTCGGAACCATGCCCACCGGGCTGGATCTCGCGCCGATCCTGGAACGTGCGACGGTCAAAGGATGACCCACGCGATCAGGCCGGTCGACTTCGACAACTTGAAAACGATGACCTATGAGGTCACCGATCGGGTTGCGCGCATCACGTTCAACCGGCCTGAGAAGGGCAATGCGATCGTCGCCGACACACCGCTCGAGTTGTCGGCGCTCGTCGAGCGTGCCGACCTCGACCCCAACGTCCACGTCATCCTGGTATCCGGTCGGGGCCAAGGCTTTTGCGCAGGGTTCGATCTTTCCGCGTACGCCGAGGGGTCGTCATCCGCGGGCGGCGGCAGCCCGTACAAGGACACCGTGCTGTCCGGTAAGACGCAGGCGATCAACCATCTGCCCGATCAGCCGTGGGACCCGATGATCGACTACCAGATGATGAGCCGCTTCGTCCGCGGCTTCGCCAGTCTGATGCATGCTGACAAGCCGACGGTCGTCAAGATCCACGGCTACTGCGTCGCGGGCGGCACGGACATCGCCCTGCACGCCGACCAGGTGATCGCGGCGGCCGATGCCAAGATCGGCTACCCGCCGACCCGGGTGTGGGGTGTGCCCGCTGCGGGCATGTGGGCGCACCGCCTTGGTGATCAGCGCGCCAAACGTCTTCTGCTGACGGGTGATTGCATCACCGGCGCCCAGGCCGCCGAATGGGGACTGGCGGTCGAGGCGCCGGCTCCGAAGGACCTCGACGAGCGCACGGAGCGCCTTGTCGAGCGGATCGCGGCCGTGCCGGTCAACCAGCTCATCATGGTCAAGCTGGCGATGAACAGCGCGCTCTACAACCAGGGCGTCGCCAACAGCGCCATGATCTCGACGATCTTCGACGGCATCGCCCGACACACCCCCGAGGGTCACGCGTTCGTCGCACAATCGCGCGAGCATGGGTTCCGGGAGGCGGTCCGCCGGCGCGACGAACCGTTCGGCGACTACGGCAGGAAGGCATCCGGGGTCTAGGGATGTCGACGCTTTCGCGGATGACGGCCCGTTCCGTCGTGCTGAGTGTGCTGCTCGGTGCGCACCCGGCCTGGGCCACTGCGAGCGAACTCATCAGGCTCACAGCAGATTTCGACATCAGAGAACCGACGGTCCGGGTGGCATTGACAAGGATGGTCAGCGCAGGCGACCTGGTCCGCTCCGAAGACGGCTACCGGCTCTCCGACCGGCTGCTGGGTCGTCAGCGCCGCCAGGACGACGCCATCAATCCCCGGCTGCGCAAGTGGGACGGCACCTGGACCACGCTGGTGATCACCAGCGTCGGCACCGACGCCCGTACCCGCGCGGCGTTGCGAACCACTCTGCAAGACAAGCGGTTCGGCGAACTTCGCGAGGGCGTGTGGCTGCGACCCGACAACCTGGACGTGGAGCTGACGGCCGAGATGCTCGAGCGGGTCCGGGTGATTCACGCCCGCGACGACGAGCCCGCAGAACTGGCCGCGCGGCTGTGGGACCTGCCGGGCTGGGTACGCATCGGCCGCGAACTGCTCGACGAAATAGCAACGGCCAGAGACATTCCCGGCCGGTTCCTCGCCGCGGCAGGCATGGTGCGCCACCTGCTCACCGATCCGGTGCTGCCCGATGAACTACTGCCCACCGACTGGCCAGGCGCCGCGTTGCGGCAGGCCTACACGAACTTCGCCGCGGAACTGGTCGCGCGGCGCGACGGTGTCGAACTGATGGAGGCAACGTGACGAGTGGTGGGGTGCGGGTCGAGCGCGGCGGCGCGGTGACGACGGTGATCATGAATCGGCCCGAGGCGCGCAACGCCGTCAACGGGCCCGCGGCGGCCGAGTTGTACGAGGCGTTCGACGAGTTCGACAAGGATGACGGGGCTGCCGTCGCCGTGCTGTGGGGCGATAACGGAACATTCTGTGCCGGCGCCGATCTCAAGGCGTTCGGCACGCCGGATGCCAACACGGTGCATCGCACCGGGCTCGGCCCTATGGGGCCGAGCAGGATGGTGTTGTCGAAGCCGGTGATCGCCGCCGTCAGCGGATATGCGGTCGCGGGTGGTCTGGAGTTGGCGCTGTGGTGCGATATGCGCGTCGTCGAGGAGGACGCGATAATGGGTGTCTTCTGCCGACGGTGGGGGGTGCCGCTGATCGACGGCGGCACGGTGCGCCTGCCGCGGATCGTCGGGCATGGTCGCGCGATGGACATGATCCTGACCGGCCGCGCGGTCGATGCCGCCGAAGCGCTGGCGATGGGGCTGGCCAATCGCGTCGTGCCCAAAGGCCAAGCGCGCCAACGTGCTCAGGAGCTCGCCGCCGAACTCGCCAAGCTGCCGCAACAGTGCATGCGGTCCGACCGGCTGTCGACGCTGAATCAGTGGGGCTATTCCGAAGCCGAGGCCATGGATTTCGAATTCGCCAGCATCGCGCGCGTTGCGGCCGAATCACGGGAGGGCGCGGCACAGTTCGCCGCGGGCGCAGGCCGGCACGGCGCGAGCGCCTAGCGTCAGCCCTTCGAGATCTTGTTGCCCGAGCCGAGGTCGTTGACCTTGGGGTCACCGTCCTTGTAGGTGACGGTGTTGTTCAGGCCGACGACCGACAGATCCTTATCGACCTTGTCGAAGGTGATCTTGTTGTCAGCGCCACCGATGTTCACGCTGGCGCAGGTGCCCTTTACGGTCAGCGTGTTGTTGGAACCGCCGACGTTGAGCGACTTTCCGTCGGCGCAATCGATTTCCGCGGTCGTGCCGAACGACCCGTAGTTGATGGTGTTGCCGATCTCGACCTGCGCACCGGACGAACCGGCTGTCGCCGTCGGGGAGTTGGTCTCCTTGCTTTCAGAGCCGCAGCCGGCCAGCCCTACGGCGATGGCCGCCATCGCACAGCACGTGATGAACGAATTGGTGCGCATATCAGGCAGGTACCCGGTCGATGCGATTGGTCATGCCCAATTCACGGCCGCGGTCCCACACGTTCGGTTCGCCGTTCTTGTAGAACACCGTCTGATCGTTTCCGTACACGATGACATTGTCGACGATGTTGTCGGCGATGACGATGTTCGACGAACCCTGCATGGTCACCGCCCAGCAGCTGCCCAACGCGTAGATCGTGTTGCCGGTGCCGTTGACGAGCAGTGTCGACTCGTTGCAGTCGATCGTCTGCACGATGCCCTGCCCGGTGATGTGGGTATCGCCGTTCTTCGCCTGAGCCGGGGCGACTCCGAGGCCGAGTGCGACCGGAAGCGCGATCGTACATGCCGCCAGCGACCGACCTACCGCTCTCGATGTCATGCAGGGAGCGTACGACGGTCATCCGCGCCGATGGCAGTGGTTGGCACGAGTCGCCTTCGTCGACCGTGCTGCGTTAGCGTGATGACCGATGCGTTGGCGTGTCGGTTATTTTGCGGCGGTAGCCGCTGCGGTGGTCACAGCGGTAGTGGCCGTCGCAGGGTGTTCTCAGACCGTCAGCGGGACCGCGCGTCGGGCGCAGTCCGCCGTGCCCGATCCCAACCGCAGCTATGGCTACGTCGACGACCGATGTGGGTTGTTGGTCGACGGCTCGATTCAGCAGGCGATCGGTGCCGACCACATAGTGCGGCCCTACAGCGGGGCGGTCTGCCAGTACGTGTTGGCGCGCGGCTCTGGGCCCGATGTCGGCGCCGGTGCGCCTCCGATGATCGTGGACGTCACCTTCTCGTGGTACGAGACCGGAAACCTCGACCGCGAACGTGGGCTGGCCACTGAGCGGGGCGCGACGATCACCGAGAAGGTCATCGAACGGCACCAGGCATTCCTGGCGCGCCGCGACACCACGGGGGCAGCCTGTTCGGCGACCGCGGCCGCAGGCACCGGTGTGCTCAGCTGGTGGGTGCAGTTCCGCGGCCAGCGCAGCGGCGATCCGTGCAAGGACGCCGAGAAGCTGCTGACCGCCACCCTGCAGTCAGACCTGTGACCATGGCAGTCCCGAGATCGATGTCGAGGTGTTCGGCCGCGCTTGCGGTCGGGGCGGCGGTGCTGGCCGGCTGCGGTCCGTCGGATCAGCAGGCGGCTCCGACGACGCCGGCGCAGGCTCCTGGCGGCGGGTTCCGCAGCGCCGACTGCAACGGTGTCTCCGATGCCGACGTCACCAAGGCCGTCGGATCGTCGATGTTCACCAAGGCGGTGGTCAGCGACGCCGGGTGCTTCTGGCAGGAGAACACCGTCCTCGGCACTTTCGGCCAGGGCATGGGCATCTCCACATGGTGGTATCGCGGCAGCGATATGGACACCGAGCGGACGCTGGAACAACAGGCCGGACGCACGCTGACCGAGCTGTCGATCGACGGCAACAAGGGCTTCAAGGCGTACGACGCCAACGCGTGCAGCATCTACGTGGCGAAGGGCACCGACGTCATCACCTGGTCGATCCAGACGATGAATCCGGCGATGTTGCCCGACCTGTGCACGATCACCGGGCAACTCGCCGAGCTCAGTCAGGAGCGTATGAACTGACCTCGGGAAACTAGAGGTGTTAGTTTTGCGCTGACCCGATTGCGAGGTCTTCACAACGACCGGGGAGGCGCACATGGCAGCCCGGCCCGAGCCACACTCGGCGAGTGGCCGACGACCTTCTCGGCTCAGCCGTGACTCGATCGTCAACGCTGCGCTGACCTTCCTGGACCGTGAGGGCTGGGACGCGTTGACCATCAACGCGCTGGCCACCCAGCTGGGTACCAAGGGCCCGTCGCTTTACAACCACGTCGACAGCCTCGAGGACCTGCGCCGGACGGTGCGGATGCGGGTGGTGGGCGACATCATCGAGATGCTGAACACCGTCGGCGAGGGCCGCACGCGCGACGATGCGGTGATGGTGATGGCCAGTGCCTACCGCAGCTACGCGCATCATCACCCCGGCCGCTATTCGGCTTTCACCCGAATGCCGCTGGACGGCGACGATCCCGAGTTCACCGACGCGACCCGGGCGGCCGCCGCCCCGGTCATCGCGGTGCTGGCCTCCTACGGGCTCGACGGCGAGGACGCGTTTTACGTGGCGCTGGAGTTCTGGTCGGCGATGCACGGTTTCGTGCTGCTGGAGATGACCGGCGCGATGAATGGGATCGACACCGACGCGGTGTTCACCGATATGGTGATGAGGCTGGCGTCCGGGATGGAGAGACGGTAGTGCTGACCTGGGGTTAGGGCCCCCGGGATGGGTTTGGAGCGCTGCGCCAGCCCTGGTATCGTGGACGATCGTGCCTGGCAGATAAGGCGCTTGTCGACGTGAAGGTCACAAGCATGCCTGCACGCCGGGCCAATTCGCGTGTCCACGAAGCCTAGAGAAAATCTACGCGGCGGGCGCATGCGACACACCCGATCGCGGGGTACGTGAACGGGACATAACTGCAGTACAGAGACTTAAGAACGAAGAAGCAACACAGAAAGCCGGTAGATGCCAACCATTCAGCAGCTGGTCCGCAAGGGTCGCCGCGACAAGATCGCCAAGGTGAAGACTGCGGCCCTCAAGGGCAGCCCGCAGCGTCGCGGTGTGTGCACCCGCGTGTACACCACCACCCCGAAGAAGCCGAACTCGGCACTTCGCAAGGTCGCGCGCGTCAAGCTGACGAGCCAGGTTGAGGTCACCGCTTACATCCCGGGTGAGGGCCACAACCTCCAGGAGCATTCGATGGTGCTCGTGCGTGGCGGTCGTGTGAAGGACCTGCCGGGTGTGCGCTACAAGATCATCCGCGGGTCGCTGGACACCCAGGGTGTGAAGAACCGCAAACAAGCCCGTAGCCGCTACGGCGCCAAGAAGGAGAAGAGCTGATGCCGCGCAAGGGGCCCGCACCCAAGCGTCCGTTGGTCAACGATCCGGTCTACGGGTCGCAGTTGGTCACCCAACTGGTCAACAAAGTTCTCCTGCAAGGGAAGAAATCGCTGGCCGAACGCATTGTTTATGGTGCGCTCGAACAGGCTCGGGATAAGACCGGCACCGATCCGGTCGTCACTCTGAAGCGCGCTCTCGACAACGTGAAGCCGGCACTCGAGGTCCGCAGCCGCCGTGTCGGCGGTGCGACCTACCAGGTTCCCGTCGAGGTGCGCGCCGACCGTTCCACCACGCTGGCCCTGCGTTGGCTGGTCAGCTTCTCGCGGCAGCGCCGGGAGAAGACCATGATCGAGCGTCTGGCGAACGAGATCCTCGACGCCAGTAACGGCCTGGGCGCCTCCGTCAAGCGGCGCGAGGACACCCACAAGATGGCCGAGGCAAACCGCGCCTTCGCGCACTACCGCTGGTGATTTAGCCACCTGCGGCAGCGCTGCCCGGGTGCACTGACAACAGCAACATCTGAGCGAAAGAGAAGACTTCTGTGGCACAGAAGGACGTGCTTACCGACCTGAGCAAGGTCCGCAACTTCGGCATCATGGCCCACATCGATGCCGGCAAGACGACGACGACCGAGCGCATCCTCTACTACACCGGTATCAACTACAAGATCGGTGAGGTGCACGACGGCGCCGCCACGATGGACTGGATGGAGCAGGAGCAGGAGCGGGGTATCACCATCACCTCGGCCGCCACCACCACGTTCTGGAAAGACAACCAGCTCAACATCATCGACACCCCCGGGCACGTCGACTTCACCGTCGAGGTGGAGCGCAACCTGCGGGTGCTCGACGGTGCCGTCGCCGTGTTCGACGGCAAAGAGGGCGTCGAGCCGCAGTCCGAGCAGGTCTGGCGGCAGGCCGACAAATACGACGTTCCGCGCATCTGCTTCGTCAACAAGATGGACAAGGTCGGCGCAGACTTCTACTTCTCCGTGCGCACCATGGGGGAGCGCCTGGGCGCCAACGCCGTTCCGATCCAGCTGCCGATCGGTGCCGAGGGCGACTTCGAGGGCATCATCGACCTGGTCGAGATGAACGCCAAGGTGTGGCGCGGCGAGACCAAGCTCGGTGAGACCTACGAAACCATCGAGATTCCCGCTGACCTTGCCGAGAAGGCCGACGAGTACCGCACCAAGCTGCTCGAGGTCGTCGCCGAGACCGACGAGGCGCTGCTGGAGAAGTATTTCGGTGGCGAGGAGCTCACCGTCGAGGAGATCAAGGGCGCGATCCGCAAGCTGACGATCGCCAGCGAGATCTACCCGGTGCTGTGCGGCAGTGCGTTCAAGAACAAGGGCGTGCAGCCGAT
>Ga0207668_10001347_pt1 | contig 14553 bp, 6 predicted proteins | sample KBSS43metaG_FD_184323 | JGI IMG/M metagenome (GOLD analysis project Ga0207668, IMG submission 184323) | Switchgrass rhizosphere microbial communities from Kellogg Biological Station, Michigan, USA - KBS S4-3 metaG (SPAdes) (version 2) | ecosystem: Host-associated > Plants > Roots > Rhizosphere >... | reverse complement strand
TGCCGCCGGATCCGTGATACCCAGGAGGACCGTCAACGCGGTCGTTGCCAGCAGCGAGACGACTAGAACGACGCGCGAGACATGGGCCATGCGTTCAGTCTCCGCGAAACGCAAGGCCCGCTACGCCGCCCACAGGGTAATTGAGTCTCAGCCGAGCTCGTACGAGTCCTTCGAGATGCGGAAGAAGTGTCCGCTGCTGATGTCGGTGCACGTCACGCCGGATTGCTCACTGGCGCACGTCATCACGCCGCGCGAGGCGGACTGGCCGTAGTCGAGCGTCGTGTCGGTGCGAAGGCCCTGGTACGTGCCGGGCGCAGTCGAACTGCACAGCATCCGGGCCGGCTCAGCCTTCTTGAGCAGGATTCCGCCGCCGAATTCACCGTCGGGGCACGCCCCTGGCGCCGGGGTGTAGGTGTAGTCGACGATGTGGCAGGTGGCCATGTTCGCCCCGACCCAGCACATGATGTTTTCCGATGGCGTCTGAAAGGTCGGGGGCACGCCTGCGCTTGCGGTGGCGGGCAGGGCGATTGCGGTCGCGACGGCGGCAGGGGCGATCAGCGTCAGCGTCAAGGTCTTCATGCCAGCAGGCTATTTCGGGTGGCTTGACGGATTCTTGGTGCAGCAGGCCCCGCCCAGCAGACGCAAAGGGCCCTGAAACCGCACCGCTGGTTTCAGGGCCCTTTGCGTCTGCTTGCGCAGAGAGAGGAGTTAGAACGAAGCTTCGTCGAGCTCCATCACCTCGTTGTCGAGGGTGTCGATCACCAGCTTGGTGCTGGTCAGTAGCGGCAGGAAGTTCTTCGCGAAGAACGACGCGACCGCGATCTTGCCCTCGTAGAACGACTTGTCCGCGCCGGTGGCGCCGCTGTCGAGTGCCGCGATGGCGACGACCGCCTGCTGCTGCAGCAGCCAGCCGAGCACCAGGTCGCCGACGCTCATCAGGAAGCGCACCGAGCCGAGGCCCACCTTGTACAGGCTCTGCGGGTCCTCCTGCGCGGCCATCAGGTAGCCGGTCAGCGTGGCGGCCATGCCCTGCACGTCGGCCAGCGCCGTCGCCAGGAGCTCGCGCTCAGCCTTCAGCCGGCCGTTGCCTTCCTTGTTCTTGACGAACTGGTCGATCTCTCCTGCCACGTAGCCGAGCGCAACGCCCTTGTCCCGCACGATCTTCCGGAAGAAGAAGTCCTGCGCCTGGATGGCCGTGGTGCCCTCGTAGAGCGAGTCGATCTTGGCGTCGCGGATGTACTGCTCGATCGGGTAGTCCTGGAGGAAGCCGGACCCGCCGAAGGTCTGAAGGCTCTCGGTCAGCTTGGCGTACGCCTGCTCGGAGCCCACGCCCTTGACGATCGGGAGCAGCAGGTCGTTGACCTTGTTGGCCAAATCGGCGTCGACACCGTGCACGGCCTTGGCGACCGCCGCGTCCTGGAACGTCGCGGTGTAGAGGTACAGCGCGCGCAGGCTCTCGGCGTAGGCCTTCTGCGTCATCAGGCTGCGGCGCACGTCCGGGTGGTGCGTGATGGTGACGCGCGGCGCGGTCTTGTCGGTCATCTGGGTCAGGTCGGCACCCTGCACGCGCGACTTGGCGTACTCGAGTGCGTTGAGGTAACCGGTCGACAGGGTGGCGATGGCCTTGGTGCCCACCATCATTCGGGCCTGCTCGATGACCTCGAACATCTGCGCGATGCCCTCGTGCACCTCGCCGACGAGCCAGCCAACGGCGGGGACGCCGTGCTGGCCGAGCGAGAGCTCGCAGGTCGCGGAGACCTTCAGGCCCATCTTGTGCTCGACGTTGGTGACGAAGACGCCGTTGCGCTCGCCGGGCTCGCCGGTCTCGGGGTCGAAGTGGAACTTCGGAACGAAGAACAGCGACAGCCCCTTGGTGCCCGGGCCTGCGCCCTCGGGGCGGGCCAGCACCAGGTGCAGGATGTTCTCGCCGAGATCGTCGGCGTCACCGGAGGTGATGAAGCGCTTCACGCCGTCGATGTGCCAGGTGCCGTCGGCCTGCTGCACGGCCTTGGCGCGGCCCGCGCCGACGTCGGAACCGGCGTCGGGCTCGGTGAGCACCATGGTCGAGGTCCAGCCGCGCTCGGCGGCCAGCACGGCCCACTTCTTCTGCTCTTCGGTACCGAGGTGGTACATGATCTGGGCGAAGCCGGCACCCATCGAGTACATGTACACGGCCGGGTTGGCGCCGAGCACGTGCTCCATCAGCGCCCACTGCAGCGCGCGGGGCATCGGCATGCCGCCGAGCTCCTCGTCCAGGCCGATCTTGTCCCAGCCGCCGTCGGTGATGGCGCGCACGGACTTCTTGAACGCCGCGGGCAGGGTGACGGTGTGCGTCTCGGGGTCGAAGACCGGGGGATTGCGGTCGCCCTCGGCGAACGAATCAGCGATGGGCCCCTCGGCCAGTCGGCTGATCTCTGCGAGCATCTCGCGGGCCGAATCCTCGTCCAACTCCGCGAACGCGCCTTCGCCGAACGCCTTGTCGACGCCAAACACCTCGAACAGGTTGAATACCTGGTCACGGACGTTGCTCTTGTAGTGACTCACGACTTCTCCTCGATGAGATTACGTATGCGGTTGGGTACTTCCGATAAGTTACCCACCAGTAACTGTGGCCAACTATACCGTTCAGTAACTTCAACGCAAAGCGGTGTAGAGCAAATTTCTGCCAGCTAAGTAACCCAGTGGTTGATCGGACCTGCCCAAACGGTTGGTTGGCCGCCGTGAACTGGCCTTTTGCCGCGATGTGATGTCTGCCACGAGGGGCCCTAGCACGCCGTCGGGAGGCGTGGATTTGCCCCGTCAGGCCGGGCAAATGGAGCCGGTCAAGGTCGGCTCGGCCACGCGGCGACGATGGTGCGATCGTCGTGCAGGCCGGGAAGCTCAAAGCTGACGATTTCGCCGAAGGCGTGCTCAGCAGGCCGGGGGCCCGTAAGCACCGGGAGCATCGAGGAGTACTGGCGGGATTCCTTTCGGATCGCGTCGGCCATCCCGTCGCTGGCGAGCACGGTCATCGTCGTGGGTGGCACGTATTCGTAGTCGCTGACGACGTTGCCGTAGTCGCGGGGTAGCGCGAAGGTTGCATTGCTGAGCATGCCGCCTTGCTGCTTCGTGGTGTTATGCGTGAGCCAACGCAGGCCGCCCGATTTCAGGTCGACGAGCAACACCTCGCAGTCGCCCACAGCGCCCCACAGCAGCGGATAGCCGGTTGCGCTCACCGGGCCGAGCGCAACGAACGCCAGCGTGCAGGCGGGTACGGGCGAGCGCTTCGTGTCGTCGTTACGGCCTGCGACGTAGCCCAACTCTGCGGCCAGGCGGGTCACGTCGTCCTGGTCCATGCCGTCTGCCACCTTGGCCGTGAGCTCCCGCGCCAAACCGCTCCACTCAGTTTCGGCGTTTCGGGGGTCGATCCGGGGAACGTAGTCGCGCATCAGGGCCAGCATCAATCGGGTCGCGCGCTGTGCCGCGGCATGGGAATTCGCCGCGGAGCCGAGCCCGTCCGCGACGGCGAGATAGACCCAGCCCGACTCGGGCGCACCCCCAACCGCGTACGCGTCTTCTCGGGTGTTTCCGGATCGTGCGTGCTGGAAGCCAACCTGCGTAGCGGCGTACACCTCGAATGAGCCGCTCGTTCCACGATCTACGGTGAGCCCGCTGATACCGGACGTCGTCAGCGCTGCCAACTCAACGGGTTTCGCCGGCTGGACTTCCTGTGCACTTGGGCCTGGAGGTGCCGGTGCCGGCGGGACTGGCGGACGGGGGAGCGGTGCGGACGGTGCCGGCTGAATGGGTGAAGTTCGCGTCCACCAAAGCCCGACAAGGCCCAACGCCAATGCCCCGACGAAACAGGCAAGGAAGACCGGAAGGGTGGCACCGAGGTCGGGACCCATGGAATCGAGCTGCACCATCAAGGTGTCGGCGGTTCCTTCGATCCTGCGCGTGTAAACCGGGCCCTGGTCGGTGATTTCGCCCATGAGCTGTTCGCACGCGACGTTTTGTCCATTGACGATCCAGGCGTTGACCGGCCCCATGAGTGGCGGATTGTCGAACGACCGTTCTGGCGCACGCGACGGACGTGGGCATCCGGTCGGATGGACGGCCAGGATGCTGTCCGCGACGGCCGACGGCGTCCAATCATCGTGGGTCAGTACGTCGACGATCGCCGCGATGAGCGCCAAACACAGTGCAGCTAAGGCGATTATGCCGATTCGTACGGCGGCTGCACGCAAGTTGGGCGTGCTCGAGGCTGTCGTGAACATGCTTCCTCAGCTCAGCTTTCGCATGCCTGCCGGTGTCTTGAATTGGAATGCACCGTGGCCAACGCTGCTGGTGATCGAATGCTTGATGCTGTGGATCACCGATCGCAACAGATCGCTTGGCACAACTCCTGCGTCGGCAACGCACGCGACTCCAGCCGGATTCACGGACCGCAGTTTCAACACCGTGCTTGGCGTGTTGTCTCCGACGCCGAGCGCAACGACGATCGGCCGGAATGGATGTTGTGGGTGCTCGAGTCCCTGCCGTACTGGAAACCACGTCGACTCGGGTTGCGCCGCCCCATTGACCTGTGGATTGCCGTCGGTCAAGAAGAAGATCACCGGGGTATAGGTGCCAACCCGGGCCTGGGCAAAGCGCTGTTGGTCTTGGCGCAGTTGCCATTCCAGGAACCTGAAGACTTCCGCGTAGTTCGTCGCGTACTGACGAGGCAGCTTCGGAATTCTGGGATCGAGCCTCAATGGCGTCAGCGGAAGCACGGGTACGGGGCTGTCGCCGAACGCGATGATGCTGATGTGTGCGGTGTCGTAGGTCGTCGGGTCCTCGGCGAGCACGTCGAGCATGTCGGGCATGGCCTGCTCGATGGTCACCAACGGCGTAACGGCCTGACCCACGTTGAACCGGGCGTCCCACATGGACCGCGAAACATCGCATACGACGTAGAACGGAAACACCTTGCTGGCGTTAACCCCCGTGGGTTTGAGTGAAAATGGTGAACTACCCATTGAACGAGCCTCTCTTCGGCGTATGGCGTTCGGCTTGTCGGCACGGGCCCCGCGCCTACAGGTTCACCGCGATCAGAATCACGACGAGCAGGACGACGAACCCGAGTACCCACAACAAGGCCACCGCTATCCGGTGTCCCCCGCTCTTGACCTTTGCGGGCGCAGCGGCTGCCGTTGCCACCTCGGAACCTGCTGGTGGCCCCAACCCGGCGAGGTGTTTGAGCCGCATGTCGCCGGTCCATCGCTCTTGAATGGTGTCGTCGGTGCGGCGGAACATTCTGCCGTCCTTCTTGACTACCGATTGCCACGCGCGGGCCATGCTGGCCAAATCACGTGACTCCAGCGCCGGATTCGGCGAGGTGAGCAACAGCGTCACCTTCGACAGATCGTCGCGTGGCATGATCTCGCCGAATCTTTCGAAGTCGATCCAGCCAGCGGAGAGATCCTCGCCGAGGCAGCGCATCACCAACAGCGCGAACTTGTACATATCAGTCGTCGTGGAGAATCCGTGTGTCTCGTATGGAGGCTTCCAGGGCAGCGGGTCCATGTGCGGCAGCGCGGCGCGACCATGAATCAAGAATGAGTCGCAATCGAGTATGTGATTGTCGGTCGAGACCGCCCCGTTGGAGGACGCGATGCCGGTGGTCAGGATGTTGTTGGGCTGCAGGTCTCCAAGCACGATGCCCTGCGAATGGAGGAACTGCATGTCCGTAAGCAGATGGCCAAGTCGCGCAATCTTATGCGGGAAGTCGAAGTACTCGTAACCGCGTTTCGTCGCGATGGGTTCCGGCACGGAGACCCGGGTGAAATGCCGTGGCGTTCGAATCGCGTCGCGTTCGTGGAAGAACTCGGGCGGGGCCTCGCGCATCACGACGCCCACCACGGATCCGGACTCACTGACCACGGCGAGCGGCCAGGCGCACGCCGTCAGCAGCCGTGCGCGGTCCTCGGCCCCCAATGTCGCGGGCAACGCGGCCAGTTCTCGTAGTGCCGCCACGTCGAGCTTGTCCCGTGCCTCTTGGCTGTAGCGCTTGAAGACCATCCGTTCGTCGTTCGGACCGACGCACCGTCTGATGACGGCGACGCCGCCTTCGCCCAGCGGGTTTCCCGGGTCGATGCGCAACTCGTCGACCCGGTACTCGGCGGGTCTTTTGTCGGCGGCCGGTTCGGCTACCTCTGGACGCGGTGGCGCGGGCTCGGGTGGAGTGGGCTCGGGCGATTTTGCCTGCACGACGAGCTCGCTTGGCTCAGCAGGTCTTTCAGTCCCGAAAGGTCTGATGGACGTCAGTCCCGGCTTGGCCTCGTCTTGTTCCACCACAACGGGCGGTGGATCGGTCAGAAGGTCCGGCTCGACGTCGTCACGCACCAGCGCGCGGATGCCTCTGTCCACGTCGGCGAAGAGGTCGTCTCGCCTGCCGAAGATGTCGAGAATGTATGCGGCACCTTGGCGTTCCTCGGGATCGACGGAATTCGTGGCGCGGTGGAGTTGCCCGACGATGGTGCGCTGTTGCTCTTGATTCAACGAACCGACCGGCAGTTGTACCTGCTTGACGATGTCGGCAAGGTACGACAGTGGCGCCGCAGGGGGCTCCGGCAATTCTTCGGGCAGTTCAGGTGCTGCCGGAAGGGCCGCGAGCGCGCCGGCAAGCGCGAGGACACGCTTTTCCCCGGGTTCGTGATAGTCGACGATGTGCACTTCCGAGAGGTCGGGCGTCAAATTGATCGTGACGTCCTCCACCGCGATCGGCAACAGCGGCTTGCCAAGCGCATTCGCCCATTCGCGCTCGCGCTTACAGGCCTCCGAATTTAGGAATTCGCGCGAGAGCACCATCACGAAGGCGTCGCAGTCGGCTATCCGTTGGATGATCTCTCTCCACCACCGTTGTCCCCCGCGCATCGACGCATCGGACCACCCGTTGTGGCGAAGGAAGTCGAGTGTGTGGACCAACTCGTCGACGATTTGTTTGTCCGCCCGCGCATAGGACACGAAGAGTCGGCTCATATCGTCCCCCGCCCCCCGGCCTCACCGATCTAGCGAATATCAGTATGGGCACGATACGCCCGCGGTGGGGTCCAATCCAGGCCGATTAAGCCCAGTTCTTCCGGGGCTCGCAAGGCCGGCCCCCCTAAGGTGACTTAGATGCGGCGTGTAGCGGTGTGGGGAACGGGCAACATGGGGGCCACTGCGATCCGGTCGGCGGCGGCATTTCCGGGCTTGAAGCTGGCCGCTCTCATCACCTCATCGGCCGACAAGGCGGGCCGGGATGCGGCCGAGTTCGCTGGACTGGACGAGTCCACGGGCGTGCTGGCGACGACGGACGTCGACGCCGCGCTGGCCGAATCCGACGCAGTGGCCTACATGGCGTCGGGCGACGTCCGCCCCGACGAGGCGATCGCCGACATCGAGCGCTGCCTGCGCGCGGGCAAGCACGTCGTCACGCCGTCGCTGTACTCGCTGTACGACCCGGCATCCGCGCCGCAGGAGTGGGTCGACCGGCTCACGGCCGCCGCCGAGGAGGGCACGGCGACGTTGTTGGTCAGCGGCGTCGACCCCGGCTGGGGCAACGACGCGCTCGCGGTGACGGCGGCGAGCCTGTGCACCCGCATCAAGACGATCACCTGCCAGGAGATCTTCGACTACTCCACCTACAACCAGCCGTTCGCCGTCAAGGTGTCCTGCGGCTTCGGCGGTTCCATGGAGGCGACGCCGATGATGCTGCTGCCGACGATTCCCACGATGGTGTGGGGCGGCAACGTCCGACTCATCGGCCGCGGGCTCGGCATCGAGATCGACGAGATCACCGAAGAAGTCGAGCGCCTTCCCCTCGAGGAGACGGTCGACACCGTGATGGGACCGTTCGAGAAGGGCACCCAGGGCGCGTTCTTCCTCAAGGTGATCGGATGGTCCGGCGGTAAGCAGCGCGTGGTGATCGAGCACATCACCCGCATCCACCCGTCCTGCGCACCGGACTGGCCGCAGCCTGACGAGGGTTTCGGCGACCATCGGGTGATCGTCGACGGGGACCCACAGCTCACCATCACCACGCGCGCCGACGTGCCCGGCGGGACCCGCGCCGACGGCGGCAACACCACGGCCGCCAACCGACTGCTCGGCGCCATCAACTGGCTCGCGGACCAGAAGCCCGGCATCTACGACGGTCTGCAGGTGCCGTTGCGCTCGGTGCTGCCCGCCGAGGCGGAGACTGCCCGCTGGGCGGACTAGGTTTCCGACACCGCCTCGGGCTGCGCCGCCTCGGCAGCCGGTAGCGCGTCGGGTAGCTGACCCACCAGGTACTCGGCGAGCCCGCCGATCGTCGGATAGTCGAACACGGCGGTGGCGTTGATCGTGAACTTGCCGCCGAACTGACTGTGCAGCCGGTTGCGCAGCTCGATCGCCATCAGTGAGTCCGTGCCCAGGTCCAGGAATCGGCTGGTCGCGGCGGGCGGTGAGGCGAGGCGGAGGAAGTTCTGCACCTCGCGCTGCAGAAACTCGGTGACGAAACCCGCCCGCTGCGGCACCGGGATCTCCATCAGCTGCTTGAGCATTTCGCTGTCACCGGTTACCTCTCCGGCCGCACTCGGCAGCACCAGGTCGAGGATCGGCGGACGCGAACTGCCGAGCACCTTCGCGGCCCGTTGCCAGTTGGCCTTGATGACCGTGGCCTGGCCAGTTCCGTTGGCGATCACCTCGGCGAGCGCGCTGAGCGCGGCCGATGGATCCAGCGGAATCAGGCCCTGCGCACCGATATTGGCGGTAGCGGCCTCCGAGGATGCCATGCCGCCCTGAGCCCATGGACCGAAGTTGACGCCGGTGGCCGGCAAGCCCCGTGCTCGTCTTTGCGCCACGAGACCGTCGAGTAGTGCATTGGCCGTCGCGTAGTTGGCCTGCCCCGGCGATCCGAACAGACTGGACACCGACGACGACACGATGAAGAAGTCCAGCTCGTCACGCCTCGTCAGACGGTCCAGGTGGCAGGCCCCGAACGCCTTGGGTGCCAATGTCGTTCGGAATCGCTCCACGCTCTGCTGTGACAGCAGCGCGTCGTCGAGCACGCCGGCCAAGTGCACCACTCCGGCGAGCGGCGGCAACTCCGCGCGGATTCGCTCCAGCAGTTCCGCAACCTCGGACTCGTCGCCGACATCGCCCGCGAGGACGTGGATGCGGCTCTTGTAGCGCTCGGTGATCTCGTCAATCGCCTGTTGCGCGTCCGCGTCGGGTGTGCGCCGGCTGGTCAACACGATGTCGCCGGCGCCGAGCTGGGCCAGGTACGCCGCCGTGTGCAGGCCGATCGCACCGAGTCCGCCGGTGATCAGATAGGTCCGATCAGCTTGTGGGGTAAGCGCATTCGGCATCTGCAGCACGATCTTCCCGATGTGCCGGGCTTGCTGCATGCGGCGGAACGCGGCCCTCGCCTCGGTCAGCGGATAGATCTCGGCGGGCAGCGGGGTCCACTCGGCCACCGACGAGCGCTTGCGCGAGGAGTCAACAGCTGCGGCCAAACCGTCGGACACCTCGGTGAGCAAGTCGCGAATGCGATCGGGTTCGGTGAACATCACCGTGTCCAACGCGACGATCTCGTAGGCGATGTCGGAGCGTGCCTCGGCCATCTGCTCCGGCGTCCAAATGTCGCGCTTCGCGATCTCGGCGAAGCGGCCGTTCTGGGCGGTGGCCCGAAGGGTCGCGTCGATGAACCCCTCGCTGGTCAGCGAGTTGAGTACTACGTCCACCCCCGAGCCGCCGGTGTCCTTCAATATCTGGTCGGCGAAATCCGTTGTGCGCGAGTCGTAGACGTACTTCACACCCAGCCTGCGTAGCGTCGCGCGTTTGTAGGTGCTGGCCGTCGCGAATACCTCGGCACCGCACTGCTGGGCCATCTGGACGGCCGCAAGGCCGACGCCACCGCTGGCGGCGTGGATGAGCACCTTGTCGCCCGGCTTGAGCTGCGCCCAGTCGAACGACAGCCGTACCGTGAGTGCGGCAGCGGGAATCGTCGCGGCTTCCACCGCGCTCACCCCGTCCGGGATCGGCGCCAGGAACTGCGCGGGCACGTTGAACCGGCTAGCGAACGCACCCTGCATGGAGCCGTAGACGCGCTGCCCGACCTCGAGTCCGGTGACGCCGTCGCCCAATTGCGTGACGGTTCCGGCGAAGTCGCCGCCGATCGGGCCGGGGTCGCCGGGGTAGAGGCCGAGCACGTTGAGCACGTCGCGGAAGTTCAGACCCGCGGCTTCCACCCGGACCTGAACGTAGCCCTCGTCGGGCGTCGGCACGTCCGTCTCGGTCAGACGCAGGTTGTCGATCGCGCCGCGCTCGGTGGGCGCCAGGACGTAGTCGGCCCCGCGTGGCACCGTGAGATGGCCGCTGCGCGCCCAGGGCAACAAACGTGAGGCCAGCAGCTTTCCTTGGCGCAGTGCGAGTTCCGGCTCATCGACTGGCGTGGCGAGCAGGTTGGCCAATGCGCGCACGGCCTCCTGTGATCCGTCGCAATCGACCAGCTTGCACCGCAGCGCCGGTTCCTCGTTGATCGTGGTGCGCCCAAACCCCCACAGAGCCGCCTGCACCGCGTCGACGGGCTCGCTGGATTCGCATGCCACGGCCTTGTCGGTGACGATCCACAGTCCGCCGGGCAGTTTGACCTGGCCGCCCTGCACGGTGTGCACCGCGCTGAGCAGGTTGGCGAGCTCCGTTTCGAGCCGCGCCTCGGCCTCGGCGGTCGATTCGTCTGCGCTCGGCGCACTGCTGCGCCAGACGACACCGGAGAACCCGGCACCGCGCTCGTGCGCCTGTGCCAACTGCCGTCCAAGCAGCTCTGGATCGCCTGCCCGGTCGAGCCGGACGCAGCCGGGGATGGTGGCGGCCAGTTCGTCGAATCCGGCGATCAGCCAGGTGCCGTGCGCATCGGCGCCGCCGTCGCCGGGTGGTGGCGGCGGAACCTCATGCCAGCCAAGGGTGTACAGCAGCCGGGTGGCGTCGCCGCCGAGTCCGCGCAGCAACGCCTCTCGGGGCGCGCGTTTCACCGTGAACTCGCGAATGCCGCCCAGCTGGCGGCCATCCCGATCGACGAAGTCGAGGTCGAACACCTGGGTTTCGCTGTCGAGGGCGCTGTTGTGCCACGTGGCGCGGCAGTAGAACCGCCGCGGCATCTTCTCCCGCAGCGTCACCTGTCCGTACCGCAACGGCAGGAACAGATCGCTCACGCCCTGTTCGGCCGCGAGAAGTGCTGGGAACGCCGGGAAGGCGACTCCGGTGCACAGGTCCATCAGCACCGGATGCATGGGCTCGGTTCCGAGTTGTTCGGCGAGTTCTTCGCCGACGAGGACGTCGCCGATCGCCTCACCCTCACCAAGCCACAGCGACTTCAGGGAACCGGACCAGGTCGGGCCCCAGGCCAGCTCCATGTCGGCGAAGGTCTCGAACAACTCTTGCGGACGCATGCGGTTCATCCGCTCGATGGCCGCGTCGACAGGCTCCGCCTGCTCGGACACCGGCTCGTCATCGGTGTCTCCGGCGCCGGTGGTCACCGTGCCTTCGGCGTTCAACGACCATTCGGCATCACGGACACCGTACGGGCGGCTGTGCACCTTGAAACTCGACTCGCCGCCGCCATCCAGCGGATGCAGTGAGAGCTGCACTTCGCGAGAGCTCTTCTCGGGCAGGATGATCGGCTCGTAGAAGAAGACGTCCTTCACCCTCGCCGGTACGCCGACCGCGGCCAATGCCATCGCTGCATACGTCGCCCCAGGGACGACGACGGTGCCGTAGATGACGTGGTCGGAAAGCCACGGCTGCGACTTGACGGACAACCTACTGGTGTAGACGGAGTCACCAGAGGCGAGGTCCTTTGCGCTGCCCAGGATTCCGGACACCGCCTGGCCCTGGAAACCGGAGCCGGCGGCCCCAGACGTTCTGGGCCAGAAGCGGCGGCGCTGGAACGGATAGGTGGGCAGTTCGAGCCTGTGACGGGGCTGACGATGCAGACTGGCGAAATCGGGTTGGTGGCCGCTGACGTAGGCTGCGGCCAGCGCGTCGGCGATCTGGCGCCGGTCGCCAACGCCCTTGCGCAGTGAGACGATCGCCCGCGGTGCGGCCAAGTGCTCCGGCCAGACCTGTACGGCAGCCCCGGTCAACACCGGTTGCGGACCGATCTCCATCAACACCGAGCAGCCCAATGCCGCTGCGGTGCGCACACTTTCGGCGAACTGCACCGGCTGACGGGAATGCCGCCGCCAGTATCCCGCATCGATCGGGGTTTGGGCGGTGAGCACGGCGCCGGTGCGGTTGCAGACCAGCGGCAACGTCGGGACCGCGAACTGCAGCTGCGCTGCGTACGACTCGAATTCGTCGAGCACCGGATCCAGCAGTTCCGAGTGGAAGGCGTGGCTGGTCTGCAGCCAGGTGCACCGGATCCCGTCGTCACCGAATCTGGCGACTATCCGTTCGAGATCCTCACCCGGACCCGAGAGCACGGTGTTGGGTCCGTTGTAGGCCCCAACCGAGACGCGCGGGAACTCGCCGGCGATCGTCTCGACCTGCTTCGCGTCGGTGAACACCGCCACCATTCGCCCACCTTCGGGCAGGCTGCCGAACAGCCGGCCGCGCTCGGCCATCAGCCGTGCGCCGTCCTCCAGGCTGAAGACCCCTGCCACACAAGCCGCTGCGTACTGGCCCACGCTGTGCCCGAGCACCACGTCGGGCTCGATACCCCACGACTGCCACAGCCGGGCCAAGCCCAGCTCGACGGCGAAGAGCGCCGGCTGGGCAAACGACGTGTGCCGCAACGTCTCTCCGGCTTCACCGCCGGTGGCGAACAGCACTTCGAGCAACGGACGCGGCAGCATGTCATCGATCGCGTCCGCACAGCGCGTCACGGTTTCGGCGAAAACTGGTTCGGCGTCGAACAACTCACGTGTCATGCCCGGGTACTGGCTGCCCTGCCCGGTGAACAGCCACGCCGTCGTCGGACGGTGCGTGTGCTCGCCACGTACCACGCCCGGCCGCAACCGGCTCTCGGCCAACTCTGCCAGGCCCTCGCGCGCGCCCTCGACCGAATCCACGACCAGTGCGGCCCGATGTTCGAAATGCGAACGACCGGCTCCAGCGGTGAGGCATACGTCGGCGAGGTCGACGTCCGGGTTGGCGCCCAACCAGGCCTCGTAACGCTGCGCCACTGCGACAAGTGCTTCCGGCGTCCGCGCGGACAGCGCCAGCACGTTGACGGCAGGCTGCTCGTCGAGGCCTGACTCCGGTGCCGCCGGAGTTTCCGCGGCGCTCGCCTGTTGTGGTGGCGCCTCCTCGACCAGTACGTGTGCGTTGGTGCCGGTGAATCCGAAGGAACTCACGCCGGCGCGGCGCGGTCTGCCGTTGGGCCGCCACGGGATTGCCTCGTCCACGACCCGCACCGGCAGGGAGTCCCACGGAATGTGCGGCGATGGATTGTCGAAGTGCAGGCTTTGTGGCAGCACTTCGTGCTGCAGCGACAAGACGACCTTGATCAGACCCGCCGCCCCCGAGGCCGATTCGGTGTGACCGATGTTGGTCTTCACCGATCCCATCAGCAAGGGTCGGTCCGCGTCGCGCGAGCCACCGTAGGCGGCTGCGGCGGCCTGCACCTCGATCGGATCCCCCAGCGGGGTACCCGTTCCGTGCGCCTCGAGGTAATCGACGTCGCCGCCTGCCAACCCTGCGCGAGCCAGCGCCGTCCCGATGAGCCGTTGCTGTGCACCACCATTGGGCACTGTCAATCCGCTGGATGCGCCGTCCTGGTTGACCGCGCTGCTGGGAATGACCGCGCAGACCCGATCGCCATCGCGCAGTGCATCGCTCAGCCTCTTGAGCACGAGGATTCCACAGCCTTCACTGCGCACGTAGCCGTCGGCGGAAGCGTCGAACGTCTTGCATCGCCCGACCGGCGAAAGCATCCTGGCGCGGGAGGCGGCGACGACCGTCACCGGACTCAGCAAGACGTTCACCCCACCGGCCACCGCCATGTCGCAATCACCGGAATGCAACGCCTGGCAGGCCTGATGGACGGCCACCAACGCCGAGCTGCATGCGGTATCGACCGCAACCGCGGGTCCTTCGAGCCCCAGCGCGAAGGAAACCCGACCGGAAATGGCGTTCAGCGCATTGCCGGTGATGAAGTAGGGCTCGATCTTGTCGATCGACTCCGACGAGAGCAGATGCGCATACTCGTTGGCCGCCACGCCGGTGAAGACGCCGGTTCGGCTGCCGCGCAAAGAGGACGGCGCGTACCCAGCCCTTTCGAGACCCTCCCAGACCGTTTCGAGCACGAGCCGCTGCTGCGGCTCGATCCACAGCGCCTCGCGCGGGGAGATGCCGAAGAACTCGGGATCGAAACCGTCGATTCCGTCGAGGAATCCGCCGAAGCGCGTGTAGGTCTTGCCAGGAGTCTCTGGATCCGGGTCGTAGAACTCGTCGATGTCGAACCGGTCCTCGGGGATTTCCCGGATCGCGTCGACACCGCCAGACAGCACCTCCCAGAAGGCTTCCGGGTTGGGCGCGCCGGGGAACCGGCACGACACCGCGACGATCGCG
>Ga0207668_10001346_pt1 | contig 14556 bp, 19 predicted proteins | sample KBSS43metaG_FD_184323 | JGI IMG/M metagenome (GOLD analysis project Ga0207668, IMG submission 184323) | Switchgrass rhizosphere microbial communities from Kellogg Biological Station, Michigan, USA - KBS S4-3 metaG (SPAdes) (version 2) | ecosystem: Host-associated > Plants > Roots > Rhizosphere... | reverse complement strand
CCAGCCGCTGAGCAGCAGGATGCTGCTGTGAAGCTCGACCCCGGCCCGGACGACGGTCTGGTCGGCGGCAATGGTGCGCTTCTCGGCAATCGCCTCGCGGATCGCCTGCTCTTCCGCCGCGCTGACGTCGACGCGCTTGCGCAGCTTCTTTAGGTGTGCGCCAATCATCCCGCCCCCAATTGTGTACGCGCCCGCGAACGTCATCCGGTGGACACGGGCAACACAGTCCGGACCGACACCCCTACAATCAATCCGGCGAAAGTCGTTGTAACTTAAGTGAACATGCCCCGACATCCGTCATGTTACGTATGGACGGCAGGGGGTATGCGTTCTTGGCGAATTTTCGACTCTATCGGCTCGACGGCGCGGGCAAGATCGTGGCTGCCGAGTGGATCGAGGCCGACGGTCATGATCACGCGCAGGAAGTGGCGCGCGAGCTCAACGCCGACACCACGCTCGAAATTTGGGATCGCAACCGGATGATCGCGCGGATCGAACCCGCGCCGAGACCTTAAACGCGCTTGCTCGCGCGCTTTTCGTACGGCAGCTCATCCAAAGCCGACTGCAGCCGGTCGATCTCCGCCTGGTCTTCGCGCGAATACCGAGCCTCGAGTTCCGCTTCTTCGGGCGTTTGCTCGCGAAAATAGGTGATGGTGAGACGCCGTCCGAACACATCGTCGCCGCGGATCTTGAGTTCGGCGGCATGGTCCTGCGGCAGATTGTCCCGGATCGTCTCGAGATAACGGATCAGCGTATCGAGCGACGTATAGTCGCTGATCTCGATGAAATCCTTCACTCGCCTCGGCACGATAAGCTGCTCCGACGTCATTGGCCGTCACTGGATGAACGAGACAGCGCCTAAGCCTGCTCCGGCCATTCCGCAACCGCAAGCTAGGCCGTGGCCTCCGCGGGGTAAGCAACCTCATTGAGGTTGCCGAAACAGCTTGATCTAAGTTGCTGAAACTGAATCCGATTCAGGCGTATGTGGATACTCTGGCCAAAAGCCCGTTGCCCTGGGGAGGGTGCGTCGATGCAAAGTGATGCCATTTATTTCAGCCGCCGGGCGAGCGAAGAGCGCGTTGCGGCGAGAAGCGCCGCCAGCTCGACGGCACGCGAAGCGCATCTCGCAATGGCCGAGCGCTATGCCGAACTGGCGACCGCTCTAGATGCGCGCGAGCCCATCCTCGCCGCGCGTACCTAGGATTTGACGGTTACCGCATCGCCGAACGGCACAATCACCACTTCTCCCGCATCGTCCTCGAGCTCGATCCAGTGGCTGAGGTTGATCTCGCCCGTTGATCGCATGTCGCTGCACATCAGGTCGCGCGCATTGCTGATTGCTTCGACCTGGGCCGCACCCAGGTCCTTGAAGTCCCGGCCCTCGAGGTCAATCGTATGGACGCTATTGTAGAGGTGGAAACGGAAACGCGGCATGGCTTGCACTCCTCCCGAAACGGTGGCGGGAGCAAACTCACTCTCATTCGCTGCCATGCCGGCTAACGTGCACAGCGATGCGACGGAGACGAACCGCATCGGGACTTCGTTCCACTGGGAACTGATCTGAATCAGGCGTATGGGCGTTGGGGGGAAGATGCCGTACCGCTCACTCGTCGCCAAGCTCGGAACCATCGCCGATCTGCGCGAAAGCGATCTCGCAAGCCTGATCGCGATTTGCCACGACGTGCGCACTGTTCAGGCCAAGCGCGACATCTTGGTCGAAGGGGAGCGACCCGAAGATGTTCACGTGATCCTCGAAGGCTGGGCGGCGCGCTACAAGACGCTATCGGACGGCTCGCGACAGATTGTCGCCTTCCTTATCCCGGGCGATTTTTGCGACCTGCACGTCGCCATTCTCGGGCATATGGACCACGGCATCATAGCGCTGACGCGGGTCCGGCTCGCCTACATACCGAGCCGGGAACTGGACGCGCTCACCTCCAATCACAACGGACTGACCAAGGCTCTGTGGTGGGCGACCTTGGTGGACGAAAGTATCCTGCGCGAATGGATTCTCAACGTTGGCCGCCGCGATGCGCGTGAGCGCGTCGCCCATTTGTTATGCGAACTGCATGCCCGGATGGAGCTGATAGGTCTGGTCGACGGCAAGCGGCTGGCGCTTCCACTGACTCAGGAACAGTTGGCTGACGCGACGGGCCTGACCTCGGTGCACGTCAACCGGACGCTCCAGCGCCTGCGCGCCGAGGGCCTGATCGAGATGGGTGGTGGTGCGCTCACCATTCCGGATGTCGCTGCGCTGCGCGAAGCGGCAGGCTTCACCGGTAATTACCTTCATATCAAGCGGCGACTTCTGGTGACCTGAGACTGAAGGGTATTATTTTACCCGTCGTGAAACGCCCGCTTTTGCTTGACTTTTCGGGCCCTCGCAGCAAATAGCGCATCCGACGGCGCCGCTCGCGAGTGGCGCTTTTCTCGTTAGAAAAGGTCTCGCGCAATGAAAGCGCTCATGAAGACGACCAAGTCGGCAAAGCCGGCCGAGGTCGACAAGAAATGGCACCTGGTCGACGCCGACGGGCTGGTCGTGGGCCGCCTCGCGACGATCGTCGCCAATATCCTGCGCGGCAAGCACAAGCCGAGCTTCACCCCGCACGTCGATTGCGGCGACCACGTCGTCATCGTCAACGCGGACAAGGTTCGCTTCACCGGCCGCAAGCTCGAGCAGAAGATCTACTACAAGCACACCGGTTACCCCGGTGGCCTGAAGGAGACCACGGCGGGCAAGGTGCTTGAAGGCCGCTTCCCGGAGCGCGTGCTGGAAAAGGCGATCGAGCGCATGATCCCGCGCGGCCCGCTCGGCCGCGACCAGATGCGCGCGCTGCATCTCTACAACGGCACCGAGCACCCGCACGGCGGCCAGAACCCGCAAGTCCTCGACGTCGCGTCGATGAACCGCAAGAACAAGGTGGGCGCATAACATGGCCGACAAGAAGTCTCTTTCCGATCTCGCCGCGCTGACCAACCCGCAGCCCGAAGCTCCGGCTGCCGAGGACACCGCCCCCGTAGCGGCTGCTACCGAAGCTCCGGCCGCGACCGAGTCCGAAGCCAAAGCCGCGCCGGCCGCCGATGACCAGGGCGTCTCGACCCAGGGTCCGCAGATCCAGGCCGTGCTCCGTGAGCAGCAGCTCGACAAACAGGGCCGCGCTTATGCGACCGGCCGCCGCAAGGACGCCATCGCGCGCGTCTGGCTAAAGCCGGGCTCGGGCAAGATCGAGGTCAACGGCCGCGAGCAGGAAGTCTATTTCGCCCGTCCGACGCTGCGCCTGGTGATCAACCAGCCGTTCGGCGTCGCCGGCCGCGAAGGCGCGTATGACGTCGTCGCGACGGTCGTCGGCGGCGGCCTTTCGGGCCAGGCCGGTGCGGTCAAGCACGGCATCGCCCAGGCCCTGACCCGCTACGAGCCCGCGCTCCGCACGGTGGTTAAGCAGGCCGGCTTCCTGACCCGCGACAGCCGCGCGGTCGAGCGCAAGAAGTACGGCCGCGCCAAGGCTCGCCGCAGCTTCCAGTTCTCGAAGCGCTAAACCGCGATCATTCGAACAAGCGAAGGGCGGTTGGGACATTCCCAGCCGCCCTTTTCGATTCTAGGCTGGCGCCATGCGCTGGCTGTTGCTGTTTTTCGCATTCCTCGTTGCGGCACCGGCCGCGGCGCAGACCGGCCGCGGCGCGATCCTCATCTATTCGGGCACGACCGGCTTTCGCCACGACTCCATTCCGGCAGGGATTCAGGCCGTGACCAGGATCGCTCGCGCCCGCGGGCTGACGGTCGTCGCCAAAGAAGACCCGGCGGTCTTTTCGAACAGCAGCCTCCGCCGCTTCCGCGCTATCGTCCTCCTCAGCTGCACGACCGACCCCAAGGACCCCGCGTCCGAATGGCTCGTCGGCGACCGCCGCACTGCGCTCCAGCACTTCGTCCAGCGTGGGGGCGGCATCGTCGCCATCCATGCGGCCGCCGACTCCCATTATCACTGGCCGTGGTACGGCCATTTGATCGGCGGCCATTTCGCGCGCCATCCGGCTGGTACACCGACCGGCAAGGTCCGCACGCTTGCCAACGGTGCCGTTCGCCAGCGCACCGATGAGTGGTATTATTTCGACGATTACGACCCGACCTCGCGCCTGCTGGTCACGCTCGACCCGGCGTCGATCAGTGAGGCCGACGTCAATCCCAACCCGATGAGCTGGACCCGCAAGGTCGACGGCGCGCGCGTTTTCTACACGGCGATGGGCCACACCAAAGAGAGCTATTCAGAACCGTGGTTCCTGCGCCATGTTGGCGACGGTCTCGATTGGGTGCTGAGGGGGAAATGACGATGCTGAGATCGCTGCTTGCATTGCTCTTGCTGGCGACGGCGCCAGCGCTCGCCCAGCCAACCCTGCTCAAACCCGCCCGCGTGTTCGATGGCGTGAACCCGCAACCGCATGAAGGCTGGTCGGTCCTCGTCGATGGCGACCGCATCGTCGCCGCCGGCCCGAACGTGAGCGCGCCGGCCGGCGCGACGGTCATCGACCTGCCGGGCACGACCCTCACCCCCGGCCTGATCGAGGGCCATTCGCACCTTTTCCTCCATCCCTATGACGAGACCCTGTGGGACGACCAGGTCCTGCACGAGCCGCTCGCGCTGCGCACCGCGCGCGCCGTCGTCCAGGCCGAGCGCACGCTCGACGCCGGCTTCACCACCGAGCGCGACCTTGGCACCGAGGGCGCGGGGTTTGCCGACGTCGGCCTCAGGCAGGCGATCGACAAGGGCATCGTCCCCGGCCCGCGCCTGCTGGTCGCGACCAAGGCGATCGTCGCCCGCGGCGCCTATGGCCCCAAGGGCTTCGAGCCGGGCCTCGTCATCCCACAGGGCGCGCAGGAAGTCGCCGGCCCCGACCAGATGGTGAGCGCGGTTCGCGACCAGGTCGCGGGCGGCGCGGACATCATCAAATTCTATGCCGATTATCATTGGGGCAATGGCGAGCCGACGCGCGTCACTTTGTCGCAGGCCGAGCTCAATGCCGGCGTTGCCGCCGCGCATGACGCCGGGCGGATCGTCGCTGTCCACGCCACCACCGCCGACGGCATGCGCCGCGCGATCCTCGCCGGCGCCGACACCATCGAGCATGGCTACAACGGCACGCCGGAAGTCTTCAAACTGATGCGCGACCGCGGCGTCGCGCTCTGCGCAACCATCGCCGCGTCGGAATATTACGCCCGCTATTTTGAACATTGGAACGGCGTCGAGCCCGCGCCCGAAAGCGTCCAGGAGAATCGCCGCTCGTTCCGCCTGGCGATGCAGGCCGGCGTGCCGATCTGCATGGGCGGCGACGTCGGCGTCTACACCCACGGCAAGAATTGGCTCGAGATGGAGGCGATGCAGCGCGCCGGCATGGGCGCGGCGCAGGTGATGATCGCCGCAACCTCAGGCAACGCGCGCATCCTCCGCCTCGGCGATCGTGGTCAGGTGAAGCCGGGCCTGCTCGCCGACCTTGCGGCGTTCGACGGCGATCCGACCCGCGACGTTTCTGCCGCGCGCAACGTCCGGTTCGTGATGAAGGGCGGCATAATTGTCCGCCGACCGTAGGACCTTCCTCGGCGGGCTCGCGCTGTTCGCTGGCGCTACTGCGGCCGTGGCGCAGGGCCAGACGCCGTTCGCCGGCGACCCAAGCGCGCCCGCCTTCCCGCCGCGCGAGCGCTTTCCCTTGTGGCCCGGCAAGCCCTCCGGCGCGCCCGCGCAGCCGATCGTGCCCAACTGGACGATGAACAATCCGCCGCCGCACCGCGAACTGTGGATCCGCGGCGTCCCTACCCCCGAAGTCCACGTATTCCGCGCTGCCCAACCCGACGGCTCGGCCCTCCTCGTCATTCCAGGCGGCAGTTATGAATTCCTGTCGGTCCAGAACGAAGGGATGGACGCGGCCCGGCCGTTCAACGCCGGCGGCACGACCGTCTTCGTCCTCACCTATCGCCTCCCCGCCGAGGGCTGGGCGAAACGGCAATTCGTCCCGCTCCAGGACGCGCAGCGCGCCATGCGCCTGATCCGCTCGCGCGCGACTTCGCTGGCGGTCGATCCCAAGCGCCTCGGCGTCCTCGGCTTCTCCGCCGGCGGCCATCTCGCCGCCGACGTCGCCACGTCGTTCGCTGCAACAGTCTACGCGCGGGTCGACAGCGCCGACGACTTGTCCGCCCGCCCCGCCTTCGCCGGCCTGATTTACCCGGTGGCGACGCTGGAGCCCGACATCGGGCACGCCGGTTCGCGGGATAACCTGCTCGGCCCCAAGGCGTCTGCCGAGCTCATGGCCGCGCGCTCGCCGCTGCGCCATGTGACCGCGGATACCCCGCCCTGCTTCCTCGTTCACGCCTTCGACGACGACACCGTGCCGGTCGCCAACAGCCAGCGCTGGGTCGACGCCTGCCGGGCCGCCAAGGTCCCAGTCGAAGCACACCTCTTCACCGAGGGCGGGCACGGCTTCGGCTTCCACCTCGCGCCCGACATGCCCGCCTCGCGCTGGCCCGAACTGTTCGCCCTCTGGCTCCGCAAACACGGCGGATGATGCGCGCTTTTACCCGCGCGGTGAGCCCGCGCCTCGCCGAGTGCCAGCTGACCCACCTCGAGCGCGTGTCGATCGACTCGCTCGGCGCGGCGGCGCAGCACCAGGCTTATGAGCAGGCGCTCACCGACGCCGGCCTCACGGTCGTTCGCCTGCCGGAGCTCCCCGACGATCCCGATGCCGTCTTCGTCGAAGATACGGCCTTAATCCTCGGCGAGCATGCGGTGATCCTTCGCCCCGGCGCGCCATCGCGCGCGGGCGAGACGGACTCCACCGCCACCGGGCTCGCGGACCATTATGGCCTCCGCCAGCTCGATCGCGGCACCGTCGACGGCGGCGATGTGCTGCGGATCGGCCACACGCTCTACGTTGGCCGCTCGACGCGGACCGACGCCGTCGGGCTCGCTGCGCTGGCCGAAGCCGTCACACCGCTCGGCTACACGGTGGTCGAAGCGCACCTGCGCGATTGCCTGCACCTCAAGACCGGCGCGACCGTGGCCGGCTACGACAAGGACGGGGCCCTGATCCTCCTCTACAGCGAGCGGTCGGTCGATCCCGCCCAGTTCACCGGCATCGAGCCGCTCGCGGTCGACGCGGACGAAGCCGCCGCGGCGAATTGCCTGCGGGTCGGCGACCAGCTGCTCCTACCGGCAGGCAATCCCCGGACCGCCGGCCGCTTGCGCGACCGCGGCTTCATCGTCGTGGAGATCGACATCGCCGAGTTTCAGAAGGCCGAGGCCGGCCTCACCTGCATGAGCCTGATCGACGACCGCGACTAGAGATTGACCGTCGCCATCGCCGCTTCGGTGTTGCGCTCGCCGGCCGCGGCGCCCGGCGGCAGGATCGCATCGAGCCGCGCCAGGTCCTCGTCGCTCAACTTGACGTCGAGCGCGCCGATATTGTCGTCGAGATAGCGGACGCGCTTGGTCCCCGGGATCGGCACGATGTCGTCGCCCCGCGCCAGCACCCAGGCGAGCGCCAGCTGCGCGGCGGTGCAGCCCTTGTCGGCGGCGAGCCGCTCGACTTCGCCCACCAGCTCGAGGTTCTTGCCGAAATTCTCGGCCGAGAAGCGCGGCACCGTCCGGCGCCAGTCATCCTCGGCAAGGTCGCTCGGCGACTTGATCTGCCCGGTGAGGAACCCGCGCCCGAGGGGCGAATAAGCGACAAAGCCGATGCCCAATTCCCGCACCGTCGGCAGGATGTCGGTCTCGGCGTCGCGGCTCCACAGTGACAGCTCGGTCTGGATCGCGGTGATCGGATGAACGGCGTGGGCCCTGCGGATGGTCTGCGCGCCCGCTTCGCTGAGGCCGAGGAAACGGATCTTCCCCTCCTCCTTCAGCCGGGCCATGGCGCCGACGGTTTCTTCGATCGGCACGCCCGGATCGACGCGATGCTGGTAGTAAAGGTCGATCGTGTCGACGCCGAGCCGCTTGAGGCTCGCTTCGCACGCGGAGCGGACGTAATCGACGTCGCCGCGGATTGCGCGTTGCCCGTCCGGCCCGCGGACGATCCCGAACTTGGTCGCGAGGAACACCTCGCCGCGCCGGTCCTTGATCGCGCGCCCGACCAACTCCTCGTTAGTGAAGGGCCCGTACATGTCGGCGGTGTCGAGGAAGGTCACGCCGCGATCGAGCGCATGGTGCAGCGTCGCGATCGATTCCTGGTCGTTGCCCGAGCCGTAGAATTCGCTCATCCCCATGCAGCCGAGGCCGATGGCCGAAACTTCGGGTCCGTCGCGGCCGAGCCGCCGCTTGCCGATTTGATGCATGGCTATTCTCCTTGGGTCAGCCGCCGAGCAGGCGGCGAGCTTGGTCAGCGTCACATGGGATCGCGATGCGCTTGTGACGACTGGTCTCGCCGGAAATGATCGACAATTCGGAACGGCTGGCCCCGAGCGCCTTTGCGAGCAGCTTCACGACCGCGGCATTGGCCGCGCCATCGGTCGGCGCCTCAGCCACGCGTATCTCCAGCTCCTCACGCCCGTCGCCACCGTCGCGCCAGGCACCGATGCCCGGCTTCGCAGACCGCGGGGTCACCCGGACCGCGAGGATGCTGCTCAATCCATCGCCGCGTGCGGCTGCCCGCCGCCACCGGCCTGCTTGCTCCGCTTCATCAGGAGCAGCAGCGGCAGGACCGCGAAGGTCACCAGCATCATCAGCTTGAAGTCGTCGAGATAGGCGATGAACAGCGCCTGCCGCGTCACTTCGGCGTTGACCATCGCCAGCGCCGCCGGGCCGATCACCGGCGCAATCGTCTGCAGCATCTCCGGGTTGGCGGTCGGGATCGTCTGCTGCGTGATGTTCTGCGCAAGGTCGGCGTGGGCGACCTGAGTCATCCGCACCAGCTGCGCGCCGACTACCGAAATGCCGACCGAGCCGCCGATGTTGCGCGACAGGTTGAGCAGTGCCGCTGCAGTCGTCCGCATCCGCGGCGCCAGCGTTTCGAACGCCAGTGTCTGGAGCGGCACGAAGATCAGCCCGAGCCCGAGGCCCTGGACGATGCCGCTGACGATCACCGGCCGCGCCGGCTGGTCGATCGCGAAGCCGGTCATCATGTACAGCGACAGGCCCATCAGCGTGACGCCGATGCCGACCAGCACGCGAGAATCGAACTTGCCGACCAGCCGCCCGGCGAGCAGCATCGAAATCAGGGTGCCGACGCCGCGCGGCGCGGTCAGGAAGCCCGACTGCAAGACCGAATAGCCGTACATCGTCTGAAGCAGCGGCGGCAGCAAAGCGAGGCCCGCGAGCAACAGGATGCCGGTCACCGCCATGAACAGCAGGCCGGTCGCGAAATTGCGGTCGGCGAACATCGAGCGTTCGAACAAGGGATGCTTGGACGTCACCATCTGCACCACGAACATCCAGAAAGCGGCGATCGCGACCGCCAGCTCGACGATCGTTTCCCAGCTTTGGAACCAGTCGTTCTGCTGGCCGCGGTCGAGGAACAGCTGCAGCGCCGCAAGGCCGATCCCGAGCAAGGCGAAGCCGAACAGGTCGATCTTGCGGTCGGTGGTCTCGGTCTTGGGCATGAAGCGCAGCATCAGCAGCGCGCACAGCACGCCGACCGGCAAATTGACCAGGAACACCCAGCGCCAGTTGTAATTGTCGGTCAGCCAGCCGCCCAGCACCGGCCCGAGGATCGGGCCGATCATCACGCCGCCGCCGAACAGCGCCATGGCCTGGCCCTGCTTGTCCTTCGGGTTGATGTCGAACAGGGTCGCCTGGGCGAGCGGCACGATGAATGCGCCGCCAACACCCTGAAGCCCGCGGAACATCACCATCTCGACCAGCGATGTCGCCGTCGCGCACAGCACCGAGGCGACCGTGAACAGGACGACCGAGATCAGCAGCAGGCGCTTCCTGCCCACCTTGTCCGCCATCCAGCCGCTGATTGGCAGCGCGATCGCCGAGGCGACGATATAGCTCGTCAGCACCCAGTTGATCGTGTCCTGCGTCGCACTGAGGCTCGCCTGCATGTGCGGCAGCGCGACGTTGGCAATGGTCGTGTCGAGCACCTGCAGCAGCACCGCCATCATCACTCCGATGGTGACGATGATCCGCTGCCCGGTCGGCAGGACGTGCGTCGGGCTATTGTCGGGCGTGCTTGCCACGCGGCTGGCCTTACTTGTCGAAATAAACGGTCGCGGTGGTCGACAGGCCGGCGATCATCGCCTTGTCGGGATGACCGTCGAACACGATCCGCACCGGCACGCGCTGCACCACCTTGACCCAGTTGCCGTTGGCGTTCTGCGCGGGCAGCAGCGAGAACTCGCTGCCGGTGCCGGCGCCGATGCTCTGGATGTGCGCCGCGAACTTTTCGCCGGAATAAGCGTCGACCTTGATCGTCGCGCGCTGGCCGGGGACCATCTTGCCGACGTCCTTTTCCTTGAAGTTCGCTTCGACCCATGCGTTCATGCTGTGGACCAGTGAGACCATGCCGACCCCGGTCACGGCCATCTGGCCGACCTGGAGGTTGTCGGCATTCTCGATCACGCCATCCATCGGCGCGCGCACGTCGGTCCGCGACAGGTCGAGCCGCGCCTTGTCGACCGCGGCCTGGGCCTGGGCGATCTGCGGCTGGTTGCCGCCGGGGGCAATCGCGGCGCTGGCGTTGGCGGAACGCGCATGCGCATCGGCCAGGTCCTGTTCGGCCGTCCGCACTTCGTTGAGCGCATCCTCATAGTCGGCGCGCGTCGTAAAGCCCTTCTTCAACAAGGCTGCCTGGCGGCCGAGCGCGTTGCGCTTGATCGAAAGGTTGGCCTGCTCACCGATGATATCGGCCCCGGTCCCCGCGGCCTGCGTTTTCAGCTGGCTCGTCTGCAGCCGCGCCGTGGCGAGCTGCGCCTCGGCCTGCTCGAGCGCGACGCGATAGGGCTGCGGGTCGATGCGGAACAGCAACTGGCCGCGCTTCACCTGCGCGCCATTGCGGACCAGCACCTCGACCACCTGGCCGTTGACCTGCGGGCTGACCGAAACGATGTCCTGTTTCACCTGCGCGTCGTCGGTCGACACGCTGCCGCCGCTCGCCAGCCAGTAATAGCCGAGCCCGATCACGATCAGCGCGGGGACGACGAACAGCATGAGCGGCCGCAGGTAGCGCTTCAGCCCCGGGCGGGGCGCCTCGTCGAGCTCCGGAGCCTCGGCCTTCTGGCCGGTCAGGCGTTCGGTCGACATCTTGTTCATTGGTTCGCTACCTTGCTCAAAATTCCGAAGTGGCCGGCGCGCTCGCGCACCTGGGCCAGCACGCGCCGCGTCGTTGCGATGTCGGCGGGATCGATCCCTTCAAACGCTTCGGCCGTCATTTCGTCGGCCACCGCCTGGAGCTTCTCCACGACCGGTTGCGCCTTTGCGGTGATATGCAGCTGCCAGGCCCGCCGGTCAGCCGGATCCGGCGCCCGCTCGACCAGCCCCGCCTCCTGCAGCCGATCGATGATTCGCGACAGGGTGATTGGCTCGATGTCGAGCAGGTCCGCCAGTTCGGACTGGCGAAGGTCGGGCTTGCGCTTCAGCTTGAACAGCACCTTCCACTGCGCGCCGGTAACGCCAAGGGAGCAGGCGCGGCGCGTGAAGGCCTTGCGCAAGGCGTGGGCGGTTTCGCCGATTTCAGCGGGAAGGGTTTCCATAGGCAACGGACATAGTAAGCATGCTCATATTAAGCAATGCCTAAAAGCCGCGGTGGTTCTAATTTCGACCGGATTTCATGTCGCGTTGACGGGCCACGGGACGCGACCTAACGGGGCGGCTGGCGCCGCGGGTATGATGTAATGGTAGCCTGTCAGCTTCCCAAGCTGAACGCGCGGGTTCGATTCCCGCTACCCGCTCCAAATTGAAACGTCCGGGGGACGTTTCGAATTTGGAGCGCGCGGAGCGAAGCGCAGGGGCGACTTCCCGATTACGTCTGAGCGGCTACCGACGGTCCCGCCGACATCAGATCGACTCCGCCGAAATGCGCGCGAGCCGCATCGATGAAGGCGCGCACGTTCACTGACGCGCGGCGGTTGGCCTGATACACCAGATGGATTGGGATGGCGGGAGGCGCGAGCTCGTCGAACAGGGTGACGAGCCGGTCCGCGGCAATCTCCGCAAGCGCCTGATAGGAGAGTACGCGCGCGATGCCGACGCTGTCGACTGCCGCTGCAACTGCCGCGTCGGCGGTGTTCACGGTCAGCCGCGGCTCGATGCGTATGGCCGGCTTGCCCGCGGGGCCGAACCGCCACTCATGGGCGCGCTCAAGCTCGGTGAATGAGATCAGGGCATGCTGGCGAAGCGCGGCCACATTCGCCGGCACGCCGTGCGCCGCCAAATAGGTCGGGCTGGCAACCAGGATGCGCCCAACCTCGGCAACCCTCGAGGCGCGCAGGGCGCTGTCGGGCAGATCGCCGATGCGGACCGCCACGTCGATGCCCTCGTCAACCAGCCGGGCGACCCGATCGACCAACGTCAGCTCTACCTTCAGCGCCGGGTGCGCGCGCAGGAGCGCGGCGGTGATCGGCAAGATGTGAAGCCGGCCCAAGGTGACCGGCGCGGTCACCACCAGTGTTCCCCCGGGAGCCGCGCCATCGCCGCGCAGCGCCAGGGCCGCGTCGTCGAGGTCCGCGAGCGCCGTCCGGCAGCGCTCAAGATAGAGCGCGCCCTCCGCCGTGAGCCGGACCGAGCGCGTTGTTCGTCGGAACAGGGCCGTTCCCACAGCCTGCTCCAGGCCAGCGACTCCACGGCTCGCCGCTGTTGGCGAGATACGCAGCCGTCGCGCCGCGGCGGTAAAGCTCGCATCATCGGCAACTGCGACGAAAATTCGCAACCAATCTAGCCGGTCCATTCTTCCTGTATCCGCATCAGTGAAGTGCAAAACTAGAGAATTATCGCGGCAGGGCAAAGAACCCATGTGTGGCTGCGGGCTCCGCATCCCGCGAGCCGCGACCGAAGGAATTGCCATGTCCCGACTGACCATCTCACTCCGCGACGAAGTCCCTGCCGAAGCAAAGCCACTGCTGGATTCCGTCGAGGAGCAGCTTGGCGTTGTCCCGAACCTCTATCGCCTCGTTGCGACCAGCCCCGCGGCCCTAGGCGGGTTGCTTGGCCTCCACACCGCACTTGGCCGCACCCTCGATGCCAAGACGCGCGAGCGGATCGCGCTGGCGATCGCCCAGGCGAACGCGTGCGATTACTGCCTCTCCGCACACACCTATCTGGGGCTGAATGTCGCTAAGATCGACGAGGCCGAAATTGCCCTCAACCGTGCCGGTCATTCAGCCGACGCTACGGCCGATGCCGCTGTCGTATTCGCGCGCAAGGTGCTGGAAGCGCGCGGCCACGTCAGCGACGCCGACCTCGCCCAGGTTCGCCTCGCCGGCCATTCCGAAGCGCAAATCATCGAGATCGTCGCGCACGTCGCGATCAACGTGCTCACCAACTACCTTAATAGCGTTGCCGACACCGATATCGATTTCCCGGTCGTCCGCGCCGCGGAGGCCGGCTGAACGACGACCCCGTCGGCGGGCCTCTCCGGCTCGCCGACGGTCCCCTGTATCCCTGCCGCAATTATGTTACGACTGCGCCGTCGATCGCTCGCGCTTGATGCATCGACCCGATTGGGGGATCGGCCATGATTGGACTCTTGTTGTTCGCACTCGCGCTCGCCGCACAGGATGCGCCCGACGCGCCCGAAGCACCCGAGGAAACCACCGGCGCCACCCCATGGCAGGCGCAGATTTACAGCGGCCATCCGCAGTGGACCAAGGAAGACCTCGAAAGCGGCCGCGATGGCTGGGACCTTGCGCACAAGTGCGGCGGCTCGCTGATCGCACCCGGCTGGGTGCTGACCGCCGCCCACTGCATCAACCAGGCGCGGATCGACAACGGCCACCGCGTGCGGCTCGGCGCCGACTACATCGATAACGATGAAGGCGTGACCTACAAGATCGACCGGATGGTCCGCCATGCCAAGTGGAACAAGGACAAGCACACCTACGACATCGCGCTCGTCCATTTCGTCGCCGACGCCGAGACCCACCCCGAGAAGGCCGGGCCGGTCGCGGAAATACCGCTTTACGACGGCCCGCCGCTCGGCCCCGCCGTCAACGTCTATGCGACCGGCTGGGGCCAGCTCGAGGAAGGCAAGGACAAAGGCTTCCAGTCCGAGCTGACGTCGGTCGACCTGGTCACCACCAATTGCGCCGATTACCCGCAATATGCCCGCGCGCCGGAATATCAGCTGTGCGCGACCGGGCGGACGCCGGGCGACGACGCCGACACCTGTACCGGCGACAGCGGCGGCCCGCTGGTGTCGGACGATGACAATCCCGTCCTGGTCGGCGTCGTGAATTCAGGCGTCGGCTGCTATCGCGAGGATAGCGCCGGTCTTTATCTCAGGATCGACAGCCAGCACTTTCTCGACTGGATCCACCGCGCGATGGCGGCCGATCCGTCGGTCAGCGAGCTGCCCTAGCGGTCGGTGTCGCTGCCGCGATCGGTGTCGCTGCCGCGATCGATGTCGCTGCCGCGGTCCGTG
>Ga0207668_10001343_pt1 | contig 14574 bp, 11 predicted proteins | sample KBSS43metaG_FD_184323 | JGI IMG/M metagenome (GOLD analysis project Ga0207668, IMG submission 184323) | Switchgrass rhizosphere microbial communities from Kellogg Biological Station, Michigan, USA - KBS S4-3 metaG (SPAdes) (version 2) | ecosystem: Host-associated > Plants > Roots > Rhizosphere... | reverse complement strand
CGATCCCATGGTTCTTGGCTCCGCCCATGGCCTGCACGCGCATTCCCGCCGCCGTGCCGCGCGAATAGACGTAGTGAGCGATATCGGACGAGCCCACGAAGCTCACGGCCTTGATGTCCGGATGGTCGAGCAACGCGTCCACCGCCGCCTTGTCGCCGTGGACGACGTTCAGCACGCCCGCCGGCGCGCCCGCCTCCATCATCAGTTCGGCCAGCCGGACCGGGACCGAAGGATCCTTCTCCGAGGGCTTGAGGATGAAGGTGTTGCCCACCGCGATCGCCACCCCGAACATCCACATCGGGATCATCGCCGGGAAGTTGAACGGGCTGATCCCCGCCGCGACGCCCAGGGGCTGGCGCATGGAATAGACGTCGATGCCGGGGCCGGCGCCCTCGGTGTATTCGCCCTTGAGGGCGTGCGGAATCCCGCAGGCGAATTCGATCACCTCCAGGCCGCGCTGGATGTCGCCGCGGCTGTCGGCGATCACCTTGCCGTGCTCGGACGACAACAATTCGGCCAACGCACCCATGTCGCGCTCGACCAGCCGCTTGAACTCGAACATCACCCGGGCGCGGCGTTGCGGATTGGTGGCCGCCCAGGCCGGGAACGCGGCGACGGCGGCCTGCACGGCGCGATTCGCCTCGGCCGCGTCGGCCAGCTGGACGCGGGCCTGCACCGCGCCGGTGTTGGGGTCGAACACGTCGCCGAAGCGGCCGGAGGTCCCGGCCGCGGCGGCGCCGTTCACGAAGTGGGGGATTTCACGCAACGGCCTCGGGCTCCAACGGGGACGATGGGATAGAACGGCCCGCGGGGCCGGACGTCAAATGACGCCTTCGGCGCGCAGGGCCCGATCTCCTCGCGGCCATAGCCCGCGCGCTAGCCTGAACGACGCCGATGGGCGAAAGGATGTGCGCATGAGCGGAACGATCGATATTGAAAACCCCAGTCCGCACGTGCGCGTGCTCACCCTCGAGGTGTTGCGCGCCAGCACGGATCGTCGCGAGGCCGTGGCCGCCTTCAAGGAACGCCGCGAGCCCGTCTTCTCCCGCAGTTGAGCGCCATGTCCGAGAGCCTTTACGACCTGCTGGCGTCCCGCTTTCCCGCCGACCCGGCCACCCCCTGCTTCCTGCTGGAAGGCGGCGAGATCAGCTACGGCGAAGTGGTTGATCGCGTGGGCCGCCTGGCCGCGCTGCTGGTCTCCAAGGGCGTCGCGCCCGGCGATCGGGTGGCCGTGCAGACCGAGAAGAGCCCGCAGGCGGTGATGCTCTACCTGGCCACGCTGAAGGCCGGCGCGGTCTTCCTGCCGCTCAACACCGCCTACACCGCCGCCGAGGTGGATTATTTCCTCAAGGACGCCGAGCCGCGCCTGTTCGTGCAGGACGCCGTCGCCCTGGCCGAGGAAGCCGCGGCGCACACGCCGCTCGCCCGGACTGTCCCGCGCGCCGCGGCCGACCTGGCCTCGATCATCTACACCAGCGGCACCACCGGCCGGTCCAAGGGGGCCATGCTCAGCCACGGAAATCTCGCCGCCAACGCCCTGGCGCTGCACGAGATCTGGGGCTTCTCCGAACGCGACGTGCTCTTGCACGCGTTGCCGATCTTCCACGTCCACGGCCTGTTCGTGGCGCTGCACTGCGCCTTCCTGTCCGGCGGGCCGATGGTCTGGCTGCCGAAGTTCTCCGACGCCGAGGTGATCGCGGGCCTGGCGCGCGCGACGGTGATGATGGGCGTGCCCACCTTCTACACCCGCCTGCTGGCCCACCCCGAGTTCACGGCCGAGCGGGCGGCGCACATGCGGCTGTTCATCTGCGGCTCGGCGCCGCTGCTGGAATCCACCTTCGCCGAGTTCGAGGCCCGCACTGGCAAGCGGATCCTGGAGCGCTACGGGATGAGCGAGGCGGCGATCATCACCTCCAACCCGCTGGACGGCGCGCGTGTCGCCGGCAGCGTCGGCTATCCCCTCCCCGGCGTGCAACTTCGCATCGAAGGCGGCGGGACCGGCGTCATCCAGATCAAGGGGCCGAGCGTCTTTTCCGCCTACTGGCGGATGCCGGAGAAGACGGCGGAGGAATTCACCCCCGACGGCTTCTTCATCACCGGCGACGTGGGCCGCACGGACCCGGACGGGCGCCTGTGGATCTCCGGCCGGGCCAAGGACCTGATCATTTCCGGGGGCTTCAACGTCTATCCGAAGGAGATCGAGCTGGTGCTCGACGACCTGCCCGGCGTGACCGAGAGCGCGGTGATCGGCGTGCCGCACCCCGACTTCGGCGAGGCGGTGGTGGCGGTGGTGATGGGCCAGGCCTCCGAAGCCGAACTGATCGCCCAGGCCCGCGCCCGGCTGGCGGCCTTCAAGGCCCCCAAGCGGGTGATCTTCGTGGACGAACTGCCCCGCAACGCCATGGGCAAGGTGCAGAAAGCCCTGCTGCGGCAAGAGCATGCGGGGTTGTTCGGGGGTTAGCGGGTTGGTTGGTTCAATCCCTGTCCCCGCACCCAAACCATCCCGCAGTCTACAGCACGCGCCCGAGCGCCGTTAGTTGCTCCCGCATCCAGGTGGTGGAGGGGTCGGAGAGGCGGTCGCGGCGGTAGACGAGCTGCACCTCCACCGCGGGGGACTCGTAGGGCAGATCGACCACGCGCAGACGTCCGCTCTCGGCGGCCAGCACCGCCAGCCGGCGCGGGATCAGGGCGGCCATGTCCGAGCGCGCCACCACCGCGGTCGCCGAGGCGGTGTCGGCCACCGTCACCCCGACCCTCCGGCGCAGACCACGGACCGCCATGGCCGCCTCCAGGGCGTTGGAGTCGGTGGCGGCCGAGCGGCGGATGATCGGGTCCTGAGCCCGCCCGCCGCCAGCGCCGAAGCGGTCTGCCACGGTCACGTGCGGGATCGCCGCCAGGTCCTCCAGCGTGCGCAGCCGGTCGGCCAGGGGATGGTCGGCGCGCACCACCCAGACCATGGTCTCGGACAGCAGCGGGTCGCGGGCGAACCGCTGGGACACGCTCTCGAAGGCGCCGATGGCGAAGTCGAGGCCGCCCGAGTCCAGGCGCTCGGCCAGGTCCGCCGGCGTCTCGACGATCTGCAGGCCGACGTTGGGCGCCTCCCGGGACACCTGCACCACCAGGGGCGGAACGAACACCATGCATGCGTAGGGCGCGGCGGCCACCGTGAACCGCCGCTCGCTCACCGCCGGATCGAAGTCCGCGGTCGCCAGCGCCGACATCAGCTGCTCCAGCGCCAGGTGGACCTGGGGCCCGATGGCCAGGGCGCGCGGCGTCGGCTGCATGCCCCCCGGACCCCGCACGAACAGCTCGTCGCCGAGGATGTAGCGCAGGCGGTTGAGGGCGTGGCTGACCGCCGACTGGGTCAGGCCGAGCCGCGCACCGGCCCGCGTCACGCCACCTTCCTCGAAGACGGCGTCGAAGGCGCGCAGGAGGTTCAGGTCGAGGTTGGCAATATGAAGGGGGTGCATCTAGGGGGTGACCAGATATCATTTCCCGCATTGCGCTCCTATCCTTACCTGAATAATTGAGGCAGCTGCGCCGCGCGCCTGCGCCTTGCGCCTTGCGCCTCCACAAGCTGCAGAACTGAGTCGGATAGGAGCGCCCGTGCGAGACGGCGAAGAAGGGTTTTCGGACGCAGGGGTGATCACACGGGCGCCCCACCGGCCGGAAAGCTGGCTTCGCCGCTGGCGCTGGCCGCTGATGGTGGGCGGTCCCCTGGCGATCCTGGGGGTGGTGGCCTTCCTGATCCTCACCGGCGGCCGCACCCAGGCCACCGACAACGCCTATGTCCAGGCCGACAAGGTGCCGGTCAGCGCCAGCATCGGCGGCCGGGTCGTGCAGGTGAACGTGCGCGAGAACCAGCGCGTGAAGAAGGGCGACGTGCTGTTCCGGCTGGACAGCCGCGACCTGGAGACCAGCCTCGCCCAGGCGGAGGCCGAACTCGCCACCGCCCGCACCGACGTGATGTCCCTGCGCGCGGCCTACCAGCAGCAGCTCGCTGCGGTCGCCGCCGCCCAGGAGACCGCGGCGCATGCGGCCCGCGAGGCCGCCCGCCAGCGCGACCTGGTGACCGCCGGCGTGGCCTCCCGCCAGCAGTACGCCGACGCCCAGCACGCCGCCGACCAGGCCCGCCAGATGCTGTCCGTGGCCCAGGCCCAGGCGGCGGTGGCCGTCGCCAACCTGGGCGGCGACGCCAGCATGCCGGTGGAGCGCCAGGCCAAGGTCCGCGAGGCGGCGGCCAAGGCCGAGCTCGCCCGGCTCAACACCACCTACGCCGTGGTGATCGCCGCCAAGGACGGGGTCGTCACCCGGGTCCAGCAGCTGCAGGTGGGCGGCTATGTGAACCCGTCCCAGACGGTGTTCTGGCTGATCTCGGGCGTGCCGTGGGTGGAGGCCAACTTCAAGGAAGACCAGCTCGGCAAGATGCGCGTCGGCCAGCCGGCCTCGGTGAAGATCGACGCCTATCCCGACCAGCTGCTGAAGGGCCATGTGGCCAGCTTCAGCCCCGGCACCGGCTCGGCCTTCTCCGCTCTGCCCGCCCAGAACGCCACCGGCAACTGGGTGAAGGTCGTGCAGCGGCTGCCGGTGCAGATCGCCTTCGACCAGCCGCCGCCGGACATGGCCGGCCGCATCGGGCTGAGCGCGGTCGTCAAGGTGGACGTGCGCGCACCGGACAAGCGCTGAGCCCATGGCTGCGCCGGCCGCCAATCGCGCGCTGATCACCGCGTCGCTGCTGATGGCGACGCTGATGAACTCCCTGGACATGACGATCGCCAACGTCGCCCTGCCGCATATCCAGGGCAGCGTGTCGGCCTCGCAGGAACAGATCGCCTGGGTCCTGACGTCCTACATCATCGCCTCGGCGATCATGACCCCGATGGCCAGCTGGCTGGCCGGGCGGTTCGGCCGCAAGAACCTGCTGCTGGTCTCGATCGCCGGCTTCACCGTCGCCTCGATGCTGTGCGGCATCTCCAACAGCGTGCCCGAGATTGTCGGCTTCCGGCTGTTGCAGGGCGTGTTCGGCGCCTCGCTGATCCCGCTTTCCCAGTCCATCCTGCTCGACATCAATCCGCCGGAGCGGCACGGCCAGGCCATGGCGCTATGGGGCGCCGGGACGCTCCTGGGGCCCGTGATGGGCCCGGTGCTGGGCGGCTGGCTCACCGACCAGTTCTCCTGGCGCTGGGTGTTCTTCATCAACCTGCCGATCGGGGCGCTCGCGCTGCTGGGCGTCTGGCTGTTCATGACCAATGCGGTGATCGATATCCGCAAACGGTTCGACTTCCTCGGCTTCGCGGCCCTGATCGGGTTCATCGGCGCTCTGCAATTGATGCTCGATCGTGGCCCGAGCCTGGATTGGTTCAGCGCGACGGAGATCCGAGTCTACCTGATCGTGGCCGCGATCTGCCTGTGGGTGTTCGTCATCCATACGCTCACGGTGGAAAATCCGTTCTTCGACCGCCGCCTGGCCAAGGATAGCAACTTCGTCGCCGCCACCTTCTTCGCCATGGCGACCGCGCTCCTGATGTTCAGCTCGATCGCGCTGCTGCCCAGCATGATGCAGGGCATCCTCAACTACCCGGTGCTGACCTCCGGGTTCCTGACCATGCCCCGGGGAATCGGCTCGCTAATCGCGATGCTGGTGATCGGTCAGCTGGTCGGCCGCGCGGACACACGCATCATCCTGGGAGTCGGCATGTCGCTGACCGCCCTGGCTTTCTGGCAGATGATCCACTTCGACCTTTCGATGAACGAATGGCCGATGGTCGTCTCGAGCTTCATCCAGGGCTTCGGCATCGGGCTGACGTTTGTCCCCTTGACCACCCTGGCCTTCTCGACGCTTCCGGCGGAGCTGCGGCCAGAGGCCTCCACGGTCTACACCCTGGTGCGCAACATCGGCGCCAGCGTCGGGATTTCGATCATGCAGGCCCTGTTGGTGAACAGCACCCAGAGCGCCCATGCCGGGCTGGCGGCGCGGATCAACCCCGCCGACCCGGTGGTGCGCGCCGACATGCCGGCGATGTTCGACCCTGGCGCCGTTCCGGGGCTCCTGGCCCTCAACAGCGAGATCACCCGCCAGGCGACGATGATCGCCTACCTCAACGACTTCCGCCTGATGCTGGTCGTCACCATCATCACCGTGCCGCTGGTGTTCCTGCTGCGGCCGGCCAAGGCGCCGCCGAAGGATCTCCATGTCGCCGCCGATTAGAACCTCCGTCCCCCTGCTGGCGCTGGCCGTGGCGCTCGCCAGCTGCGCCGCCGTGGGCCCAAACTTCGAGCGGCCGGCGGCTCCGGCGACCCCAGGCTACACGATGACGGGCGAGGGCGGCGCGGCGCGCGCGGCGCTGACGCCGGACGTGCGGCCGGCGGGCGCATGGTGGTCGGCGCTGGGCTCGGCGGACCTCGACCGGGTGATCCGCGAGGCGCTGAAGTACAGTCCGACCCTGGCCGAGGCCGACGCCCTGCTGGCGCGCAACCAGGCCGAGGCGGACGCGGTCCGGGGGAGCCGCAGGCCCCAGGCCGACGCGAACGCCGGCCTGACGCGCGAGCGGATCAATACGACCCGCTTCGGCATCTCCAACTTCCCGAGCCCGACGGCGACCCTCTACAGCGTGGGCGGGGCCGTCAGCTACGACCTGGACCTCTGGGGCGGCGGCCGGCGGCGGGTGGAGCAGGCCGACGCCAAGACCGAGGCCCAGGCCCGCCGGGCCGACGCGGCCTACCTCTCGCTGACCGGCGAGATCGCGCTCCAGGCGGTGGAGATCGCCGCCCTGCGCGCGGAAATCGCGAGCGCCCAGGCGACCATCGACGACGACCGGCGGCTCAACGACATCATCGCGAATGGCATCAAGGCGGGCGGCGAGGCGCCTCCGGCCCTGGCCAGCGGCCAGGCGCAGGCCGCCCAGGACGAAGCGGTGCTGCCGCCGCTCCTTCGCCAGCTGGACGTGGCCCGCCACCGGCTGGCGTTGCTGGCCGGCCAGGCGCCGGGAGCCTGGAGCGCGCCCGACTTCGAACTGTCCGCCTTCAGCCTTCCCGAGCGAATCCCGGTGAGCCTGCCTTCGACGCTGGTGCGGCAGCGGCCGGACATCCTCGCCGCCGAGGCCGACCTGCACGCGGCGACGGCCGACATCGGCGTGCAGACGGCCGCCCTCTACCCGGACATCAGCCTTTCCGCCGCCCTGACCCAGACGGCGCGTGCGCCTGAGGATCTGTTCGGCTACAGCGCCTCGGGCTGGAACATCGGGGGCGGCCTGACCGCGCCCTTGCTGCATGGCGGCACGCTCAAGGCCAACCGGCGCGCCGCTGAGGCCGAGGCGCGAGCGGCCATGGCCCGCTATCAGCAGACCGTGCTCATGGCCTTCAACCAGGTGGCCGACAGCCTGCAGGCCCTGGCCCGCGACGACGAGGCCATCGCGGCCCTTTCGCGCGCCGAGGCGGCCGACGCCGAGAATGTGCGGCTGGCCGAGGCCGCCTACCGCCTGGGCGGCGGCCCGCTCTACCGCGTGATCGACGCACGCCGCCAGCTCAGCCGTTCCCGGCGCGAGCGGGTCCGGGCCGAAGGCCAGCGTTTCCAGGACGTGGTCCGGCTCTATGCGGCGACAGCCGGCGGCTGGAAGACCGCCGAGGAGCGCACCGCGGCGCGCTGAACCGGCGGCTCAGCCAGGCCGCAACGCCGCCGCCCGCTTCGGGAAGTCCTCGCGCGCGTTCTCACTGGGATAGGGCATGTCGGGGACGGGTGCGCCGAGGAAGGCGCAAAGCGGCGCCCAGCCGGCGCCGACCTCAAGCACGAGCAGCCGCTCCGTCGGGACGCGCGCCAGGACCTCGGCCTCGTGGCGGCGGAAGCGCGCGACCATGTAGGTCCGGTCGTGGATGCGGCCGTCGAAGTCGCCGGTGACGATCTTGAGGAACTCGCGCAGGTGCTCCGGCGGGTTGTCGGCGATCGAGCCCGGCGCCAGGATCGTGGCCTGGGTGGACTCGAACCACGTGTCCGCATCGCGGGTGGTGTGGATCACCTTGGCCTCGGGATAGACCTCGGTGAGCTCGCGCCAAAACCGGCAACCGGGATAGTCCACCATGGCCTGGTAGCCGGCGACGATCGCCGCCCAGTCGGGCTCCCCTTGGGCGGCCGCGACCCACAACGGAATGGTCTGCGGATTCTGGAAGACCTCCAACATGTGGTGACAGGGGCCGAAGCCGAGTTGCTCCAGCGCTAGCTTCAGTGACAGCGTCCCCGTCCGGCCGAGCCCGGAGCCGATCACTTTGAGCCCCATGGTTCCCTCTCCTTTTCGCCCGCGGGCGAGGCGCCCTATTATCACGTCGAGAAGACGTGGGGCTACTACGCGGGGTGCTCGGGGGCAGGCGGCGCAACGGTGATCCGCATAGGCCCCGGCCGGATTCGCATCGCGGCGCCGCTGGGCGAGCGCCGTCCGCAGCGCTAGGGTAATTGAAATGGCTTCATAAAGAACCGAAAGGGAGTTGCGATGTCCCAGGATCCCTTCGACCCGACAGGAGAGGTGGCCGTCGCCGGCTCCGCCCAGGTCATGGGCGCCGCCATCGCGAACGCCTTCGCGGCGCGCGCAATTTGAGACCCACCATGCGCATCGGATTCATCGGACTGGGCAATCAGGGCGGCCCCATCGCCCTGCGGATGCTGGCCCAGGGCGCGGACCTGACCGTCTGGGCCCGCCGTCCCGCCGCGCTGGAGCCGTTCACAGCGGCCGGCGCGACCGCGGCGGAGACGCCCGCGGCCCTGGCGGCGGGCTGCGAGGTGGTCGGCGTCTGCGTGGTGGGGGACGATGACGTGCGGCAGGTGATCACCGGTCCGCAGGGCCTGCTCGCCGGCATGCGCCCGGGCGGCGTCATCGCGGTCCACGCCACCGTCGCCCCGGAGACGGTGGTGGAGCTCGACGCCCTCGCCCGCCCCGGCGGCGTGCACCTCCTCGACGCCCCGGTCAGCGGCGGACCTCAGGGCGCACGGGACGGAACCATGACGGTGATGGCCGGCGGCTCCGCAGAGGCCCTGGAGATCGCTCGCCCGGCTCTGACCCTGTTCGCTGAATCCATTCCGCACCTGGGGCCGGTGGGCTCGGGGCAGCTGCTCAAGCTGCTCAACAACAACCTCTGCTACGCCAACGCCGCCCTGGCGGTGAGCGCCCTGCAGGTGGCCGAGGCTCTGGGCGTCGATCGGCGCCGGGCCGCCGAGATCATGCGCATCAGCTCCGGCGCCAGCCGCGGCCTCGACATCGTGGCCACCGACACCATGCTTCAGAAGGCCGCCGGCCCCGGCAGCAACGTGCGCAAGGATGTCGGCCACTTCCTCGATCTTCTGAAGGCGCATGGACTGGCGGATGCGCCGGTGGCCAAGGTGTCGGCCACCGCCGCCGACGTCCTCGAGGCGTTCGTCAAGCAGGCCTGACGCAGGCCGGGAGGTTCGTGATGTTCTCACCCGAAGCGCTGAAGGCGCAGGCGCAGGCCGAGACGGGGCTCTCCGAATTCGGCGCGGAACCACTCGACGACGGGCTTTCGGCCTTTTGCGCGTCGCTGACCGCGGAAGCCGGGCTGAACGCCGCCGGGAGCGCCGGGGCGCAACGCGGGATCGTCGCCACCCTGGCCGAGCGCCTGCGGCTGGAGGACTGGCTTGCGCGCCATCCGGAGATCCTCGACCAGACGCTGGCCCCGCAGGTCTTCGTCGTGGGCCTGCCCCGCACCGGCACCACGGCGCTCTCCCAGTTCCTGTCGGAGGACCCGTCCGCCCGCTCGATCCGACGCTGGGAGGTCAACGCGCTCACCCCGCCGCCTGACGCCACGGTCGCCGTCGATCCCCGGCTGATCGCCACTCGCGAGGCCTTCGTGGCCCGCGACAAGGCGATGCCGACGCTGAAGACCATGCTGCCGGTCGAGGCGGAAGATCCCTCCGAACACGGGCCGTTGCTGGGCCTCACCTTCCGGAACCTGCAGCTTCCGGCGCTCTACGATGCGCCGTCCTACACCGACTGGCTGCTGGCCGCAGACATGACGCCTGCCTACGCCTATTTCGCCAAGGCCTTGAAACTGCTGCAGTGGAAGACGCCAGGCGCCTACTGGAACCTGAAAAATCCGCCGGACATCTTCGCCCTGGAGGCCATCAAGACGGTCTTCCCGAGCGCCCTTTTCGTCTGGACCCACCGCGATCCGGCCAGTTCCATCCCCTCTGTCTGCAGCCTCACCGGCCTGTTGCGCAGCACGACGGTGGACCGCCTGGACAAGCCCGCACAGATGCGGGCCATGCTGCGGTTCCAGGCCGAGGGCGTTCGTCGCGCCCTGGCCGCCCGCGCCCGGATCGGCGAATCGAACTTCGTCGACGTCACCCAGGCCGAGCTCGCCCGCGACACCATCGGCGTCATCCGCGAGCTCTACGGGAAGCTTGGCCTGCCCTTCACGCGCGAATACGAGGCGCACCTGCAGCGCCGGATGGAGACCCGGCCGCGGGCGCAGCACGGACGCCACGCCTACGACCCGGCGGAATTCGGCCTCACGGCCCAGCAGATCCGCGAACCCTTCGCCGACTATCTGCGCCGGTTCAAGCTCGCGGAGGTCAAATAGGCTCGGGCGCCGCCTGATCATTGAAGGTGCGTCAATTTAGAGCGCGGTCTGGAAGCCATCCCGACCGCGGCGCCGGCCCGGCGCGTCTGGGGCCGATGTGCGGCGCACGCGCGATTTCGGGAAGCGCGAAAAAAAGCGGCCCCGACACGAAGTCGGGGCCGCGATCATTAGGCCGTCGATCGGGCGGAGAGCCCTACTCGCCGAAGGACTTCTTCAGGGTGATGCCGTACATCCGCGGCGCCTGCATCACGCGGTGGCCCACGCCGGCCGTGAAGTTCGCCGAGATGCCCATGTAGCCCCATTCCTTGTTGGTGAGGTTGGTGGCCCACACGGCGGCCTCGAAGCCATTCGGAAGCTTGTAGTCGATGCGCCCATTCAGGAGGCCAACCGAGTGCATGACCTTCAACTCCAGGGCGTCGGGCACCTGCGCTTGGTTGTTGATCGAGTTCACCGAAATGCGGCCGCGGTAGGCGTAGTCGAGATTCAAGCCCACCAGGCCTTCGCCGACGTCGAACTCGTAGCGGGCGCCGATGTTGCCCTGCCAGTTCGGTGGGGCATAGACGCCGCCTGTGGCCGGCAGGCCCTTGGCGTTGCCGAGCGGCGCGCCTTCGCCCGACACCGCGCCCGGCCAGTCGGTGAAGATGGACCGGGTGGCCGCGGCGGAGGCGTTGATGGTCAGCGCATCGATCGGCTTGAAGGTGATTTCGCCCTCGATGCCCTTCAGCCGGGCCGCGGCGGCGTTGCGCACGATGGTGCTGAAGCCGGTGCCGAGCGGGCAGCTGCCGCCGACCGGCGGGACGCCGGTCGCCGAGCAGATCTGGATCGAGACCTGCTTGTTGGTGTAGTCGGTCCGATAGAGCGCGATGTTGGTGCGCAGGCGATGGTCCAGCCAGTCGCCCTTGAAGCCGACTTCATAATCCTTGGCGATCTCCGGCTCGGCCATCAGGTCGATCGCGCGGCTGAAGGCGCCGCCGCGGAAGCCCTTGGCGATCTTGGCGTAGACCAGCTTGTCCGGCGTGATCTGGTAGTTGGCGCTGGCGAGGTAGGACCAGCCGGTGAACTTGCGCCGCGAGAAGACGTTGTCCGGTCCGGTGGTGAGGAGGCCGCCAAAGGCGCAGGAGTCGGCGTTGTTCTGGTCCGGCGCCACGAAGAACTGCGCCAGGACCCCGCCGGTCGCCGTCACCACCGCGCCGCGGCAGGTGATGACCCCGGTGTTGAAGTTGTAGAACCAGTCGGCCAGGTCCGAGTGCAGGCGCTCGACCGTGTAGCGCCCGCCGAGGGTGACGCTGAGCTGGTCGGTGAGCTTGAAGTCGTTCTGGGTGAACACCGCCCAGGTGCGGTTGTCGGCGTTCAGGTTGTCGTGGCTTCCCAGGCCGATGTCGCGGCCTTGCACGGACGCCAGTTCCGGCTGGAAGGCGTTGATCTGGGCGCCATGGCCAAGGTCTTCCGAGGCGTAGGCGCCGAGCAGCCAGTTCAGGCGGTCGTCCATCAGTTCGCCGGAGAGGTTGAACTCCTGCGACCACTGGGTCGAGGCCTGGTCAGCCTTCAGCTCCAGGCCGCGGCCTCTGGGCAGGAACAGCTCACCGCCGTTCGGCGTGATCAGCGAGCCGCCGATCCCATAGCCGATCTCCAGCAGCTGCGCCTGCACCGCGTCGAGGTCGCCGTTCTTGCGGTTCTCGAAGTGGTGGCCGCCGGTCAACGACCGCAGGCGGACGTTGTCGGTGATGTCCCAGGTCATATCCAGGACGACGTGCCACGTTTTCAGGTTGTCGAAGAGATGGGGGGTGCCGGTGCAGTTGACGTAAGGGTCGTCGCGAACGCAGGCGTCGAGCAGCGGCTTGCCGATCGCGATCGCCTGGGCGAGGCTGGCGGCCTGCGTGGGCGACCCGGCCGTGAGGGCGTCGCGAACGATCGGCCGGTTGGCCGCCGGATTGGCCCACAGCGCGGTCGCCAGATAGCCGTTGTTCACCAGGCCCGCAATCGGGCTGATGCTGATGTTCTGCAGCATCTGGCCGTTGTGCCGGGTCTCGGTGTACTCGCCCTTCAGCTTGGCGGAGAAGTTCGCGCTGGGCTCGAACTTCAGGCTCAGGCGCGCCAGGTGGTCGTCCTTCTCGTCGCCGAACCGCTGACCGGTGATCCTGGACTTGCCGAAGCCCTCGCGGTTCCAGTGCATCACGGCGATGCGGGCCGCGAGCACGTCGGCGATGATCGGCACGTTCACCGCGCCGGCCATCTTCCACTCCTGGAAGTTGCCGGCCTCGCCTTCCAGGAATCCGTGCACGCCGTCGAAGTCGGCGTCCTTGGTGATGATGTTGATCGCGCCGCCGGTGGTGTTGCGGCCGTAGAGGGTGCCCTGCGGGCCCTTCAGCACTTCCACCCGCTGCAGGTCGAAGAAGGCGTTGTTGGACCCGAACGGGTGGGGGATGTTGACGCCGTCTTCGTAGAGGCCGATCGGCTGGCTGACGCCGACGAGGTTATCCGAGGCGGACTGCCCGCGAAGGACGATCTGCGCGGAGTTCGCCGAGCTGGAGCCGGAGACGATCCGCAGGCTGGGCACGACGCGCGACAGGTCGATCGGCTGGGTGATCCGCTGTTGCTGCAGCGCGGCGGCGGTCTGCACCGAGACCGCGACGGGAACCGTCTGCAGGTTTTCTTCCCGTTTCCGGGCGGTGACGACGATCTCCTCGATGGTGGCGCCGCCTCCGCCCTGGGCGGCGGCCGTCCCGGCGGTGAGCGCCGAGGCGGCGGCGGCCAGCAATAGGCCAGCCTTCAGATGCAGTTTCCCGAACATTTCGCTTCCCCCAATTCGTGACGGGCGTGGCCGTCTTTTTAATTCTGTTGTCGGACACGGTCCGCGCGGGCGGGACTGTGCAACGCCGCAGTTTCCCATACAAGCTGCATGAGGCTCCACGGCCGAGCTTTGAGTGTCCTCAATCAAGTATAGGACGCATGTGTGGCAGCGACGCCACGGATGGAGGCTCCCTGTTCAGCAACCTATGCCCGATGCTGCGCTGAACAGGTCAGCCTAGGAGAACCAGTGAATGTCACACGCTGCGCTCAAGATGGAAGAGATCCCATCCCACCCCCCGGCCTGGTCTGCGCGTTCGACGCGCGCAATGATCCTGGTTTCAAGGCGCGTCCCCATGAGCGGATGGCGGACTCGCGGCGCAATTCCGCGCCTTCTACACGCCCATTCCGGCCGGTGGGAATGCGGGCGGCGCCTGGTTCCTCACCCGCGGCGAGGAGATCCGCGCCGATTCAGGCTCCTGCCACACCTCACGCCGGGACTGAACATCTAGGGCGGAGCAGGCGCCGGCCGGCCCTCCGCGTCGGGATAGCGGCCATAGGTGAGCGCGACCAGGCCCGCCGCGGTCAGGGCGACGGCGACGGCGATCAGGCCGGTGTTGTAGGAGCCCGCCTCGTCGAAGATCAGTCCGGCGGCGAAGGGGCCGATCGCGTAGCCGGCGCCGAATGTCGCCATGCCCAGCCCATAGATGGCGCCGAAGTGGCGCAGGCCGAAGTAGCGGGACAGCAGGAACGGCAGCAGGTCCCCCTCGACACCCACGGAGAGCCCGATCAGCACCACCGCCAGCAGGCCGCGCACATAGCCGCCCGTGAATCCCACCAGCAGCAGACAGCCCAACGCCGGCAGGACGTAGAAGGTGATGGTGATCCAGCGGGCGTGGAACCGGTCCAGCAGCACCCCGCCCAGCCAGCGGCCGAACAGCACCGAGGGCCCGATGGCCGCCGCGATGGACGCGGCCTGGCCGGGGGTCAGGCCCTTGTCCGTGAGCAGCGGCTGGATATGGACGTTTATGGCCGAGGAGACGATCGCGGCGACGGCCAGCACCAGTACGATGCGCCAGAGCATGCTCGTGCGCATCGCGTGGCGGAGCGTCAGGCCCCAGAGCGGCTTCTCGCCCGCCGCCTCCGCGGCCCGCGCCAGCACTGCGGCCGATTTCGGCTTGAACGCGAACAGCACCAAGGGGCCCA
>Ga0207668_10001342_pt1 | contig 14587 bp, 12 predicted proteins | sample KBSS43metaG_FD_184323 | JGI IMG/M metagenome (GOLD analysis project Ga0207668, IMG submission 184323) | Switchgrass rhizosphere microbial communities from Kellogg Biological Station, Michigan, USA - KBS S4-3 metaG (SPAdes) (version 2) | ecosystem: Host-associated > Plants > Roots > Rhizosphere... | reverse complement strand
CTACCGACTCGACAACCTGCTGTTCACGCCCGATCGGTCCGCCATCACGGTCGTCGACTGGCAGACACTCGGCGCCGGCCTGCCCGCACGCGACCTGGCCTACTTCGCCGCGACCAGCCTGCTCCCCGGCCAGCGGGCCGAACTCGACGAGCAGTTGGTGACTGCCTATCACGACGAGCTGCTTGGCTACGGCGTCACCGACTACGACCGCGAAACCTGTTGGCGCGATTACCGGCTCGGCATGCTGCAGGCCCCGCTGATCACCACCCTGGGCTGTGCGTTCGCCAGCACCACCGAGCGCGGCGACGAGATGATGCGGGTCATGCTCGAACGGGGCTGCCGGGCCATCCGCGACCTCGGCAGCCTGGACCTCATCGGCGCGAGCTGACCCACGCATGCGCGTCGTCGACGGTGCACACCGTCTCGACGCCGTCCGGGAGCGCGGGACGCTCCACCATGACAACGGCCACGCCGAGCGCGTCGGCGGCGTCGAGCTTGGCGCGCGTCATGTCCCCGCCGCTGTTCTTCGTCACCAACGCGTCGATGCGGTGCTCGCGCATCAGCCGCACTTCGTCGTCGTAGCGGTAGGGGCCCCTCGAGAGCACCAGCTCGTGGCGTACCGGCAACTCGGCAGCATCCGGTGGGGTTACCGCCCTGATCAAGAACCACGCGTCGACGGCGGCAAAGGCGGCGCTTCCCGACCGGCCCGTGGTCAGGAAGACGCGCGAATAGCCTGCTGTGCCAACGACTTCCGCGGCCTGCACGTCGGAGGCCACCACGGTGGCGTTGCCGTGCGGCCACGCCGGGCGGGCCAGCACGACGCTCGGTAGGCCGAGCCGCCGACACGCCGCCGCCGCATTCGCGGTGATGGTGGCCGCGAAGGGGTGGGTGGCGTCGACGACGGCATCGATGCGTTCCTCCTGAAGCCAATTCATCAGGCCGTCGACCCCGCCGAACCCGCCGATGCGTACCTGACCGACCGGGAGCGCCGGGTCGGGCACGCGTCCGGCCAGCGAACTGATCACCTCGATGTCCGGGTGCAGGCGGGCCGCCAGCGCCCGCGCCTCGGCGGTCCCACCCAACAGCAGCAGGCGCACTAGTGCCGACTTCCCCTGCGGCGGTTCGCCGAGTAGAGGTAGCTGTCCGAGAAGCCCTCGGCCGCAAGCACGTCGCCGACGACGATCACCGCCGTGCGGCTGATGCCCGCCGCGTGCACCGCCTCGGCCAACTCGCCGAGCGTGCATCTGACCACGGTCTCCTCCGGCCAGCTGGCGAACGCCACTACCGCACAAGGTGTTTCGGGGCGATAGCCCCCGGCCAGCAGCTCGGGCACCATCGCGTCCACCTGCGCGGCCGCCAGGTGCAGCACCAGGGTGGCACCCGGCGCCGAGAGCGTGCGCAGGTCCTCCCCCGGCGGCATCGCCGTCGACAGCGTGGCCACCCGGGTCAACGTCACCGTCTGCGCCACCCCTGGCACCGTCAACTCGCGGCCGAGCACCGCGGCGGCCGCTGCGAAGGCGGGCACCCCAGGCACGATCTCGTAGTCGACCTCGAGGGCGTCGAGTCGGCGACACTGTTCGGCCAGCGCGCTGTAGATCGACGGGTCGCCAGAATGCAACCGCGCGACGTCGAGTCCTGCGGCGTTGGCATCGGCGAGCTCGGTCACGATCTGCTCCAATGTCAGTGGCCCGGTGTCGATCACCTTCGCGTCCGGCGGGCAGAGCGCAAGCAGATCGTCCGGCATGATCGACCCCGCGTACAGGCACACGGGGCAGCGCTGCAGCAGCCGCTGCCCGCGCACCGTGATCAGGTCGGCCGCCCCTGGGCCCGCGCCGATGAAGTAGACCGTCACGACGTGCTCATCGACCACTGAGTGACGGGCATCGCGGGTCGCCAACCGGTGAACGAGCCGACTGGCTCACCGCGATAGTGCTGAAACTTGCGCAATTCTCCGCCCAACTCTGAATAGTGCTGTACCAGTAGGGCTTCCGACTCGGCCGTGACGGCGTTGGCGACCAGCCTGCCGCCGACCGGCAACCGCCGTAGGCACTCGTCGAGGAGGCCTAGCTGCGTGAGCCCGCCACCGATGAACACCACCGACGGAGCCCGCGCTCCCTCGAACGTCGCTGGCGCGTCCCCGCGCACCTCGATCGGCACGCCGAACGCGACGGCGTTGGCCGTCACGCGGGCACGCCGGACCTCATCGCGCTCGAAGGCCACTGCGGTACAACCCGATCCGGTGCGGCACCACTCGACGGCGATGCTCCCGGAGCCCGCCCCGACGTCCCACAGCACTTCGCCGGGGCGCGGCGCCAACGCCGCCAACGTGACGGCCCGAATCGACTGCTTGGTGAGCTGACCGTCGTGCGACAGCGCGTCGTCGCGCAGCACCGCCAGCACGCGCTCGTCGGGTAGATAGCGCACCGCGACCACGTTGAGGGCGTCGACGTCGTCCGGCGGGTCCGTCGCCCAGACCTGCGCGGTCGCGTCGCGGCGCCGCTCGGCCGGTCCTCCGAGTTGTTCGAGCAGGGTCAGTTCCGACTCGCCACGCCCGGTGTCGGCGAGCAACCGCGCCAGCCTCGCCGGCGTGGCGGCGTCACGGGAGAGCACCACCGCACGGCCGCCGCGGCGCACCGCGGTGGCCGGATCCGCGGTGACGACGCTGATCACCTCGGCGTCGTGCACCGCCCAGCCCAGTCGGGCACACGCCAGCGTCACCGACGACACGTGTGGCACCACTGTCACGCGGTCGGCGCCGAAGACCCTGATGAGCGTGGCTCCGACCCCGTACAGCAACGGGTCTCCGCTGGCCACCACGTGGACGTCCCCTTCGACGTCGTCGAAGAGCGTCGGTAGCGCGGGCAGCATCGGCGACGCCCAGCGCCGACGCTCCGCTCCGACCGACTGGTCCAACAGGTCGAGCTGGCGCGGTGATCCGTAAACGACAGCGGCCCTGGCCAATTCGGCGCGGGCAGGCGGCGCCAACCCGGCCATGCCGTCGGCACCGATGCCGACCACGACGATGCGCCCCACTATCGGGGCATCCTGCGCCACACCGATCGCGGCATCATCCGGAACCCGAACACCAGCAGGGCCAGCGCGCGTGGCACCCATACCTGGCGCCGCCGCCTGCGCAGCGCCAGTGCCGCGGCGTCGGCGACCTGCTGCGGCGTGCTCGACAGCGGCGCGGGCGACATGCCCTCGGTCATGCGACCGACGACGAAGCCAGGGCGTACGACGAGCAGGTGCACGCCGGAGCCGTGCAACGCGTCGTCCAGGCCCGCGGTGAACCCGTCCAACCCAGCCTTGGCCGCGCCGTACACGTAGTTGGCTCGCCGCACCCTGGCCCCAGCCACCGACGAGAAGGCGACGATGGAGCCGCGACCCGCCATGCGCATCGTGGCCGCCAGCACCGTCAGCAGGCTCACCTGTGCGGTGAAGTCGGTGTGCACGACCGCCGCGGCATGCGTGGCGTCCACCTCGGCGCGGGCTTGGTCGCCGAGGATCCCGAAGGCCAGCACGGCGGTGCCGACCGGACCGTGCTTGGCGACGATCGACGCGACCAGCGGCGCGTGCGATGACAGGTCGTCGGCGTCGAACTCCCGCGTGTGAACCGCCACGGCGCCCGCGGCCGTCACCGCGGCCACCTCATCGGCCAATTGATCGGCGCGGCGCGCCGCCAGCACCACGGTGGCTCCGCGCGCCAGCCGCGTCGCCAGCTCGACGCCGATTTCGCTTCGGCCGCCGAATATCACTACGAGACCGGCCCCGGTTGTCGGCTCCTCGCGCAAGCGCTCGTCGGCGGCCGTGTCGTTCATGGCTGTGATTATGTCCTGCGCTAGGTTTGTCACCGATGGCGAAGGCAACCACTCGGCTCACCAACGAGGCGCTGGCGTTCCTGACCGAACGCCACCTCGCCATGCTGACCACCCTTCGCGCCGACAACACTCCGCACGTCGTGGCGGTCGGATTCACGTTCGACCCCATCACGCACCTGGCCAGAGTGATCACCACGGGCGGGTCGCAGAAGGCGGTGAACGCCGCCGAGCGTGGAGTGGCCGTGCTGAGCCAGGTCGACGGCGCGCGCTGGTTGTCCTTGGAGGGCAAGTCAACGGTCAGCAAGGACCCAGACGCGGTTCGCGACGCCGAACTGCGCTACGCCCAGCGTTACCGCACCCCGCGGGTCAACCCACGGCGGGTGGTCATCGAAGTGCGCGTCGAGCGCGTGCTCGGCTCGTCGGAGCTGCTCGATCATTCCCACAAGCACCGCTGAGCCCAGGCTTAGCGCAAATAGTCAAGCGGCGGAGCATGAATGGGGCCGAAGGCCTGTCAACGCCTGCCGAAGGCGACGAGGCTCGCGCCGGGAAGTTCATAGCCAGACGATGCCGCGTATTCGTTCAGCGCTGCATTGGCATCGTCGCGGATGGCGGCAGTCAAGTCTTCGGGAAGCGACTGCAAGAGGTGGCCGACGGGGCCTGCGAGCGACGGCACCAAGGTCCACCACCGCTCGAAGGAGTCCGCGTACATGGGCGTCGCGACCTCACTGACGTCAACGTCGTGTAGGCCCGCCGCCTCGAGGAGTTCCGTCAGCGCCTTCGCGTTGGACAGAGAGAACGGACCAGGTACCCCCGGCGGTGGGATGGGAACGCCCAGCCCTTGCGACACGGCGTCCAATAGGACGCCGAGCCATGGGTTTCGGTCGCGTGGGCCCCACACCGCGAAAACGACTCGGCCACCGGGCTTGACCACTCGACGCGCCTCCGCGATGGCGGTAGCGGCGTCGGGAATCAGCATCAGCGCCTCACGGCAGAGCACGACGTCGAACGATGCGTCCGGACAATCTACGGCTTTCATGTCGAACTCTTTGACGGTCACGTTGTCGTACGCGCAGCTCGCGGCGCGCGCCTTGGCGACCGCCGTCATCTCGCGCGCGAAGTCGGACAGCACGACCCGACCTTCCGGGCCCACGAGCTGGGCCGCCGCCATGCCGACCCCACCCGGTCCGCAACCCAATTCCAGGATGTGCTCACCTCGACGAGGCGCGACGGCGTCGAGCATCGCCCTGGCCACGACACCGCCACGAGCATCGACGTACTCGGCGTGCTGGCTCCACGCCGGGGCGGCGGCCGACCAGATTGCTCGCAGCGCATCGTCGGTCATGGCCAGAACATACTGGCAGAATGGACAGTTTCACCATGTCGACGCGATTTTGGGTGCCAGACTATTGACGTGAGCGACGGGGGGGATACTGCCGCGCGCGAGGCCCGTGCTGACGCGAGTTCGTCGATCGACGACCTACTGGATCAGGCGGTGGCGGCGATCAACCGTGGCGACCGCGCAACCGCCAACGCACTGGCCGACCACGTGCTGGCCGTCGACCATCGGAACGCTGACGCAGAGGATCTGCTTACCGCCCCAAGCGATGGTGGTGAGATCCGGCGCTTGACCATCTTGTACGTGGATCTGGTTGATCCCACGGTGTTGTCCAGCCACGCCACGCTCGACACCTACGGACTGCTTGTCGACCACTACCGCGACCTGGTGGTGGACGTCGTGAACCGCTTTGAAGGCCATGTCTGCTCTCCGACTGGCGAGGGTCTCCTTGCCGTCTTCGGTCACCCGCGAGCACATGAGGATGACGTGCTCCGCGCGGTGCGGGCGGGTTTGGAAGTCACCCGAGAACTGGCTGGATTCGGCGAACAGGCCGCCCGCCAGCTGGGGATCGAGATCGCCGCGCGGGCGGGAGTGCATCGCGGCGTCGTCTATCTGGACACTAACCAAGATGACGTCTACGGTCTGGGCGCCAACCTGGCCGCGCGTGTGGCAGGTCTGGCCACGCCCGGAACCGTCGTCGTTTCGGACACGGTGGCGCGGTTGATCGGCCACACCTTTGAGCTAACGGCGCACGATCCGGCCGCCGTGAAGGGAATCGCGAAGCCCATCGTTCATCATCGCGTCGTCGGCTACCGAGCGGCGCAACAGAAGTCGGTTCACGCCCCCCTCGTAGGTCGCGAACGGGAGTTTGCGTCGTTGCGGGACAGCTGGATGCGTGCGCAGGCCAGCACCTTGGTGATCCCCGGAGTGGTGCTGCGGGGCGAGCCTGGGATCGGCAAGTCCGCGCTGGCGGCCGCCGTCACCGCACTGGCCGAATACTCGAAGGCGGTGGTGCTGACGTTGACCGGCTCGGCGTTGCACGCCGACGCCGGCCTGCACGCGGTACGCGGCCTTCTGGAAAACCGCTGTGGGATAAGCAGACTCACCCCTGAGGGTGAGCGTCTGCGGTTGCTCGAAGTCGAGCTGTCGGCGCTCGGACTAGAGCGTGCAGGCACGGTGTCGTTGTTGGCTCCGGTACTGAGCATCGCGCCAGAGCATGGCTACGAACCCGCTGCTGCAGAGGGGCGCAAACTCTACGATCTGATCGCGCAGGCAGTACAGGACTACCTTCTGGCCTGCGTTGGCGATGGGCCGAGCATGGTCGTCGTCGAGGATGCGCACTGGATCGACCCGTCCACGCAGGAAAGACTCGCGTCGCTGCTAGATGCTGCGGACGGTCGGCTGCTCGTGGTGATTACTGGGCGCTCCGGCACCCCCTGGCTGCCCGCTCATTGGCCGGTGACGGTGATCGACCTCGACCCTCTGAATGACGACGAAGTCGACAGGCTCATTGCTTCCTTGGATCCCACGCTCTCAGCCCAACAGCGGACGGAAGTGGCCGAGCGCTGCGATGGGGTGCCGTTCTACATCGAGCAGGTCGTATACGGGCTGACGCAGACCGGAGTGCCGGAGAGTCTTTACGAGCCGCTGCGGGCGACCGCCGACGTCGTGCCAGTCGTAGAGGCGGCGGCGCTGATCGGTCGCCAGCTGGATCGACGCCTTCTGAGTGCGGTTGTCGACGTCGGCGAGGACGTCCTTGATGGTGTCCTAGGCGAATTGGAGAACGCGCGGGTGCTCGAGCGATGGGGCACCAGCGGTTGGAGATTCCGTCACGAACTGCTCCGTGAGGTTGCCGCGGAGTTGGCACCTCCGAGTGTTCGCCGCAGCCTGCACGCCAAAGTCGCCGACGCCCTGTTGGAAGGCGACGGCGGGGTACCCGATTGGCCATTGGTAGCCACCCACTACGAGCGGGCGGAGAAACCCGACGAGGCCGCGTCGGCGTATCAACGGGCATCGACGGATGCGCGACGGCGCGGCGCCCTCCTCGAGGCTCGCAGCTATCTCACTCGCGCGCTTGCGCAAGTGGACCACCAGATGCCGGGGCGTGCGCACGACCTGCTGGAGATGGCAGTGCGCCTGGAGCGGGGATTCCTCGCGTCCGCCGCCGAGGGCCCGTTGAACGACTCCACCGTGACCGATTTCGAAGTGTGTCTGCGACTCGGCGGGACGGACGTGCGCGACGATGAGGTGATCGGCACTCTGGTCGCACTGGCAGGTTACTACTTCGCCGTCGGAGATCTGCCCCGTTCCGCGCGGGTGCTGAGGTCGGTGCGCCTCGGCATGGATGACGGGCGCGAGTACTTCCGGCCCATTGTCGACGCCGCCATCGGCATCGGGACGTGGTTGAACGGTGGGTTTGCCGCCGCGCGCGACCAGATGGAGGCGGCGACGGCAGAATTCGCCGCGGCGGGACGCCACACGTTGGAGGCGCTCTGGTTCGCACCGACTGACCCCTTGACGATGACACACGGAATTCTTGGTCTCGACCAACTGGCTCTCGGGGACCTCTGCGCCGCCGAGGCCGAGGTGCTGCAGGCGATACGGCGGGCAGAGGAACTTCGCTTCCCGCAAGGCGCATTCAGCCTGGCGTTCGCGCGATTCTTCGAGATTTGGATACGCATCGAGGCGCGCCAGCTCGATCGCGCCGCAGCCCTCGCCTCTGAATTGATCGAGCATGCCGAACGAAACAGCTTCGAGGTATGGGCCTTGTGGGGCGCGGCCCAGCTGGCGATCGTCGACGCCATGACCGCGCTTTGCGCCGTCGACCCCACCGCCGAACTGCTGTCGGCACAAGTCGTACGCCTGACCAATGTCGTCGACACCGTCCGCGCCGCCGGATTGACGGTGTTCATCACGTTGTTCGACGGCATTCTCGCGCAACTCCTGACCGCCGCCGGCCGGGGGGAAGAAGCACGCAGTCGACTAGATGCAGCACTCACGCTGGGCCGCGATATCGAAATGTCTTTCTACGAAGCCGAGCTACTGCGCCTTCGCTCACATACCCACACCGACTTCAATGCCCGTGGCACTGATCTGGCTGCCGCCCTGGATATTTCCCGCCGACAGGGTACTGTGCTGTACGAATTGCGCGCTGCGCTCGATGATTTCGAGCTACGCGGAGAACCCGCGCGGGCAGCGCTCGTCGATGTCGCCGACCGCCTTGCCGGCGACAGTCCACTGCCCGAACGAGGGCGATACCTCGTCCTGACGTCTTCCACACCGCAGCTCGAGTGATACATGCCCTGGTCAGGCACTGTCCTCGGGAGGCGTCGAGCTAGCCGACTTGCCTTCGCCCACGACACGGTATCGGGCGATCGGTTCGTCGATGCCCGCGACCAGCGCTGGCGGGCTGACCTCCAATTCAAAGTCGTTACGTATCAACGTCGCAACCGCATCTGAAACGACAACCGCGCCCGGCGCGGCGGTGCCGGAGAGACCGGTCGCCACCGCCGCAGCCGCCCCGTAGAAGGCGTCTCGGGCATTGGTGTCCAGATAAACCAGCCCTCGGTGCACGCCGACTCGTACGTTCACGTCGAAATCGAAGCGTCGTTTCGACTGATCGCTGAGCCGACCGACGGCCTGCGCAATGTCCAGCCCGGCCCGCACCGCACGGCTCGCGTCGTCGTCATCGTGCGTCGTCGACCATCCGAAACCGGCCAACAACCCATCACCCTTTATCGACCCAATTTGCCCACCGTGTTGGCTGACGATCTCCAATGCCTGTTCGCGGTATTTCCCGACCACCAAACGATAGGTTTCGGGCTCCACCTGGGTTGACAGCGCTGTCGAACCCACCAAATCGGCGAAGAACACCGTCAATCGCCGGATGTCACCCGCCATTCCGGGGCGTCCGAAGAGATTTTCCCCACCGATCGGACCCTCAGTCACGTCGACATCGTGTCACCCGCCACGGCGCGGCGCGCTCGATCGCGGGACCCGGACGACCGGCTGGGTATCGGCCCCTTTCCGCTGGGCGTCAATCGGGCACGACGACCAGCTCATGGGGCCGGTTGTTCACGGGCATCGCGCCGTCGGACGTGACGATGACGATGTCCTCGATCCGTGCGCCCCAGTGTCCGGGAAAGTAGATGCCCGGTTCGACGCTGAACGCCATGCCCTCCTGTAGCGGGAGATCGTTGCCCGCGACGATGTAGGGCTCCTCGTGCACCGAAAGCCCGATGCCGTGCCCGGTGCGGTGCACGAACCAATCCGCCAGCCCCTCCGCGGCGAGCACGTCGCGTGCCGCAGCGTCGACCTGTTCGGCCGTCACGCCGGGCCGAACCGCGTCGACGGCCGCTCGTTGCGCCCGCTGCAGCACCGAATACCGTTGCGCCACCTCGGGTTCGGGCTCACCGATGCTGTAGGTGCGAGTCGAGTCCGAGTTGTATCCGGGTTCGTACGGGCCGCCGATGTCCACTACCACGACATCGCCGGCCGCGAGCTCACGCGTCGAACACTCGTGATGAGGGTCGGCGCCATTGGGCCCGGAGCCGACGATGATGAACGCCACCTCCGAATGCCCTTCCGCGACAATGGCTCGTGCGATGTCGGCGGCCACGTCGGCCTCGGTGCGGCCCGGCACCAGGAACTCTGGCACGCGGGCGTGCACGCGGTCGATGGCCGCCCCGGCCTTGCGCAGGGCGTCGATCTCCGCGGCGTCCTTGATCATCCGCAGTCGGCGCAGCACGTCGGTGGCGAGCACCGGGACCACGCCGAGCACGTCGGCGAGCGGCAGCAGGTGCAGCGCGGGCATGGAATCCGTCACCGCCGTTGCGACCGGCGGGCCCCCGAGCACGTCGGCGACCATTTGGTAGGGATCTTCCCCGTCGACCCAGTCCCGCACGGCCAGGCTCAATTCGGGCACTGCCGACTCGCGCAGGGACGCGAGTTCGAGCCGCGGCACGACGACGGTCGGTACGCCTCCAGTGGGCAGCACCAGCGCGGTGAGCCGCTCGAACGTCTGCGCGCGCGACCCGACCAGATAGCGCAGGTCGTAGCCGGGCGTGATGACCAGGCCGGCCAGCCCGGCGTGCTGCGCTGCCTCACCTGCCGACTTCAGTCGTTGTGCGTACACGTCGGCGGCGAATCGACCGGAACTCATGAAACTAGAGGCTAATCGGGGCGTGGATATGCGGCGACCTCGACCAGGTTGCCGTCGGGATCGCGGCAGTAGTGCGACGTCATCGGGCCCAGCGCGCCGGTCTTGGGGACCGGACCTTCGGTGATCTCCACGCCGCACGCGCGCAGGTGGGCACCGATGTCGGCTGGCTCCGCATCGGCAATGAAGCACAGATCGAGCGTGCCTGGTGCATCCACGGCCGCCGTCGCCCAATTCGGCGCACCGGTCGGACGGACGTTGAGCTTCTGATTGCCGAAGGCCAGGGCGATGCGGCCGTCCCCGAATTCGGTGCGCACCATTCCGAGCACCCGGACGTACCAGGCCACGGTGCCGTCGACGTCGCGACAGTTGAGCACGACGTGGTCGATGCGATTGACGGTGAATGCCATGAGCAAGGCTACTGGCAGGATGGCGGGCATGTCCTCGTCCGGTCCGTTGGTGCTGCTGGACGGCGCCAGCATGTGGTTCCGCTCGTTCTTCGGGGTGCCGTCGTCGATCAAGGCGCCCGACGGCAGGCAGGTCAATGCCGTTCGCGGTTTCCTCGACGCCGTGGCTACCGTGATCGCGCGCGAAGGCCCGTCGCGGCTGGTGGTGTGCCGCGACGACGACTGGCGTCCGCAGTGGCGGGTGGACCTGATCCCGACGGACAAGGCGCACCGCGTCGAGCAGGAGGCCCCCGCGGGCGAGGTGGACATCGAGGAGGTGCCCGACGAGCTCACGCCGCAGGTCGACATGATCATGGCGCTGCTCGACGCATTCGGCATCGCCACGGCCGGCGCACCGGAATGCGAGGCCGACGACGTGCTCGGCACGCTGGCCAACCGCGAAGAGCGCGACCCGGTGGTGGTGGTCAGCGGCGACCGCGATCTGCTGCAGCTGGTTCGCGACGAACCGGCGCCGGTGCGAGTGCTCTACCTGGGGCAGGGGCTCGCCAAGGCCATCAAGTGGGGGCCGGTCGAGGTGGCCGAGAAGTACGGCGTACCGGTCGAGCGCGCCGGCCCCGCCTACGTGGAACTGGCGCTGCTGCGCGGCGATCCGTCCGACGGGCTGCCAGGCGTGCCCGGCGTCGGCGAGAAGACCGCGGCGACGCTGTTGGCTCAGCACGGATCGCTCGAGCAGGTGCTGGCCGCGGCGCACGACCCGAAGTCCACGATGTCGAAGGCCTATCGGACGAAGTTGCTGTCCGCGACGGACTACATCGAGCGGGCGGGCCCGGTGGTGCGGGTGGCCACCGACGCCAAGATCGACTTCTCCACAACCACGGATGCGCTACCGCTGTCCGCAACGAATCCGCGCAAGGTGGCCGAGCTCGCGGGCGAGTTCGGCGTCACGTCGTCGATCGCGCGCCTGCAGAAGGCGCTCGACGCGTTGCCCGGTTGAGCGTTACTTGGGTCGACCGACCTCGTAGGTGCCGTCGTTGTCCTGGAACGTCACCGTGACCTCGCGCTTGGTTCCGTCGATGCTGACCTCACAGGTGAAGTTCGCGCCCTTTTCGACGGTCGGGTTCTTGCCGTCGTTGCACTTGACGTCTTCGACGTTCTTGGCGCCGTAGCCGTTGGTCTCGTCGCTGAGGATCTGCGTGACCCCGCTCTGCGCCGCATTGACGTCCAACTGGGTCTCGACCCACCAACCGGGCTTCCAGAACCCCAGGATCCCCACCGCGATCACCGCGACGGCGACCAGCACGCCGACCACCCCGAGGATGATGCCGAGCGACTTCTTCGAGCCTGCCTCGGTGCCCGTCGCCGAGTAGGGCGAGAACTGCTGGCCTTCCGCGCCCTGCTGATACGGCGAGTACTGCCCGTATTGGCCGGGCTGAGGAGGCTGGCCGTATTGCGTCGGTTGCCCGTACTGCGTCGGGGCGCTCGGCTGATAGGACGTCGGACCGTATGCGGTGGGCTGCTGCCCGTACTGGTCGCCGCCGGGGTATTGCCCCTGGGCTGGATAGCCGGGCTGCGCGGGCGGCTGATAGCCGGGGTACTGGGGCGGAGGCGTGTACGCGGGAGGCTGCTGCCCCCACGCGGGCACCTCAGTGGTGGGCTGATCGGGAGCCGGCGGCTGCTGCCACGCGGGCGCGGGCGGATCGCTCGGCGGCTGCGACCCTGGCCACGGCTGCGTCGGATCAGATCCCTGCGGTCCGCTCATCGTCTCTCCTTGGTGCTGTCGAAAGCGTTGGCATCACCCTACCCTGCATCAACAGCCACGACGCCGCGCCGAATGTCGCCGATGGCGCGTTTCGCCGTCGTCCGCAAGGCAGGCGTCGGCGCCGCGTTTCGGACCTGATCGAGTAGGTCGATTACTTGACGGCACCAACGCACGAAATCCCCGGCGGAGAGCGGAGATCCGTTCCCCGCGGTGTCGGAGGCGGCCAGTGCCGAGGACAGGTCTCCGGTGGTCGCCCAGCGATGAATGGCCGCGACGAAGCCGACGTCGGGCTCACGGCTTGCCGAAACCTGATGGCGCCGCTCGTCGGCGTGGATGTCGGCCCACCGCCGCTGGGTGCGGACCAGCGCAGCCCGTAAACCCGGCGTGCCGAACTCGATGCCCGTCGGCGCCCCCGGCGTGTCGCCACGCGACTCGAACACAACCGACGACACCACGGCGGCCAGTTCCGCGGAATCCAAACCGGCCCAGGCTTCGTCCCGAAGACATTCGGCGACCAGCAGATCGCTCTCGCTGTAGATCCGAGCAAGCAACGCCCCGTCTTCGGTGACCTTCGGTTCGCCGTCGCGTTGCTCGATGAAGCCGCGGCCCGCGAGCAGGGCCACGATTCGGTCGAACGTGCGCGCTAGTGAGTTCGTCGCGGCCGCGATCTTTCGCTCGAGCTCACCGTTGTCGCGTTCGATGCGCAGGTAGCGCTCCGCCGCTCGGACGCCGGCCTCCCTGTCCGGGTCGTGATGTGACGGATGACGTTTCATCTGCTCGCGCAACGCGGACAGTTCGGGATCGACGTCTGGTTCCCCCGCTGCGCCGCGCCTGCCCTTGTTCGACGGGACGTCCAGTCCGGTCGCGGCCGAACGCAGCGCCGAGGCCACGTCGCGGCGCACTCTCGGCTGCCGGTGCTCGACCCGCTTGGGCAGCGACATCGCGCCGATCCGCGCCGAGGCTCCCGAGTAGTCGGCCGACGAGATCCGGCCCGCCCACCGATGCTCGGTGAGTACCAGCGGTCGCGGGTCGTCCTGGTCGGCGGCCGGTTCGAGCACGACGGCCAGGCCTACGCGGCGGCCATGCCCGATCGTGATGATGTCGCCGCGGCGAAGCGCCACCAGCGCGTCGTTGGTGGACTTGCGCCGGTCCAACCGAGACGCCCGCGACTGGGCGCGTTCCCTGGCCGATATCGCCGCCCGCAGCCGGGCGTACTCGAGGATCGGCGCGTCAGAACCGCCGAACTCGGCGGCGATTTCGGCGAGCATCCGCTTTCCGCGTTCGACACCGCGGACCAACCCCACGACGGACCTGTCGGCCTGGTACTGCGCGAACGATCGCTCGAGCAGCGCATGCGCCTGCTCGGGGCCCATCTGCTGGACCAGGTTGATCGTCATGTTGTACGACGGTGCGAACGAACTGCGCAGCGGGAAGGTGCGCGTCGAGGCCAGGCCCGCCACGTCGGAGGGTTCCACGTCGGGGTGCCAGAGCACGACTGCGTGTCCTTCGACGTCGATGCCGCGCCGCCCCGCGCGGCCCGTCAGCTGGGTGTACTCCCCCGGCGTCAACGGCGCGTGCTGCTCCCCGTTGAACTTGACGAGCCGCTCCAGCACCACCGTGCGGGCCGGCATGTTGATGCCCAAAGCCAGTGTCTCCGTGGCGAACACGGCCTTCACCAGGCCAGCCGTGAAGAGCTCCTCGACGGTGTGGCGAAACACCGGCAACAACCCGGCGTGGTGGGCGGCCAACCCGCGCAACAACCCGTCGCGCCATTCGTGGAAACCGAGCACCACCAGGTCGGCGTCGGCGAGGTCCGCGCAGCGCCTTTCGACCACCTCGGCGATGCGGGTCCGCTCCGCATCCGTGGTGAGTCGCAACGGAGACCTCAGGCACTGCTTCACCGCGGCGTCGCAGCCGGCGCGGGAGAAGACGAAGGTGATCGCCGGGAGCAGCCCGTCCTTGTCGAGCGTGCCGATCACGTCTGCCCGGGATGGCGGCCGGTACATCGTCGGGCGGGCCCGGTGGCCTTGACGCCCCCGGCCGCGCGGCTGCCAATCGGACATCCGGTCGGCTTCGCGCCGGTGGGCGATGTGGCGGAGCAGCTCCTGG
>Ga0207668_10001337_pt1 | contig 14617 bp, 12 predicted proteins | sample KBSS43metaG_FD_184323 | JGI IMG/M metagenome (GOLD analysis project Ga0207668, IMG submission 184323) | Switchgrass rhizosphere microbial communities from Kellogg Biological Station, Michigan, USA - KBS S4-3 metaG (SPAdes) (version 2) | ecosystem: Host-associated > Plants > Roots > Rhizosphere... | reverse complement strand
CCAGCCGGGTGATCAACGTCCCGAAGAACAAGTCGCTGTCGTTCGAGCTCGGCGCCCCGGCCGCCCGCATCGTCGTGGCCCAGCCGCAGACGGCCCAGATCGTGGCGACCACCGACCACAGCTTCTACGTCCGCGGCAAGCAGCTCGGCTCCACCAACCTGCTGGTCTACGGCGGCGGCGGCCGGCTGATCGAGGTGATCGACGTGCGCGTCGGCTTCGACGCGGCGGCCCTGCAGGGCGACCTCGCCGCCGCCCTGCCCGGCGAGAACATCCAGGTCCGCAACCTGGGCGAAGGGCTGCTGCTCACCGGCGAGGTCTCGACGACCGGCGTGGCCGGCCGGGCCAAGGCCTTCGCCGAGAAGTTCGCGCCGGAGGCGGTGACCTCGGCCCTGACCGTGCGCTCGTCGCAGCAGGTGATCCTGGAGGTGCGGGTGATCGAGGCCGGCCGCTCGGCGCTGCAGGACATCGGCTTCAACATCGCCGCCAACGGCCCGCACGTGGACTTCGCCTCCGGCTCCGGCCTGATCGGCGCCTCGCCGCCCAGCGGCATCCTGCGCGTGAGGGGGACCGCCGGCGCCACTAGCATCGACGTGACGCTGCAGGCGCTGGAGGAGAAGGGCGCGATCCGCACCCTGGCCCGCCCGAACCTGACGGCGCTGACCGGCGAGAAGTCGAGCTTCCTGGCCGGAGGCGAGTTCCCGTTTCCGGTGCCGTCCGGCCGCGACCTGGTGACCATCGAGTTCCGCCCGTTCGGCGTGACCCTCAACTTCACGCCTACGGTGCAGGAGAACGGGTTGATCCGGCTGCAGGTGGCGCCGGAGGTGAGCCAGCTCGACCCGCGCAATTCGCTGCGGATCTCCGGTTTCGACGTGCCCAGCCTGACCGTGCGGCGCGCCAACACCACCGTCGAGCTGCGTGGCGGCGAAAGCTTCGCCATCGCCGGCCTCTTCCAGCAGGACTACGTCAACGCGGTGCGTCAGATCCCGGGGGCGGGAGACATCCCCGTGCTGGGGACGCTGTTCCGCTCGTCGCGCTGGAAGCGGCAGGAAACCGAGCTTGTGATCATCGTCACGCCGCGCCTGGCGGTGGCGTCGGACTTCGCCGGCGAGCCGGCGACGCCGCTCAGCGGCGGACACGAGCCCGGCGCGGCCGAACTGTTCTTCACCGGCCAGGCGCTGGACCTGCCGCTGCGCCGCCCGGTGGCCGCCGACTGGACCAAGGAGCCCCGCTCATGAGCGCCCTGTTCGGACGCCGCATCCTGGCGATCGGGGATGACCTCGCGCCGCTGGCCGAGGGCCCCCTGTTCGGCGTGGTCCTGGAGGTCGCGGGCGTCGAGCGCCTGTCCAAGGTGACGCCGGGCCTCTTCGACCTGGTGTTGATCGACGCCGACGGCGGCCGGCCCGATGCGCTGGAGGCGGGGGTCGCCGCCCTGGCCGCGCTGCGGACGCCCCCGCCGGCGCTGCTGGTGGGCGCCCACCTGCCCGCCCGGCTGGTCCGCGCCCTCCTGCGGCTCGAACGCTCCGACGTCCTCGAGGCGCCGTTCGCGCCCGAACAGCTCGCCAGCGCAGTCCAGGCCTTGCTGGCCGCGCCGGCGCCCACGGTCCCGATCGCCACCGCGCCGCACACCCCCTCCCGGTGCTGGTCGGTGACCGGGGCCGTGGGGGGATCCGGCGCCACCACGCTCGCGGTCGAGCTCGCCACTATGCTGGGCCTGCGCAGCGGACGCGAACGCAGCGTCTGCCTGGTGGACCTGAACCTCGCCGACGGCGCCGCCGCGGCCTACCTCGGCGCCAAGGCGGCGATGCCGCTGGCGGAATTCGGCGCCGACGCCGACCGCATCGACTCCGGCCTGCTCGCAAGCTTCGCCGTGCCGGTCTCCAAGTTCGTCGACCTCCTCGCCTGCCCGCGCGACCCGCTGGCCTTCGACCAGACGTCGCGCGAGGCGGTGCTGCGGATCCTGGACCTGGCGGCCGAGATCTACGAATGCGTCGTCGTCGACGTGCCCCGCCATCGCCGGTCCTGGACGCTGGAGGTTCTCTCCGGCTCTGACGAGGTGCTGGTGGTCTCCGAGCTGACGGTGCCGGCCCTGCTGGCGGCGCGCTCGCTGTCGGACGAGATCGAGGCGGAACTGCCGCCCGGGATGAAGCCGCGGATCGTGCTGAACCGGCTGGCCAGCCGCATGTTCGGCCCCGCGCCCTCCATGGCGGAGGCCGAGCGGGCCCTGCAGCGCAAGGCCGACGCGGGCGTCTCGTCCGACTGGGAGGCGGCGGCGGCTTCCGCCAATCTCGGCGGGCCGATCAGCCAGCACCGGCCGAAGTCCAAGATCGTCCGCGACGTGGCCGCCCTGGTCGACCGCCTGGTCGCCGAGGGCGCGCGTCGCCACGCCGCCCACGCCGCCTGATGGGACGCTTCAGCCTTGGCCGCTCGGCGCCGGCGACGACGGCGACGCCGCCCCCCACCACGCCCGCCGCCGCGCCGGCGCCCGTCCCCGCGCCCGCGCCGCGCGGTCGGGCGGATGCGCCCGCGCAGCCCAGCGCCGAGCAGCAGATGCTCGAGGTCAAGCTGAAGCTGCACACGCGGCTGATCGACGAACTGGACCTCTCCAAGCTGGACCGGCTGGGCGAGGACGAGCTGCGCCGCCAGGTGCTTTCGCTGGTGGCCGACTTCGCCCGCGCCGAACGCCTGGTCTACAATTCCGCCGAGCTCGAACAGCTGGGCGCGTCGGTCTACGACGAGATGGTGGGCCTGGGGCCGATCGAGCCCCTGCTCAAGGACGACTCCATCGCCGACATCCTCATCAACGGCCCGTTCCAGGTCTATATCGAGCGGGGCGGGGAGCTGTCGGAAACCGGGGTCCGGTTCCGCGACAACGACCACCTGCTGCGGATCATCAACCGCATCGTCGCCGGCGTCGGCCGCCGCATCGACGAGAGCTCGCCGATGGTCGACGCCCGCTTGCCCGACGGCAGCCGAGTGAACGCGGCCATCGCACCGATCACCGTCGACGGCGCCTGCGTCTCGATCCGCAAGTTCTCCAAGAAACCCTACACCCTCGAGAAGCTGGTCGGCGTCGGCGCCATGCCCCAGTGCGTCGCCGACTTCCTGCATGGGGCGATCAAGGCGCGGGTCTCGACGGTCATCTCCGGCGGCACCGGCTCGGGCAAGACCACGATGCTCAACGCGCTGTCCTCGGCGATCAGCCACAAGGAGCGGCTGATCACCATCGAGGACGCCTGCGAGCTGCAGCTTCAGCAGCCGCACGTGGTGCGGATGGAGACCCGCCCGCCGAACATCGAGGGCAAGGGCGAGATTCGCCAGCGCGAGCTGGTCAAGAACGCGCTGCGCATGCGCCCCGACCGGGTGATCCTGGGCGAGGTCCGCGGCGAGGAGGCCTTCGACATGCTGCAGGCCATGAACACGGGCCACGAAGGCTCCATGGCCACCATCCACGCCAACAATCCGCGCGACGCGATCACCCGCCTGGAGCAGATGGTCGCCATGTCCGGCATGCCGCTGGCGCCGGAGGCGATCCGCGGCCAGATCGCCTCGGCCGTCGGCCTGATCGTGCAGGTGATGCGTCTGGCCGACGGCAAGCGGCGGGTGATGGCCGTCACCGAGATCACGGGCAGGGAAGGCCAGGTGGTGCAGATGCAGGAGATCTTCGCCTTCCACCGTACGCACACGGCTCCGGACGGGACGGTGCACGGCGAATTCCGCGCTTCGGGCCTCAGGCCCCGCTGCCTGGACGAGATGAACCGGCGCGGCATCGCCTACGACAACGCCTTCTTCGACCCCTCGCGCGTTCTGGGCTGAGGCGGCGATGGAATCTTTCAGCGCCTCCGCCTTCCTGATCCTGGTGTTCGCGGCGGTGTTCACCGCTGGCCAGGGGGTGTTCGGCCTGGTCACCGTCGCCAGCCAGAAGCGCCAGGTGAACCAGCGTCTGCAGGTGGCTGACCGGGTAGGCGGCGGGCTCTCCAACCTGGTGGTCGAGCTGCGCAAACAGCGGGGCCTGAACGCCGCGGGCGAGCGTCGCGGCTGGCGCTGGCTCTCCGACCTGATCGTCCGCTCCGGCCTGCCGTTCGATCCCCGCCGCTGGACCCTGGCGGTCGTCGGCGCGGCCGCCGCCGGCGCGGTCGGCGGCGTGCTCCTCTTCCATTCGCCGCTCGGCGCGCTCGCAGGCCTCATGGTCGGCGGGGCGGTTCTGCCGCTCGGCTTCCTGAAGGTGTGCGCGGCGCGGCGCGACAAGGCCCTCGGCCACCAGCTGCCCCAGGCGCTCGACATCATCGTGCGCAGCCTGGAGGCCGGCCATCCGGTGCCCACCTCGATCGCCCTGGTGGGCAAGGAGATGGCCGACCCGATCGGCTCGGAGTTCGGCATGTCGGCCGACGAGATCGCCTATGGCGCCACCCTCTCCCAGGCGGTCGAGAGGATGGCCGACCGCTGCCAGCACCCGGACGTGGACCTGTTCGCCGCGACCGTGCGCCTGCAGGAGCGGGCCGGCGGCAACCTCACGGGCCTTCTCAAGCTCAACGCCGAAACGGTGCGCGAACGGCACAAGATGCGCCTGAAGATCCGGGCGGCCTCGTCGGAAGGCCGCGCCTCGGCGCTGATCCTGAGCGCCGCGCCGTTCCTGGTCGGCCTGTTCCTGCAGCTCAGCTCGCCGAGCTTCTACGGCGAGGTGATCCACGAGCGCTTCATCCAGATCGGCCTCGCCGTCCTGGGCGTGTGGATGGCGATCGGCAACCTGGTCATGCGCCGCATGATCGACCTGCGGATCTGAAGCGATGGACGCCGCCCGCCTGCATGATCTCGTCACCACCGCCGGCGCGACGCTGATCGGCGTCGCCCTGCTCGGCGGCCTGGCCGTGCTGCTCGGCGAGCTGCGGCTGCGGCTGAAGCGCCGTGACCGCTTCGCCCAGGCGCCGGCCGGGCCGACCATCGCGGCCGGGAGCTCCGACCTGCTCGAGCCGCTGAAGGACGCCTTCAAGCGCATCGGCCACCACACGGCGGTGCGCGACCCGGCCAAGGTCACCGTGCTGCGCAACAAGCTGATCCAGGCGGGCTTCTTCAGCCGCGAGGCGCCGGTGATCTACCTGGGCGCCCGCGCCGTGGCGCTGGTGGCGGCCACGCTGGCCGCGCTGTTGGTCATGCCGCTCGCGGCGAAGAACGGCGGAGCGGGGGCGATCTGCATCGCCGGCATCCTCGCGCTGGCGGCCATCCTGGGCCCCGACATGGTGCTTAATTCGCGCCGGCAGACGCGCGAGCGCGAGTACGCCGACGGCTTCCCCGACCTGCTCGACCTGCTGGTGGCCTCCGTCGAGGCGGGGCTGAGCCTCGATGCCGCCGTCAGCCGCTGCACCGACGAACTCGCCCGCCGCTATCCCAACCTCGTCATCCACCTGCGCTTCCTGGTGCTGGAGCTGCGCGCCGGACGCGGGCGAAAGGAGGCTTGGTCCGGCTTCGCCGACCGCCTCGGCATCGACGACGCGCGCGCCTTCGCCACCATGCTGCGCCAGGCCGAGGACATGGGCACCAGCCTCGGGGAGACCCTCACCGTCTTTTCGCGCGACATGCGGGCCAAGCGGATGCTGCGGGCGGAGGAGAAGGCCCTGGCGTTGCCGGCCAAACTCACCGTGCCGCTGATCCTGTTCATCTTTCCCTGCCTGATGGGCGTGCTGATGCTGCCGGTCGTCCACCGGATGATGCGGGTGTTCCCGAACTAGCCGGGCGCGCCGGGGCGGAGCGAAAGTCGGCTGGTCGACGTTCCGTGAGCACGTTCGGCGCAAAATCCCCAATTGCGAAGAAATTGTGTAAAAGGACCCGTCCCTTAAACCCCGAACCCATCCGTTCGGAGCTCCCTCCGCCGGCCCAGGAGACCGCCCGCCATGCTCGAATCCCTCGACAAGACCGGGTTCTCTCCCTCCGAGACGACGCTGCTGCCGACCACCGGCCGCTCCGCCGCCAGCCTGACGCCGGCCGGCTGGACGCGGGAGGCCGAGACCGCCGGCGACCTCGACCGCGATGGCCGCCCGGACCTGGCGCTGATCCTGGTCTCGCCCGACGCCGAGCATCGCGTCCTGGCAGTGGGCCGCGGTACGCCCCAGGGCTTCCGCAAGGTCGGCGAGGCCACCCTGCCCGCCCATCCGCTGCAGCCGGCCATCGTCAGCATCAGCGAGCGTGGCGTGCTCACCGTCGAGGACCTGGTCGGCGGCGACACGGCGATCCGCGCCACCTACCGCTTCCGCTACGATGGCCAGAGCGGACGCGTCCGGGTGGCGGGCCTCGACGCCGTCCACTTCAGCCGTTCCGGGCGCCACGACGCCAACCACGTGTCGATCAATTTCGTCACCGGCGAACGCGTCGACCAGCTGGAGAAGCTGGAAGCCGACGGGTCCCTGATCCTGCAGAAGCCGCGCCGCCGCAAGGCCCGCCCGGCGGTGCTCTACATGGAGAGCACCCCGGAGCCGAGCGCGGTGCTCGGCCTGACCGTGGCCTGAAGCCCTATTCCTGGTTCGTGAAGATGATCGTGCCCGAGGCGGCGAACATGCCGCCGACGCCGTGGCACACCGAGACCTTCGCGTCCGGAACCTGCGCCGGCGCGATCCCGCGCATCTGCCGCACGCTCTCCTGAAGGGCGTACATGCCGTACATGCCGGAGTGCATGTAGGATAGGCCGCCGCCGTTGGTGTTCAGGGGCAGCCGGCCGCCGATGGCCGTGTTGCGCTCGCGGATGAACGCCGCCGCCTCGCCCCGGCCGACGAAGCCCAGGTCCTCCAGGCCGTAGAGCGGCAGGTGGGCGAAGGCGTCGTAGATCATCAGGTGGTCGACGTCGGCGCGGCCGATCCCGGCCTCGTCGAACGCCTTCTTTCCCGAGACGCGGAAGGCCCGAGAGGTGGTGAAGTCCTCCATCTGGCTGATCATCGGGGTCTCGACGCTCTCGCCGCTCCCCAGGATGTAGACGGGCCTCTGCGGGAAGTCCTTCGCCCGCTCCGCGCGGGTCAGGATCAGCGCCCCGCCGCCGTCGGTCACCAGGCAGCACATCAGCTTGCGGAACGGCCAGGCGATCATCTCGGAGCTCAGCACGTCGTCGACGGTCAGCGGGTCCTTGAAGCTGGCGCGCGGATTCTTCGCCGCCCATTCGCGCTGGACGACGGCGACCAGGGCCAGGTCCTCCTCCGTCACCCCGAAGGTCTTCATGTAGCGCAGGGCCGGAATGGTGAACTGGGTCGGCGGGTTGGTGATGCCGTAGGGGATCTCGAACTGGCCGATCAGGCTCGACGCGACGCGTGGCGGGCGCACGGCGCCGACGCGGCTGCGCCCGGATTCCCCGTGGGTGATCAGGACCGTGTCGCAGAGCCCCTCGTTGATGGCCGCCGCCGCGTGCCGCACATGCAGCATGAAGGAGCAGCCGCCGACGCTGGTCCCGTCGACCCAGGTGGGCGTGATCCCGAGGTACTGGGCGATGGCGGTGGGGCTCTCGCCGGCGGTGGCGACGCCGTCGATGTCGGCCGGCTTCAGGCCCGCGTCGGCCATGGCGTTGAGGGCCGCGTCGGCGTGCAGGCCGATGACGGAAAGCTCGGGGATCTTGCCGAGGCGGGTGGTCTCGGCGGCGCCGACGACGGCGATGGACCTGGGCTTCATCGGATCACCCCTTCGCCGGCGTGAAGAACGGCAGGGTGATCTCGTCGCTCTGCTTCTCGAAGGTCACCGTCAGCGGCATGTCGAGGACCAGGGTCTCGGGCGTCTGCGGGCAACCTATGACGTTGGTCATCATCCGCGGCCCCTCCTCGAGGGTCACCACGGCGATGGCGTGCGGCTGGTCGCTCACGTCCGGCCGCGGGCGGTGATTGATGACGTAGGAGTAGAGGCTGGCGCGGCCGCTGGCCGTGAACACCTCGACGTTGCGGCTCGCGCACGCGGGACAGAACGGGCGGGGCGGGAAATAGCTCTGGGCGCAGTCGGCGCAGCGCTGCAGGCGCAGCTCGCCCGCCTGGCAGCCCTCCCAGAAGTGCCGGGTCTCCGGCGTCGGCTCTGGCAACAGTCGCGTCATGAAATGGATCCCTCGAATAACCTGCGCCATGAACATGGGGCTGAAATCGCCGCAGCGCAGCAGAGCCGACGCGCGAAGGCGTGTCGACGGCGCCGTAGCGGCAGGCCCGCCAGCAATGCGTCTTAGAACGACAGCCGCAGGGCGGCCTGCAGGACCGTCTGGTCCTGCTTGGCCGCCTCGCGCGCGAGGGCGCGGGACGGGCGCTTCGAGGAGACGTGCTGCACCTCGGTGATCACGTCCGCCCAGGGCGCCAGCCGATGGCGCCAGGCGCCGGTCACCGCCCAGCCCTCCTCGTCGTTGTTGTCGACGACGCGGTAGGTGCGGTCGTTGGCCTCGAACCAGTCGACCCGGCCGCTGAGCGCGTGCTCGCCGTAGCGGCGGGCGGCGAGCAGGTAGGCGGCGTGGAATCCCAAGTCGACCCAATGGCCTCCGGACATCCGGTAACCCATCAGCGTCTCGCCGTTCATCGCCTGCGCCAGCACCTTGGTGCGTTCGTCCACGTCCCAGCGCACGCCGAGATTCAGGAATCGCGTCTCCCAGGCCCACTGCTTCTCGCCGTCCACGGCGATGCGGTCGCCGACGTTGTCGTAATAGAGCGCGTTGACGCTGACCGGGGCGGGCGGGCGCCATTCCAGGCGGCCGTAGTAGCCGGCGCGATGGTCCAGCTCGAGCAGCGGGTCGGTCTCGCGGCTCTGCTTCGTGACCATGAACGCCGACAGCGGCGGCAGCTCGAATCCGGTGTCGAGGCTGGTCTTGATCCCGTGCAGCGCCCAGCCGCGGAAGGTGAGCAGGGTGCCGGAGGTGTCGTTCCAGCCGAAGACGGCGGCGGTGGCGGAAAGCTCGTGGCCGCCAAGCGCGCGCTCGAACGTGGCCTCGGCGCCGATCACCTTGACCTCCTCGCCGATCCAGCTGTTCAGCGCCGAGGCCGAGAGCATGTCGGGCGTGGTCCAGGCGACGCCGTCGTGCTCCATCGACACCGGCGGATACATCAGGCCGGCGCGGGCCGAGACGCGGCCGAACCGGTTGGGCGGCGCGCGCAGCTTCAGATAAGCCTCGCCGACGTCCAGTCGCGGACGGGTCTGCGGCTGCAGCTCGGCGGTGACGACGCCGCTGACCGCGAAGTTGAGGCGCGGCTTCCATTCCAGCGCCGCCTCGGCCAGGCGCGGCTTGACCTTGAAGTCGCCGCCGCCCCCCGAGACCTGGGTCTTGCCGAAGCCGCCGTTCAGCCAGCCCGTCTCGCCGTCCGCAGCGCTGATGCGCACATCGGCCAGGCCGTGCAGGGTGTCGCGAGCGAAGAGACCGGACTGCGCCTGGGCCGCGCCCGCACATAGTGCCGCCGCCACCGCCAGAGCGGCCGTGGCGGCGCGGCGCGCGCAGACCATTCAGTAGCCGCCGTGCCGGACCGGCGGGCGGCGCAGCTCGGCGGTGAAGGTCAGGCGCGTAGTCCCGGCCGGCGCAGGCTTGGAGAGCTCGTTGCGCGCGGCCTTCAGGTAGGGATGCCAGAGGACCGCCTGAGCCGCGCCCTCGGGCGCGTCGCGGATGATCGCCTCGCCCGCCGCGTCGGTCTTGGCGGCCCACGGCGTGTCGACCACCCGCACGAAGGCGGCCATGCCGTCGTGGATGTTGCAGCCCACGGCCACCACGCCCGGCTTGTCGAAGCGCACGCGCCGCGTCTCGTCGTGGCCGTAGAGCTTCAACTCGAAGGTCTTGGCCGGCGAGAACGAATAGACGTGGTGCAGGACCACATCGAGGTTCGGGAACGACACCTCGGCGCCCACCGGAACCACCAGCACGAATGGGGCGAACTGCATGTTCTTCTGGGCCATCCGGTAGGGCCAGGCGAACCGGATCGGCCCCTTCCCCGCCGCGCCCCGCGCCTCCAGCATCACCACCGCGTCGGCGACCGGCTTGCCGGCCGGCGTCCTGACGCTCACCACCAAGTCACCCGCCCAGGCGAGCGAGGGAAGCATCAGCGCGGCGAACAGGGCGGCGAAACGTTGCATCTGCACGCAATGCTAAAAGGGCAGGGTTTCCCGCCCGTTAACTATCGTGCGGCAGACCGTCGCCGTTCAGGCCTTCAGCATCGCCGGATCGATCGGCAGGCTGCGGACCCGCTTGCCGGTGGCGGCGAAGATCGCGTTGGCGAGCGCCGGGACCACCGGCGGCAGGGCCGGCTCGCCCAGGCCGGTGGGCGGATAGTCGGTCTTCAGGAACTTCACCTCCACCGCCGGCGCGTCGGGCATCCGCAGCAGCGGGAAGTCGTTGAAATTGCCCTCGACGGTCCGGCCGCCCTCGAAGGTGATCTTCTGCAGCAACGCCTCGCTCAGCCCGTCGATCACCGAGCCTTCGACCTGGTTCAAGGCTCCGCTCGGATTGACGATCTGACGGCCGACGTCGGCGGCGACCCAGACCTTCTCGACCTTCACCTGGCCGTCGGCGGCGACGCTGGCCTTCACCACCTCGGCGAAGTAGCCCAGGTGGCTGTAGTGGAAGGCGCAGCCCAGGCCGGTTCCCTTCGGCTGGGCGGCGCCCCAGCCGGACATCTCGCCCACCGCCTTGACGACGCCGCGCATCCGCTCCGCGTCGTAGGCGCCCTGGCCGTCGCCGACCAGCTTCTGGTCGCCCAGGAGCTGAAGCCGGAACGCCAGCGGATCGGCGCCGGCGGCCAGCGCCAGTTCGTCGATGAACGACTGGACCACGAAGGCGATGGCGTTGGAGCCCGGCGCGCGCAGCGGCCCCGTGGGCGCGCCCAGCGGCATGACCGAGACGTCGAGGGCGTAGTTCGGCACGAACCGCGCCGGAAACTCGTTCGGCGACATGTTGGCGCTGCGGACGAAGGTCTCGCCCTCGCCGAAAGTGACGAAGTGGTCGCGCCAGGCGGTGACCTTGCCGGAGGCGTCGACGCCGCCTTGCAGGAAATGCCAGCCCCCGGGCCGGTAGAAGTCGTGGCGGATGTCGTCCTCGCGGGTCCAGACCAGCTTGACCGGCCGTCCCGTCTCGCGGGCGATCCAGGCGGCCTCGACCATGAAGTCGCTGACCAGCCGCCGTCCGAACCCGCCGCCGCAGCGGATCATGTGGATGGTGATGTCCTCGGGCTTGAGGCCCAGCGTGGCGGCCACCAGCTGGCGGCCCGGCTCGGGCAGCTGCGTCGGCGCCCAGATCTCCATCTTGCCGTCGGCGAAATGCGCGGTGCAGTTCTGCGGCTCGAGCGTCGCGTGGGCGATGAACGGATAGGCGTAGGCCGCCTCCACCGTCTTCGAGGCGCCCTTCAGCGCCGCCGCCACGTCGCCGTCCTTGCGCAAGTTCCGAGCCGGCGGACCGGCGCCCACAGCCTTGGCCCGCGCGTCGAACGCCGCCGTGCTCTGGGCCGAGGTGGGATGGTCGGCCCAGCGGACGTCGAGCTTCTCGCGGCCCTTGCAGGCGGACCACCAGTTGTCCGCCACCACCGCCACGCCGGGCAGCAGGCCGCCGAGCGGGCCGCCGACCCCCGGAACCTCGACGGATAGCTTCGGCGGGTCGACGACGAAGGCCTTCCGGACGCCCTTGACCGCGCGCGCGGCGTCGAGGTCGGCGCCGGCCACCTTGGCGCCGAACACCGGCGCCTTCTCGTACGCGGCGTAGAGCATTCCCGGCAGGCGCACGTCGATGCCGAACAGCGGCTGGCCGGTGACGATCTTCGGCGTGTCGACCTGGGCGATCGGCTGGCCGATGATCCGGTAGGCCTTGGGGTCCTTCAGCGGCAGCGTCTTCGGGTCCGGGATGGCGCACGCCGCGGCCTTGGCGGCCAGGGCGCCATAGGCCGCCTTGCGGCCGGACGCCTTGTGCAGGACCACGCCCGAGGCGGTCGAGCACTCGGCGGCCGCGCAGGCCCAGGTCTGCGACGCCGCGTCGATCAGCATCGCCCGCGCCGTGGCGCCCACGCGGCGCAGCTCCTCCCAGTGGTTCGGGGTCGACATGCTGCCGCCGGCGATCTGGCGGCCGAACGCGACGGGGTCGTTGTCCGCCTGCCGCACGCGAACCTGCGACCAGTCCACGTCCAGCTCCTCGGCGATCATCATCGGCAGGGAGGTCATCACGCCCTGGCCGATCTCCGGGTTCTTGGCGACGATGGTCACCAGCCCGTCCGACCCGATCCGGACGTAGGCGCCGAACGACTGGGTCGCGCCGTCCGCGCCCCGGGCCGTCACGGGCAGGCTGAGGCTGAGGGCCAGGCCGCCGGCCGCCAGGCCCGCCTGCAGGAAGCCGCGCCGCGAGGGCGCTTCGAGATCCGTCAGGCTCATGTTCAGGCCTCCACGCCGGCGGCGCGCTTGATGGCGGCGCGGATGCGCACATAGGTGGCGCAACGGCAGAGGTTCCCGGCCATGGCCGCGTCGATGTCCGCATCGGTCGGCCGGGGCGTCTGCGCCAGCAAGGCCGTGGCCGACATGATCTGCCCCGGCTGGCAGTAGCCGCACTGGGCCACGTCGAGCTCGCTCCAGGCGGCCTGCACTCTTTTGCCGATCGCGTTCGCGCCGACGCCCTCGATGGTGACGACCTTCGCCGCGCCGACCGCGGAGACCGGGGTCTGGCACGACCGGACCGGCGTTCCGTCCAGGTGCACGGTGCAGGCCCCGCAGGCGCCGATCCCGCAGCCGTACTTCGGCCCGACGATTCCCAGCACGTCCCGCAGCGCCCATAGCAGCGGCATCTCGGGATCGACGTCCACGACCTGCGCCTTGCCGTTGACCGTCAACTGGTAGGCCATGCGCCGCTCCTCGCTCCGGCGCTCAGGTTAGCCCCGGCGACGGTTCGCCTCAAGCGTGTGCGGGCGACGGCTCGCCGATGGACGGGAACTCCACGACGGCGCTGAAGCCGTCGGGTTCAAAGCGGCCGTCCACCCGTCCGCCCGACTGACGCAGGGCGAGCTTCAGGAGTCGGCTGCCGAAGCCGGATCGGGTCGGCGCCCGGACCGCCGGCCCGCCGCTCTCCCGCCAGGTGAGCTTCGCCCGGCCGTTCTCCAGCCGCCCCTCGATCAGGATGCGGCCGCCGGCGTTCGAAAGGGCGCCGTATTTCAGCGCGTTGGTCGAAAGTTCGTGGAACAGCAGCGCCACCCCCAGCGCCTGATCGCTGGTGAGCGCGATGGCCTCCAGGTCGCCGGCCAGGTCGAAACGGGCGGCGTCGAACGGCTGCAGCACCACGCCCATCAGCGCCGACAGTCGCGGCGGCCGGCCGCCGGCCTCGGTGATCAGGTCCTGCGAGCGCGCCATGGCCTCGATCCGCGACACGAGGGCCTGCTCGAATTCGGCCACCGTGAGCGAGTTGCGGGCTGTCTGGCTGACGAACCCCGCCAGCATGGACAGGCCGTTCTTCGCCCGGTGCGCCATCTCCGCCATCATCAGCGCACGCCGGTCCTCGGCTCTGCGCCGCTCGGTGACGTCGAGGGTGGTGCCCACCGCCAGGCGCGGCCCGCCATCGTCGCTGATGACGCGGCCGTGTGAGAGGATCCAGCGCACGTCGCCGGCCGGCGTGACCACGCGGTGCTCGGTGGCGAAGTCGCCGCCCTGGGCGTTGTGGACCGCGAAGTACCGCTCGCTGACCAGCTTGCGGTCGTCGGGATGGATCAGCGCCCTGTGGACGTAGATGTCGACCTTGGCGTCCGGCGGCAGGCCATACATCGCCTTCATCCGGTCGGACCAGCTCAGCGATCCGGTGTGGAGATCCCATTCCCAAAAGCCGAGGCCGGTGGCCTCCACCGCCAGCTCCAGGCGCCGGGCCTGCCCCTCCGCTTGCTCCTCGGCCCGCCGGCGCTTGCCGATGTCGATCTGCACGCCGTCCCAGATCGTGGCGCCCGCGGCGCCGGCGCGCGGGGCGGCGGTGATCCGGCTCCATCCGATCGCGCCGTCCGACCGCCGGAGCGCGATCTCCGCTTCGTAGGGCTCCAGGCGCGCCGCCGCCTGCGCCTCCGCGGCCTCCAGGCGGCGGCGGTGCTCAGGCGGGAGGCGATCATAGAAGGCCGCGGCGTCGGCCAGCATCGCCTCGGCGGCGACGCCGTTCAGGTCCAGGCAGTTGGGTGAGACATGGGTGAACCGGCGCGAGCCGTCCTGCTCCACGACCAGTTGGAAGACCATCCCCAGGGTCATCCGTTCCGCAGTCGCGAGGAATGGGGGGTCGGCCGTCTCGTCCATGCGGTCCATGCGTCCTCCTCAAAGACGCCTGGCGCAGTCTGAAACGTGGCTGCGCCGTGCACAACACCCGAAGGCCGAGCCTGTTCCCCCTGAGGACGCCTGCCCCCCGGCGGCGGTTGCCGCTAAGGTGACGCATGGTTCATGGGTTGATTCTGGCCGGCGGCCGCTCCCGCCGATTCGGCGCCGAAAAGGCCGCCGCGCGGCTCGCGGGCGTCAGCCTGCTGGAGCGGGCGTGGCTGCGGCTGCGCGGCGTGTGCGACGAGGTGGCGGTGAGCGCGCCCGCGGGCGGCGAGGCCGAAAGCCTGGCGGCGCGCCTGGGGTTCGCGCGCCTGGAGGATCCGCCCGGCAGTCCGCGGGGCCCGCTGTCGGGCGTCCTCGCCGGCCTCCAATGGACGCGGGGAGA
>Ga0207668_10001326_pt1 | contig 14700 bp, 11 predicted proteins | sample KBSS43metaG_FD_184323 | JGI IMG/M metagenome (GOLD analysis project Ga0207668, IMG submission 184323) | Switchgrass rhizosphere microbial communities from Kellogg Biological Station, Michigan, USA - KBS S4-3 metaG (SPAdes) (version 2) | ecosystem: Host-associated > Plants > Roots > Rhizosphere... | reverse complement strand
CGAGGCGACCAAGTTCACCGAAGTCGGCTACGTCGGCCGCGACGTCGACACGATCGTCCGCGACCTGGTCGAGGTGGCCGTCAAGCAGATGCGCGAGGCTGAGATGCGCAAGTTCCGCGACCGCGCGGCCGAGGCCGCCGAAGAGCGCATCCTCGATGCGCTGCTGCCGCCGGCGCGGGAGGTCAACTTCCACGACATGCAGCCCACCGATTCCGGGACGCGGCAGAAATTCCGCAAGATGCTGCGCGAAGGCAAGCTCGACGACAAGGAGATCGACGTCGAGATCTCGGCGCTGCCGCAGCAAATGGAGATCATGGCGCCGCCCGGAATGGAGGACCTCACGTCGCAGATCCAGGGCATGTTCCAGCAGCTCGGCGGCGGCCGGCGCAAGGTGATGAAGCTGAAGGTCAGCGATGCGCTGAAGGCTCTGACCGACGAGGAATCGGGCAAGCTCTTGAACGACGATGAGATCAAGACCAAGGCGCTGGCGTCGGCCGAGCAGAACGGCATCGTCTTTCTCGACGAGATCGACAAGATCGCGTCGCGATCCGACCTTCAGGGCGCCGACGTGTCGCGGCAGGGCGTCCAGCGCGACCTGCTGCCGCTGGTCGAAGGCACGACGGTGACGACCAAATACGGGATGATCCGCACCGACCACGTGCTGTTCATCGCGTCGGGCGCGTTCCATCTCGCAAAGCCGTCCGACCTCATCCCCGAGTTGCAGGGGCGCTTTCCGATCCGCGTCGAGCTCGACTCGCTGTCGGTCGCCGATTTCGAGCAGATTCTCACCGCCACCGACGCCTGCCTCGTGCGCCAGTACGAGGCGCTGCTGCGCACCGAGAACGTCGAACTCGCGTTCGAGCCGGACGGCATCCGCCGGTTGGCGGAGATCGCGTTCGCCGTGAACGAGAAGCAGGAAAACATCGGCGCCCGGCGGCTGTACACGGTGATGGAGCGGCTGCTGGACGACGTGTCGTTCCATGCGACGAAATACGACCGGCAAACGGTGACGATCGATGCCGCCTATGTCGACGGCAAGCTCGCCGGCATTGCCGGCGACGACAATCTGGCGCGTTACATTCTCTAGAACCAGGGATCAGGAGCTAGGGATTAGCGTGCCTGCCCAGCACGTCTGCGCAGGCCGCAGCCGCAAGCCGTTGGAAGCGATGCCGCCTCATGCGTCACGTTGCCGAAGGCACGCCAATCCCTAACCCTAGTCCCTGACTCCCAAGCCCGTTTCCATTCAGCTGAGGCCTGTCCGCTTGCTAGAACGCCTGCTCAGCGTAGTGTTGCCCGTGTTCGCGGTGATCGCCGTCGGCTGGTTCTGGGGCCGACGGGCGAAACCCGACATGTCGGTCGTCAATCGGGTCAGCATGAACGTATTGGCGCCGGCCCTAATTTTTTCGGCGCTGGCGAGCAAGGACTTCGACGTCGCCGCCAACCAGACGCTGATGCTGGCCAGCGTCGGCGTCGTCCTTGGCTCGGGCCTGCTGGCGTGGCCGTTCGCGAAGCTGATGCGTGTCGATCTGCGGACGTTCGTGCCGCCGATGATGTTCAACAACTGCGGCAACATGGGATTGCCGCTCGCCGCACTGGCGTTCGGCGCGCCCGGGTTCTCGGCAATGGTCGCGCTGTTCACGATCTCGAACCTGCTGCATTTCACGCTCGGCGTGTGGATGATCGATCATCGTGCGCGTTTCGGATCACTGCTGCGGACACCGATGGTCTGGTCGACGTTTGCCGGCTTTGCCTTTGCGCTCGTTCACCCCCCGCTGCCGCAGTGGATCGACGTCGCCATCAAGATGACCGGCGACGCGTTGATCCCGATGATGCTGCTGTCGCTGGGTGTGCGGCTCACCGCCGTGACCGCGAACGGCTGGCAGATCGGCGTCGTCGGCGGTCTCGTCTGTCCGCTGACCGGTCTCGCGATGGCCGGTCTGCTCACGCCGGCGCTGGGGCTCGACGCTGCGCAATCAGGATTGCTGTTCCTGTTCGGCTGCCTGCCGCCGGCTGTACTAAACTTCATGGTCGCCGAGCAGTTCAACCAGGAGCCGGAAAAGGTCGCGTCGATCGTGCTGATCGGCAACGTGATGTCGATCATCTTCGTTCCGCTGGGCCTCGCGCTGGCGCTGCATTGATGCAATGACCACGAAACTGTACGACGTGATCCTGTTCGACCTTGGCGGCGTGCTGATCGAGCTCGCCGGTGTCGACACGATGCTCGCCTGGTCGCCGGGCGCCGATGGTCACGAGGGCCTGTGGCGGCGCTGGCTCGCGTCGCCGTCGGTTCGCCGCTACGAGAGCGGCGGCAGTTCGCGCGACGAGTTCGCGGCCGACATGGTGCGTGAGTTCGCCCTGCCGGTTCCTCCGACCGCGTTCCTGTCCGCATTCGAAGTCTGGCCGCGTGCCGTCTTTCCCGGCGCAGCCGAGTTGCTCGCGGACCTCCGCACGCAGCACCGGCTCGCGAGCGTCTCGAATACCAACGAGCTGCACTGGCAGCGCTTCGTCGACCACTTCGGCATCGATCGCCACTTCGACGCCAATTTCCCTTCCTACCAGGTCGGGCGTCTCAAGCCCGATGCCGACTATTTCGAGCACGTGCTGGCGACGCTCGGCGTCGCGCCGGGGCGCACACTGTTCCTGGACGACAACGCGGTCAACGTCGAGGGTGCGGCGGCGCTGGGGATCCACGCGGTTCGCGTCACCGGTGTCGACGGCGCGCGCGACGCACTGACGGAGCTTGGCGTCGTGGGTGCGCGATGAATCTGCATCGTTTGCTGCTGCAACGCGCGGCTGCGGGCCGGCCGCTTCGCGTCGCCCTGATCGGCGCCGGGAAGTTCGGCTCTATGTACGTCGCACAGGCGAAACACACGCCGGGTATTCATCTGGTCGCGATCGCCGACCTTTCGCCGCAGCGCGCGCGCGACGCGCTCGCGCGCACCGGCTGGCCGGCGGAACGGTACGCAGCACGCACGATCGCAGAGGCGGGTCGCGGCGGCACGACCTGCGTCACCGACGACGCGCTGACGACGATTGCGGCGCCGGAGACCGAAATCGTCATCGACGCGACGGGCCACCCGCCGTCGGGCATCCGTCACGTTCTCGAGTGTTGCGAGCAGGGCAAGCACATCGTGATGGTCAATGTCGAAGCCGACGCACTCGCGGGGCCGTTGCTGGCGCTGCGTGCGCGGGAGGCGGGAATCGTGTACTCGCTCGCGTACGGTGACCAGCCGGCGCTGATCTGCGAGCTGGTCGACTGGTGTCGCGCGGCGGGCTTCGAGGTCGTTGCCGCGGGCAAGGGCACGAAGTATCTGCCCGCGTACCACGAGTCGACGCCGTCCACCGTGTGGCCGCATTACGGGTTCACACCGGAAATGGTCGCCGCCGGCGATTTCAATGCGCAGATGTTCAACTCATTTCTCGACGGCACGAAGAGCGCCATCGAGATGGCCGCGGTGGCGAACGCGACCGGCCTGCTGCCGGCGCCGGAAGGCCTGGCCTTCCCCCCCTGCGGCGTCGACGACCTCCCGCGCGTGCTGCGGCCGCGAAGCGAAGGCGGCCAGCTCGCTCACGCCGGGCAGGTCGAGGTGATTTCCAGTGTCGAGCGCGACGGCCGGCCGGTATTCCGCGACCTGCGCTGGGGCGTCTATGTCACGTTCCGCGCCGGGGCCGCCGACGGCGAGGACTACGTGCGCCGCTGCTTCGGCGAATACGGCTTCTCGACCGATCCGTCGGGCCGGTACGCGGCAATGTACAAGCCGTATCACGCGATCGGGCTCGAACTCGGCATCAGCGTCGCCTCGGTTGGCTTGCGCGGCGAGCCGACCGGCCAGGCGATGGCCTGGAACGGCGACGTCGTCGCCACCGCGAAGCGCGACCTCGCGGCTGGCGAAACGCTCGATGGCGAGGGCGGCTTCACCGTCTACGGTGCTCTACTGCCGGCCGCGGCGTCGCTCGCCGTCGGCGGACTGCCGCTCGGGCTCGCGCACGGCGTCTCGCTGCGTCGCCCGGTCCGCGCGCACCAGCGCGTGCTGTGGGACGACGTCACGTTCGACGCGGCCGCGCCAGCGGTGAAGTTTCGTCGCGAGATGGAAGCCGCTTATGCGCCGCCGGCCGGGGCGCGGCGGCGCGCCTGAGACACGCTGCCGCGCGGCACGATTCAGCGCCGCGTGTCGTGCAACACGAGAGTGCGCGTGTGCACGTCGTAGCGAAGCGAGACGTCCTTGCGGATGCGGATCAGGTCTACCGTTGCGATTTCCTCGTCGGAAAGGTCCGACAGGTCGATCGCAGCCGCATTCCCGCCGGCAGCACGCATCGAGCCCCCCGAAAAGCTGAGCCCGCGTTCGAATCCGGTGCCTGGCTGCGCGGTGATCCAGTAGGCGATCGAATTCGCGTTCCGCGGCTCGCCGGGATCGGCTGCGCCGTCCGCGCGATTCTTGAATACCGCGTTGTTGGCGATCTTGGCGTAGGTATTGGTCGGCTCTTCATTGATGACCGCCGATTCGATCCCGACCAAGACCGAGCGCGATCCCGGCAGCGACCAGGCCTCCGTGGCCACCCCGAACGCGATCTGGTGGATGCCGGCGCTGTTGCGCGCACTGAGGAGCGCGCCCACCGTGACGTCCTTGAGCGGCGTATCGGTTCCGCCTGTGCGCAGCAACCCCGCTGCGACGCCGAAGGCGATCCCAGGTGACTCCGGGCTCCACACCGACATCAAGCTCTGCGCACCGACGCTCTGTGCACCGACACTCTGCGCCCCGACGCTCCCCGCCATCACGCCCAGCACGATCCCCAGGCCTGTTCCGATCAACATCCTCGCATTCATGGCTCCCTCCGCGAATGCTGGTCCCCTCCTGCAGCACGTCACGGCGCCGTTTCGGGCGCCGGATCGGTGACAGGCACGTCGCCATTATGCGGCGTGGACGGCAGACTTCAACGCCGCGTGTCGTGCAGGACCAGCGTGCGTGTTGGTACGTCGTAGCGAAGCGCGACGTCCTTGCGGATGCGGATCAGGTCGATCGTTGCGATTTCCTCGTCCGGAAGGTCCGACAAGTCGATCGCCGCTGCATTCCCGCCGGCAGCGCGCATCGAGCCCCCCGAAAAGGTGAGCCCGCGTTCGAATCCGGTGCCCGGCTGCGCGGTGATCCAGTAGGCGATCGAATTTGAGTTCCGCGGATCGCCGGGATCAGGCGCTCCGTCGGCCCGGTTCTTGAACACCACGTTGTTGGCGACCTTGAGGTAGTTATTGGTGATCTCCTCATTGACGACGGCCGATTCGATCCCGACCAGGATCGAGCGCGATCCCGGCAGCGCCCAGGCCTCCGTGGCCGCCCCGAACGCGACCTGGTCGATGCCCGCGCTATTGCGCGCACTCAGCAGCGCACCCACCGTGATGTCCACCAGCGGCGTTGCCGAGCCACCCGTTCGCATCAAGCCCGCGGCGACACCGATTGCGAGCCCGGGCAATTCCGGGTTCCACAGCGACATCAAGCTCTGCGCACCGACGCTCCCCGCCATCACGCCCAGCACGATTCCCAGACCCCTCCCGATCCACGTCTTCGCATTCATGGCTCCCTCCGCGAATGCTGGTCCCCTCCTGCAGCACGTCGCCGCGTCGTTTTCGGCGTCGGGTCGGTGACAGGCACGTCGCCACGATGGCTTCGAATGCATCGGCGCGCGAGGGCAGACTACGCTCGTGGCGTGCAGGATATTCGCGAGTAAGCGCGGCCGGCCTCGGAACAGGCCGATAGAACTTGGGGCTCCCGCTTTTGACCTACGGACCGCGATTCGCGATTGCTCGCATCCCCGACAAGAATCGTCGGGCCCCTGCTCGCCGCTCACTTGCTCGGCCTCATTGGACGGTCTAGAGATTGCACGACGTCGAGCGTCGGCCTCCGGCGGCGATTCGCAATTGCTCGCATCCCCGACTAAATGCGTCGGGGCCCCTGCTCGCCGCTCACGCGGCCCGCTTGAACGTGGCCAGGAGGGCGCCGGCGGCGACGAACAGCCCGCCGAACGTGCGGTTCATCCAGCGGATCTGCCGCGGCTGGCGCAGCAGCCGCAAGACGCGCGAGGCGAATACCGTGTACGCGCTCATCACGACGAGGTCGGTGAAGAACAGCGTGGCGGCGCAAATCGCATATTGCGGCAGTTGCGGCCGGTTGGGATCGATGAACTGCGGCAACACCGCGAGCATGAACAGAATGCCCTTCGGGTTCGTCGCATTGACGAGGAAACCCTGGAGGAAAAGTTCGCGCCGCGTGCCGTTGCCGGTGTGGGCGGTGGTGCCGGCTACCGGAGTCGCCGAACGCCATTGCTGGACACCGAGCCATACCAGGTAGCCGACGCCGACCCACTTGATGACGAGGAAAGCGGTCGTCGATGCCGCGAGCAGCGCGCCAAGTCCGGCCGCGGCGACGGCCATCACCAGCAAGATGCCCATCTGCAGGCCGAAGATATTCGCGATCGCGCGTGCGAACCCGTAGCGAAGTCCCGCCGCCATGCACGACACCGCACCGGCGCCGGGCGACAGGCTGATCAGCCACGATGCAGCGAAAAATGCGAGCCAGGTTTCAAACGTCACGAATATCTCCCACACTGGATTTTATCATCGCGCGCAACGGGCGCAGCGCGTCGTTCCGTTAGAATCGTCCGACGGGAGGCGTGTCGTGCCGGACGTGCGCAGTGCCGACGAAGGGATCTCGCAGTTCGAATTCACGGGCCGCGCCGGAGACTATTTCCGGATCTGGATCGTGAGCCTGTGCCTGTCGCTGCTCACGCTCGGCGTCTATTCTGCGTGGGGCAAGGTGCGCAAGCGCCGGTATCTGTACGCGCACACGCGCGTCGCCGGTGACGGCTTCGATTACCGCGCGCCGCCGCTTTCGATCCTGAGGGGACGGGTCGCCGCCGTTGTCCTGTTCGGAGGCATCGCACTGGCGGGCCATTTCATCCCGCTGCTCCAGGTGCTGCTGTTCGTCCTGTTTGTCGTGCTGCTGCCGTGGCTTGTCGTCGCCAGCGCCCGTTTCAACGCGCGCAACACGGCGTTTCGCGGCATCACCTTCGGTTTCGACGGGCGCCTCGGAGAGGCCGCAGCGGTGTTCATCGGGATCGGCGTCCTCGTCATCGTGACGTTCGGCTTTCTCTATCCGTACTACCGCCGCAAGCGCGCGGAGTTCGTCGTCGCGCACCACCGATTCGGCGCGACGCAGTTCACTGCCGACATCCCGACGTCCGCGTTCACGGTGATCTACCTGATGGCGTTCCTGATGCTGATGGGGACGGTCGTGCTGTCGATCGTCGGCGTTCTCGGCGCGCTCGCGCTGGCGGGAATGTCCGGCCGCGACGAAGCGCCCGCCGCGCTCTCGGTATTGCCGATGATCGCCATCTACGCGGTGTACCTGTTCATCTTCGCGTACATTCGCGCCGGCACCGGAAATGCGACTTTGAACGGTACACTCATCGGTCCGATCCGGTTGCGCTCGAGCCTCGGCGCGTGGAGCCTCGCGTGGCTGTATCTCAGCAACGCGCTCGCGATCATCGCGTCGCTCGGACTCGCAACGGCATGGGCAACGGTGCGCATGGCGCGCTATCGCGCGCAGCGGCTGGTGCTCGTCACCACGCTGCCGCTCGCCACGCTGGCCGGCGCGGCGGACAGTTCGGCCAACGCCACCGGCTCCGAGGTCAGTGACCTGTTCGACGTGGACGTGTCGCTGTGACGAGCTTTGCCGCCACGTTGTTCGACGGCCAGAACGCGGCCCGCTGGCCGGTCAGGGTCAGCGCCAGCGGAGACGATCTGCTGGTCGAAGGCGAATTCGACGCGTTGCGGATCCCGCGCGCGGCGATCGTGCCTGATGCGCCGGTTCCGGGCGTTCCTCGCGTGCTGCGGCTGCGTGGCGGCGGCGCGATCGAGACCCGCGACCACGCGGCGGTCGAATCGCTGTGGCCGGCGCAAAGCGCGCTGGCGCGATTCGCGTTCCGGATGGAGTCGAGCTGGCGAGCGGCCGCAGGCGCGGTAGTGCTCATCGCGGCGGCGGTGACGTTCATCATCGTCGTGCTGCTGCCGGGCGCCGCGGACGAAGTCGCGGATCGGATCAGCATGGATGCCGAGCGCTCGCTCGGCAAGTACGCGTTCGGTTCGCTGGAAGAGAGCTTCCTCAAGCCGACGGCGCTGCCGGAAGCGCAACGGGACGAGCTGACGCAGAAATTCGCGTCGTTCGTGGCCGACGATCCCGACGGTCGGAACTACCAACTGGTCTTTCGCAGCGCGCCGGGGCCCAACGCCTTCGCGCTGCCGGGCGGCATCGTCGTCGTGACCGACGACATGGTCAAGCTCGCGAAGAGCGACTCGGAGTTGCTCGCAGTACTCGCGCACGAGATCGGGCACGTCCGCGGCCGGCATGCTCTGCGGCTGCTGCTGCGGCAATCGGGCGTGTTCGTGCTGGTAACGGCGCTGGCCGGCGATGCCGTCGGCATGACGATCCTCGCCGCCGCGCTGCCGACGATCCTGCTCGAGTCGAGCTATTCCCGCCAGTTCGAGCAGGACGCCGACGACGAGGCGTTCGCCCACCTGAAGCGCCACGGGTACTCGCCGCAGGCGTTCGCCGACCTGATGCGCCGGCTACAGGCCGCCGAAAAGTCCCGCACCGACGACGAGCGTTTTTTCCGCTACCTGAGCTCGCACCCGGTGACCGCCGAGCGCATCGAGCGGGCCGAGGCCGCGGCGCGCTGACACCCGTTGCGGTCGAGCGCTCTACCCGATCGCAAGAATTACTGGCGAGCGGGTCTAGTACTTCAGCGAGCAGCCGTACGGCTGCGTGCTCGCCACCACGACCGGCCGTCCGGCCGTTGCGTCGTTGAGTGCGGCGCGCACGTAGTTGTTTGCCGTCTTGCGGTCCGAAACGCTGGCGCTCCGCTTGTCGTCGATGGCGCCGTTGTAAATCACCTTGCCTGCCGGGTCGATGACGAACATGTGCGGTGTCGTCTTGGCCGCGTAGGCGCGCGCCGCCGCGCTGGTCGGATCGATCAGGATCGCCTTCGGCGCGGCGCCCTGCTCGGTCATCCAGCTCGCCATCTGCGCGCCGGTCTTGTATTCGCTGTGCGACTGGTTGGTCGAGTTGATCGTCAGCCACACGACGTCCTTGGCGCCGGCTTCCTTCTGGACCGCCTGCATTGCCTCTGCCTTGTATTGCGCGCGGACGAACGGGCACTCGGGATTCGTCCACTCGAGCACGACGTACTTGCCCTTGTAGTCGGCGAGCGCGACCGGCTTGCCGGCGACATCGGTGACGGAGAAGGCGGGAGCCGCCTGCCCCGGATTCTGGGCGATGGCGCCGGTGGCCATCGCGGCGGCAAACAGGGCAACGGACGAGGATAGCGGGGTGCGCATCGGAGCCTCCGAGGGTTGCACGATCGGGTTACGCAATTATTGCTACAACGTGGCCAGTGCGTCGAGCACCACCTGTTGTGTCAGAACCTCAGGCAGCAGCAAGGGTTCCCGGCCGGGCCTGTACAAAACATAGACCGGCACCCCGTTCCGGCCCAGCGCGGCGAGCGCCTGCGTGATCGCCGGGTCGCGCCGCGTCCAGTCGGCACGTACCAGCACGACGTTGCGCCGCCGGAACGCATCGCGTACGCCATCGCGATTGAGCGTCGTACGCTTGTTCACCTGGCACGTCACGCACCAGGCCGCCGTGAAGTCGACGAAGACCGGACGGCCGGCGGCCGTCAATTCGGCAAGGCGCGCCGGCGCGAAACCGACCCATTCGCCATCCGCGGATTTGACGGTGGCCGACGCGACCGGCTCCGGGCCGCGCGCGTCGAAGGTGAACAACGGACGCGCGACGAAGGCCGCGCCGGCGACCGCGACGACCGCGGCCGCCGTCCACGCACGCCCGCCGCCTGCGCGCGCCGCGTGCCACGCCCACAACGCGAACGCGACGCCCAGCAGCGCGACCAGCAGCCGCAATACGGCGTCGTTGTCTAGCTGCGCGCCGAGTACCCACACCAGCCACGCGACGGTCGCGAACAGCGGAAACGCCAGCAGTTGCTTGAAGCGGACCATCCATGGGCCGGGTCTCGGCAATACACGGCGCCAGCCCGGCAGCAGCGCCAACAGCACGTACGGCAGCGCCATGCCGGCGCCCAGCGCAGCGAATACGGCGAGCGTGGCGGCCGGGGGCTGCGCCAGCGCGTAGCCGAGTGCGGCGCCCATGAACGGCGCCGTGCACGGCGACGCAACGATGACCGCGAGCATCCCGGAACCGAATGCGTCGAGCGTGCGATTGGTGCTGGTCCAACCGCGTATGGCCGCCGGCGCGAACTGGCCGAACTCGAAGACGCCAACCAGGTTGAGCGCCAGCACGAAAAACAGCAACGCGAGGCCGGTCACAACCACCGGCGACTGCAGCTGGAAACCCCAGCCGAGCTGCTCGCCTGCGGCTCGCAGCATCAGCAGCGCGGTGGCGAGCGCGAGGAACGTCAGGATCACGCCGGCGGCGAACGCGATCGCTTCTTTGCGCATCGTGGCGCGGTCGTCGTCGTGCTGCGCGAAACCGAGCACCTTGATCGACAGCACCGGGAACACGCACGGCATCAGGTTCAGGATCACGCCGCCAATGAACGCGAACAGCGCCGCCAGCGCGAGCGACAGCTCCGGTCCGCCGGCAGTTCCGCCCCCGGCCAGGTTGAGCTTCGGCACGTCTTCACCTGCGGGCTTGGGACCCGCGACGATTGTTCCGGTCAGCGGCACATCGAGCGTTGCCGCCGCCGCGCCGCCGATGCCTGCGCTGGCCGCGAGCACGCCGTCGACGCGCTTGAAACCCGGCGCCAGCTGGTACGCGACCGGCAGAGTCAGCACGTACGCGGTGCCGTCCCGTGCCAGCGTCTGCTTGCCCGATGCTTCGATTCGGCCTTCGTCGTTCGGGAAAAAATGCAACGTACCCGGGTCGGCGGCACCCGCCGCGGGCGTCAGCTTGAGCTTGATTCGCGCGCCGTCGCCGTGCGCTTGCGCAGTCCAGCCGGCAATCGGTTGCGGCACCGTCGCGCGTGCGGCCGCGATCGCCTTGCCCCAACGCGGGTCGGGATCGGCGCGGTTCGCGACTGGCAGTGTCAACGTCAGGTCGGCGCCTTCGGGGATGCAGGTTTCCTTGCACACGAGCCAGTCGGCGCGCGCGGTCATCGTGACGTCCCGTCCCGACAGGAAATCGGGCGTTGTCGTCAGCGTCACCGGATGCAGAACGTCGCCTTCGTAGCCGTAGTTGACCAGCGGCCCCACCGGCAGTGCGTGCGGTGCCGGCCACTCGATCGGCCCCGCCGTCACGCCGGCCGGCAGCTTCCAGTCGAGCGTCGTCGGCAAACCCGAGTCACCCGGGTTACGCCAGTACGTGTGCCAGCCGTCCGCCAGCTTGAGACGCAATGCGACGGTGTTCGGTTGCCCGGGGACGAGCGCCGTCCGCTCCGGCACCAGTTCCGCTTCGACGTGCGGCGTCTTGACCGGCGCAGCGATCCCCGCCACCGAAGCGGCCAGGGCGGCGATGGTCAGCACTGCGCGGAAGTAGATGGTTTTCACCGGTGAATCGTGTGAGGGCCGGAGGTGTTGGGCAGCGGCGACGCGACCCGGGTTCCGGCCAATCTATAATTGTGCCACTTTGGGTGTTGCGAGCCTCTGCCGGGGGGCCGGACGCCTTCTCCCGCCCGACCGGCGGATTCCCGCCGACCCATGTTCGAAGCCCTGCTGGTCTCCACGACCGTCGTCGCCATTGGCGAGATCGGCGACAAGACGCAACTGCTTGCGTTGGTGCTGGCCGCCCGCTATCGACGGCCGTGGCCGATCGTCGCCGGAATCCTGGTGGCCACGTTGGTCAACCATGCGCTGGCCGGTGCCGTCGGCAACTGGGTGCGCGGCGTCGTGCCGCCGGAGGCGCTGCGCATCGTGTTGGCGCTGTCGTTCTTCGCCGTCGCCGCCTGGGCGCTCAAGCCCGACACGCTCGACGATGCAGGGGAGCCTCCGGCGTCAGGTCGCAGCGTGTTCGCGGTCACCGTCGTCGCATTCTTCCTCGCCGAGATGGGCGACAAGACGCAGATCGCAACCGTGATGCTGGCGGCGAAATTTCCGTCGCTCGCCGCGGTCGTCGTCGGTACGACCCTCGGGATGCTGGCCGCGAACGTTCCCGTTGTCTTCGCCGGCAAGCTCGCCGCAGACCGCATCCCGTTCCGGGCGATCCGCATCGCCGCCGCGCTGCTGTTCGCCGCGCTTGGCGTTTGGGTGCTCGTCGTCGGGCTGCCGCAGTAGCCCCCGGTATAATCAACAACTTACACAACGCTCCCGGTCGGACCCCGATGAAACCGTTCCACTCCGCCGACATCGAAACCGCCGCGCAGGCCGCGTGGCGCGCCGGCGATCGCTATCGTGCCGTCGAGAAACCCGGTGCACGCAAGTTCTACTGCGTGTCGATGCTGCCGTATCCGTCGGGCCGGCTGCACATGGGGCACGTGCGCAACTACACGATCAGCGACGTCATGTACCGCTACCTGCGGATGCGCGGCGCCAACGCGCTGATGCCGATGGGCTGGGATGCGTTTGGCCTGCCGGCCGAGAACGCCGCGATGCAGAGCAACGAGGCGCCTGCGAAGTGGACGCGCGAGAACATCGCGACGATGAAGCGGCAGATGCAGGCGATCGGACTGGCGATCGACTGGTCGCGCGAAATCTCCACCTGCGATCCCGCGTACTACAAGTGGAACCAGTGGTTCTTCCTGAAACTGCTCGAGCGCGGCATCGCGTACAAGAAGACCGGTGTCGTCAACTGGGATCCGGTCGACCAGACAGTGCTTGCGAACGAACAGGTGATCGAAGGTCGCGGCTGGCGGTCGGGCGCGCTGGTCGAGAAGCGCGAGATCCCCATGTACTACCTGCGGATCACCGACTATGCCGAGGAACTGCTCGCGTACCTCGACAAGATGCCCGGCTGGCCCGAGCGCGTGAAGACGATGCAGGCGAACTGGATCGGCAAGAGCGTCGGCGTCCGCTTCGCGTTCCCGCACGACATCCGCGATGAGCATGGGCACCTGGTCAACGACGGCAGACTGTACGTGTTCACGACGCGTGCCGACACGATCATGGGCGTCACGTTCTGCGCGGTTGCGCCCGAGCATCCGCTGGCGACCCACGCAGCGGCGCTGTCGCCGCACGTTCGCGCGTTCGTCGACGACGCGAAGCGCGGCAGCGTCATCGAGGCCGATCTCGCGACGATGGAAAAGAAGGGGATCGCGACCGGTCTCTATGTCACGCACCCGCTGACCGGCGAGCAGGTCGAAGTGTGGGTCGGCAACTACGTGCTGATGAGCTACGGCGACGGCGCGGTGATGGGCGTGCCGGCGCACGACGAGCGCGATTTCGCGTTTGCGAAGAAGTACGGGCTGCGGATCCTGCCGGTCATCGCCGTCGAAGGCGAGACGTTCGACTACGACCGCTGGCAGCCCTGGTACGAGGACAAGACGCGCGGTCGCTGCGTGAATTCCGGCAAGTACGACGGCCTCGGCTACGAGGCGGCCGTTGACGCGATCGCGGCCGATCTCGCCGCGAAGGGGCTCGGCGAAAAGCGTACGACGTTCCGGCTCCGCGACTGGGGGGTTTCACGCCAGCGGTACTGGGGCACGCCGATCCCGATCATCCATTGCCCGGCGTGCGGCGACGTGCCGGTGCCGGAGAAGGACCTGCCGGTCGTGCTGCCCGAGGATTGCATTCCCGACGGCAGCGGCAACCCGCTCCGGAAGCGCGCCGATTTCCTGAACGTCGCGTGCCCGAAATGCGGTGGCCCGGCGCAGCGCGAGACCGACACGATGGACACGTTCGTCGATTCGTCGTGGTACTACATGCGCTATACGTGCCCCGATGCGACCACGATGGTCGATGCGCGCAACGACTACTGGATGCCGATGGACCAGTACACCGGCGGCATCGAGCACGCGATCCTGCATCTGTTGTACGCGCGGTTCTGGACGAAGGCGATGCGTGATCTCGGTCTGGTGAAGATCGACGAGCCGTTCACCCGGCTGTTCACGCAGGGGATGCTGCTCAACCACATTTGGTATCGGCGCAATGCCAAGGGCGGCGTCGAGTATCACCCGCCGGAAACGGTGACGCCCGTCGCCGACGCTCACGGCAAGATCGTGTCCGGCAAGCTGGCCGATGGCACCGAGGTCGAATACGGCGGCGTCGGCAAGATGGGCAAGTCGGAGAAGAACGGCGTCGATCCGCAGGATGTGATCGATCAGTACGGCGCCGACACGGCTCGACTGTTCGTCATGTTCGCCGGCTCGCCCATCGACAGCGCCGTCTGGTCGGATGCCGGACCCGAAGGCGCCCACCGGTTCCTGCGACGGCTGTGGACGTTTGCGCAGGCCCGTGCCGGGACCATCGGCAGTTCCGACGGCGTGGGGGCGGCCGATGCCGCCGTCGCCGCAGCGCGGCGCGAGATCCACACGACTCTCAAGCAGGCCAACTACGACTACGAGCGGCTGCAGTACAACACCGTCGTTTCCGCCGCGATGAAAATGCTCAATGCGATCGAAGCAGTGCCCTTCGACGCGCCGGGCGCCGCGTCGCTGATCAGCGAAGGGCTTTCGATCCTGCTGCGCACGCTGTACCCCATCGCACCGCACGTGACGTGGACGTTGTGGAACGACCTGGGCTACGCGAAG
>Ga0207668_10001323_pt1 | contig 14720 bp, 12 predicted proteins | sample KBSS43metaG_FD_184323 | JGI IMG/M metagenome (GOLD analysis project Ga0207668, IMG submission 184323) | Switchgrass rhizosphere microbial communities from Kellogg Biological Station, Michigan, USA - KBS S4-3 metaG (SPAdes) (version 2) | ecosystem: Host-associated > Plants > Roots > Rhizosphere... | reverse complement strand
TCATGGCTATCGCGGGCGCGGCTATTGCCGCGACAAGGGCAATGGCGGCACCGTGATCGGTGCGATCGCCGGCGGCCTGCTCGGCAATCAGGTCGCAGGCCGGGGTGATCGGACCGTCGGCACCGTGGTCGGTGCCGGTGTCGGCGCGCTCGCCGGCCGCGCGATCGATCGGGATTGCTGAAGCAGCCCCGACTTGCTGGTGAATCGGGCCGGGGCAGCGATGCCCCGGCCTTTTTCTTGAGAGAGAAGCCCGCCGCCGGAGGGGATCACGGTCGATCCTACTGGCAGCTGACCGAGCCGATGCCCTTGCGCGTGACCGTGCACTTCGCGCCGCCGCTGATGTCGACGCTGCCCACGCCGGCGAGGTCGACCACCGCGGTGCCGGTGGCATTGGCCGAGACGCTGCCGGTCCCCTTCACCGACACCTTGAGGTCACGGGTGACGAGTTTGTCGAGGTCGAAGCTGCCCACGCCGCGGGTTTCGACCACGGCGCGGTCGGCCCTGCCGCTGGCCTTGACGTCGCCGGCGCCGCGCAGCGACATGTCGATCGACTTCAGCTCGGCCGAGCCGAGGTCGACGGTGCCCGCACCCGCCAGCACCAGCGAGAAATTGTCTCCGGCGACACGGTCGACGGAAATGTCGCCAGCCCCCTCGACGGTCATCGCGGTCAGCTTCGGCATGTTGACCGTGATCGTCGTGCCCTTGCCGCTGACGTCGACACCCTTCTTGCGCGAGATTAGCAGGCGGCCCGACTGGGTCGAGATCTCAAGTCGGTCGACCGCGCCCTGCAGGCCCGCGGCCATGACCGCGGCCGGCTTGCCGGTGTGGACGACCAGCCGCTCGGCGCCCTTGAGGTCGATCGCCTCGAAGGCGTCGACCTGGAAAGTGCGGGTCGTCTCCGGCCCGGCGTCGACCTTCGACGAGGCGACGTCGCCGCAACCGGCGAGCATCGCGAGGGGGATGATGGTTCGTGCCAGTCGCATCTGCTGCGCTCCCTTGTGTATTGCTTACATAATACACCAAGCTGGTAGTGGTTCAACCGCGCCTGTTGCCTCGCCGCGAACGAAAAGGGGCGGCCCCTGCGGACCGCCCCTTTGCTGCCGTTGCGATGCAGTGCGCCTTACTTGGCGAGCGCAGCCGCCGATTCGCGCAGGATGTCGAGGATCTTGCGCTGCGCCGCCGGCTCGTCGATCTGCTCCATTGCGGCGAGCTCGCGGGCGAGGCGGCTGCACGCCGCCTCGAAGATCTGCCGCTCCGAATAGCTCTGCTCGGGCTGGTCGTCGGCACGGAACAGGTCGCGCACGACCTCCGAGATCGAGACAAGGTCGCCCGAGTTGATCTTCGCCTCGTACTCCTGGGCGCGGCGCGACCACATCGTGCGCTTGATCTTCGGCTTGCCCTTCAGGGTGGCGAGCGCCTCGCTCATCGTCATGTTCGAGGCCAGCTTGCGCATGCCGGCGGCTTCCGCCTTGCTGGTCGGCACGCTGAGCGTCATCCGCTCCTTTTCGAACCGCAGGACATACAGCTCGAGCTTGGTGCCGGCGATCTCCTTGCTCTGCAACTCGATCACTCGACCGACGCCGTGCTTGGGATAAACGACATAATCGCCGACATCGAAGCTCAATGCCTTCGTAGCCATGGACTTCAGACCTTTCCGAGGGTGCGATCAAGCGGAAACCGAGACCGCAAGTACGATACTCCAGGCGCGGGCTGTCTCCCGCGTCGTCGCCGCGTTGTAACATGTCTTGCGTCGAAACGCCAGAAAAACGCTCCGTGCCCTCGGCGCACGGACCGGCCCGGACTCAGTCGCCGGTGCCGGGTTCCGGCGAGAAGTACTTGTCGAACTTGCCGTCCTGGTTCTTGAAGTCGTCGGCATCGGCCGGCGCCTCGCCCTTGCGGGTGATATTCGGCCATTGCGCCGAGAAGGTGTTGTTGAGCTCCAGCCACTGCTCGAGCCCGTTCTCGGTGTCGGGAAGTATCGCTTCGGCCGGGCATTCCGGCTCGCACACGCCGCAGTCGATGCACTCGCTGGGATTGATCACCAGCATGTTCTCGCCCTCGTAGAAACAGTCGACGGGGCAGACCTCCACGCAATCCATGTACTTGCAGCGGATGCAGGCATCGGTGACGACGTAGGTCATGGTCCTCGGTCTCTATCCAAAAGGCGCGCGGCTCGCGGCGGTCCGGTCGACGGTTTCCCGTCCCCGGCGGGCATCGCTCTAGTCGGCGCCCGAGGCTGGCGTCAACAAAGCCTCGCTTGGGGCCGGTGAAAGTTCGACATAGTGCATGCGCGCTTCCGGTGCCCCTCCGCGGCGCTTCGGAAGCGCTTCGACCCGGATCACGCGGACCCGGTCATGCAGCGGGAAACTCAGCACATTCCCGACCCGCACGGCGGCATGGGCGGAGTTGGCGACGCGGCCGTCGATCCGCAGATGACCGCCATTCGCGACCTCCTGCGCGAGTGCGCGGGTTTTGGTCAGCCGCACGAACCAGAGGAATTTGTCGAGGCGCAGCGAGCCCTCAGCCATCGGCGGGGACCTTGGCGGCGGCGGCGGCGGCAAGCGCGGCGAAAGGGTTGCCGGGGCGCGGCGGTCCGGCGTTGGGGATCGTGCGCTGACCGTGCCAGGCCCAGCCCGGCCCGCCGTCGCCGACTTCGCGGAAGCCGAGCAGGCGCAGCAGGCGTGCCTGCGGGTCGGGCCTCAGCCCGATCGACGTTGGCAAGGCCGGGTCCGGCACGATCCGGGTGCGCCGTCCATCGCCGGCCGCGGCGGCCCGGCCGCGCTGATCGTGGGTCGCCCGCGCGATCCGCTCGACCAGGTCGACGCGCAGCATCTGGTCGCCGAGCCGGCGATAGCCCGCCGCGGTCCAGGCAGCGGCGACCGGCTCGTCGGGCAGGTCCAGGGTCGTGGCGCCCACCGGCGGCGCCGGCGGCATTGCCTCGCCCGCGCGCGCCGCCAGCAGCGCGAGGCGCCAACGGAGGGCCTCGGGCTTGAGCAGGGCCGTGTGGAATAGGTCGAGGGCGCCGAGAACGAGGCCGAGCTTGCCGAGGCTGCGGCGACCGTCGCGGTCGAGCCCGGCGACGGCGCGCGCGACCTCCTGCCGGGCGAGCACGCCGCCGGCATCGGTCAGCGGCGCGAGGATCGCGCGGAGCGCGGCAGGCGTCGTCGCATCGGCGACCGCCGCAGCCATCTCCATCAGCGGCCGCAGCGTGCGGCCGGCGACATGCGCGATCCAGCGGTCGAGCCGCGCCGTGATCGCGCTGCGCTCGCCGGCGGCGAGCTTGTCGAGCGCGCGGTGGAGCACAACCCGCGGCGTGGTCAGCGCCTTGCCGCGGGCGAGCGTCGCGACCGCGCCGCCCTGCCAGGCGATCGCGATCGGCGCGCCCGCCTCGGTGATCAGCGTGAAGGCGCCGTCGCCATCGTCGACCAGTGCGCGGGCGCGGCGCGAGAGCTCGCGGGCGAGACGCCGTTCGCCGGCGGCGAGCAGCATCCGGGCATCGCCGCGCCGCGCCGACGGATCGGGGCGGAAGTGGAAGCCGTCGAGATGGCCGATCGCCTCGCCGTCGACGGTCACCGCATTGTCGGCGCCGATCACGACCGGCAGCGCCTCGCCGCCGCGCTTGCCCAGGTCGCGCATCAGCACCGCGGTGCGGCGGTCGACGAATCGCTGGGTCAGGCTCTGGTGGAGCGCGTCGGACAGCCGTTCCTCCAGCGCCTGCGCGCGCGCCGCCATTTCGGCGGGCTGGGCCAGCCAGTCGGGCCGCTGCGCGACATAGGCCCAGGTGCGGATGCCGGCGAGGCGCTGCGCCAGGGTGGCGATGTCGCCCTGGACATTGTCGAGCCGGGCGATCTCCTCGGCGATCCACTTCGCCGGCAGGAAGCCGTCGCCTTCGCTCAGATGGCCGTAGATCCGGCCGACCAGGCGGCTGTGCGGCTCGGCGCCGGTCTTCTGGAAGTCGGGCAGGCCGCAGGCGGCCCAGAGCCGGCGGACCTGCGCGGCGCCACGGGCGCGGCCGCGCACCCAATCCTCGGCGGCAAGGCGGCGCAGCACGGCGAGGTCGACCGCCTCGGGCGCCGGGCGCAGCACCGGCGAGGTCGGCCGCCGTTCGAGGTCGGCGATCAGCACGTCGACGCTGTCCAGCGACGGCGCCCCCTCGCGCCAGAACAGATGCTCCAAGGGGGGGAAGCGATGGCCTTCGATCGCCTCGATCTCCTCGGGGGTGAACGCACCCTCGCCCTCGGCGACGAGCGTGCCGAAGGTGCCGTCGCGGTGGTGACGGCCGGCGCGCCCGGCGATCTGTGCCATCTCGGCGACGGTCAGCCGCCGCTCGCGCCGGCCATCGAATTTCCTGAGCGCCGCGAAGGCGACGTGCGCCACGTCCATGTTGAGGCCCATGCCGACCGCGTCGGTGGCGACGAGATAGTCGACCTCTCCGCTCTGAAACATCGCGACCTGGGCGTTGCGGGTACGGGGGCTGAGCGCCCCCATCACCACCGCGGCACCGCCACGGGTGCGGCGCATCATCTCGGCGACGGCGTAGACCTCCTCGGCGGAGAAGGCGACGATCGCGGAGCGCGGCGGCAGCCGGCTGAGCTTCTTCGCGCCGGCATAGCTGAGCGTCGAGAAGCGCGGGCGGGCGATGGTTTCCGCCTCGGGCAGCAGCTTGCGCAGCACCGGCCGCAACATGTCGGAGCCGAGGATCATCGTTTCCTCGCGCCCCCGCGCGCGCAGCAGCCGGTCGGTGAAGACATGGCCGCGCTCGGGATCGGCGCCGAGTTGCGCCTCGTCGACCGCGACGAAGGCGAAATCGCGCTCCGGTGGTCCGTCGGCTGGACGGGCGGGCCGGCCGCTCAGGACGGGCATCGCTTCCACCGTGCAGAGAAAGTAGCGCGCCTCCGGCGGCAGGATCTTCTCCTCGCCGGTGACCAGCGCGACGCTGCGCGCGCCCTTGATCGCCACGACGCGGTCGTAGACCTCGCGCGCCAGCAGGCGCAGCGGAAAGCCGATCATGCCGCTGGAGTGGCCGCACATGCGCTCGACCGCGAGATGCGTCTTGCCGGTATTCGTCGGGCCGAGCACCGCGACGAGCGATGCGCCATCGTTCGCGGGCATGCTTCGATAGATCGGCAGATCCTGTGCCAAACGCAAGCCCGAAGCCCTTGATGAGGCACGGATCTTTCATTTCGTCCATCAATTCGGCACGGTTCGTCGCAGCAATGACTCGGGCGATTCGCCGTTAAATTGACTTTAGGGCCCGCGGCCCACAGTCCTGCCCGCCAGCCGCGGCGTATGGCGGTCAAGGGGTTACAGAAAAGGGGGCCTGGGCTTGTACCAGCGCAACGACGCGCAATTCGGAGCCGGCGCCGCGACGGTCGCCCTCTCGCTTGACGCAGCGATCGGTCCGATCTTCGGTCGGGCCCCCGTCCGCCCCACGCCGGCGAAGGTCGGCGGCTTGGATCTCGTTACCGATCTCGGGCTGCGGCTCGGTTCCGCCGAATGGTGGCGCGGCCTTGCCACCTGCACCGCCCTCTGCGCCGCCGCCGTCGCGCTCGGCCCGACCGCACGCCCGCTGATCGGCGCTTCGCCTGCGCCCTATGCCGAAAGCGAGCGGGTCGAGGCGAACGTCCAGGCGATCGCCCCGCTCGGCCTCGGCGCCGATAGCGGCCGGCACATGGCGGCGACCAATCTGGTCGAGCCGCTCGCCGAGACCCCCGAGCGCCCGCGCATCGAGACCACCGCCACGATCGGCCTGGGCGACGGCTTCGCCCGCGTGCTCCAGCGCAACGGCATCAGCGATGCCGAGGCGGCGCAGGTCGCCAAGCTGGTCGCCGCGGTCATGCCGGTCGGCGACATCCGCTCGGGCACCAAGCTTTCCGTCGTGCTCGGCCGTCGGCCCAGCCGCAACGTCGCCCGGCCGCTGGAAAGCCTCGCTTTCCGCGCCAAGTTCGAGCTGTCGCTGGCGATCGAGCGGGCGGGCAACACGCTCCGCTTGCGCCGCATCCCGATCGCGGTCGACAACACCCCGCTTCGCATCCAGGGGCGGGTCGGTTCCAGCCTGTATATGTCGGCACGCAACAGCGGCGCCCCCGGCCGCGCGGTCGAGGCCTATCTGAAGGCGATCGGCAGCCGCCTCAACATCGGCCGCGACGTTCATGCCGGCGACCGCTTCGACATCATCGTCAAGCGCCGCCGCGCCGCCACCGGCGAGGTCGAGATGGGCGACCTGCTGCTCGCCGGCCTGTCCTCGGGCAAGCGTGACCTCCGGATGATGCCGTGGACCGATGGTGGCCGCCAGCAATGGTTCGACGCCACCGGGACCGGCGAGACCCGCGGCTCGATGCGCGCCCCGGTCGTCGGTCGGCTTACCTCGACCTTTGGAATGCGGCGCCATCCGCTGCTCGGCTATTCCCGGATGCACCAGGGCATCGACTATGGGGCGCCGACCGGCACGCCGATCGTCGCCGCGACCGATGGTGTCATCGCCTTCGCCGGCTGGCACGGCGGTCATGGCAATTACGTCCGCATCAATCACAGCGGCGGCATGGCGACCGGCTACGGCCATATGAGCCGGATCATCGCCCGCGCCGGCCAGCGCGTACAGATGGGGCAGCTGATCGGCTATGTCGGCTCCACCGGCCTCTCGACCGGCCCGCACCTCCACTACGAACTCTATCGCAACGGCGCCGCGATCAACCCGGCCTCGGTCAAGTTCACCTCGACCGCGCGGCTCGCGGGTGCTGCCCTCGCGCGGTTCAGGGGTCAGATGGCGCAGTTGCTGTCGGTCCGGCTGGACGCACCGGCGCCGAGGACGGCGGACGCGGGCAAGAAGGATGCCAAGCCGGCGGCTTGAGGCCCCGCGCAGTCGAGGCGTCATCTCTATCGCCGCCCCAGCGAAAGCTGCGGCCTCTTGCCGCATGGCACTTCTGGTGAACGAACTCCCAGCTTGCGCCGGGATGAGGGCAGGGGGTGGCTCGATCAGGGCGCGAACTTGTGGCCGCGACCGCCCCTCACGCGAGCTGCGGCACTCCGATCGCCATGTCCACCTCGTCCGCGATCACGCCGGGGCCGTCCATACGCTTCCAGCCGGCTGCGCTCAGTGCCTCCATGGGCTGAAAGCGGGTTTTGTACTGCATCCGGTTGGAGCCGTTCACCCAGTAGCCGAGATAGACATAGGGCAGGCCCGATCGGGCCGCGCGCAGGATGTGGTCCAGAATGATGAAGGTGCCCAGGCCGGGGCGGGTGTCGAGATCGGGGTCGAAGAAGCTGTAGATCATCGACAGCCCGTCGTCCTGATGGTCGGTCAGGCACGCGCCGATCAGCTTGCCGGCGCCGCCGCCGACCGCCGGCTCGCGATATTCGACGACATAGGTTTCGACCGGCGTCTGCTCGACCATGTCGGCATAGTCCTGCTCATCCATCTCGGACATGCCGCGGCCGGGATGGCGGCGGTCGAGATAGCGGCGCAGCAGCGCGAACTGCTCCTCGGTCGTCCACGGCTTGCAGGCGGTAATCGAAAGGTCGGCGTTGCGGCGGATCAGCTTGCGCTCTGTGGCATTGGGCTTGAACTCGCCGGCGACGACTCGGACCGAAACACAGGCATTGCAGGTCTGGCAGCTCGGCCGGTAGGCGACGCCCTGGCTGCGGCGAAAGCCGATACGGCCGAGCGCGTCGTTCAGCTCGGCGGCGCTGTCGCCGTTCAGCTCGGTAAACACCTTCCGCTCGGTCCTGCCCGGCAGATATGGGCATGGGCTCGGCGCCGTCACGAAGAACCGCGGAAAGCGGAATGGCGCTGTCACTTTCGGCGGTCCCCTTCGTCAGGCTTCAGGCTGCGGTCTCGAAAGCGAGAATATGCAGGCTGACGAATTTGTGAAAGAGCGGTTAACCATCAAAGGGAGTTAACGGCCTCTTCCGGCGGCCTTTTAGTTCCTTTCGGCCCGAATTGGGACAGAGCGATGTGGTCCCATCTGCGCGGGCGCGACTCGACCGGAGCCTATGCCAGCTCGACCCGGCTCGCCTCGTAGCCCTCGCGTGCCAGCGCATCCATCAGCCGGTCGAGATGCGCCTGGTCACGCGTCTCGCATTCGACATCGAGGGTCAGGCCCTTGGCCGGCAGGTTGGTGAAGATCCGTTGGTGATAGAGTTCGAGAATGTTGACGCTCTGCTCCTCGAACACGCGGGCGACATGGTACAGCGCACCCGGACGGTCCTGCAGGCGGATGCGCAGCCGGGCGAGCCGGCCCGAGCGGGCGAGGTCGCGCAGCAGGACGTTGGCGAGCAGGCGGGTATCGATATTGCCGCCGCACAGCACGATGCCGACGGTCTTGCCGCGGAAGCGGGCGCGATGGGCGAGCAGCGCGGCGAGGCCGGCGGCACCGGCGCCCTCGACCACGGTCTTCTCGATCTGGAGGAGCAGCGACAAGGCGCGCTCCAAGTCGCGCTCGGCGACGAGGATGATGTCATCGACGAGGTCGCGTACGATGCGGAAGGTGATCTCGCCCGGCTGCTTGACGGCGATCCCCTCGGCCAGCGTGTCGCCCTCGCAGGGCAGCTTCAGCCCGCGCAGCTTGGCGTACATCGACGGGTAGAGCTCAGCCTGGACGCCGATCACCTCGATCTGCGGGTTGATCGCCTTGGCGACCGTCGCGCAGCCCGAGATCAGCCCGCCGCCGCCGATCGGAATCGCCAGCGTGTCGATCTGCGGCACGTCCTCCATCATCTCCAGCGCGACGGTGCCTTGGCCGGCGATGATCGCGGGGTCGTCGAACGGATGGACGAACACCGACCCTCGGTCCGCGGCGACGTAAAGCGCATGGGCATAGGCGTCATCGAAGCGTTCGCCGTGCAGGATCACCTGGGCGCGATGACCCTCGGTCTGCTGGATCTTCACGATCGGCGTGGGCTTCGGCATCACGATCGTCGCCGGGATGCCAAGTCGCGCGGCGTGGTAGGCGAGGCCCTGGGCGTGGTTGCCTGCGGACGCCGCGATGACGCCGCGGCGGCGCTCCTCCTCGGTCAGGGTCAGCAGCTTGTTGAGCGCGCCGCGCTCCTTGTAGGCGGCGGTGAACTGCAGGTTCTCGAACTTCAGGTAGACCGTGGCGCCGGTCAGTTCGGAGAGGGTGCGGCTGAGCAGGGTGGGCGTGCGGACCACCGAGGACGCGATCCGGGCCTGTGCCGTGCGGACGTCTTCGATCGAAACCTGCGGGACCGCGGCGGTGTTCTGTTGGGCAGTAGCCATGGCGCGCGCTCTAGCCCATCTGGCGGGCGCGCGAAACACGGCTTATGCGGAGGAACAATGGCACAGATCGGCTTCATCGGGCTGGGCGTGATGGGCGGCCCGATGGCCCGTCATCTCGCCGCGGCGGGACATTCGCTCACTGTCTTCAACCGCACGCGTGCCAAGGCCGAGGCCTGGGTGGCGGCACATGGCGGCCGGGTCGCGGCGACGCCGGCCGAAGCGGCCGAGGGCGCCGACGCCGTGTTCTCCTGCGTCGGCGCCGACGCCGATCTCGAAGCGGTGACGCTCGCCAACGACGGCTGCTTCGCGGCGCTCGCGCCCGGCGCGCTGTTCGTTGACCACACCACCGTTTCGGCGGCGATCGCGCGGCGGCTGGCGGAGGCGGGGGCGGCGCGCGGCCTGCGCGTGCTCGACGCGCCGGTCTCGGGCGGGCAGGCGGGGGCTGAAAACGGCACCTTGACGATCATGTGCGGCGGCGCGGAGGCCGACTTCGCTGCCGCCGAGCCGCTGATGGCGGCCTATGGCAAGCTGATCACGCGGATCGGCGGAGCCGGCGAGGGGCAGCTTGCCAAGATGTGCAACCAGCTCGCCATCGCCGGCGTGCTGCAGGGGCTGGCGGAGTCGCTAGCCTTCGCCAAGGCTGCGGGGCTCGACACCGACAAGGTGCTCGCGGCGATTTCGGGCGGGGCGGCGTCGAGCTGGCAGATGGTCAGTCGCTGGCCGACCATGGCGAAAGGCGAGTTCGACTTCGGCTTCGCGGTCGACTGGATGCGCAAGGATCTCGGCCTCACCCTCGACGAGGCACGGCGCAACGGCGCCTCGCTGCCGGTCGCGGCGCTCGTCGACCAGTTCTACGGCGAGGTGCAGAAGATGGGCGGCGGCCGGCAGGACACGTCGTCGCTGGTCCGGCGCCTGCTCAAGTGAGGCGAATCGCCTTCGCCGTTGCGATCGGCGCCGTCCTGATTGCCGGTCCCGCCGGCGCGCGCAAGCGGCCGGCGCCGACGGCGGTCGAAACGGTCTCGGCCGGCGGGCTGATCGACAATGTCAACGGCTACACGCTCTCCAGAGACGGCAAGGTCACCCGCTTCACGGGGCTGCTGATCAAGGATGGCAAGGTCGTCCGCCTGCTCGATGCCGCAGCGAAGCGACCCGAGCGGCTGGACTTTCGCCTCGACGGGGCGGGGCGGACCCTGCTGCCCGGGCTGATCGACAGCCACGGCCATGTCCTCGACCTCGGCCTCCGTGCCATGCGGCTCGACCTGTCGGGCGCCCGCTCGCTCGCCGAGGCGCAGAAGATGATCGCCGATTATGCCGCCGACCATCCGAGCCCTCGGTGGATCATCGGCGCCGGCTGGAACCAGGAGAGCTGGGGTCTCGGCAGGTTTCCGACCGCGGCCGACATCGATCGGGCCGTTGCCGACCGCCCGGTCTGGCTGGAGCGAGTCGATGGCCATGCTGCGGTTGCGAACACGCTGGCGATGAAGGAAGCGGGCGTTACCGCGGCGACCCGGGTTCCGGCCGGCGGGCGGATGGAGATGGCGGGCGGCAGGCCGACCGGCGCCTTCATCGACGCCGCGCAGGCCCTTGTCGGCGCCAGCGTCCCGCCCCCGCTGCCGCGCGAACTCGATACCGCACTCGGCAAGGCGCAGGACGTGCTGCTGGCCCATGGCATCACCGCGATCGCCGACATGGGCACCACCGCCGATGCCTGGAACACTTTCCGGCGGGCGGGCGATGTCGGCCGGCTGCGGGTGCGGATCATTTCCTACGCCGCCGGGATCGATCCGATGATCTCGATTGCCGGCACCGGGCCGACGCCGTGGCTCTATGGTGATCGGCTGCGGATGGTCGGGGTCAAGCTCTATGGCGACGGCGCCTTGGGCTCGCGCGGGGCCTGGCTGAAGGCGGATTATGCCGATGCGCCGGGTCAGCGCGGCCTGCCCTTGCTCGACGATGCCAAGATTCGGAATCTGATGAGCCGCGCGGCGATGGACGGGCTGCAGGTGGCGATCCACGCAATCGGCGACGCGGCCAATGCGCAGGTGCTCGATGCCATCGCCGAGCTTGCTGAGACCTACAAGGGCGACCGCCGCTGGCGGATCGAGCACGCCCAGGTGGTCGATCCCGCCGACATCCCGCGCTTCGGCAGGTTCGGTACGATCGCCTCGATGCAGCCGGTCCACTACGTCTCCGACCTGGCGATGGCGAAGGCCCGGCTGGGGTCGGCGCGTCTGGCTGGCGCCTATGCCTGGGCGAGCATTGCCGCAACCGGCGCGCCGCTGGTGTTCGGCTCCGACGTGCCGGTCGAGGCCCCCGATGTGATGGCCGGCATCGCGGCCGCGGCCGGTCGTGACGACGGCGCTCTGCCCGCCGAGCGGGTGCCGGTCGAGCGCGCACTTGCCGCCTATACCGTCACCGGCGCCTATGCTGCCTTTGCCGAGGACCGACTCGGGACGCTGGAGCCCGGTCGCGATGCGGACTTCGTCCTCCTCGATCGCGACATCCTCAAGGCTGCGCCGGCCGAGATCGCGGGGGCGAAGGTGCTTGAAACCTGGATCGGCGGCAGCCGCGCCTGGACCGCGACGCAGCAAAAATGACGCGAAACCGCGCTTTCTGACCCTGCTGTATGGAAAGTTGCTGCGGCGGCCAGTTGCCGGTCTTTCCGGCGGCACCTCTCCGCATCTGATCTAATTGACCGGCACGACCGCAGCGATTCGTCTTATGCGCCGATTCAAATCGAAAAAAAAGGGCCGGCCCGTGGGCCAGCCCTGAAGTCTTAGGAGAGGATGCCTGAAAGGCCTGACCTTTGTGCGTTGCAGCACGATTCGTCGCAAGTGCAATCTTGATATCATTGATTGCAGAAATTGCATCCAATGACGGTTTTCGGCCAAAAATCCGGTTTTCTACCGACATGGTCGGCGAAAATTTGTCATACAGCAGACTTAATTTTCCTTCGCATGACGCGAGTGCACGCGACTCAATAAAGTTGTCGCCGGCAGGTGAGTCTGATGCGACGGTAGAAAAATCGAGTCGGATCGATTAGATCGCCGCGATGAACGCCCCTCAGACTGACCTTTCGCTGATGGCGATTCCCGGCCATGTCGATCCCGTCGCAGTACCGCGCGCCCTGCCGCTGCGTACCGATGGCCGCATCGACCTGCTCGGTCTCGCCCGCAGCGAGATCCGCCTCGCGCTGGAAACCGCGCAGCTGGAGCCGAAGCAGGCCAAGCTCCGCGCCAAGCAACTGTGGCACTGGATCTACAATCGCGGCGTCACCGACTTCGCGCTCATGACCGACATCGCCAAGGACATGCGCGTCTGGCTGGCGATGCGCTTCGTCATCTCCCGGCCCGAGGTGGTCGAGGCGCAGGTTTCGACCGACGGCACCCGCAAATGGCTGCTGCGATCGGATGACGGCCAGGATTACGAGATGGTCTTCATTCCCGATGCCGATCGCGGGACCTTGTGCGTATCGAGCCAGGTCGGCTGCACGCTCAACTGCCGCTTCTGCCACACCGGCACGATGCGGTTGGTCCGCAACCTGACCGCGGGCGAGATCGTCGGCCAGGTCATGCTGGCGCGCGACGCGCTCGGCGAATGGCCGTCCTCGCCCGACGGGCGGATGCTGACCAACATCGTAATGATGGGCATGGGCGAGCCGCTGTACAATTTCGATGCCGTGCGCGACGCGCTGGCCATCGTGATGGACGGAGACGGCCTGGCGCTGTCGCGACGCCGGATCACGCTTTCGACCTCGGGCGTGGTGCCGATGATGGAGCGGGCGGGGCGCGAGATCGGCGTCAACCTCGCGGTATCGCTCCACGCGGTGACGAAGGAGGTGCGTGACGAGATCGTGCCGCTCAACCGGAAGTACGGCATCGAGGATCTGCTGCAGGCCTGCGCCGACTACCCCGGCGTGAACAACGCGCGGCGCATCACCTTCGAATACGTGATGCTCAAGGACAAGAACGACAGCGACGCTGACGCGCGCGAGCTGGTGCGCCTGCTCCGCAAGTACAAGCTGCCAGCCAAGGTCAACCTGATCCCGTTCAACCCCTGGCCCGGTGCGCCCTATGAGACGAGCGAGCCGGAGCGGGTGAAGCGTTTCTCCGACATCGTCTTCGAAGCCGGCATCTCCGCCCCGGTCCGCACCCCGCGGGGTCGCGACATTGCAGCGGCCTGCGGCCAGCTCAAGACCGCCGCGGAGAAGAAGAGCCGGGCGGAACTGGACCGGCTCGCCGAGGAGAAGCAGGCGGCGTTGGGCTGACCCGATCTTCCCCGTTCCGGGAGGAGCCGGTCACCCCTTCTGGTCGAGCTTTGCGCGTTTCGCCGCGCGCGCTGCCTTGCGCTCCTCGGGCGAGATGGTGCCGTCCTTGTTGGTGTCGAGCCGGTCGAAGCGCTTCACCGCGGCGGCCTGCGCCTCGGCAAGGGTGACCTTGCCATCCTTGTTCGCGTCCATTCGGTCGAACCAGCGATCACCCGGGCCGCCGACCGCGCTCATGCCGCCATGCGAGTCTGCGGGCGGCGCGCCGGCATCCCATTCGGCGCGCGAGATCTGACCGTTCCTGTCGGTGTCGAGCATTGCGAAGCGATCGGCGTGGCTCGGTTCGCGCGCGGCCGGACCGCGCGCGGCCAGACCGCTGGTTGCCGACTCGAACTCGGCGCGGGTGATCGCGCCGTCCTTGTTGGTGTCGAAACGATCGAACTGCACCTTGACCTGGGCCGCCATCTGGGCCCGCGTCTCCGGGCCCTTGCCGGTAAGGCCATGCGCGCCCTGGGCGGCGAGCGCGGGACCGGCGATGGTCATGAGCACGATGAGACCCGGCGTGAAAGCTTTCCGCATCGGTGAACTCCTTGCACGGGCAGGCGAATGCGGCCTGCCGGTCGGCGCGCTAGGCCCGCCGCGCTGTCGCGATGCTGAACGGGGCGGAAAGCCGTGCCGCGCGAAGGTCGCGCCTTCCGGTTGATCGCTGGTCCCGGCGCGATAATAAGGCCCGCATGTCGCCTCTCGATCCGTTTCTCCGTCGCATCGTCAAGCGGGGAACCCTCACCGCTATAGATCCCTCCGGTGCCGCGCACCGCTACGGCACCGCCGACCCGGCCTTCCCCGACGTCGCCATCCGCTTCACCGACAACGGCGCAGCGCGTGCGATCCTGCGCAATGCCCAGCTCGGCGCCGGCGAGACCTTCATGGACGGCCGACTGCTCGTCGAGCATGGCGACGTCCGCGACCTGATCAACCTCATCACCGGGAACCTCCGCTGGGAAGAGAGCGGAATGCTGAACGCCGGCAATCCGGTGCTGCGCGGGCTGGAGCGGCTGCGCGCGAAGCTCGACGCGATCAACTGGGCCGCGCGCTCGAAGCGCAACGTTGCCCATCACTATGATCTCTCGGACCGGCTCTACGATCTCTTCCTCGACGCCGACCGCCAGTACAGCTGCGCCTATTACACCGATCCCGAAAACGGCCTGGAGCGGGCGCAGC